>Ga0209164_1001105_pt1 | contig 39910 bp, 33 predicted proteins | sample MTBNYHSulfiMetaG_FD_187458 | JGI IMG/M metagenome (GOLD analysis project Ga0209164, IMG submission 187458) | Enrichment culture microbial communities from rom New York Harbor, USA that are MTBE-degrading - MTBE-NYH (New York Harbor Sulfidogenic)... | ecosystem: Environmental > Aquatic > Marine >... | reverse complement strand
TGCTGTTTCACGAGGACTTTTTAACTTCTTTGCAGGGTTACACTTGGATCACGGACCAACCCTGCTCGGTCGAGGGTGGATGAGTCCTCTCAGGCCTGTTCAGGGGAGAGTCGGCCGGATCTGTGTAGCCGGGCGGTGCGAAATAACCCATCCCACGCCGTGACCTGTTATTTCAGATGAATAATTCGTGCTGCGGCACTGGTCATTGGCGTTTCAACAAGAACGATATAGACACCGGATGTTGCAGCGGGCATCTGGAGGCATTCCTCGTGACTACCAGGGGGATGTACTCCTTTGTTCACCCGAAGTACATGCTGACCAAGCAGGTTGCAGACAGATATCGTTATCTCGGTTGAGTCTGTGATGCGATAGCGAACCCTTATCTCCGGATTAAACGGATTAGGATAGACTCTTTCCAGCAGAAACTGATCGGGGTGCAGGAGTTCGGGTTCTTTTACTGAGAGCCACTCTGTCCATGCTACAGATAGCATTAGTTGATAGATTTCTAACATCGCAGACTGGTTATATGAATTTATCATCGCTACGCATGCTGTTTCTGTCTCCTTACACCAGAACATATAAGTCACATAACGATTTTCCCATCCACCACTGTGTCCCCACACCTGCATGGTGTCGACTTCAAAGATTAAAGACTCTACATGGAATGCATACCCATAGTCATGCCAGAGGTAGGGTACCATCGAAACTCGAGGCTGAAGCATGAGGTCGACTGTGGTGCTGTCCAGGAGACGGACCCCATCCATCTCACCCCAGTTCATGATCGCGCTCATGAAACGCCACATATCGGGCGGATTGCTTCGAAGACCACCCGCCGGCCAGATGGGTGTGCCGAAATGCGGTAAAGGGGTCCGTGCCGCATTGTGGCCATGCGCGAGCATTGTCGTGTCGATATCAGCAAGGAACCAGCGGGTTCGATCCAGGGCCAGGGGATCAAAGATGAACTCCTCGCAATAGTCGGCAAATGGCACCCCTGACAAAATCTCGACAAGGTAGGCGATAAGCACATAGTTCAGATTCGAGTACAGAAACCTTTCACCGGGATAGGTAAAATAGCTGAAGTTCTGGAATACGTTGTAGTAATTTCCTGTGGGAGTAAAATACTCCTGCAAAAACTCCTGCAATGACTGTTGAATATCTCCTGGTACTGTCAAGCCGTCGATTACATTCCAATTGTCACGGATAGCAGAGGTGAAGGTCAGCAGTTGGTGGAATGTAATGAGTGAGTCAGGATAATGAGGGTGTATTATATCAAAAGGAAGATAGTTATTGATCGGATCGTCAAGTTCGAATAGTCCCTGTTCCCACAGCTGCATCAACGCTGTTCCAGTGAATGACTTCGAAATAGAGCAGAGAACAAATAACGTGGAGTCGGTTATAGGCACTTGAATGGAATTATCTGCAAATCCGAAGCACCCTGTCCATACCTCCGCTCCATTCTGATGTATGGTCGCAGTGAGACCGACAATATCGTATCCATCAAGAATCGCAGGGAGCAGGGTATCAAGCAGTGCGTAGGAGCTGGTTGATCGTGGTGCTGTTTTGGCTATGGTTGGAATCTGCAAAGTGCTTGCTGGCACCGCTTCTGTTCGGTTTGGATCAGATGTTGGCATTTGAGCAAATAAAATACCCCATCCGAAAAGCATGGTAGCTGTTGCTTTTAAGAATCGCATGTTTCTTCCCCCCCAGCATGAATCAAAGCAAGCTCAACTGCCCTTCTGTCAATGCAAGAGTGACTTAAATCTGCTACGTCAGTGAATTTATCCGGCTCCTCCTAAGAATTTTTGCAAGAATTCAGCTGTCAAGTTCGCTGAGAGGCAAGCGTAGCGCGGTCTCTCGGCGCGACTTGACAGCTTCATTAGCCGAGCAATGCTGCACAAATTCTTGTCAAGACCCATTTGTCCGCCAGGCTTGCGAAATTCCATCATCCCGAAGCCGGTCACACTCAACGCTAAGCACTCTCTGTCGATAGACAGCAACCGACAAGCAGCACATCCGCCCGTCAGATACTCGGCAAGCACCGACACGTGCAGCTCAATCAGGTTGAGCAATTCAATCTTGGGATACGCGGAGTCTGTAAGGAATGCTGGAGTAGTTAGGCCTGGGTGAAAATAATTCGGGTTGGGAGGGGGCAATAACGTTTCGGGTGGCAACTCGGGCGGCAGCTCGGGTGGCAATTCGGGCGGCAGCTTGGGTGGTGTCTCGGGTGGTTCTCCCTCAACCTCTATCGGGCCAGATGCACAGCACCCCATGTCGGGGACAATCCCTGAAAATTGACAGGCTTCCAGGCGATCGATGGAATCGACACCGCAGAAGAATATCTCCGCACCAACAGTTGAAAGATAGATGGCTGCAGAAGGTTGACCTTCTGAATCGATCGGCGAGTGCCTGATTTCAAGCGACATGTCAAACGTGTTGTTCGACAATACGGTGGAGTCCTGCAGAACGTTGCTGCAGTTGCAGCAACCGAAACAAACGAGCAGGCAGATCGAAAGCGAGACGACTCGAAGAATCCAGAACGGATGTTGCATATCTTCCCCCCTCGAGCAATGAGGGATACGTCAATAAAACGGAGAGCAATGCTTCTCAAACACTGGCTGATTGCATAGGACAAATTGCTCGCATCCTAACTTTCATGCAACCGATCCGCTCAATCAGATAAGAAAAATGAAGTCGCGGAGAGTCGGTCTATATTCTGACAAAACAGCGGCTTACGTGATAGGGTCTCTCATGAGAACCGCGAATGACACCTCCCTAACAGCCGTGACCGCATTGTTCTGCACTCAAAAATGGAATCCTCATAAGACTCTAAGCAGCTGACTCCGTCCAGTCAGGTTGCCAAGATCGCCTTGAGGCCAAAGGTCTCCAGGAGTGTAGCGGCAGGCCTTTAGCGAAGCGGAGACCTGCCCAGCGTGTGACAGTCACAAAGGGCTGGCTGAAAAGAAGGCCTTCGGAACAGATCCGAAGGCCTTCTTTTTGGGTAGCGGGAGAGGGACTTGAACCCCCGACACGAGGATTATGATTCCCCTGCTCTACCGACTGAGCTATCCCGCCATGTGTCGTTCGCCGCCGATCTTCCGGAAGCATGGCAAATATAGGATTGTTCTGTGATTCCCGCAAGGCTCGCCGATGGTTCAACGAGTCGAAACCGGGAAAGTCCACTCGACAGGCAATTCAGAAGCGATGCTCGATCCCGCCGTACCAGTCCACCGGGCTGCGTCGGTCGATGTAACGGTCCTCCAGGTGCCGTCCCGCGAAGAGAGTGAATCCCCCCCTCGCACGTTGCATGTTCAAATTCAATCGTGCGTCGATCCTTTGTCGCTCACGCAGGAGGGCGTTCTCGTGCAACAGCAGCACATCCCATCGTAGCGCGGGCTCGATCTGGAAGGTCCGGTTGAGGGGAAGGATGTAAGCGGCATAGAAACGGAACTCCGCCTGGTAGGTCGTGGTGATGCCGAGGATGTCCAACGGACCGCCACTGATGAAAGGCCCGGCGTAGAGATAGGTGTCGAACCGTGGCTTGCCATGCTTAAACACCCAGATCGGCGGTTCACCCTCCTCCGGCGGCGACAGGGTGCCCACTCCGCTCGCGACATGGGTAAAAAACACCGCGGATCGGTTGTGAATGTCGATCTCGTGGTAACACCAGCGGCTCAGCGAGGCGAATCCCTGAAATCGTTCGCCAAACAGGTACCTCCAGCCGAGATGCTGAGCGGTGTCGATGTGGCGCGGGTCGAAGGGGGTGATTGTCTGTCCGGCGCCATACCCGGCCGCTTCACGGTAGCTGACTCCGAACCAGGTCCGGTGCCCTCGGCCACGGGCGATCTCCATGTGTACCGACGCGCCATAATCCCAATGGACAAGCGGATCCTTGTGCGAAAATTGCCACATCCAGGCGCGTCCGCTCGGTTGGAGAGTCACACGCCAGTCCAGCTCCTTCTCCACGACCAGCTCATCGACAATCTCACCGAACAGGGTTTCAATCCGCTGGTCTTCGGCCAAGCAGACACCCGCGAAAAGCAGGATCAGGACACTGAGCATGGCGGAACGTATCATTTCACCTCCCCGGCAGGGACCGGCTCGAATTGACTCAGGTTGCCATGCAAGGTATTCGGAAACGTACATTAGCGCAATCGACTCAACTCTTGTGGATCGTTCCATCTGGCTGAAAGGATGATGGTGGAGAACAACCTCGACTTCCTGAACCTTGACCGTTATTTCATGGGGATCGCGCTGAAACTTGCATTGGAAGCGGCGGAGGCAGGCGAAGTGCCGATCGGGGCAGTGGCGGTTCGCGATGGTCAGATTCTCGGCAAAGGACGCAACCGTACCGAGGCGACCAATGATCCCACCGCACATGCCGAGATGGAGGCGATCACCGCTGCAGCGAATGCCCTGGGCGACAAACGTCTCGAAGGGGTAACGCTCTATGTGACCCTCGAACCCTGCTCCATGTGCGCGGGGGCGTTGGTCCTGGCGAGGATCGAACGGTTGGTCTATGCTGCAGAAGACCCGAAAGCGGGGGCGTGCGGAAGCCTTTATCGTCTCCACGATGACCCTCGCCTCAACCACCGATTCTCAATTACCAACGGTGTTTTGGCAGAGGAAGCGTCCGAACTGCTGCGATCGTTCTTCAGACGGTTGCGAAATCGCACTGAATCAGGGCAATGAATTGTCGCTCATGGATCGAACTGTCGCCCGCTAAGGGCAGATTCGATCCAGCTACAGCGTCTTGAACTGCATCATCACCTGCACCCGCAACTCATCTTCGACAAGGGGTGACTCGTAGAGAGTCCGCTCCACATCGAGGAGGATGAGGAAGGTCTTATCCGGTCGGTAGGCGATCCCGCCGATGAGACGGTCCAGCCCGTTGTCCGCATGTTTCACATCCCGGTCGAACCGGTCAAATCGTCCCATCAGTGCGAAGGGATAGGGCGCGAGTTGAATGTCGAGGAAAACCGACCCACCGAGGTATTCGAGGGATTCACCACGGTGATATTCGCCGGTGGAAGCATCCATCCAGAGGTTGGTGCCCTGCCTGTTTCCACTTCCGGTTACCCCCTGCACAGCCACTGTCAGGTTCCGCTGCTCAAAGCTCAGCATCAAACCATTCAACATGTAGAGGGGTAGAGTGGATATTACGACAGAGTCAGGGCTCTCTACGAAGAGAGGGAAACGTTCGGTACGGTTGCCGCGTCCGAAAATAAAGTGGTGGGAAATCTGGAACCCTGGCAGATGGTCCGGCAGTGGACGCAGGCTGAGACGCGACATCAGGGTTTTATTGCTGTTCTGCTCTGCGGAATAGTACCCCGCACCGTTGTACACGCCGAGTGCCACACTGCCATATCGTCCCGGATCGGGCGACCCGCCCAGCGCTTCGATGGTCCTCTTGTCCAGTTTCGCCCCAAACAACCCGCCGACCGTCAGCCCGACATCTGCCGAGGTGATCAGGCCAACTCGTTCCTGGTAGAGTGGGTCCTGGAGACGATAGACATTGATGTGTTCCTCAAATTCGAGCCAGGGAGTGTGAACCATCCCGATCTCAACATAGGGTTTGTGGATGAATCCAGCTTGCTCGCCCTGTAATTTGCCGTACCCGTACTTCAGACGGTATTCGATGCCGTCATCATCGGGGTAAACGTCCGGTGTAACACGGACCTCAAGCCATTTCTGCGGTTTGATGCGAAAGTCGAGGTAGGCGCGTTTCGTGACAAACTGGTCCAGCACGGGGCTGTCATCATGAGTATAGCCGACCATGAGGTTCAACCCGACACGCAATCCGGCGAGACCATCCGGAAGCAGGGCGTCCGCGAGCGGACCTTTCAGGTCGCGACCCTCATCCCCCCTCACACCACTGATTCCGCCTGTCAGCAAAACAGCAAGGAATGCCACACCAAGCACAAACGACCGGGGACGTCGGTTCATCGCTAACCCTGCCTGTATACAATTTACACCAATTCCTAACAATCGGCGAAGTTAGCTCGATGCTGGTCGAAATCCAACGGTGCTTTGCTCACTGGCAACGAAGAGACTGCAGATGATCCCTGCTGAGGGGGTGGTTGGATGGTCAGCATTCCTCCTCGGCGGGTCGAGCGGATCAGCTGCACACAACGGGGGGTCTGCCCGGCTGCTGCGGGGCAATGGCACTTCAACAGTGCTTTAGTCCGCTTGAGTCAGAGGGACAACAACCGGTTAAAATCCGTCGAATTCGATATCGTCCAAATCTGCAATCTCTTTCGAGGAGTGGTGTGTGGTGGTGTGTTTCCGTGGTTCTGACTTCCTGGCTGACCTGCCCACCTTGCCGGGTGGTTCCGGAACATCAAACTCCGAATCGTTCTCTTCGGGCAGCTGTGGTGTCCTGTGTGGGTGGGGAGTGTGCAACTGGGGCGTGTGCGACACCCCTGTGATCCTGAACTCCGAGATCAGCCGCTTCAGCTGCTCCGCCTCAGCCGACAACTGTTCAGATACCCCCGCGCTTTCTTCTGCATTTGCGGCGGTGTGCTGGGTGACATTCTCGATCTGGCTGAGCGCTTCATTCACCTCCTCGAAACTGCGGTTCTGCTCGTGGGAAGCGGCGGTGATTTCCTGGATGATCTGATTCACCTGACCGACTGCAGTCACGATTTCCGACAACGCTTCCGATGTTGAAGAGGCAATGCTTGCGCCTTTCTTGACACGTGAGATCGTGCCCTCGATCAGCTCGGTAGTCTCCTTTGCAGCTTTCGCGGATCGCTGTGCCAGGCTGCGCACTTCATCAGCGACAACGGCAAAACCTTTGCCGTGAACACCGGCACGCGCCGCCTCCACTGCGGCATTGAGCGACAGCAGATTGGTCTGGAAGGCGATCTCCTCGATCACCTTGATGATCCTCGAAATCTGCCCGGAAGATTCCTCAATGGCGTGCATCGCCTCGAGCATCTTCTCCATTTCGCGGCTGCCGGAGTCCGCATGTTGACGCGCCTCCTCGGCGAGACGGTTCGCCTGGGATGCGTTGTCCGCGTTGTTCCGGGTCTGCGAAGTGATTGAATCGACGGTAGAGCGAATCTCTTCCAGCGAACTCGCCTGCTGGGTGGCCCCGGCAGAGAGCGCACCGCTGGTATCGGCGAGCCGCTTCGCGCCCTCCTCGACCTCGTTCACAGATACGGTCACCAGCCCGAGTGCCTTGTTCAGATGGTCCAGCGCAGGGTTCAGAGCGGCCGGGATCAACGCATGATCGCCTGTGTACTCGCCCTCGATCCTGTAAGTCAGATCATGCTTCGCGACCTTCTGCAATACATCGATTGCCTCGCGCAGGGGGATCAGGATGGAATCGAGCAGATCGTTGATCGCGTGAACAAGTTCGCGGTATTCCTTTGGGAAACGATTCAAATCGGACCGTGAGGTGAGATCGCCGATCGCAGCCGCTTCACGCACCGCTGCGCAGAGAAAAGTGACAAAATCGTCACGCTTCTTCTCCATCTCATCGATCTTCTTCTGCAGGTGATTGCAGCCCTCGGCCCCATGCCCCTCCTGCAGCAGCGATGCTTCGAAACTGAGCCGATTGCTGAGCACCTGGGCAAACTGAATTCGATCTCGATCCGCGACTCGGGCCGCGACAAGGGCATCATCGCACAGTTTCTGCAGATAGCCACTCAACCCGGTCACCCACGCCGGACTCACATTGTGCAGTGCCAGCAGGGAACCCAGCGCGAGTGTCTTTTGCATTACAGCATCATCCAGCACTCCGCTCAACACGTTTTTCAGATAAGCAGGAGCAAGCTGCTCGATGCGTTGTATGCCGGGAAGTTTTTCGAATTGCGACCAGACGGCGGGACGAGACCGAACCTTTTCCAGCAAAGCGTTTAAGATGGTTGGAAGTTTGGGTTCGATGTGAGGCAGGGTAACGGCGAGCAGGCCGAGAGTCTCTTCACGAAGATCATGGTAACGGACCTGGACCTGGCGACCCCTGTCCTGGATGGAAACGACACCGTGACGGTCCCCGCTGAGATGAATCGTCTCCTGCAGACTGGCAGTCAGCTCATCGGCTTCAGATCGTCTACGTTTCCCGAACACGTTCACCTCCCCGCTACCGGGCCTGAGTGATTTTCGCCCTCGCTCCGCACATACCGTCGACCCACTCATGAGGAAGGTAACACAAGGATACGCTGAAGAAAAGGCTTGGAGTACCCCGCTGTTCAGGTGGGCGATTGAGTTGCAAATTGTGGCAGTAAAGGGAGCGTGGCGCAGTCGGAAATAGCCGGGAACGGCAGCAGCGATTCACTCTGTATGTCCACATCCTACGGACGACCGGACACTGCAGATCCATCCATTCAGAGCAAAAAAGAGGAGCGGAATACTCCACTCCTCTTGTCGCTTACCATCTGTTCCCAGCGTGCCTCGCTCGTCCCGCCAGGTTGCGATCGGTCTATCAGCTCTTGCTGCCCAGGCTTAACTCTTTCACCTGTTCGGCTTCAACAATTTTCAGCATCGGGCTGAGCCGCTTAATCAGGTCGCTACGCAGTTCCTGGGTGATCAGGTCACTTTCGATCACCTTGGTGAAGATGACATCGAGCAGCTGTGACTCGGTCATCATATCGCTGCGTTTCAGGTTGTACTCGCGCGCCTTACCGCTGATGATACGTGTCAGTCCTTCGGCGGAAGGCTGGTATCCCTCCAGCACAACCCGCTTCATGAGAATGGTCTCGAGGTCCTCATTGGCGAGACGGACACGGATCATTTTCGCGCCGATGGTTTGACGATAGGCAAAAAACAACAGAATTACCGCCACCACGACGCTGATCAGGATCAAGGTTGACATGTTCATTCCCGTTATCTCCCCAGGGTGTCTGCCATCGTCCGGACCTTCAAACGAAGGTGATCCGAGACCAAACGGCTTGTGATCGCGCAGAACTGGTGAAAACCTGCAACTTGGGTTGCCTTCTTCGGGGGTAGTATAAGCCAAGCCGCAAACATGAGTCAAGGGTTGCGGTCCTTATTCATGATGGCGTCAACCAGGTCCGCTTCCCGAGTCCGGGATTTGAGGGCAATTTCACCGATGCAGCATGACGAGGGCGCCAGAGGCCGACTGGTTGTTTTACACCTTAACCCCACGGCGGATGGAGTCGCGTGAAGTGTCTGCCTCCCTCAACTCCCCGCAACCTGAAGCCTTTGCATGCGCCGTTTCGTATGCCAGAGATACCATCCGATGAACGCGAATTCGGCCAGGACAAAGGCGATCATCAGCCCGGGCACCTGCACAGCCTCACCGCTGGCATAGCTGTGCAGTCCGGCGAGATAGTAGTTGACACCATAGTAGGTCATCAGCAGGAGCTGGAACCCGAAGACCGACGCGATCGCCATGCCGCGCTGACCGATCCATCCTTCGTACCCGGCATGGATCAGCCCGAGGTAGTAGAACCAGAGCAGCAGCGCCCAGGTCTCTTTCGGGTCCCATCCCCAGTATCGTCCCCATGCCGTGTGCGCCCAGACTGAACCGAGCAGAATCCCCACAATCAGGAAGAGCACGGCAAACTGGACCATCCGGTAGAGTGCGCCGTGTATCCCTGCCAGCGCGGAACTGTCCTGAGGATTCACGGCATCCCGTATCATCCAGGCATGGCCTGCGCCAGTCGCGAGGACGACTGCGGCATAGCCCATCAGGATGACGATCACATGGATGTTCAGCCAGTAGCTCTGCAGGGCGGGGACCAGCGGATTGATCGCCGGATTCAGCGAGCTGTGGCTGGCGATGGTCAGGCTCGCGAACCCTATCAGCGCCGCCGCGGGCAGAATCACCTTCCGTCCATACCCACGGAAGGGGAAGAGCGCATACAGCACCACTCCCCATGTGATGGTCACAATGGACTCGTACATGTTGGACCAGGGCGCGCGTCCGCCGATGTACCATCGAATCAGAAGTGCTGCGGTGTGCATGACAAAGCCGAGGGACAAGCTGATTCGTCCGAGCTTTGCCATCCCTTCGGGTTTGGTCAGAACTCCGATCATCAGGAACAGCAGAACCAGCAGGTAGAAGGATCGAGCGATCAGCCAGGGGTCGATCGAACGGTAGTGATACTCGATATCCAGCCGTCTCGTGTCGATCCTGCCGTCATGCCAGTGTTCAAGGTCATGGCGCAGACGGTTCGCCGAGGTGATAAAAATATCCCAGTCGCTGTTCCGGAAGGATTGGAAAAGCCCGGTGTAGGCCACCGCAACCTGGAAAGCGTTTACACTGCTGTCCTGTTCGAGTGCGTGCGGCGGGAGCCAGCTGCCATCGGCATCATCGCCGGGCAGGATAGTCAGCGCCTGGTGCGTGAAGAGACCCTGCAGCAGTGCGAGACGGTTCATCAGTTCGAGTGTCTTGTTCTGCATCACCGTGAGATCACGTCCCTCGACATTCGCTTCCTGCGCCTCCTCCGCGATCGGTCGCAGGCTGGGGATACGGAGCAGCTCCTCCATCGAATAGAAACTGTTGGGTCCGCCAGCCAGGCCAAGCGCGTTCCTCAGCGGGTCGTAGGGTACGGGGATGTTGGCTTCGGTGAAGGCGCTGTTCGGCAAAGCCATCCAACGGAAAATGGTGTATGTGGGCAGCTCCCCCTGCCACCTTTTCTTGCCGGTGATTTCACGGACCAGGTCGCGGGAGAAGGAATCGAAGGGACGCACTCTGCCGCCACTCTGGATCGGAACCTTGCCCATTGCCGAAATCGCTTCGCGTGGCATCGGCTCCGCGCCTGAAACGGGCGAGTGCAACAGCAGGAGTGCTGCAAATACTATCCATCCCCCCCATCGAGTCAGCGCTTTCATGATCCTTCTCCCACAGCTTGGGTTTCTGGAAGTATTGGCCTGGGGACACGTTTTTTTCTCGCGACGGGGAACCGTTTCATCAGCCAGGGCTTGAAGAAAACGATTACCAGGATCCCTGTCGAAAGGATGATGAAGCCTGCGAAGATGACTGGAGTTCCGGGATTTTTCAGCACTGAGAAGATCGACGTGGCCGGGGTGCCCATCACCGGCGCGGCGGGCTGGTAACTCTGCTGGGCGATGACAAATCCACGATACATCAGGGGATAATTGACACGGATGGTGTGCTGGATGGTGTAACCGCGCGCTTCATCGACAGCGACAACCTGGGAGCGATACTCCTTTGCCATCGTGGTACCCGGGTAGGTGTCGACTTCGAAATGATCGAGACGCACCACGAAGCCGAGCGGAACTTCGTAAAACAGCTCCTCACCGCCTCGTTCAAGACGCATCACGAAGTGGTTGGTGCTCTGGCCTTCCTGCAGAACGATGTTCCCCTCCAGCTCCCCACGGCGGCCGTAAATCGCCCCGACCAGGATGATCAATACCCCGAAATGAGTGAGCAGCCAGCCGAGCTGGTGCGGTTTGTAGGGGTAACGTTTGATCGTGCAGGTGATCTGATTGATGCCAAGCAGGAGGATGAGGCCATCCATCAGCGGGCTGCGGTAGATCATCGCAATCGCCGCCTGAGAACCGTACTTCGTTTCGTATATGGTGCCCGCGACCAGCAGAACGCCGATTGCCGCAAGCAGAAAAAGCGTGAGCTTGAGGGAGGTGATGAACTCCCAGGCTCGTTGACGGAACGTCATGATGGAGTCCGGACAATGAGTGATCCCGACATGGGGGAGGCGGTTTTGCCTCTCCTAACTTTTGCGCAGTTTACAGCGATCGGGTTGGGGTGTCAAGCAAAAGCGGAACGCCTCCAGGGCAGGGAGCTGTGGATTTCCAACAGGTTCGCCGTGCCGAGACTGCGAATGTCGACCGGGGAACGCTCGTCACCGATCGGGATGAGAAACAGGGGCGAACCGACTAACTGAATCACTCAGAATAGTAGAAGGAACCAAACAAAACGATTCCCGCACGAGAAGAATGATTATCGGCTCCTCCCAGGAATTTGTGCAAGAATCCAGCTGTCAAGTTCGCCAAGAGGCGGAACGAAGTGACGTTTCCTGGCGGGACTTGACAGCTTCTTCAGCCGAGCTATGCTGCACAATTTCTTATGAAGGCCCTGATTATCTGCCAGCGCCGACCCTGTTCGTGAAATTCTTCTTCGCCTTTATTCTTCTTCCGGTTTCGAGCCGAATGGCCAGAGCTTGTTTTTCTTTCGGGTCGAGGATCCCTCGGAGGTTTCGGCGGGCGGTTTTACCTTGCCGAATGAACGCGTGATCTGATGGATTCCGCGATGTATCAACAGTTTCCAGATGTCGACACCCCACCTTTCGAGTCGGCTTTTGTAAGCCCGGACCGCCTCTTCACGTGACCAGGAGTGATAGCTGCGGCTGCGATCGATCGCAGCGTGCCCGGCCACTGACGTAAGCAATCCGCTGAACAGCCCCTCGCTCAACGCTTCCCCCCAGGTGTTGAACATGGGGACATGGCGGCCGATCCCTGTCCAGACCTGGTCCATCGAGTTGAGAATGTTCACCGCAGCAACCACACGCGCGATATCGTAAAAAACCCGCCAGCTTTCCTGCACGGAGGGCTTGGAACGATAGATGTGCAGAATCCGGTTCACCATGCGAACGTTCCTTGAGAGCACGATGATCATGTCCACGCTGCGGTAGGGTGAAAGAGCCGTACCGACACTCACGATCCCCACATTGTCCGAGACCACTGTTTCCGCCTGTTTATCCAGGTGAGCGAGCATGGGACCGATCAGTTCACGTTCGATCAGCAGTACCTGCGCACGGAAGCCCGCTGGATCATTCATCGATTTCTCAAGACGGCCGATCGCAGTGTTCAAGTCGACCAGGTGTGGATGGAAGGATTCCTGCAGGAGTGGATTCGACTCGAACCTCTGGGCGACTCGTTTCATGTAAACAACAAATCGTCTCGCGGCGCCATTGGGGAAGGCCCCTTCCACAGGGAGGTCCGGGGGGTCCGGCACAGTCCGAAGCAGGGCGAAAACCCGCAATTGCCAGAGCAGGTAACTGAGCAGCAGCGCAAGCACCAGTAGAAAGGCATACCCTGCGACTGGGTGAAACCCGGCAAGAGTCTGGTACGCTTGCAGCAACTCGAGGGCGACAAGAAACAGGAGCAGCAATCCCGCTGCAATGGCGATACGTTCGATGGTTCTGAGCAGTTGGTTCATCAAGGTTCCTGTTGGATGGTGTCAGTGGAGTGTACGAAGTAATGTGATCAAATTGGTGCAAGTAAGCCTGAAATCGGTTCCTCCTGAGAATTCGTGCATGATTTTCGCTGTCAAGTTTGCCGAGAGGCAAGCGCAGCGCGGTCTCTCGGCGTGACTTCACAGATACGGAACCGACAGATTTAAGGGAACCTTGTTTCATTGAAAAGAAATTCGCCAGAATGAGCGAATGTGAAGTCGCTCTTTTTGACCTCAGCACCGGTGACAAGAGTTCCTGCGATTTTCTTTTCAATAAACAAGGGTTTATCACAGGGTGTGGCCTGGACGGCCGTCAAGACGCAGCCGGAAACCTGCGGTCTCCGGCTGAGCTTGACTGCTCGGTCTATCTGGTCAAGCTGCATATACTCTTGTGATGAATCGCAAAATCCGAATGACCTTCTCGTATATAGCGCTACTTACTGGCCAAATCCCTCGTTTCCCATAAGATCGGACCCCAACATTCCAAATGGTACTCCTTCTCGTTGGCAGGCCAATTCTTTCAAGTTGGCGAGGATAGCTGGAGACGGTCAGATTCTATCTCAGCAAGACAACTTTTCTCTCTATGGAAGACTGTTCGGCAAGTCGTATCCAGTAGGTACCCGAAGCGACCTGTTCGCCGGTCATTGATCTGCCGTCCCAACTCCAGCGCCTGCTCATCTCGAGTCCTGCGGGCAGCATTTCTCGTGTGACGATCCGGCCAAGCAGATCGACAACCTCCACGGTCACTGCCTGGTGGGGAACAAGGGTGATGGTCACCTCCACCTGGCTGTTGAACGGATTGGGATAGGGCTCCGACAGGTAGTAGGATTCGGGGGGAGTGTCAGGCGTACGTGGTGAGGGAGGCACGCTCAGCGTACTTGGACGAGGGGAGTAGAATCGGTTCCCGCCTGGTGTGTTGCCCGGCATCGGCCAGACCAGCTCATCGACGATCATTCCTTCCGGAAGTTCATAATCGAACACGAAAAGGAGGGCAGGAACGACTGCGGTGACAAGGTGAAGCGTATTCCCCCGCGGGATGATTGCGAGCGGGTTATCCGGTCGGAATACTGTGCTGTCTGCAAGCGGCAGCCTGTATGGGAATCCAGGCAGCATCTGGCTGCCGTGGAATCCCGACATGTGTACCTGCCAGTTTGAGAAGTCCTGCCAGATGAACTGATTCCGGAAATGGAGCAGGGTATCCGAGGATTCGATGGCAAGAAGAGCGTCAATGCCCCCCCCACCACCACCTTCGATGATCAATGGAAAGCCTTCCTTGTAACTGCCATCCATCTCATAGACCAGCACTTCCCCCTGGTAGCCCGGCTGAAAAATGTCGATCACACCGTCATTTTCGTAGTCCCCGAACGCGATGTAATACCTCGCCACATGCTCGTTCAGAATCGGCAGTGGGTACTCGCCGTAGTGTTCCCCGGAAGAGGTGATGAGGTGCCTTTGACGGTTCGCGGTCATGTACAGGTACCAGTCGCCATCCTGGACAAAGAGATGAAGGTTGGAAAGCCCGATTTCGGATAAATCCATCGAAAATGGAAACCCGGGCACCTCATCGGTCTCACCGAGGAACCGGGCATGCACGCCATTATAGGTTCCCCAGCAGATAAGCGGCTGTTCGAAGGGCCAGCCTTCCCCGGTTCCCACCACGACTCCCGCCTGCGTGGCGCTCAGCGTGTCGTTGGCCGCGTAGGGGAATCCGGGATACTGCCCACCCCCGTCGACGAAACAATAGAGGCTGTCGGGCGTCAGGCAGAAAAGCTCATCCCTGCCGTCGTCATCGAGGTCCGCGAAAACAGGAGTCGCAAAAAGGTGATAGCCCGGCGAGGGGATGGGACGTGCGCCGTAGCTCAAGGTGTATTCATGCAGGGTGTCGCCTGTGAACGTAAAGACAAGACGCCGGTAGGCAGGTGGGTCGTCATACTCCAGCATCGCGATCTCCGGGATGCCATCGCCGTCAAGGTCTCCAAACTTTGGGCCCATGACGTGAATAGGGAATATTTCCCCCGGCCGCCAGAGCGATTTCGGCCAACCAGGGAGAAACTCGCCGTTGAGCGTCAGCAGCCCGATCGCGCCGCTGCTGCCAAATCCAAAAATCGGTTCCTCCTCCAACGGTCGACACCAGGTTAAATTGTCTTTATGAACAACATTCGTCTCCGGCCCCATCTCCACCGGCCAACCGGGACGAGGCTGAGGCTGGGAGTGGGCAGAAACGGCAAACACCATCAGGACGATCAGACAAGAGCCCCTGATTGCCATGGTATCCTCCCAATTCAATTAAAATAGCCCACCCTATTGTGTCGAAAAATAAATACACTAAAATCTCTCGGGGATTCAAGACAAGGGAGGCAACATGAGCAGAAAAAAAGCTGCGCAATTGATCATCCTGGCCACATTGCTGCTGGTCTTCAGCACAGCCGCCCAGGCTCAGACCTTCACAGTTCGTGTCGAGTGCTGGTCGGGAACCCAACATTTTTACGGGACAGAGGCCTTCGCTGAGGTAAGCGGTCCGTCCATCGAAACTCTTTTGGGGGTTGGTTGGGATGACAACTGGGAGTGGGAGTTCAATTTCCCCGGCTATGCTGAGCCCCAGGGTAAAGCCGATCCCTACTACAACCGTATCTGGACCGGTGTGCGTTATTATGAGCAGGTTCATTACCAACTGCGAACCGGCCAGATCTGGTATGAGGGTACCGAGGTTGTCATTCATTCCGTCCCCTGGTAGGAGATCAAGAACGATCTTCTAAATAACGAATGCCGAATCCCCAGCTTATTCGTCAACGGCAGGTGATTGCCTGCCATTGACTCTCTCCAGTCCTTATCGGCAATGGATACATCTGTTCGTACTATCTCCGACCTGTTCTGCCCACTTCCGACCTGCAGCCTTTTACACTCCGCCTTCCCGGATGCTGGCACTCGCTACTTCCCCTGCCCCGATAAAATGGAAGAAGGCGTCCTCCAGGTCAGTGGTGCCGCTGATGGCGAGCAGCTCTTCAAGGGTGCCGGTTGCGCGCAGGGTGCCATCATGGACAATGGCGATCCGGTCACAGAGTTTTTCCGCTTCTCGCAGGTAGTGGGTGGAGAACAGGACTGTCTTCCCTGAGCTGCGGCATTCACGGATGAAATCGATGATGTGTTTCGCGCTGATCGGGTCGAGTCCGGCGGTGGGTTCATCGAAGATCATCACCTCCGGGCTCTGGATGATCGCACGGCAGATGCTGGTCCGTTGCCGCTGTCCGGTAGACAGCTTCCCGATTTTTGTATCGATGAACTCCCCAAGCCCGAATCGCAGGCTGAGTTGTTCAATCACTGCGCCGATTGCCGAGGGGGGCATACAATGGAGGCGGGCATAATAAACAAGCACCTCACGGGGCGTGAGACGTGTGTAGAGGTTCGTGTCGCCGGTCAGGTACCCGATGGCGGCACGAACCTGCTCGGGCTGCGAGACAACATCATGACCTGCAACCTGTGCACTGCCCGTGGTAGGTTTCAAAATGGTTGCGAGGATACGCAAGGTCGTGGTTTTCCCTGCGCCGTTTGTCCCCAGAAGTCCGAAAATTTCCCCCCGGCGAACCTGAAGATTCAGATGATCAACCGCCCGGATCTGACCTCGTTTCTTATCCTCGAAGAATTTGCCGAGACCCTGTGTCTCGATGATCGGGTTCACCGCAGCTCCAATTGGACCCAACTTGGATTGTTCAACTCACCACGTTTGGTCGAGTGCACCTGCATGTATTCGCCGTAGTTGTTCCGATCGACGAACACGAAGATCACACCACCCTCGAGTTGATGATACTCCCAGATCTGGTAAGACTTGCCGAATTCCGAATCAAAGGGATGATCATCGATATAACTCGGTTCGCCATTCAGAAGATAGACCCTGCCGCGATCGGTCGTCCATCCTTCTCGCTGCATTGTGCCAAAACGCTGGTTGACAATCTCGAGCCGCCGTATGTACTCAACACGTGACTCATTGATCGTTGTCGTGGTGTCCGGGTCGTTCGCCATCCAGAACCGGGCCAGGAAAGCGCGACGTGCCGTCGGGTCACGCATCTGGTCCGCCCGCGCACGAACCCGGTCTGTCATCAGGTAACGGATCGTGCGCAGCTCATGCTCCACCTCGGCGTCTGACAGGGCGGACAACTCCTCGCCGGGGTCAACACGGAGGGCGAGCCTCTCCGCCTCGCCCGGGCGATAAACCCAGAATGTGCGCTCTGCCGTGCTGGTGATGCCGGTCGCCTCATCGGTCACGATCAGTTGGAGGATGTAGGTACCGGTCTGCAGGGTGCCAATGTTAAAACCATCGACATCGGTCACATCCGAAGCCATCACCTCCCTGTCGCGCGGTTCAAGCGGTTTTTTCACCTCGCGCTTGTCGTTCAGCACTTCGCGTCGAACAGTATAACGCGCACCGGGTTCATTCGTGAGGTTGTAGATCTCGGCGTAGTAGAAGACCTGCGGATTGGTGCTTCCAAACATCCGGTCAGCATTGGGCAGCACCAACAGGCCATTGTGGTCGAACTCCCCGACATCATCTTCTGTTTTCTCGATCCGTGATGCGAAAATGATGTCCGAGATGGTCAATTCATCCGAAGGAATCGGATCGACCTTGACCTTAAAATCCTCAAAGGAGTAAACAAGCGCGACAAGGTCGACCACCCGGACCGCAACCCTGTAGGTGCCCGGTCCGACCACATAACGAATCAACTCGGGGATTTTCTGGCCGGACGAGCGGCTTTGATCCGATGCAGAATAATCCGTGCGAACCCAGGAATCACCGATCAGCAGGCTGTCACGGTCATTCCTGATCTGAAAGGTGATTTCATACCGTGCGCGAACACCATCCTCATGGGGCTCCACAAGCAGGTAGCCCCGATCGATCAAGGCGAAGACCTCGAGCTGAAGCCGCTGCTCGTCATAACGAAACACCGCATGATCGGCGGTGAAGAACTTCAGCGAAGACTTGCGGAGAGCCGTTTCCTCCTGGCTCGGATCGACACCTGGAGTCGCCTCGTCAAGGGTGGCAGTATCCTCACCGCCCTCCTCGACCTCTATCGTCTGTGCTGAAAGCTGTCCACCCAGCAGGCCCAGCAACAAAGCAAGGCTTAAAGTGAGTATCGAAAGCTTCATGGTTCGACCCCCTCTCGATCTTTTCTGCCGATTTCCACTGCAACCATACGTGACACGCCTTCCTGCTCCATAGTCACTCCGTACAGCCGGTCGGCACGTTCCATCGTTAGCTTGTTATGGGTCACAACAAGAAACTGGGTCCGATCGGTGAACTCACGCAACAGTCGGTTGAATCGGATCACATTTACATCGTCGAGGGGAGCGTCGACCTCGTCGAGGAAACAGAAGGGCGAGGGACGCTCAAGGTAGAGGGCGAAGAGGAGCGCAATCGCCGTCATCGCTTTCTCACCGCCGCTGAGCAGGTCAATGGAAGAGAGCTTCTTCCCGCGAGGACTGGCGTAAATCTGGATGCCCGCCTCGAGGGGGTCACCATCCGCCAGGTTCAGAGCCGCCTCACCGCCGCCGAAAAGACGGCTGAAGAGACTGACAAAATGGCCTTCGACCCGTGTGAAAGTGGCCATAAACCGCTCGCGGGCGATGGAGTTGATCTCCTGGATGGTCTCTTCAAGTGTTCCGATCGCATCCACCAGGTCCGTGTGCTGTTCGGTCAACTGGGTAAATCGCTGATCGACCACCTCGTACTCTTCCAGGGCCATCTGGTTGACAGGCCCGATGTCGCGCAGGGCATCCCGCAGTTCGCCGAGTGGGGTCTCAGTGAAGGGGTTGTCGTCCTGCAGGGCGAGGGGCAGCTCCTCCTGCTTTGAGGTGAGCAGGTCGATCTCATAGGCCTCCAGAATCCGTTCACGGATCGTTGCCAAGCGGTGTTTGAGATCGGAAACCTCGAGCTCACTGGTATGCAGACGATCCGAGAGGGTTGTCTGCAGGTTTCGGCGCTCTGCGAGTTCGCCGTCCTTCTCAGCATACTCCCTGCGTGCCTTCTCATACTGCTGCTGTATGGCGGCGAGCTGAGTCGCGGCATTCTCGAGGTCACGCTGGATGACAGCATCCTCCGCCTGGACATGCCGGAGACGCTCGTTGGCGTCCTCCAGCGCCCCGGCGGCGTCGCCACGTTCGTCACCCAGCTTCTCGAGACGTCTGCCGATTTCCTCCATCAGCGAACCCTGGCGGCGAACCTCGCCCTGCAACCTTTCCTGCAGGGTTGTCGCCTCTGTGAGCTGTTCACGCAAACGGTCACGTGCGCTGCGGAGGCTCCGCCCCTCCTCCTCGATCGTCTCAAGGTCGTTCTTCATCTCCTGCCAGGCCTGCTCGACCCCCTGCCTGTTCTTCGCGGAGATCCCAGCCTCGGCCTCCAGAACGGTCAGCCGCTGATTGATCGTCTCCATCTCGACACGCAGCTGCTGCTCTTCCTCGCCCCTGCGCCGGACAAGGGTTTCGAACTCGCGCAGATCCGCTTCGACACGTGCCAGCTCAGCTTTTGCCTTCTCAAGCTCCTCGCGAACACTTTTACGGTCTTGTGCCGCTTTCTGCTCATCCGCCTGGGAAGACACCTCCTGTTGCTGGAGGGTGGAGAGCCGTTTCTGTGCTTCCTTCAGCCGTGTCTCCGCGTCGGCGAGTTCCCCCTTCGCTTCCTCGAGAAGGTGTGCCGCGCCCAGGTCACCCGGGTCTTTCCGACCAACCGCGAGCAGGCCATCGGGGGTGAGACGTGACCCATCCCTGGCGACCAGCGTCCAGCCTGCCTGCGCAGCTTCGTCTGCGAGGGTGAGAATGGTCTCGAGGTCCTGCACGAGGTAAACGCGATCGAGGAGGTGGCGGATGATGTTCTCCGCTTTTCCCTTCGCGCGGACACGGTCCAACAGCGGTGCGATCACGCCCTCACGGCCATCGAAAGGCGATTCTCCCATCGCTCGGGTGGTTCGATCAGGGCGAATCAACAGCCCCCTGCCCCGATCCTGGGCCTGCAGGTATCCAGCCGCCTCCCGAAGCGCACCATCATCTTCGGCGATAATCGCGGAGGCGACATCCTCGAGCGCCGCCGCGAGAGCGACACGATCCTCTTCGGCGGCGGTCACCGCATCCCCAAGCCTGCCCGCAAGCCGCTTTAACCCGGACTGCAGCAGGGCCTTCACCGCCTTGGGCCGTCCCTCGCCACCCTGCACCATTCCTTCCAGCAGAGTGACACGCCGTTTCGCCGCTTCCACATCACGGGCTGCCTTGCCCGCATCGTTTTGTGCCGTAGCTCGCTCTTCGCGGAGTTTTTCACGCTGCTGGCGGGAAGATTCAACTCCACCCTCACGTTCTGCCGCGAGTGCCTCAAGAGTGGCAACCCTCTTCCGAAGCGGTTCCGGATCGGGCGCGCTGCTCAGATCGCCCTCCTCACGGGAGAGAGATTCGAGTTGACGCGAAATCTGCTCCAGACGGTTGCTGAGCTGTTGTTTTTCGCTCTCGAGCCGTACCTGCAGATGTTCCGCTTCTCGTCTCGCTTCTTCGCGCTCGTCACGGAGGCGCCTTACCGCATCTGCCCGCTTCTCAAATTCGCTCCAGCTCTCATCCAGCGACGCCAGCCGCAACCTCAGCTCCTCGACTCGGCTGATCGCCTCACGCCGTTGCTCGTCGAGTGATTCGATCTCACGAGCGATTTCCACACGGCGAGCCGCAAGATCGACCTCTTCCTTCTCGCGATCCTCTCCGCGCTTCAACCCCTGCCGGAGGCGTTCCTCGAGCATCACCATCTCGCGCTGCGCCTGCTGAGTGCGCGCTTCCAGCTCTTCACGTGCTTTGCGCTGACTGGTGAGCTGTTCCTCGAGAACTGTCAGCCGTCCACGTAATACTCCGAGCTGTTCCTCCCCTTTCTCGAGCGACCTCTCACTCTGCGACCTTTCAGCACGATCCTGCTGGACCCGCTCTTCGAGGGGAACAATTCTCGCTCGTACTTCGGCCAGCTCGCGTGAAGCGGCTGTGATTTCACGGACACGCAACGCCTCTCGCAGGTAGCGGTACCGTTTGGCGCGAGCCACCTGACGTTTCAGCGAGTTGCGCCGGTTGGTGATCTCGCTCAGCACATCCTCGAGCCGGACAAGGTCGGCGCGTGTCGCTGTCAATTTGAGACGTGTGGAGGTCAGGCGCGCCTTGTACAGGGTCACACCGGCAGCCTCTTCAAAGAGACGGCGCCGTTCGTCGGGACGGGTCGAAAGGATCCCCTCCACCATCTTCAACTCGATGATGCTGTAGCTGTCCGGTCCGAGACCGGTGTCGGCGAAGAGGTTGCGGATATCCTTGAGCCGGGAGGGCCTGCGGTTGATCAGGTACTCGGATTCACCACTGCGCAACAGACGGCGTGTGATCGCCACCTCCGAGTATTCGGATGGCAGGACACCATGCGAATTCTCGATCAAAAGGGTGACCTCGGCTTGCTGCATCGGCTTATTCCCCGATGAGCCGGCGAAAATCACATTTTCCATCTTGTCGCTTCGCAGGACACTCGTTCTCTGTTCGCCGAGGACCCAGCGTACAGCGTCGACAATGTTCGTTTTCCCGCAGCCGTTCGGGCCTACGATCGCCATCACGCCGGGAACGAACGTGAGTTTCGTTTTCTTCGGGAAGGATTTGAAACCGTGTAGTTCGAGACCGCTGAGGTGCAAGGTTCAGCTCGTTCTTGGTAACCAGGGGATTTCACAAGGGGGCGGCAGCGCGGGTGAGCCTGACCGCCCGATGTCAGGACAGGGCGTGCGAAGCCTCCGGGAAGGAGTCACTCTCCGCGCGCCCGTTCGGAAGCTACAACTTCTCACTGCGCGGCGGCAATCCCCGAGGCCGGATCGGTTAAATCCACTTCCGCTTCCGGAAGAAACGGAGCATCACCCCTGTGACCGTGACAAAGATCAGCCACATAAGAGGATAACTCCATTTCCAGCCAAGCTCAGGCATGATTTCGAAGTTCATGCCGTAAACTCCGGCGATGAAAGTAAGTGGGATGAAAATTGTCGCGATAATGGTCAATGTCTGCATCACTTCAGTGGATTTCTGGCTGGATGCCGACAGGTGGGTTGCCACCATGCTTTCGGCCATTTCGCTGAATATCTGGGTAGCGTCCAGGAGCTGGTCCAGGTGATCCAGCACGTCACGCATATAGAGACGTGTCTCCGCACGCACCTGTGTTGCCTCACCACGCACCAACTGGCCCACCAGGTCACGCATGGGAGTGATATATCGGCGCAGAAGGATCAATTCCCGCCGTATTTCATACGCCACCATCAGAGTAGGCGACTGGATTTTCCGCCGCAGCTCGCCCTCAATACTATCGAGCTGAGCGTCAAATTGGTCGAGCAATCCGAAGGCGTTGTCCACCAGCGCGTCCAGCAATGCGTAGACCGTGTACTCAACCCCACGTTGCGTGAATGCCGTGTGATTCTGCCTCATCCGTTCGAGCACATTGCCCCAGGTGGTGGCCTCACGTTCCTCGAAACTGAGTACCCACCCCTCGCCCATCAGAAGTGTGACCTGTTCGGGGACCGCTTTGACAGTCTCTGAATGCCGTGTCAGATTCTTCATCACGATGAAGATGAAGGCATCATGTAGCTCGAGTTTCGGACGATGGCCCAGGTTCATGATGTCTTCCAGTACCAGCCTGTGCAGCTTGAAGCGGTCACCGAGCTGCTGGATCAAGTCCGGATCATGGACTCCGCCGATCACACGGAACCAGGTGACACTCCCTGAAGTGCAGCGACCGGGATCGACAGCATCGGCAGAGACCTCCTCATGCGCGAATGCCTCTTCGCTCAGGATGGTCTTCTGGAAGCGGACGTCAATCTTTTCGGGGAGATGCTGAGGAACCAGCAGGCCGGGCGCGAGTCCCGCCTTCTGATGGTGGTTTTTCAGAGTACGCAGCATGGCTGTCCCACCTTTTGTGTGAGAAAGTCAGGTCATCGTAGCGGCAGGTCTCTACTGAAGCGGAGACCTTCCGCTTGTAGAAAAAGTGCTTCATCACAAGAATTTGTGCAGCCAAGCTCGGCTGATAAAGCTGTCAAGATCGCCTGGAGGCCGCAGGTCTCCAGGGGTGTCTTGACAGCCGATATGCAAACACCTTGTGGTAAGCCCTTGTTTTATTGAAAACATATGTTCCGAGATGATGAAGTCAAAGCCTCTGGTGATTTGTCGGCAGTTCCACTATAGAACTCATCCGGCACATTTGTTTTCAATAAAACAAGGCTCGATTCAAGGTGTCTCTTTCGTACCTGTCAAGTCGCGCCAGGAAACGTCACCACGTTCCTCCTCCTGGCGAACTTGCCCGCCTGTCGGGTAGCAGCAGAGATCAGGGGTGAGGCACGCCTTTCGTGACCCACTTGCGTCCGATCATCAGCCCGATCGGCGAGATGCAGGCTATAAACGCATAGATCAGCCACATGGTGCCGCTGTCCTGAGGCCCATCCGCCGGGATGAACTTCGCGATCATCGTTCCGGCATAGATCCCGGTCGTCGCTTTCGCAAGGAACCAGGGAATCCCTGCCAGACCCATATAGGCTCCCACCCTGCCCGTCGGCGCAAGGTTCGCAACGTATTCTAGGAAACGGCTGGACCAGACCGCCTCACCGAACGAGAAGACGATGACATAGATAATCAGGGTGGTCAGGTTCGGTCCGGGCACAAGGATGAAGGTGGTCAATGCGGAAATACTGGTGCCGATAATCATCATCTTGACAATGCTGACCTTGCGTGTAAATGCAGCGATCAGTGGCACGAAAATGACAATGATGATCGGATTGAGCGCCTGGAACCACTCATACCGAGCACCCACATTTTCGGGGAAGCAGCGTATCACATAGTCCGGCAGGGTCAGCCACTGGTGGGCGAAAAGAGTTCGCACCGGCAAGAGGATGAAAATGAAGAAAATGAATCGCAGGTCCAGAAAGGGCAGCTCGAGGATCTTCTGCTTCAGCGACTTCGGCTCCCCCTCATGACGCTCCTCCTCCGGATGGTTCACCTTCTGCTCCACCTCGACTCGCTTGCTGAAGAAGGAGAGTTGCAGGAAGAGCATCAGCCCGGTGACGCCGATGAGCGCCCAATACACCGCGCTGATTCCGCCGCCCACGGCTGCAGCGGATCTCCCGACCGATGCCTCACGAATCAGGGGGCTGACCACATCCGCGCCGACGATCCCCAGGTTCATGATCGCATAGAGCAGGCTGTAACCGATGGTGGCGGTCCGCGGGTCAGTGTACTCCTTGACTCCAGCGTACAGCGTTGGCTGGAGAATACCCTCCGCGATCGCCATGATGATGAGCGACACCCAAAGGGTGCCTGCGGCAAACTCGCCCATCCCCGGACTTCCAACCATCAGGAGACGGCCCGCGAGCAGGGTGATCAGGCAGATCGTGAGTGCTCGGCGCACACCCAGCCTGTCGGTGATGAACCCGCCACCGAACATGAACAGTGTGACAAGTCCGGTGAAGACAGAAACAGCGACCGTTTTCATCTCGTCGCTGAAGCCGACCTCGACACCGATGTACAGCGTCAGCAGGTTCAGGATGCCGAAGTAGGCGATGCCGTCGAAGAAATTGACCTGATTGACCAGCCAGAAGGCTCGCGATGCGCCGAAGAGAATCTTCAGGTTGTCAAGGATGGAAAGATCCTTGATGGCAGCTGATGAATCCGCCTCGGCCCCGGCAACCTGGGAGGCCGGGTCGATACCCTTTCCATTTTCAACACGATCCTGCCCACTCGCATCACTCATCTGACACTCCATGAAAAACCGGATTCAGGAATTGAATCCGGGCAATATAAGGCGGGCCGATGGGGAACAGGGACGATCACGGGAGGATTCACCAAATTGAAGTCTGCTGAGCATCGCTCGAATTGCGCATCCTGCAGGAACAGCCATGTTGACAAGCCGCTTTACGAAGGCTCTACCGTTCCAGGCACAAATCCGTCACCGAATCCAACTTGTTGATCAAGCGTCCGCTCAGATCGTCAGACTCATCGCTAAAATCAGTGCATTCACATGGCTATCGCCGCTTGGCATGGAAATCTCATAGCGGTCACGGATGGCTTCCATTCTCAGCGAGAGGGTGGCGCTGAGCTGGCGTCGCACACTGAGCTGATATCGTATGACGCTCTGACCGGTCTCGACAACACCGCCTCCGACATCAACCGCGAGGCCCGGGTTTGGCAGCAACGCGTTGGCTGTGCTATCACTTTTTGGTGCCATCCATCCACTCGCACGGAAGGTGAAACTCCACACATCCCGATCATAGCCGGGTTCCACCATCCAGACAGGCACATCACTCCGGGTCCCACTCTGATTGTCTGCAAAGCGCAACACGCCGGCGTATCCTGCGAGATGGAGGTTATCGCCAATCATGGTCCTTATGTCGGCCAACGCTCCTGATAGAGTCGCTCCAATGCCTTCACTCCCGCTGCTCGTATTGTCATCGCTGTGGAGAAACCAGATGCCGGCACGAGTCGCGTGAGGCAGATTTCGTGAACCAAACCCAATCACCCCCGCAAAGCTGCCGTCACGATTGGAGGAGGACTCGTCGGTGCCATTCGAAAGTGAGAACACCGCTTCAAACCCCGGGGCGATATATTCCAGCTTGCCACCGATGGTGTTGTTGGTGCCGAGGGGATCACCCACCACACAGTAAAGCAGCGGATTCATCAGCGTGCGATTGGCAGAGGCGTCGCCATTGTTTGAGAGTTCCGTCACTCCATACCCGAAAGGCAGATCATAGGATCCGAAGGTGAACGTCAACCCCTTAGCCGACACCTTGTGAGCGATGAAAAGATCGGTGACCACCACCTCTGGCCCCTGAAGGTCCAGGCTCCCGGCACCGGGACCCGATTGCAGCTGCACACAGATCTCTGTCGTCTGCGACAATTGCCAGGCAAGATCGAAACTTACCGCCGCGTCAAACTGTGTTCGCGACGGGTCGCTGCTCGCGGCATTCTCTTGCTGAATCGAGTTGAACAGTGCAAGCCCATGCGTCCTCATGCTAACCGCTTCTGAAACCCCCACCGCTGCATGCGCCACAACCTGGCAGTGCAGGAGGAGTATTGAAGCAATAAAACCAATCATCCCCCCCAAAGACGAGCGTACCACGATTACCCCCACAGAGTTGTTATGCCTTACTTGTACGCAATGTTTAGTGCTCCCTAACTTTTTACGAGAGCAATGTAGGTCCGTCGTATCACCCTGTCAAGCGACTCGGGAGATGGTCGGGCGTCGAATGGATTGTGGGGGCAGAAAAAACGCCGGATAGGGGCTCCGGCGCAGGCACAAGCAGGGTTACAGGCTCTCCATGCGGTCGGGTTGCTACACCAGCACACTCCCTCCTGTGAATTCGCGCAGGATGCTGGTCGGCGGAATGTGACGCTCAACCTGCTCGCCTTCCACGGCTACCACACCATCCAGCATGTCACGTAACCTCGCGATCTCTTCCCGTGCCGCAGGATCGGTCGACTCGTCAAAGGCGAGCATTGCCTGGGGCTTCAAAATGTTCAATTCGTACGGTAATGCCGAATTGTACATAATGTCCGCCTCTTCCTGGAAGGGAAAGATATGCTTCAGTTCGCCGCGACGTACACTCGGCCAGCGCGCGAGGGTGTCATCAGCCGGGTAGCCACGGGAACGGCGGTCACGCACCATTCTTCTCAACAGACGCAGATCGGTTGTCGACACCCGGTTCAGCCGGTCCAGGTTCAGGTGAGTGAGTGCTGAGACATACACCTTGAAGGTGCTTGCGGCGGTCAGGTGAGGGGTCAGCTTTGGATTCAAGCCGTGGATACCTTCAACAATCAGAATCCCCCGCTGACTCAGGGTAACGGTTTTCCCGCGCCGCCTTTCATGAGTTTTGAAATCGATCCTCGGCAGTTCAACGGTGTCGCCACTGATCAGGCAGAGCAACGTCTCGTTGAATAGCTCGATGTCGAGCGCTTCGAGGCACTCATAATCGTAGTCGCCATCCGGAGTTCGTGGCACCTGTTCACGCGGCAGGTAGTAGTCGTCGAGACTCACAGCATGCGGTTGCAAACCCAGCAATCGCAGGTGAGTCCGCAAACGCATGGAAAAGCTGGTCTTCCCCGAGGAGGAGGGGCCACTGACCAGCACCACGGAAGGGCGTGGCTGGGTGGTCAGAATCCTGTCCGCGATCCGCGCGATCGCCCTTTCCTGCAGCGCTTCGGAGACCTGGATGAGGTCCGGCAGGGCGCCTGCCCGGACAAGTTGATTGACCTGGCTGACGTAGCTCGTACCGAGGATTTCTCCCCATCTTTCGCCTTCGTAAAACGCACGAAAGAGTGTGGGGCGTTCACGATTCGGCCCCAGTTCATCCGCACCGTTGGGAGGCAGACGCAGCAGGATACCCGGCGGATACGGCACCAGGTCCCAGGTGCCGATCTCACCTGTCCGGGCGAGCAGTGGACCTTCAAAAACAAATACTTCGCCATTGAGCCGAACGGCAATGGGTGCTGCTGCTTCGCGATCCGACAGCCAGGCGGAAGTGCTATCCCGCCCCTGTTCATCCAAACGTGCGACAAGTTCGTCCCGTCCGATGGTAACCGTCTCAATCGGATGATCAGCAGCGATTTCCGCCCGAACCCTGTCGCGGATCCGTGCCACATCCCGCGGCAGGGGCGGATGATTCCCACCGAGATGGAGGAAATATCCGTCCCCCACACTGTAGGCGAGCTTCAACCGCTCTGGATGATCCACTGCGTTCAGTAGCAGCAAAACCAATGTTCTCAGAACTTTACGTCTCTGGTTGTACTGCTCGAGCGACGTAGCATCACGGCTAATCATGCAACACTCTGTCCGTTAAGGATCGTTCGGGAGACCCACCCTGCTGCCCGTGGCCTCATCCATGTGCTCGGCATAACCCGCAGGTGGAAGCCTCTTCTGGCAACAGGTGATTATCGCAGGGAGACGCCGCACATGGCGATCACAGCTGTCATCCGCGCGTCTCGGCTATCACGCTTCAGTGCAGTGAGCCTTTTCCGATCACTTGCCCTGGAACTTGGCTTCGCGTTTCTCAAGGAAGGCAGCGGTCCCTTCGCGAACATCCTCGGTGGCAAAGCAGACGCCGAAGAGGTCCGCCTCCACTTTCATGCCATCCGACGCACTCATGGTCATGCCTCGGTAGGCGGCCTCCTTGGCGAAACGCAACGCGACCGGGCCTACCGCGCTGAGTTTCTTCGCGAGGTTGCGTGCCTCGTCCGTCAGCTGTTCAGCAGGCACGACCTTGTTGACCAGCCCGAGACGATGGGCTTCGTTGGCGTCGATCATGTCGCCGGTCAGCAGCAACTCGAGGGCGATTCCGGGACCGATGAGGCGCGGGAGCCTTTGTGTGCCGCCAAAACCAGGGATCAGCCCGAGCTTCACCTCCGGTTGACCAAACTTCGCGGCATCGGAAGCGATACGCAGGGTGCATGCCATCGAGATTTCACAGCCGCCTCCCAGGGCAAATCCATTCACCGCCCCGACAACGGGCTTGGGCAGATTCTCGATTTTCGTCAGCAGATGCTGGCCGGTGCGTGCGTATTCCACCGCCTCCAGCGGCGTCAGTTGATTCAGTTCAGAAATATCCGCACCGGCGACAAACATTCGGCCTGCACCCGTAAGGATGACCGCACGCACGGACTCATTGTTCCGTACCTCGCTGAAGGCCTGGTCCAGTTCACGCAGCACCTGCCGCGACAGCGTATTGGCCTTTGGGTTGTCAATGGTGATCGTGGCGATGCCCTCACTCACCTCCAGGTGCAGTTTCTCATAACTCATGATCCCCTCCAATGGTAAAGGATGTCAAGGTTGTGTCCGGCAATGTCGTTCGACACAACCCACTTTCACAGTCGACGCAATATCGTAAAACCTCGGCACAAGTCCAAAAGTAAGCGGCCCGGACATTCGGTGCCCCAGCCCCACTCCTGCATATACCCCTCACAGGGAGGGAATTCAAGCTGATCCCCAGCGAGAGCCCGGCGAGCAGACTGGTCGGAAAAGGATGATCGGGGCACTCCCTGAAGATGGATTCAGGGGGATCGTCTGCGTATACTCTTTTGTGTTTTTGGCATTCAACCCATCATTCACCCACTCCGCACAGGTAGAACGGCGTCATGGCTGACCGCATCCTCTTGATCGATGACGAGCCGCATATGCGTTTGCTGCTCGACCACCTCCTGACCCACGCCGGATACCTCACACTGGTTGCACGGAACGGCGAAGAGGGAATGATCCTGGCCCGAAATCAGCATCCTGACCTGATCATCATGGATGTGCGTATGCCCAAGCTGGACGGCATCGAGGCGGTACGCCAGCTGCGCGCCGAACCCGCTACAAAACATGTCCCGGTCATCTTCCTGACAGCGCTCGAGGATAGCGAGGAAAAAAGGTTGGGGTTCGAGGCGGGGGCAGATGATTATATCGTTAAACCCTTTGACAGCGATGAGTTGATGGCGAGGGTGGCCTCGCAGTTGAGACATCGACACGGGGCCGCAGCGCATGCGGAGGAGGCCCGTGCCGAAACCCTCTCACAGTTGATGGTCACCCTCGCCCATTACTTGAACAACGCTTTGACTGTCATGTCGGGACGGGCCGACATCACACGTGATGACTCAGTCGAGGATGTCCGGAAACTGAAACAAGCGGTCCGTGAAGGAACACGCAAAATCCAGATGGTCGTGCAAAGCCTTGAGGATATGGCGAATCACGGGCAGGTCGCGGCTACCCAGTATGCCGGACTGAAGGATGCGATGCTGGATATACATGAACGGCTCGCCGGCAAACTCGCGCAGATCGAGGAAGGCATTCATCGCGAGGGTCTGGAGTAGCGTCAGCAGGGTTACAACGGATCCGTTTCTCCACTTAAGGCCAGCTCGATCTCCCCCAGCACGTAGGGATCGGATTCACGACTCCGCGCCAGTTCCAGCAGCCATCTTCCCTCCCTGCCCTCGATTCGTCCCAGCGCATAGGCGCTATGTCCACGCACGAGCGGCTCATGATCCTGCAAGCCGCCTCTCAAGGCTGGAATCGCCTCATCACTGCCCCAATTCCCCAACGCAACCGCCACATTGCGCAGCAGACCGCGCCGTTTTGTCCGCTTCACCGGACTGCCACGGAACCTCTGGCGAAACCCCTCATCGTCCATCGTCATCAAGTCGCTCAGTTTCGGGGCGGCTGCATCCGGATGGAGGGGGTGAAAGTGCTCTTGAGTGTGAGGACGCAGCCCGCGTGCGTTGTAGGGGCAGGACTCCTGGCAGATGTCGCAGCCATAAACCCAGTTGCCCATCGATGGACGCAAATGGTGCGGGATGGCTCCCCGCAGTTCGATGGTCAGATAGCTGATGCATTTTTCGGCGTGGACCGAGTACGGGGTGTCGAGCGCGCCTGTCGGACAGGCATCCCCACACCGTATGCAGTCCCCACACCCGAATCGGACCCGTGGCGGCGGATCTGCTTCCAGTTCGAGGTCGATCAGCAGCTCCCCGAGAAAAAAATGCGAGCCGAGGTCACGCCGGATGAGCAGCGTGTTCTTCCCGATAAACCCGGCATTGCCCATCGCCGCGATGGGCCGTTCCAGCAGGGGACCGGTGTCGACATAGGCACGTGCGGTGACCGGACAGCCGACATGCTCCGACAGTTTTTCGCCAAGTTGCCTCAACCGTGGTGTCATCAGGTCGTGGTAATCACGTCCCAGGGCGTACATCGCAAAGCGGCCACGCGAAGGATCGTTCAGCACTTCGCACGCGGGCAGAACCTGGTGATAGTTCATGCCGACAACCAGGATGGACTTCGCACCGGGAAGTACGAGACGCGGGTCCTTCCTTCTCGCGGTGTCCCGTGCCAGCCAGTTCATCTCGCCGGCGTGCCCATGCTCAAGCCAGTGATCGAGGAAATCATGATGAGGAGGCGGTTGGGCCGGCGAAATGGCCGCGAACGAGAACCCGCTTTCAAAGACAAGCGCCTTAATGGATTGTTCGAGGCTCATGTTCGCAGGTGAAGGTTTCGATCAGCAGGCGGTGATCTCCCGGCTGCCAAGAATGGAACGTACGACGGGAGTCAGGGCGTTTCGCTGTGCAACAATCCTGTTGATAAAGCGCAGGAGTATCAGTCCGAGTGCCAGCCCGGCTATCGCCCCCGTCGCTGCCCCGCCGGTTGTGTCAGGTGTCGAGTTCATGCCGAGCAGGGTTCCGCCAATCGTGCTGGCGGCGGGCAGGCCGAAAATCAGCAGGGCCGCACCGATGCTCCCCCCCTCACTCCGTTCAAGCGAAACCAGGTCGCCCACCTTCGCGCCTGCGGTGTTTAAGGCGTCCACCAGCGGGCTCTCACCCTCACGGGGGAAACAGACCGAGCTCGAACCGCAACTGTCGCACACGGGACTCGCCTGCAGCTTCACACGCGCCCGGTCGCCTGTACACTCCATCACCACACCAATCTCGGTGTCGGGAGAATTGCCCTTGCCGAAGACCGGGCCTTGTGCCATCTTGATCACACCTGCTCCAGTGGAGGAAATTCCGTTTCGAAAGTGTGACCTGACGCACTCCTTCGAGACGGATTGTACGTTACTCCTAACGTACGAAAATGAGGCTGCATCGACAAACCATTTCCCCGTTGCCCGGTGCCTGTCAAAGGGTCGGAAACATTTGACTGAGATGATTTTATCAACATGGTGAGGGGGCTGTGCGCAGAATAGCTGTAGAACAACTTGAAAAGGGGATGGTGCTCGGGCGTTCTCTCTTCTCCGGCACCAACACTCTCGCGCTCGCGGCCGGGCAGACACTCGACACGCGTTACATCCAGCTGCTCGCAGAATATGGCTACCAGTGGGCGTATATCGAAGAGGATGGCTTCGAGGAGATCACACCGCAGGACATCCTGTCCGACACGACCCGCCGTCTCGCAGAGAATGCCCTGCACAAGGGGGTGGACACTCTCCAGCACGCGGTCCGCATGAAAAGCGATTCCGGCCAGATCACCGGCGAATTGCTCAAGTCGGAACCGGAGCTGTTTAACATTCCCAATGTGGACGACATGTCCCAGGCGGTCTCCAGCGTGGTCCGGGACATCATCGACCGCAACATTGGCCTGATCGATGTCTTCGCCGAAGTCGCGCACAGCACCTATATCTATCGTCACGCAGTGAATGTCGCGGCACTCTCCGTACTGGTGGGCAGGCAGTTCGGCTTCAACAGCCGTCAACTCCGGGAGCTCGGCCTCGCCGCCCTGCTGCATGATTTCGGGAAGGTATGCCTCGGCGACAAGCTCATGCATCGCCCCAAACACGACCTGGAGGGCGACGACCTCTTCCGGTTCCAGGAACACCCCACCTTCGGCTCGATCCTGATCCACAACACCGATCCTGACCTCGTGCATGAAAGGCTGACTGTGCTCCAGCACCACGAGTGGCAGAATGGCGGCGGCTATCCGCAGGGATTAAAGGGGGATAATCAGCCGCCATCACGGGGTGTGGAACGTGAAGGGGAAGGTATTCACCGTTTCGCCGAGATTATTTCCGTTGCTGAATCCTACGACAACCTCGTCCACGGAAATGGCGAAGTGCCGCGTCCCCTCGATCCCGCCGACGCGCTCGGCATGATCATGTCCTTCAGCCACAAACGGTTCAACCAGGCGGTCTGTCATGCCTTCAGCCAGATTGTCTGCCTCTATCCCACAGGTAGCATGACCCGGATTCAACAGACAACCGCCTTTGGCCTCGAAGGTTACTACGCCATCGTGAAGGAGCAGGGGGAAAGTCCCGGCCGACCAAGTTTGATCCTCTATGCGGACCCTGAGGGGAACCGTGTCCGCCCCAAAACCCTCGACTTCACCGAGGACCGCAGCTTGAAACTCAAGCTGATGGTCTGAAGGATCGTTTCATCTATTGTGACAGCAGTTGAAACAATCCACTAAAACGGCCGCTGCTTCTCCGGGAGGGTTGTTTCAGTGGGATTCAGGCCGTAGGTTCACAAGATCAACCCATGCGGTGGGCGACTGGAGCCTGCCCGGATCAGATGCTCGACAAAGGAGTTGGTTTTGGCACAGGCACAAGCAGGCGATACAGTAAAGGTGCATTACACGGGCACCCTTGACGATGGCACCGTATTCGACTCTTCTCAAGACCGTGATCCCATCGAGTTCACCCTCGGGCAGAAGCAGGTAATCGATGGATTCGACACCGCCGTCACCGGCATGGAGGTCGGTGAGACCCGTTCGGTTTCACTGACACCGGACGAAGCCTATGGACAGCCCAGGGATGAGCTGGTCGGAACCGTTGACAGGGATCGTCTTCCCGAGGAGCTGACTCCCGAAGTCGGCATGTTCCTCCAGGCGCAATCCCCGGATGGCCAGGTGAACGATGTAAAAATCACAGACGTGTCAGACGACACGATCACCATCGATGCCAACCACCCCCTCGCAGGGCAGAACCTGCATTTCGATCTGACCCTGGTCTCGATCGGGTAGCCCGTTCTGCAGGTGGAGACTCCCGGTTCACCCCACACGGCTTATTGGTTGGTGAACCCGTACGCCGCATCCGCACAGATTCCAGCCAACAACAAACCCAGGCGGACGATCGCCTGGGTTGATCCTTTTTCCGGGCGTAATCTCAGTGGCTGTTATCCACGTCAATTTCGAGGCCCAACTCATCGAGGGGAATCACCTGGCGCATACGTCCAGAATAGGTGGGGGATTGTTCGACCAGGCCGAGGCGTCGCCATTTCTGCCACCAGCTCACCACGGTCCTTTGGGTGACTTCCTTACCGACCGTTCGTTCGATGTCCCGTGAAGAGCGGTCGCCATCGGACAGCTCATACACCCGCCGTTCAATTGACTTGGTCAGGTTCGCTTCGATCAGGTCGCGCGCCTGACGGTGAGCGACAAAACGCAGCATCCGGTTGATCCGCCGCTGTTCCTCCAGCAGTTCGGCAAGCAGACGCTCGATTGGTAGGTTCATCTCTGAGAAGCTCCCCTGTTTGGCGAGGAGAACGTAAACCCCCAACTGCCGGGAGTCAAGCTGTGCTTCTCAGTTCCTTGACTTGAGTGTAGCGATGGTTTTTGTGATGTGAGCCATCCATCGCCCCTGCACCCTTCAGGTTCACTTTTTATATTGTAGAGGGGGGAAGTGAACGTGGGTAGGCAGAAGCGTCGAACCAAACCGGGAGGTGGTTATGGACCGCGTACATGTTTCCTTCAACATCACCGCCGAGGATAAACTGCGTCTCTCCGCCCTCGCCGAAGCGCTGCGAGTCAGCGAAGAGGAGGTCATCCACCAGCTCCTCTCGAAGGATTATTCTTCCTGGGAGCAGGAGGTCATCACCGGGGAAGCATCCGATCCGGATGAAGCTGTCTGAGGTGGAAGGAATTGATGGACCTGTTTGACCCGGGTGTTAAGCACTGTCGTTTTCTGCACCAGGGGCGCAACCCGTATCTACCTGAGAAGGGTGATGCTGGAGGCATTGTCCTGTGAAGCATGCGGTCTTAGGAAATAGCGACCCGAAGGAAGTGGAGAGCCAGCCGTAGTCGTGCCGGGCCAATAGAGAGTGGATTGATTGGGTGCGAAACGACCCGACCAAACCAGTTGGCCGAGGATGTTGACTATCTCCACCGTGCCCTGCCAGGGAACATCAAGGTGAATCAAAGCTCCAGCATTGGTCGGGTTCGGGTAGATGGTCGTACGGAAATCATTTGGCAGAGTATGATGATTGTACGTTTCCTCCTCCACTCCCATCCAGTTCGATGGCTGGTAAACACGAGCCCCGCGCGGATCTCCCCCCGGCATCGGCCACTCGAGGCGGACCGTCTCCCCCGGCATCGGCAGATCCCACACCATAATCCCGCCATTGTTTGAGTTAAAGACGAGATGCAGGGTATCCGATCCCTCTTGCCAGATTGTGGCAAGAGATGGGACTGTCAGCAAAGGCAAGCCATTGAAATCGACCGGGAATCCCTCAATCGACTGATTATAATGCAGCCCCATCATCCAGCTTTGGATATTTGTCTGGAGACGTGTGGTGACAAAGGTGAAGGCTGAATCTGAACTTGCAGTCTGAAATACAATCGGTTGATCTCCATGCCCGCGGAACTCCTGGGTTGGAAATCCTGGCAAGTATCTCCCCTGAAGGTTAATGGCGTTGTAGACGCCTGCTTTGAAGATCAGGATTTCCGCAACACCGTCCCCGTCAACATCCCCCGCCGAGAAATTTCTGAGGTAAGCCCAGCTGTCGCTTTGATAGGCAGGAAAACCTCGCAGTAATTCCCCCGTGCTGTCCCGGCAAAAAACCTGTGTCCGCGATGTATAGGCTACAACCCAGCCATCCCCTGTGGGGATGACAACTGGACTGGTCAGGTCATGTTCATAGGGGATTGAAACCGGCCAACCGGGGAGAAGCGAATCAGATTCGAGAGCGGCTGCATAGAGACTGTCACGGGTTGGCCAGATGATCGCCCCACCAGGGTGGTAGGCTGCGGGAACCACAACAGGGCCCATGCTGTATACTGGCACACCTCGAAGGGGACGAGGAAAACCAGGAATGTTCGTGCCGGAAGAATTTAATGCATTCAGGCTGTCGGCAATAAAAACCAGTTCATCGCGGCCGTCATTGTTCATATCATATAGTAAATGATCGGACACGACTGCTGAATCACAATTCATTCCGTTTGTCCAATCATAAAGAACTGTCCCATCTAAACTCAATACTGCCGGAAAGCGCCTCATTTGAAAAGCAGCATGAATTATCAGTGCTATCTCCGGTATCCCATCTCCATCCATATCCCCAAGCCGTGGTCCGGAGCAGATTATCCTGTTTTACCCAATATCGAATGGCCACCCCGGTAAGTGAGTGCCATCCAGCCGCATGAGCGTTGCATGACGCAAAGAGGAGGCAGCAAGCAAAATGTCCCCATCCCACTCAATCCAGGAGATGGAATTGCGAGTGTAGATGCCGCTCAGAGAGTCGAGGTAGACCGGCCATCCATTGCGAGGCAGGGGTTGCGCTTGAACAGTTATCATGAATGAAATGACAGCGAGGAGGCAAAATGCAGCTCGGCAGGCAGTGTTCATTGGGCGTCTCTTGAAGATGACAATTTAAATAACTTCACAATCAGCAGCATCCAAGAGAAGAGATGGATAATGAAATGTGTTCTGTTGATGGCTGGAGACCTGTTCCTGCTTGCCTTAACAGCACAGGCGGCAGAGTGAACAAATCTTGGCGTCACCGTCAACGCGCACGATCAGAGCAGTATTTGGATTTTCCCGGCCGTAGCCGAGGTTTCGACAAACAGGTGGGACAACAGAATTTTCGAGGGTGATATTGGCGGCACAAACGGCTTGTATGCTTACTTCACCCGCCGAATCCCATCCATCTGAGAGAATCCACCAGATGAGTACATTTCGATGAAACAGGTATTACATCCCGCAGCAGGGATCTTGGACTTGGGATGATCCTTCCGATAGTTTTATCGAAACGACGATCGCCACAACTTTCCACGAGCACAAATACTGGGTCGCGGGATTGTAGATCATCCGCACAACTCCTCGCCTGCCCCGTTGGTATCTCGCCAACGGGGTTTTACTTTATGGAACCAGCTCAAACATTGAGACGATCTACCATGCCCGCACCGATTCCAGACCTTGACGCCCTGCGTACCGCCCTCGCCGAGATGGAAGGATTATCAACCGAGCGGGCGAACGAGCGCAGTGCAGGGCTCGATGAACGGACCACCGGTGAGATCCTCGAGGTGATCCTCGGCGAGGACCGGACTGTCTCCGCCGCGATTGAGGAGGCGATCCCATCCCTGACTGCGGTGGTCGAGGCTGCCGTGACGGCGATCCGCTCCGGGGGACGTCTGGTCTATGTTGGCGCGGGGACCTCCGGCAGGCTGGGTGTCCTCGATGCTGCCGAGTGCCCGCCCACCTACGGTGTCCCGCCGACGATGGTCATCGGGATTATCGCGGGTGGTGAAAAGGCGCTGACAATCGCCCAGGAGGGCGCGGAGGATGACGAAGCCCAGGCGATCCGTGACCTCGAAACGCACGACGTGAACGAAAAGGATGCCGTGCTCGGCATCACCGCCCGTGGACGAACCCCCTGGGTGCGCAGTTTCCTGCGTGAAGCGCATCGCCGTGGCGCCTGGACCGGGCTGCTTTCCTGCAATTCGATCGAACAATCCGGCGAGTTGAAAACCCTGGTCATCCTCGATGTGGGGCCGGAGGTGGTCACCGGCTCGACACGTATGAAAGCCGGGCTTGCGACAAAAATGGCTCTCACGATGATTTCAACAGCAACCATGGTACGCCTCGGCCGTGTCAAGGGAAACAGGATGGTTCACCTGATGCCCAACAGCACCAAGCTCCGGGCACGCCAAGTATGGATGATCATGGAAGCGCATGGTATAGAGTTGGAAGAAGCGGTTGAGTTGTTGCAGCGTGCGGAAGGTAACCTGGAGCGTGCCCTCGGGAGGGGATAATGCCTCAATCAGGAATGCGGCAAAAGGCCGAACGTATCCATCCCATCCGGAGGCAATCCCCCCTGTCTACGACCGAAAGGGATGAGCCGTCCGCAAGCATTACCCGACACAGCCAGGACATGGTGGCTCGCGGGATTGCCGCACTTGCGCTGGTAGCCGTGCTCAGCCTGTTGCTCGTGGTTATCCGTCAACAACCCACAGCCCAGCCCACCGCAACCCCGTATCAACTCCTGGACATCCACCGTCTCGGCGGAGGATTGACCCTGTTGATGATCGAGGAGTACCACCGTCACGCCTGGGACCGACGTCATTTCACCCTCGACACAAGTGTAACCATCAATGAATTGCAGGCGATCGCTGACAACCTTCAGATCCGTGTGCGGATCCGCGACATCGTGGAGAATCGGCGGATTCGAGCATTTGTCGCCACAGGCGGTGCGATGCCGCAGGGATTGGCTGAGGAGATTGCACAGCAATACGGTCCAAAGGCGCACGATCTCTTCGAGATTGGCTGTAGCCTGAACTGGCTTGCCTTGCAGGGCGTGGTTGTGCCGCAGTACACGAGCAGCATGCGTGACCAGCTCCAGGAAAGCTACCTGGCAGCCTTCCCTAAGGTGACAAAACGAGTGAACATGCTCCTCGAGCGGAATGGATTCGGGGTTCGGCTTCAGGAAGCCTGGCCCGGCGATCCGAACGAGGTGATGGAAGCCTGCCTCTCGCTCACCGCGAGTATCGAAAGCACGATTGCCAGCGATCCTGGCTGGTAATCAAACCCGGGAAAGCTGAAATGCAGCAAATGGGCTGCTCGCATGAATTTGAGCTCTTTATCAGGAAGAAGCAGCAAATGATTCATAAACGGGAGACTTCGAGATGAGATCGATTAGACGGTTTGCCATGATTTCCATAGCGCTCATCTGGATGGCGGTGAGCATCGGCTTGGTCGGTTGCGGTCGTGACGAGGACATCACGCACATTGCACCGGAGGGTGTGGTTGCATCCCTGAGTTACATCGGTCAGGTCGAAGGAAACACCATTGCAATTGCGGAGGTTCGTTGTGCTGTGGGATACACGACAAACCGCTGGGAAGGGGATTATCTATGGGCGGGTGGATGTCAGACTTTTTTCTCCGGGAATGTTCACACCACACAGTACGACGATGTTAACTACGTGAACCTCCGTAACGGGCATGTTACGATCAACGACACCCCCTTCGAATTCCGTCCGGAACATTCTCATTTTGACAATTCCAATTTTCGCACAAGTTACGCAGTCTACTGCCCCGAGGAGGAGAGTGGCTTTGTTCCCCAGCCGGGTGACAGCCTGGTATGGGATGCTGTAGTCCAGGAGTACGACTTCGATGATGAACCCTATCTACAATCCTTCTTACTGCCCGAAGTAGTCCCCGTACCCCTGCCTGAGAAAGGCACTGTAGTTGCGCCCTGGGATGCGATCTCATTCCTGGATGTGGTCGTGCCGGACAGTGTGAGTATCCATCTGTTCCTCTACGATAATTTGCAGGACGCCGAGCCAATCGGTCGAACGCGCCTCGGCAGGTACGGCAGCAACTGGCCTCATCTGCGGATACCGAGCGAAGTGTCTGCCGATACTCTCTGGGTGGTCGCCCGGCAGCATCTCTTTTACGGTAATTTCGTTGACTCCTGGTCGCCATCGTTCGATTCCGGGGGATGGTATGAATCAACAAGCTACCTGATTGTCGACCACAGTGGAGCGGTCAGCAGATAATCGAGTCCCCTTCAACTCTGGTAATTCCAGCAAGTCGTTGCTGAGTGGATATCCAGCGTTGCGGCAGGTCTTCAGCGAAGCGGAGACCTGCCCGAGCACCCTTCACACCCCTATAAGATTCGTCATTGCGAGCCGTTTTCGCGCAGCGAAAACGAGCGTGGTAAGCGATTGTTCTACTGAATCCAAATCTATCGAGACGGCGACCTCTTGCTGGGCGCTGGCATGTCGCCAGCTCCCCGCCCAATTCCATCCGGTCATCCCTCCTCACACATAAAACCCCCGCCCGCTGCCCTGCCCGATTACGCCCGATTCGATCCGCAGAGTCAGGAGCGGGCACACACGGTATCGCTCTTCCCCGAGCAGAGCCTGCAAGCCCAGCAGCACCGCCTCCACACTGTCCAGCCCCACCCTGTCCGCAAGGGTGAACGGGCTTTCCTCCATCCAGAAAATCCGCTTCGCCGCCTGGTCTGCCTCCGCCTCCGATGCCAGCAAGCCCTCACGTGCGAGGAAAGAAGTCGCGTTGACTGCCACCGCCAGGAGTCGAGCCCCTATACCACCCG
>Ga0209164_1001104_pt1 | contig 39985 bp, 39 predicted proteins | sample MTBNYHSulfiMetaG_FD_187458 | JGI IMG/M metagenome (GOLD analysis project Ga0209164, IMG submission 187458) | Enrichment culture microbial communities from rom New York Harbor, USA that are MTBE-degrading - MTBE-NYH (New York Harbor Sulfidogenic)... | ecosystem: Environmental > Aquatic > Marine >... | reverse complement strand
TCAATATGGTGTCCAGGATTCACTGTCTGCTACTTTCTCAGGTGTAATGTTTCTTTGACTAAGTATCATTATCATCCTGATGTATTCTTGGTAACCAGTATGTATAGTATGTCCTGGACACCGTACACCAATAAGTTGACATCACCCCTGCTTCACCGTATAATATAGTTCGTACGACATTAAAAATCTTTGCCAGGAGGCAAATTAGAGAACGCTTCCAAAAAATGATTTACCAACAGACCTTAACCCGACTGCCATGTAGATCAGCCGGGTTTTTTGATGTCAAGCTTACCCTTCGAAAGGAAGGGAGGTGAATGAAGAAGAATGACAACTGTTGTATTGAGACCGAATGAGTCACAGGACGCGCTGCTGCGGCGCTTTCGCAAGAAAGTCGTTCGCTCCGGCGTACTGAGCACCGTGCGCAAGAAACGCTGGTTCATTTCCAAGAGCGAGGAACGCCGCCAGGAGGCCAAGAAGTCAGCGCGCAGGATGAAACGACGCCAGTATGAGCGACCCGACCGCTAAACAGCCGACCTGTGCAAGCAAAGAAAGGAAAGTGATTGATTAATGAGTAAAGAAGAGAAGATCCAGATGGAGGGAACGGTGATCGAGGCGCTGCCCGCCACGCAGTTCAAAGTCCAGCTGGATAACGGCCACGAGGTTCTGGCTTACCTGTCCGGCAAAATGCGGCGCTATTACATCCGTATCCTGCTGGGAGACCGGGTCAAGCTGGAGATGTCGCCCTACGACCTGACCCGCGGCCGCATCACGTACCGCCAGAAGAAACAACGGGTTGGCGGCACGGGTGAAATGGAAGAGTTGTAAAATTTAAAAAACAAGTCCCCTGAATTGAACATTCAGGGGTTTTTGTTAATTGGTGTAATTTCATTTAAACCAAAGAACTGCGGCCGGGGCTCTTTGATCAATAACCGCTGGCGAGGACGCCGACGGGAACGTGTTTTTGAAGCTTTCAGATTTTTCCAGAACGATCAATAGCCATTGGCGAAGAATGAAAACCGCATGTTTCGACAAGCTTAACACGCGGTTTTTTTAATCCGCTGGCGGGGACGCCAGCGGGATCGTTGTGAGGCCTTCAGGGTTTTCTTGTTTGATCAAAAACTATTAGCGAAGAATGAAAACCGCATGTTTCGACAAGCTCAACACGCGGTTTTTTAAGCCGCTGGTGTCCTCGCCAGCGGGATCATTTTTATGGCTATCCAGTGTACATAATTCGGTTATCGAACAGGGTCAACGCTTTCATGTAATTGGCGCGCTCGAAGGCAGCCGGCTCGGCCACGTTCTTCTGGCTGAGCGTGCCGCGCATCTGATCCACGGATTTGTATTCATAATCATTCATCCACTGTGCCAATTCCTCGATCATTCCCGAAGCATACCTCACGCCGTGTTTGACCAGCGCGGAAGCGGTCATCGCGACGGTGGACCCAGCCATGAGCGATTTGACGATATCCTCCGCGGAATGGACGCCGCTGGTGAGGGCGAAATCCGCCGCCACACGGTCATAGAGGATGGCGATCCAGCGCAAAGGAAGCAGCATATCCGATGAATCGCTCAATTCCAGCTTGGGAACCACTTCCAGGGCTTCAATATCCAGATCCGGCTGGTAAAAGCGGTTGAAAAGTACCAACCCTTTAGCGCCGGCTTTGACCAGCGCGGCGGTGAAATGAGGGATGCTGGAATAAAAAGGACTTAACTTGACCGCCAGCGGAATCTTGATGGTTTTGCGGATATCGCTGACCAGTTCAATATGCGCTTTTTCGAGCGTTTCCGAAGAAATGGACGGATCCGCAGGCACGAAATACATGTTTAATTCCAGCGCGTCGGCGCCAGCCTCCTCGATCAGCATGGCATACTTAATCCAGCCACCGGTGGAGACGCCATTAATACTGCCGATGATAGGGATATCCACAGCTTCCTTGGCGGTGCGGATGAGCTGAAGATATTTATCCGGGCCGGTATTGTATTTTTGCAGATCGGGGTAATAGGTGATCGCTTCGGCAAAGGACTCGCTGCCGCGGCTGAGAAAATGATCCAGGGCGAGCTGCTCGTTGATGATCTCTTCTTCAAACAGGGAGTAGAGCACAACTGCCCCAAGGCCGGCGTCCTCCATCGCTTTGATATTATCCAGTTTCTTGGAGAGGGCGGAAGCAGAGGCCACCAAAGGTGTTTTGATATCCAGCCCCAGGTACTTGGTTTTGAGGTCTGCCATATGTCTCCTTTCTCTCAATATTATATAAAAAATCCTGCGGAGCGCTTGCGCGTCCGCAGGGATTAATTATTCTTATATATTGGCGAGGAATTCTGCCTTGCGCTTTATCCTTCCTGCTTGAACTGGCTGAAATCCACGGCGGCTTGCTGGCTGTATTTCTGCCAGCGGTCATCCGCGTCCTCCTGGGCCAGTTGGATCAGTTCTTCCGCACGTTCCTCATTTGCCCGCACCAGCATGGTATAGCGGGTTTCGTTGTAAGCAAAATCCTTAACCGGGATGCTGGGCTCTTTGTAGTCGAGCTGAAGGGGGTTCTTACCCTCCTTCACCAAGTTGGGATTGTAGCGGTACATGGGCCAGACGCCGGATTTGACCGCCAAGTCCTGCTGCTGCAGGCCGAGCTTCATTTCATAGCCATGATTGATGCAGTGAGTGTAAGCGATGATGATCGCCGGCCCGTCAAACGCGTCCGCTTCACGGAATGCGCGCAGGGTCTGCATATCGCTTGCGCCCATCGCCACCTGGGCTACATAGATATAGCCATAGGTCATGGCGATCATGCCAAGGTCCTTGCGGGGCAAGCCTTTGCCGTTGGCGGCAAATTTTGCCACAGCGCCGCGCGGGGTGGCCTTGGAGGACTGTCCGCCTGTGTTTGAATACACGCCGGTATCGAGCACGAGAATCTTCACGTTGCGGCCAGAGGCGAGTACGTGATCGAGACCGCCATAGCCGATGTCATAGGCCCAGCCGTCGCCGCCGACGATCCATACACTCTTGCGCACCAATTTGTCGGCGAGACTATGAAGCTGCCTGGCGTTGGATTCCTTGGAATCAGCCAGCTTCTGCTTGAGCGTTTCCACACGCTCACGCTGTGCTTGAATGCCGGCGTCGTCAGACTGATCGGCATTCAGCAGTTCATTGGCCAGGTCTTCGCCGATGGTCTGGGTCAGTCTCTGGACCAGTTCGCGGGCGAATTCGTTCTGTTTGTCCATGGTCAGGCGCATGCCCAAGCCGAATTCCGCGTTGTCTTCAAACAGGGAATTGGACCAGGCAGGTCCGCGGCCCTGGGCGTTGGAGGTGTAGGGCGTGGTGGGCATGTTGCCACCATAGATGGACGAGCAGCCGGTCGCATTGGCGATCACGGTGCGGTCGCCGAACAGCTGTGTCAGCAGGCGGATGTAAGGAGTTTCGCCGCAGCCGGCACAGGCGCCGGAGAACTCAAACAGCGGGCGCAACAGCGAAGCATTCTTGATCGTGTTGGGAGTGAACTTTGTGCGGTCGGGATCGGGCAAGTTGGTGAAGAAAGCCCAATTCTTGCTTTCCGCTTCGCGCAGCATGGGCTGCGGAGCCATGTTAATGGCTTTGCGGTCGGGATTGGTCTTGTCCTTGGCCGGGCAAGCCTGCACGCACAGGCTGCAGCCGGTGCAGTCTTCCGGAGAGACCTGGACGGTGAACTTGAAACCCTGGAACTCTTTATATTTGGCATCTAAAGATTTAAAGGTCTTAGGCGCATTGGCCAATTGGTCGGCTTCATACACCTTGCTACGGATGACCGCATGTGGGCAGACATACGCACATTTGCCGCACTGGATGCAGATATCCGGTTCCCACACCGGAATCTCCAGCGCGATGTTGCGCTTCTCCCATTGGGTGGTGCCGGTCGGGTAAGTGCCGTCGGCAGGCATCTTGCTGACGGGCAGGTCATCGCCGTCCTTGCTGATCATCATGCCGAGCACATCACGAACGAATTCAGGGGCTTCCGCGGGCACTGCCGGGCGGCGGGTGCTGGTGCTGGTGGCTTTGTCGGTTACCTTGACTTCATAGAGGTTTTCCAGTGAGGAGTCTACTGCCGCGTAGTTCTGTTGAACCACTGCATCACCGCGTTTGCCGTAGGTCTTCTTGATGTACTTCTTGATCTCTTCGATGGCTTCGTCTTTGGGAAGTACGCCGCTAATGGCAAAGAAACAGGTTTGCATGATGGTATTGATACGCCCGCCCATGCCGGTTTTGGCGGCAACTTCATAGGCGTCAATGATGTAGAACTTAAGCCCTTTTTCAATAATCGTAGACTGGACTTCCCTGGGCAGATGATCCCAGACTTCATCCGGCCCATAGATGCTGTTGAGCAGAAAGACGCCGCCGGGTTTGGCCGCCTTGAGCATGTCAAACTGCTCAAGGAAGGTAAATTGATGGCAGGCGACGAAATTCGCCTCATTATTACCGATCAGGTAAGGCGCCTGAATGGGCTTGGGACCGAAGCGCAGGTGGGAAATGGTCATGGCGCCGGATTTCTTGGAGTCATACACGAAGTAACCCTGGGCGAAATTGCCGGTTTCCTCACCGATGATCTTGGTGGAGTTCTTGTTGGCGCCGACGGTGCCGTCGGAGCCGAGTCCGTAGAAGACACAGCTTACGGTATCCTTGCTGGTGATGGAAAAGGCAGGATCGAAATCGAGGCTGGAGTTGGTTACATCGTCTTTAATACCAACAGTGAAAGAATTTTTGGGTGCGTCCTTCTTGAGTTCGTCAAAAACACCCTTGACCATGGCAGGCGTGAATTCCTTGGAGGAGAGTCCATAACGACCGCCCACAACCAGGGGCAGGTTCTCAAAGGGCGCGGTACCAGCCTTGACAGCTTCGCTGACCGCGGTGGCGACATCTTTGTAGAGAGGTTCGCCATCCGAGCCGGGTTCCTTGGTGCGGTCCAGCACAGCAATGGCTTTCACGGACGCAGGTAACGCATCCATGAATAATTTGTTGGAGAAGGGGCGGTAGAGGCGCACGGTCACAACGCCGACCTTTTCGCCCTGGCTCGCCAGGAATTTAACGGTTTCTTCGGTAGTCTCAGCGCCGGAAGCCATGACAACGACGACTCGCTCGGCATCCTTGGCGCCGGCATACTCGAAGTTATGATACGCGCGGCCGGTGAGCTGAGAGAATTTATCCATGGCTTTCTGGGTGATCTCGGCCGTAACTTCGTAATACGGGTTGACCGTTTCGCGACCCTGGAAAAAGGTATCCGGATTCTGGGCGGTACCGCGCATGACAGGGTGATCGGAGGAAAGTCCGCGTTCGCGGTGGGCGATAACGGCTTCGTCGTTGATCATCTGGCGCATCACTTCTTCATCAAGGAGTTCAATCTTGTTGACCTCATGTGATGTGCGGAAGCCATCGAAGAAATGGAGGAACGGCACGCGGGATTCCAGGCTAGCTGCCTGGGCAATGAGCGCCATGTCATGCGCTTCCTGCACGGAGCGGGAGGCAAGCAGCGCCCAGCCGGTAGAGCGCACAGCGGTGACATCGGTATGATCGCCGAAGATGGAGAGCGCCTGGGCGGCCAATGAGCGAGCCGAGACGTGGAATACGGTGGGCGTAAGTTCGCCGGCGATCTTGTACATATTGGGGATCATCAGGAGCAGACCCTGAGAGGCGGTGAAGGTAGTGGTGAGCGAGCCGGTGGTCAGCGCGCCATGCACTGCGCCGGCGGCGCCGCCTTCGGACTGCATCTCGATCACATTCGGGACGGTGCCCCAGATGTTGGAAATTCCGGCAGCCGACCAGGCATCGGCAAATTCACCCATACCGGAAGAGGGAGTGATGGGGTAGATCGCAATGACTTCGTTGAGGCGGTACGCAGTGTAGGCAACTGCCTCATTGCCATCGATCATGACCTGTTGACGTTTCATCAGAATAACTCCTTAAGAAATTGATTTGGTGTTGGTTTCTAACGCCGTTCAGGCGGAACAAAGCGGTTTGCGTTAAACCGATTAATATTACCACTCTTTGAAAAGTGGACAATTTTGGGATGATTTGGATATTAACTGAGGATTTGCTTGCGGGCGAGAAGCAGTGCGGCTAAGGTCTTGCTATCCCGGATCTGCCCGGATTCAGCCATTTCGTACGCTTTCACAGCCGTGATCTTCTGAACCTTGAGGAATTCATCATCATCCATGGCGAGCGGCGCCTGGCTGAGATCTTCCGCCAGAAAGATGTGATTGTTCTCGGAAGAATAGCCGGGGGCGAGGTATGCAGACCCCAAATAGGTGAGTTTTCCCGCAGCCATGCCAATCTCTTCGCGCACCTCACGGGCGGCACAGGATCCAGGTTCTTCGCTCTCATGCATCACGCCGGCGGGCAGCTCCAGCATATCGCACTCGCAGCCCATGCGGTATTGGGAGACAAACCATATGCTGCCATCTTCATCTATGGGTACGATGGTCACCGAATCATTGTGGCTGACCAGGTCGTAATCCCGTTCACAGCTGTCCGGAAGGCGGACATGCAGCTTTTCAATATTGAACGCGTGCGCTTTGTAAACAACCTCACGGGAAAGGATGTGATGGGTCATGGGAACCTCCGTGGTGAGTGTATCACAACCAAAATTAAGACCCCACAGGTTTTAAAAACCTGTGGGGTCTGATATTATTTAATAAGATTTGGATGAAAATGGTATAGGTTAATGAGAAACTCACATTTTTTGAAATTCGATACTTTCTATCATATTTACTCACGCGGTAATAATAGGGAAGATATTTTCACCGAACATAGAAATTATGAGTTCTTTATAAGACAGTACCAGAAATATATTAACCCAGTTGCTAATACCCTGGCTTACTGTTTATTGAAAAACCATTTTCACTTGCTTGTATGGATCAAATCAGAGGAAGAGATTGTCACATTAAAGAAATCTGACAAAGAGATTGAGGTAAATTCAAATTTTCCTTCACTGCAATTCTCGTATTTACTCAATTCGTATGCGAAGGCAATAAATAAGTCAAATGGTAGAACGGGAAGTCTGTTTCAACGTCCCTTTGGTAGAAAATCTATTTTTAGTAACGAACAGTTGTTTGGGACAGTGGCATATATACACCAAAATCCTGTAAAACATCAATTTGCAGCTTTCTCAGAGGACTGGATTTGGTCTTCATATCATGAAGGATTATCCAAACAATACAAGATAATCAGCAGCAAATGCATAATAAATATTTTTGGGAGTATGGAAAATTATTTGGCTATCGAGTATCCTATGAATGGGATTGAAGATATTGTCGATTATTAATGAAATCCAACAGTAAAAAGACCGGTAGTTTTATGAATCTGTGAGACCAAGTATCTAATTGTTTCAAAAACCCGCGGAGGTCAACCGCGGGTTTATGGTAGTCAGGTTCTTTTCCACTCCCCTCAAAGGATCGAGGATGTACCCTGTTGCCTTGCGGACATAATCTTGAAAATATTTAGTTCAAAAATGGTTATCACTTGGCGGCTTTGGATACAGCAGTTTTGGCGTTCTCCACCAGCGGCTGCGCCAGGTTGATGAGTTCGGTCGGGATCACGAACTTTGTAGCGGCGCCTTCACCCAATACCTTAAGGGCGTCCAGGTACTGCAGCGTGATGGTTTTACTGTCCACATCCTGTGCGACCTTGTAGATCTCATTTAATGCTAACGCGAAACCTTCTGCCTGGAGAATGGCTGCCTTGCGCTCACCCTCGGCTTTGAGGATGGCGGCCTCTTTTTCCCCTTCCGCTGTGATGATACGGGAATCACGGATACCATTGGCTTCTGTGACCGTCGCGCGTCGGGTCCGTTCAGCCGCCATCTGGCGGGTCATAGCTTCCAGCACGTCCTGCGGCGGGGTCACCTCGCGGATCTCAACGGCCATCACGCGGATGCCCCAGCGGTCGGTGACGTCATCGAGTTTCTCATGCAGCACGCGGTTGATCTCGTCACGTTTGGAGAGCACTTCGTCCAGGTCCATCGCGCCCACAACGGCGCGCAGGGTAGTTATAGCCAACCCGCGGGCAGCGCCGGCAAAATCCTGCACTTCCAATACACTACGTTCCGGATCGATGACCTTGTCATACACAATGAAATCAATGCTTACAGAGGCATTATCCGCAGTGATACAGGTCTGAGGAGGGACATCGAAATATACTTCGCGCAGATCGACCGGAATAGCCGAGTCGACAAATGGGATCATCCAGACCAAACCGGGACCGCGCGCGCCCAGAGACCGCCCGAGACGGAACAGGATTAGGCGTTTATATTCCGGCACGATTCGAATGGCAGATGCCAGAACGACCATCATCATAATCAGAAAGATGGCGATCAGAACAGGTGTTACTAAGTCCATAACTATCTCCTTTTCTACTCTTTATTTAATTGTCTGCAACGGCGAAAGGCAATTGAGACGGTGGTTCTTACTTCTTTTTCTTGCTCTGTTCCCGGGCTTTTTCCACAGGTGAGACTTCCAATCGGACGCCTTTGACACCGGTGATGATCACCTTCGAATGAGCCGGTATCTCCCCTTGTACCGAAATTGCGCTCCAATTCTCGGTTTCCACACGCACCTGCCCCGTTGGTTTCAAGTCAGTTAGGGCTTCCGCATTTAATCCAATCAGCCGTTGGGGTCCGGAACGCGGCGGTGTGCGGAAAGCTTTGAGAATCGCCCGAAGGACCAGGAAACTGAAGGCGACGATAACCAGCGCCATGACAGCGATCACCCAGGGATTGACGCGCAAATCCGGGGCGGCGGGTGAGGTGATGCGGAAGGGTGTAAAAAGCAGACTGGAACCAAGAACGAACGGTACCAGTCCGAGAATGGTGACGATGGGTTCAGTATCAGTGAGCAAGCCGACGAGGAAGATCACAAATGCAAGCGCGATCAACCCAACTGCTGCCCAGTTGATCGGCAAGCTGCCCAATCCCAGGAACGCCAGTATGAAGACCAATCCCGCACCGACACCAGCAGCGCTTAATCCCGGATCGGCGAATTCAGCATAGAGAAGAATTGCACCGAGCGTGAGGAATAGATAGGCAATATTGGGTTCCGTAATGACATGAAAGAAGCGCTCCACCAGGTTCATTTCATCACGGATCAATGGTGTTATTTCCGGGTCTATCTCAACCTGAAGCAGTTTTCCAGAGGAAATTTGCTGCAGAAGGTCATCCAAATCAACAGCGATCAGATCGATAACATCCAGATCCAGCGCTTCCGTCGCGGTAACCGCCAGGCTTTCCTTTACTGCCAATTCTGCCCACTGTGTGTTTCTGCCGCGTTTTTCGGCAATACTGCGAACCAGTGCTGCGGTGTCCTCAGCCAACTTGGTTTGCACAACTTCGCTTGGCTGTTCACCCAAAGCCACCGGATGCGCCGCCCCAACATTTGTGGCTGGCGCCATGGCGGCAATATCAGCAGCAAACAAGATGAACATGCCTGCAGAAGCAGCGCGGGCACCATCTGGAGAGACATACACAGCCACCGGCACATTTGCCGAGAGAAGCATTTGGATAATTTCCCTCATCGATGTGTCCAACCCACCGGGTGTATCGATTTGGATAACAACCAATTGAGCGCCAATATCCTCTGCATTTTGGAGTCCCCGATCCAGATAACGGACGGTGAAGGTGTTTATGACGCCGGTTACCTCGAGGAGAATAACCGGATCAGCGGGAGCGGCGGAAACTGAGGCGGCTTGAAGGAACGTGATCAATACAGTAAAAAGAAGAAGAATACTTCGAATCAATTTTCTTTGGATACTCATTACTATTTTTATAACAAATTTATATAAAAATTTCCTTATATTTTTACTTAAAAATTTCTCAGTTTGGGTTAGTGTAAACCAAAAGATGAATATGTAGTTCGACAATAAAAAACCCGCGGGGGTCAACCGCGGGCTTCATGGAGAATGTGTAGGTTAGTTATTCTCAAACCACCACATTCCGACATATCCTGATACATTGGTTTCCAGCCTTACCTGGATTCTGTCCAAACCTCGCATGGCATCCGGGATGTTTAGAGTGACCCTGAAACCATATCCCTCCGCGCCTTCCGGTTTGTACTTGCCGGTTCCAACAACCGTGTAATTTTCAAAATCATAGGAATCAGGATGGCCCATCTTGAAGGTCAGGTCCATATTGTTCTGGAGCCAAGGGTAGGTACCCTGGATCACCACAGTCTGGTCCTTGACGTGGCTGACCTCACAGATGTAAATGGCGGGGGCGCAGGTGCGGTTGTTGTATTTCAATTCAACCACCGGAGGCGGACCGGCGGTGGAAGTGGGCAGGGGGATGGGCGTGGGTTCCACCTGCTTGGGCGCGGCGGTGGCTGCAGTGGCCGCCGAATCATCGTCATCACCCGTGGGCGCTTCCTCACCCTCCGCGGGCGTGGCGTCCACCGGGACAGCCATGGCGGTCTGGGTTCCGGCGATGATATCCTTCATCAACTGGGACTGGGTGGACACCGGATTGGGGAGGGCATCATTGCCATTGGCGACTGTTGAAGGACCTCCGGATGCGGAGCGAGTGCAGGCGCCGAGAACGATGGCGAAAATGAAAATGGCGCCAATCAGTACAATAAAGTTCTTTTTCATGAGTTTTTCTCCTCCAGAGAGCGGATCACATGAATTTTTTTGATAAAAATAACACATATTATATTAGCATGGTACAGGTAGGCAGTCAATAGGTTAAATACGCCATATTTTGGGGTATTTAGGCTTTATTTGGCTGCTTCCATCCTTTTACTGGTCGATAAATAAAAAGTAACCAGAGTACAAGTTCATCTGCACTCTGGTTGATTATTGTGCTTCTCAAGGTGTTCCTTCCGGCAGTGTGAACACAAACGGCGCGTTGCTGGGCAACAACATGGCGCTGATATTGGGCGCCAGCTTGGTGATGTACTGGTAGGTCAGTAATTCGGGATTGTTGGCCAGCGCTTCCTGAATCAGTGCCAGGGCTTCGGCTTCCGCGCGTGCTTCGATCAGCCGCGCTTCGGCGGCGCCTTCCGCCGCAATGACCGCAGATTCTGCCTGACCGCGCGCGGTCTCAATGGCCTGCTGTGCTTCCTGACGGCGCTGTTCAACTATCAGGCGCGCCTGCTGGGCCTGCTGTTCGGCGATCTGTTTCTGTTCTACCGAAGCGGCATACTCGGGCGAGAAGGTGATATTACGTAACACGAAATCTACCAGGATCAGTCCGTTTTCCCCAAGCTTTTTCGCCAACCCTTCATTGACCATCTGCACCATCTCCAACCGGTTGGTGCTGACCACTTCTTCCACGCCGAATTGGGAGACCGCATCGCGGATGATGCCGCGCGACTGCGCGCGCACAAGATCATTGGCGTAGCGATCCTGCCAGAGGATATGAACCTTGACTGCATCCTCGGGATTGATCTGGTAAATGACAGAAGCGTCCACATAGATCTCCTGGCCGTCCGAGGTACGGGCGGTGATGGAATCGTCACCTTGGATGTCTCCTTCAAAAGCGGCAATCGACATGGTATAGGTCTGGCGCGAGATCGGGTAGAGCACCACACGCTCAACAAAGGGTACGATCCAACGCAAACCAGGTTCAAGCGCCGTTTCGCGGTACCCGCGGGGAGCGATGGCTGAGATGACCACACCGCGCTCCTGCGGTTCAACGAAGACCAGTCCGGCGCTCAACGTGGTCACCAGGATCGCCGCGACCAGACCACCCAGGATGACGAGCCGGCTGTTCTTGAGCTTCTGCCCACGGGCAGTCTGAATAGCCACCATCACGATAAATGCTATGACGCCGAACCAGAGCAGGGCGGATAACCCAGCCAATACATCAGTGATTCTCATTCTTCCTCCATTCCTTTTCCATCATTATTTTGTCATTAAATCCTTAAGCGCATATTAATGAATCGTTAAATATACGCTTAAGTTGGATAAATGTTGCTTACAGGGTTTATGTTTCCAGGAGAATGGTCACCGGCCCGTCGTTGTGGATCTCCACCTGCATGTCCGCGCCAAACTCGCCGGTCTGAGTGGAAACCCCATGCTGCGAAAGCGCGTTAATAAAATGATCCACCAGCGGGCTGGCAATCTCGGGCGGTGCGGCGTAGATGAATGAAGGGCGATTGCCTTTGTGGGTATCTGCCATCAGCGTGAATTGGGATACGACAACGGCTTCACCTTGGATATCCAGGATGGAGAGGTTCATCTTGTCGTTCTCATCGCTGAACACGCGCAGATTGGCAATCTTCTTAGCCAGGGCGTCTGCCTTCGTGCGGTCATCATCCATCTGGACGCCCAACAGGATGACGTAACCCTGACCGATGGACGCAACCACATTGCTGTCGATGGTGACACTGCCCTTCGTGACGCGTTGAACAACTGCTTTCATGAATTTCGCCTGTATTATCGGCTAGGAAACCAAACCCACGGCCTGGCGAACCTCAATCATCGTTTGCTGAGCGATCTCTCTCGCGCGCTTGCCGCCTTCACGCAGGACGTCATACACATAGTCGGGATCCTTGGACAGCTCCGCGCGCCGCTCGCGGAAGGGCGCCAACGCTTCATTGATGCTTTTGGCCAAGGCTTGCTTATCCTCTACGCAGCCGATACCGGCGCGCCGGCATTCCACATCCACATACTTGACGTACTCCGGACTGGAGAAGATCTTGTGTAAGGTGAAGACATTGCATACATCCGGATTGCCTGGGTCGGACCGCCGGATGCGGGCTGGATCGGTGACCATTTTCATCACGCGTTCGAGGGTCTCTTCCGGAGTTGAGGCTAACTCTATATGATTATTGAGACTCTTGCTCATCTTGTTGACACCGTCGATACCGAGTACCTTGGGGATCACCGTCACCTTCATCTCCGGCTCGACCAGCACATCGGTCTGGTAGCGGTGATTGAATGACCGCACCACCTCGCGCGCGAACTCGATGTGCGGCGCCTGATCGACGCCCACCGGCACCGCGCTGGCTTTGTAGAGCAGGATATCCGCGGACATGAGCACGGGGTAGCCCACCAAACCATAATTGACATTGTTGGGATTCTCTCGCACTTTTTCTTTAAAGGTTGGCAGGTCGGTCAGCTTACCCAAAGGCGTGACCATCGATAGTATGGTGTGCAGCTCGGTCACTTCCGGCACGTTGGACTGGATGAACACGATGGATTTTTGCGGGTCGATCCCCGCAGCCAGCCAGTCAAGCGTCATCTCGTAGGTGTTTTCCCGCAGATTTTCCGTGGTCTCCATCGTAGTCAGGGCATGCAGGTCCACAATGCAGTAGATGCAGTCATATTCCTCCTGCAGCGCGACGTAATTCTTGATCGCGCCCAGATAGTTGCCCAAATGCTGGCGGCCAGTGGGGCGCGCGCCCGAAAAAACCCTGCCTTTGCTTGCCATAATTACTTCATCAACCTCTCAAATAGAATTTGTTCCACCTCACCCGGGTGGGGAAGCCGGAATGTATGTTTCAACTTGGAAAAAACCAATTCTCCATCAAGGAAAACGTCAAAAGCACCGCTTTGTTCTGAAGGATTGCAGACAATCTCGCTGACCTTGTCACCGAACTGCATTTTGATCTCATCTGCCAAACTGGCAGCTTGCGGTTCGAAGTTTCAAACCCTGCAATAGTCGATGGTTATTTTGACTGGCATTGCACACTCCTTTTGGGTGGATTGTATTATATCTTACGCATTTTCAAAGGATTTCGTTCTGTTGGTACAATCACCTTAATGGATGAAAAACCACTGCATTATCCACTGACCAAGAGGCTTTTCGATATCCTCGTTTCTTTGCTGGCTTTCGCCATCCTTTCACCGATATTGCTCATCATCATTGCAATTCTCTTGATCTTGCAGGGCCCGCCTATACTCTTCTACCAGGACCGGCCGGGCTTGGGCGGGCGTATCTTTAAGTTGTGCAAGTTCCGTTCAATGCAGCCGTCACCGGGCAATGAAAACCAGCCGGACCGGGACGCGGAGCGGATCACCCCTTTGGGAAAATTCCTACGACGAACCAGTCTGGATGAGCTTCCCGAATTGTTCAATGTGCTTAAAGGGGAAATGAGCATCGTCGGGCCGCGGCCTCTATTAGTTCAATATCTCAAACGTTATTCAGCCGAACAAATGCGCCGGCATGAGATGCCGCCGGGGATCACTGGCTGGGCGCAGGTAAATGGACGCAACGCAATCTCCTGGGAGGAGCGGTTTCAAATGGATGTCTGGTATGTGGATCATTGGTCACTGCGGCTGGATATCCGCATCATTCTGATGACTTTTTGGAAGGTGCTGAGCGGGGAGGGTATTTCGCAGCCTGGACGGACGACGATGGATGAGTTTATGGGGAGCAATTTTGAGGACAAGTAAGTCTGGCTGATGCCGGAAAAATTCCCGTGGTTATCACCTTGAAAGGTGACCTACAAATGATTTGTCATGCTAAGTCGAAATCGCCTGGGAACCGTCCCCTTCAGAGGAAGTATCCCGGTCAGGTCAATGGGATGATTTTGGACAAGCCGAGATCCTTCGGGCTTTGCCCTCAGGATGACTTTAAAAAATAGAATGCCCTGGAAAGAAGCCTAATTGCCTGGCAGGGGATCTATTTTGTTGTCGCGCATGAGGTCCATGGTACGCAGAGCATAATTGTATTTGCCTTCGCTCAGCCAAACCAGGCCATCCTGGATACCGACATACATATTATCGGCCACATTAATCGAGGCGTTAAGGGTTTTCCCTCCAATCCCTGCCAAGAGGTCCGGCCAGATATTCCGCAGGGGAGCGGTGCCGTCAGAGAAAACGGTCACTACCCAGCGAGATCGGCCTTCTTCGGATGGAGACTGTGTGCCGATCAATGCCACATCCATTGCGGAGAGGTAAGTGAAAAGCTCCGGCGATGCAGCCGCGTCAGATACAAACAAAACGTTGACCTTGCTCACATTGATCTCATCAAATGCGGCCTGCCAGGCGGAGGGCGGGCTGCCGGCAGGCCGAGTGGCGATCACCGGATACGCATTCAGGGGAAAGATCTGCGAGGAACAAAATCCGCAGTAGTAGTACACGCCGTTGATAAAGGCTTGATTGAAGCTCGCTTCCTCGGCTGACAAGAGGGCGCCCACACGGTAATTCGGCGCAAGCATCGCGGCGATATATCCTGCCATGAAGGCGGTGTTCTCTTTTCTCTGCCGAATGACCGAGACATTTTCCGTTGGATTCCACTCGTCACTCGTTAGAGCGATGAACTGTGTAGCAGGCGCGCTGGCAGCCAGACTTCCCAAGTTTTCCGGCCGTTCCAGGAGGACCACCACTTTCATGTCCGACGTAACTTCGTTGTTGATCAGACTTTCCCTGATCTCAAATTCCAAGCCTGAACCAGCAGACAATTCACGAAGTATCATTTCCGCTTGGGCTGCCAGGTTGGGATCGGCGTTTGCCGGACGAACCAAAACCGTGCGATCCGCGGCTGGCAGAGGGGTGGGTAATGCTGTTGGGATTGGATCATTTTCAATTGGCTGGCTCGGTTCAACACTTCGGCCGCAGCCGCTGAAGAGGAACGCTGAAATGATCGTGAGAAAAATGCCCAGGGCAATACCTCTGGTTTTGAAAGTTAGGGACATAGGCGATATTTTACTCTATCCGGCGGATGGGTTATAATGGGAAAATGCTCGCGCCTGATACCAAGGCCGTTTTTTTAATCCATACGGAATTCGCTTTTCACCCTGAACTGAGTAACGAGGGTTTTCTTTTGTTTATTCCCAATTTCAAGGAGAGATTCATATGCCCATAAATTTTGGCACCGATGGCTGGCGCGCGGTCATTTCAGACACTTTCACCTTTCATAACCTGCGCATGGTAACCCAGGCGATCGCGGACGCAGTCAAATCGGAGGGTTGGCTGAACGGGATGGTCATCGACCCACCCCCGGATCACCAGAAGATGATCGTCGGATTTGACACACGCTTCCTTTCCGACCGCTACGCACGGGAAGCCGCACGCGTGCTGGCAGCCAATGGATTCAATGTGCTGCTGTGCCAGGCAGACGCACCCACGCCAGTGGTGTCATTCGCGGTCAAACACCATCATGCGATTGGCGGAATCATGATCACCGCGTCCCACAACGCGCCGCGATATAACGGCGTAAAGCTGAAAGCTGCCTATGGCGGTTCCGCCCTGCCTGAACTCTGCCGAAAAGTGGAAGTCTACCTGAATGATAACGAATCCCAAGGGCGCGGCCCGAACCTGATCGATTATGAAATCGCCCGGGAGAAAGGATTGATCACCCGCTTCAACCCGCTGCCCGATTATTATGAGCACCTGCGCAAGTTGATCAATTTTGATGTCATTGCCGAAAACCCCCAGTATATCGTCGTGGATTCCATGTATGGAGCGGGCCGGGGAGTGATCCGCGGAATTTTGGAAGGCACCGGATGCGAAGTGCATGAGATCCGCAATGAACTCAACCCGGGATTCGGCGGCGTGCACCCGGAGCCGCTGGCGCAGTATCTCAATCCTCTTTCCGGAGCGATATGCATGGGAAAGGGCACCATCGGCTTGGCGACTGATGGCGATGCTGACCGCATCGGGGCCATGGATGAGCGCGGTGTGTTTGTCGATCCGCACAAGATCATGTCGCTTGCTTTGAAATATCTGGCCGAGAAGCGCGGGCTAAAAGGATCGGTCGTTCGGACAGTCTCCACCACGCGCATGATCGACCTGCTTTGCAAGAAATACGGCCTGATGCTGCACGAAACGCCGGTTGGTTTTAATCACATCGCAGATTACATGCTGAACGAGGGGGTATTGATCGGCGGTGAGGAATCGGGGGGTATTTCCTTCCAGGGTCACATTCCCGAGGGAGATGGCATCCTGATGGGATTGCTTCTGGTTGAGATCGTGGCTGAATCCGGCAAACCTCTCTCTGAATTGGTGGCCAACCTGCTGAATGAGGTTGGGCCGGCCTTCTACGCCCGCCGCGACCAAAGGTTGAGTCAGCCGGTATCCAAGCACAAGATGGTCGACCACCTGGTCAACAATGCACCGGCAGCGATCGGCGGCGTGAAGATCGTTGAGGTCTCCACCCGCGATGGCGTCAAATATATCCTCGAGGATAACTCCTGGCTGTTGATCCGCCCATCCGGCACGGAACCAGTATTACGCGTGTATGCGGAGGGACGATCCAATGAGATGGTGCAGGCGCTGCTGGCTTATGGCGAATCAGTCGCGAACAGCGCGATCTGAAACAATCATCATCCAAATCAACTCAGTTGAAATAAAGAAACAGCCGGAGCTTAAACAGCCGGCGGGATTGTTTATATAAAAACCCTAAAGGTTTTTGAAACCCTTAGGGTTTCTTGAAAAATTATAAACCGCTGGCAAGGACGCCAGCGGGATCGTTTGGGGTGTTCAATCTTCGATCATAAGGTAGAACTTATCCAACACCTGGATGAATTCATCCGGCAGGTGCTGATAGGTTTCCCGCGCGATCCCGTCAGGGACAAGGCCATAATATGCCTCGGCTATTGAACCGGTGATGCAGGCCAGGGTATCCGCATCTCCGCCCAATGAGATCGCCTTGCGCACAGCATCTTCATAACCATCCGATTCGAGGAAAGCGATGAGCGCCTGTGGCACTGTTTTCTGGCAGGATTCATTGAATACATACGACGGGCGAATCTGATCCAAAGTCATTGAGAGGTCGTAACCAAACCAGGTGGATATTTCATTTTGGATCTCTTCCTTGGAATTACCTTTGCGGGCTAAAAAAATGGCGTAAGCTGTGGCTTGGGCGCCTTTGATGCCTTCCGGATGATTGTGGGTAACGGAGGCGAAATCCCGACTGATCCTTAACAACTCAGACCGATCATCGATAAGAAAACCCAAAGCGGATGTGCGCATCGCTGAACCGTTGCCCCAGGAATTGTAGGGAGCCAGGCTATCAGAGTGAATCCATTTTGAGAATGAGCCGCCATAACCTCTACCTGGATAACGAAGCGCGTAATCCTTCAGAGTTTGTGCTACATCCCGATGATTGATGAACGCATCCGCAACCGCCACCGTAAGAACAGAATCATCGGTGAAGGTGGAGTCTTTGGAAAACAATGGGAATTCATATTCCTTAAAATTAGCAAACTCATATACTGAGCCAATGATATCCCCCGCAATCGCCCCTAACATATCTTTGCCCCCTTTTCCTTATTATTGCTGCGGTGTGATCGTCAGTTGAAATTCTGCCACACTTGTGAGCTGCGCTTCAACCGTTGCCGTATGTTCCAGCGCAGGATCCGCAGCCGGTTCAGCGGCTGTATTATCTTCCGCGTATTCGACCCCATCTTCCAAAAGATCCGCATCCTGCGGTCCCGCCTGGGATGTGAGTGTCTGACGCGCGCGAATCAGCGCTTCCGCTTCCAGGTCAAGCATTTTTTGGCGGAAAAGAATGAAGCCGTAAAAACCGATGAAAAGCAGGACAGCGATGATGAGTAATCGCAGAAAACAGCCCTTTCCACGTTTATGATTGCGAATCTGGGTGCGGTCTTCTTCCAGGATCTCTTTTATGGTGTCTTCGGGTTCTTTATTTTCCATTTGCCCTCGCTTCATAACCTGGCGGATATTTTATCCTTTTTTTGTGTCCAGCGGTGTAAATCCATCCGGGAGTTCGCTTTCTTCTTCAACTGTCCCTTCAACTTCCGCGTCTTTTTTCATTTCAGGGCTGATATCTTCTTCCGAATTTTCCAATTCATTGGTGAAGAGCGCTTGTTCTTTCTTCTTGGCAGGAATATCCGCCTTGTTGTCAGAAAGCCTGGGAGCCGACCGTGGTTTGGTTCCTCCGGATGTTTTTATGGATGATTTATCCCCCGCTTGAGATTCGAAAAGTATTTGCTGCCGCCATTGGTCTTCTTCGTCTTCTTCGGGCTGATCTGCCTTTTTCAACTCACGAACACGCTTCAGCCATTCCGGAATATCCTCAACTTCATCCTCCAATCCGGATCCACCTGCAGCATGCGTTTCGATGCCGGTATCCTGCTTTTCTTCATCAACCTGGTGGCCTGACTTAAGCAACACCTGGCAATACCAGCACTTCTCCGCTTCAGGCAGGTTGGGACGGCCGCATTCTGAACAGATGATCTCTTCGGACATGGAATTTAACCTTTGGTTTAGTGGCTAAGTCGAGTATAGCATAGAGGAGGTGTTTCATTAATCGGCGTACATTAGGTGAGGAGGAATACATTTTCCCGTGTCTGGAAAACCTGACCATTGTTTTCTTCCACCAGGTAAGGTCCTATTTTTCAATCATTTGCTGGAAGAAAGATAACCTTTTGGATTCCTTGACCGAGTTTTCGATCCGGCTTGCGATCAATTCATGGGGGATCCGTTGACCGCGCATGGAAAAAACGAAATCGTGGATCGCCTGGCCGTGGGTCTGTATGTTGTCTTTTGTATTGGGGATGCGGAGGAAGAATTCACTTTGAAGATCGTCAAAGTCAGTGTCCTTATACGGCAAAATGCAAGGAATACCGCGAGCGGCGCAGTCGCGGATTTTAAATGGGGCGGCTTCTTCCATCCCCTTTTTATGCAGCGCCAGCGTACCAATGGCAGCATCGGCCTGTGAAAGCACCGATTCATAATCCTGCCCGCTGAGAAAACCATGCAGGCGAATATTGTCGGGAAGTTCTGAAACCACATCGATCCGGTCAATGCCCATAATATCGATGATCAGATCGGGGTAGGATTTCGCGAGAGGGACCAGTTTTTCTTCGCCATGCCATGGCATGCCGGGTGTACCGATGAACAAAAGATGGGGTGGAGAATTACGCGGCGCGGGATAATAAGGCGTGTGATCCAAATCCAGGCTGTTGGTGACGACTACCCCTGGCTTATGATATTTTTGAAACACCGGGAGCTCGGCCATCTCTGCAGTCGCATAAACATGGCCGGCGGAGCGACCCAGCAGCAACCCGCGCGTCATGCGATTATACAGGCCGGGCAGGAGCCCCAACAGCTTATGTTCTTCAAAATCGTTGGTATTGACCTCGATAACAGTTGGCGCAACTTTCAATAGGCGATGGACGGGAAAAACAAACATCGACCAGCGTAGGTAAATCAGATCCGGGTGAAATTGACGTACGGCAAAGATCAATTCCCTGACCGCACGCATACGCGAGAATTCAGATTTGATGCGGTTAATGAACCCAGAGCCTTGCGAATAAGTGAAGTATTCACCATCGACAAGTTCCTTCGAGGTCGGAACGGAATGCATATGCGAGAAGAATCGCACCTCATGATCAACCTCACGCCAGGTTTGCATTTGCCGGACGATCTTTTGGCCGATGCTGCTTGTCAGAGTTCGGGGCCAATGAAGGGTTACATAGGCAATACGCATGATTACCTGCTCCAACCCTGTACCACATCGTTGATCAGTTTTTCATACGCGTCCACTGTCAGGTGAATATCAAATTTTTCCGATAACCGGCGGCTGGTCATTTTATATTTCGCCAGCAAGGGTTTGTCCTTAAGTAGTTTTTCAATGAAAGAGGTATATGCATCCAGGTCACCGGGCTCGATCAGGAAGCCGTTATTGTTGACAAGGTCGGGACAGCTGCCCTTATCCGGCAAGAGCAGCGCCAACCCCATGGAAAGCGCCTGCAGGGCAGCCATGGGCATGCCTTCTCGCAGTGAGGGCATCAGAAGGATGTCGCTCTTTGCCAGGTGTTCTTTCACTTTGTCCGGATCCACCCAGCCAACCAATCGAATCCGATCTGTCAGATCATTTACCTTAATGAGCTTGCGCACCTCTTCCATATCCGTGCCATCCCCAAGCATCTCGCACGCCCAGGGAAGGTCCTTTACCTTCGCAAGAATCTTTGGGACCGCGGTTGCATTCTTTTCCGGTGAAAAACGTCCAATGAAGAGGATGCGGGGGGGCGAATGAACGCCTAGATCCACAGGTTTCATCTTCAGTGTGTCAATGCCGTTGGAGATCACACGAATATCCGCTTGATAATGCTCGAGGGCTAGATCGCGGGTTTGCGCGCTGACTGCAGCAACCCCCGCGGCATGCCGCCAAACCAGTTTGCTGAATGGCAGGACGAATCGGAACCAGCCGGCAGTTTTCTCGGGCGCGCCGCCGGGCACATCGCCGCCATGGGCTGTGATGATAAATGGAATCCCGGTCGCCTTCGACAGCATGAATGCCGAAACACCCGCAGGAACTGCGAAATGGGCGTGGATCAGGTCCGGTTGAATCTGACGGGCAATTTCCAGCCCTCTGAAGAAGCTCTTTGCGACAAACGCCCCCATGGCTTTGAGATCCGCGCGGAAAGGCTGTGTGCGCCAGGTTGGCAGGCGTTCGATGATCAGGTTTTCACTGCGCACAATTTTCGGCTGGTCACCATAAAGCGCAGTCAGCAGGTGGATCCTATGCCCGCGTTCAGCCAACCCCTGGCTTAATTCATGGACAACCCGGCCACCTCCGCCGCCAATGGGCGGGTATTCATGGGAGAGCACCAGAATTTTCATTGCTTATCGAGGCCAGGATTTATTTTCCCGGACGGATGATCTCGCGTATAGTATAGACCGGTTTGTTCTGCGATTCGTGATAGGTACGAGCCAGCAGCTCTGCGATCAAACCCATCAGGATGGATTGAAAGCCAAGAATAGCCACCATGATCCCAATGGGAAACAGGGGCGATTCAAACGGAGAAACACGTCCTTGAAGCGCGAAGCGGCGGATGAAGAGAAAGCCCAGCGTCAGAAAGCTGACTGCCATCAAACCCATACCGGTGCCGCCAAAAAGGTAGATCGGCTTGCTGGCATAGCTGGTCAGGAATTTGACCGTGAAGAGGTCCAGGATAACCTTGATGGTCCTCTCCAACCCGTATTTTGCTTTCCCGAATTTTCTGGGGTGATGATTGACTTTGATCTCTGTAATGCGCGCGCCGAATGAGTTGGCATACACGGGGATGAAACGGTGCATTTCGCCGTATAGGCGGAACCCTGTGATCACTTCACGCCGATAGGCTTTTAACGTGCATCCGTAGTCGTGCAGCTTCACGCGCGTTACGTGGGAGATCAGCCAATTGGCGATCTGGGAGGGGAGTGTGCGCGTGATGTAGTTATCGTGGCGGTTGTAGCGCCAACCGCTGACCACATCGTAACCCTCCTGTATCTTGCCGATCATGGCCGGGATGTCCGCCGGGTCATTCTGAAGATCGGCGTCTAAAAGGACGATCACATCGCCACTTGTCTGGTCAATGCCGGCTGCGATGGCTGCGGTTTGGCCGAAATTTCTTCGAAGAACCACCGCGCTGGCTTTGTCCGGGTTGGCATCCACGATCTCCCTGATCTTCTGCAGACTGTTATCCTTACTGCCATCATCCACAAGAATAAGCTCCCAAGGCAGATTCAGCGGCTCGACTGCATTTTTGATCTCGCCATACAGCAAATTAAGGCTTTCTTCTTCGTTGTACACAGGCACGATTATGGATAACTTCATCCGGTTCTCCAAATTATTTCATCTGATCTTTTCTGACCTTATTGTAAATCAGGTCAAAGATCAAACCACCGAAAATAACGGCTACACCGATGCCGCCAAGCAAACTCACCATCGGCCAGAAATCCATGCGCTTGAACAGGCCATAATAGCGGCTGAGATACCATTGGATGAAAAAGCCGATGTACACAATCTCAAGGAACAGAAGCCGCCATAACCAGGGAGAGCGCTGCTTGATCGTCTCTGCCCATGACCAGCCTCCGAGAAGCGCCATCCAAACCAACAGGATCGCGCGGTAGCGGGGATTGTCCCATTGATCGCCGCCTGCCCGGGCTGATGAGATGACCGTCCAGATGAAAATCGCCAGAAAGAAGAAGAGAAGGTAACGCTGCTCCGATTTGGGCTGCTTTTTCCAAAGCAAGATGAAACCGCTGATGAGCAGGGGAACAAGCAAATACCAGCCCAATGCGCGGAAAATGGCAATAGAGCGTGTGATCGGTAAGCCCGGATAGATGATCGCGGCAGGAAGAACGGGTTGTGCGAGTCCATAACCAATGATAAATGGAGCTCTGTAGCGTTCACCCAGCAGCTCCAATTCCCATTGAATACGTCCTGATGATCCTTCCATCAGAAGCAGGTCCCATCGGGAACTGTCCACCAGCCACCCCCATCCGAGAATAATGCCCACGATGATCACCAACGCGAAAATTACCAAGCTGACAATCCGCCATCTCCGGTTCATTGTTGAGAGAAGGTTTTCCATCCAGAAATAGATAGTCAAAACGAGAATAATGGCTGCTGCTGCTTTAATTGAAATAAACGACATCAGCAGAGAGCTGATAAACAAAAAAAGGATTGAAAGCTTTCGATCCTCACGCCATTTGAGCACAGCCCAAAAGGCGATCGCTGATAATCCGATCAGAATAGGTTCGCGCATTTGGGATGCGCCTAGAATGATGCTTTCCGGGTAGAGCGCATAGATCCAAGCGCTGGAATTGGCGGTTTTTTCTCCCCAACGATCTTTCACACCTCTCCACAAGAACGGAAGTCCAACAGTTGCAAAAAACGAGGTCAAAATAAGCACAAGCAGAGGGCGGTGTGCGTCTGGGCTGAGGAGGCGGTAAACCCCGGCGCTTAATGAAAGCAGTCCGCCATACTGATCCGTGGCAAATTCATTACCGAAGGCGTCAGCCAGCGATTGGCCGGATGAAGCCAATGCCCAGGCATCGGAATCGCGGCGATAGGCATCCAAATAGAGGTAGCCATTGTTGGGCGGCTCCTCATCATATCCATAAACAGGAAGGGCAGCGAAGAGAATGATACCGATCAGCAAACGCAACCCGAAAGCCAACACGGTCGCCCATTGGATGGAGTGATGGGCTCCCAGCCAGTGAAGGGCTTTTGTGATGATCCACCAGGAAAAACCTGCCAACAGAAAAGAAATGAAAAACGCCCTTAGCGGATGAGGACCAGGGTTAAGCCATGCGACCGGGAATGCAACTGCAGCTCCTGCTGCGGCAGACCAATAAAACTCCCGCAATCCCTGGGTTCCCGTCAAATTCTTTTTCACGGGGCTATTCTAATAGCATTTCAAGTTTTGATATGGTCTCGATGGCGCGATTCTTCCAGGTGTATTTCTCCGCTTCCCGCCCGGCAAAGGCTCCCATGCTTGCCCGACAGTGCGGATCTTGCTGAAGGCTGCGGATGGCGTTTGTCCAGGATTCAGGATCCTCGGATTCGCAGAAAATTGCGAATTTCTCATCGAGTACCTCATGGAATACTGGGATGTCGCTGGCGATGATCGGGCGCCCGGCAGCCATGTAATCAAACATCTTCATGGGATTAATGACTTTAGAGATATCTCCACCGCTGGAACCGGAGATATTCTTCCCGTAGGGCATCGCAAGTACATCAGCGGCGGCCTGGTAGAGCGGCAGCCGGCTGTTGGGAATAAAACCAGTGATGGTGACGTTTAAAATGGATTGATTCTTAAGTTGATCCATCCAGGGAGCGATATCTTCCGGTTGGCCTCCCACCCAAAGGAAATTCACCTCCGGCATCAGGCGGGCGAGCTCAGTTAATAAGTCCATCCCGCGCCCCGCGTAGAAATGGCCGGTATAACCTACAGTAAATCCGTCCGGCAGTCCCAGCATCTGTCTGGCGTCCACTGGCGAAGGCAAATCCGCGTATCGTTCGGTTTCGGTACCATTGGGTGCGATCTGTAATTCCGACTGGGTAAATTGAAAACCGTAGCGCTCTTGCATGCCTTCTGCCAGCGCTCGAGTGGTACACAGAGAAAGTTTTTTTTGCTGGGAAAAAGCGAAGATCTTGAACAGTTCGGGTCCGATGCGGCCCATGGGAAAATCATGAAATTCCATCACTGAGGGCAGCCCGCGCTTCTGTGCAAAAACTGCGGCTTGCAGCGCCCAAGTGTAAACCACCTCGGCGCCCCAACGGTTGGCCTCCGAAACGCTTTTCCAGCAAAAATCATATTGTTTTGACACGGGCAGGAAACGCGTCCAGGTGATCTCAAAACGCGATCTTAGCCCGTAAATATTTGCGATCTGGTCCCATGTGCTTTTCTCAAATTCAGGTACCCAAAGCCGCACTTCATGCCCGAGCTCATGCAAGGCGTGAACAACCTTCATGGCTTGTATACTGTTGGCCGTCTTTGAAGGAACCACAGATGTAGTGATGCAGGCGATTTTCATGCTTCTGAAAACTCCCCATCGCTTGCTTCGATTTGACGGATCTCGCGGAATCCGCGCAGGATGATCAAAGAGACAGATACAATGAAGAATACAGAAAGAAGGATGGCCTCAAAATTCAGACCCAACCGAGGTACCAGCAAGATGGATAATCCTACCTTGGCAATACCGCACCACAGGCTGATCTTATAAGGCACCATTGGCAACCCAAGGGAAAGCAGCAGCGGTCGGTTCCAGAAGAAAATATTGGCAAAACCCAGCCCTGCCAGGAAGAGCAGCATGGGCACATAAGCGGGCTGGAAATCCGCCCCATAGAAACTCAACAGCCAGCGGCCAAAAATTACCAAACCGACCGATGTACCCAGGGTCCAGGTACCGGAGATCAAAGTGACGCGTTTGAGCAGCCGCCGCAGCAGCGACCAGTCTTTACGGGTAACCGCGGTATTGATCTCCGGATACGTTGTAGAGATAAAGGGCGTGATGGGCACCTGCACAAGATTGATGATGGCCAGCGCGGTCTTGGCGTAGCCAACCGCAACCGGCGAAAGCAGCCAGGCGATCCACAGGGCTTCATTATCCCGAACAAGCATGATGATGGTGCTGCTGATATTGGTGCTGAACGCGAAGCCAAAGAGCTCTTTGAAAGGAGGAAGATGAGAGAATGAAACCCGCATCCATCCGTTCCCGAATTTTTTCTGCATTTCACGCCAGCCAAGGGCGGTTGTGCCCAGGCCGAGGATAAATTTTCCCACCAGGTAACCCGCCATCACCTCCATCAAGCCGCGTTTGGCAAAGAAAGCCCATGTGATGATCGAGGCAGTCATAACGGTGCTGATCAGGTTGAGTATGGCCTGGTTTTTAAACTTATTGGTTACCTGCAGGATGCCAACTGAGGTCTCGGTGGCGAAATTGGCTAATACGATGGTGCCGTAGATGATGAATAGCCGCGCGGTAGAAGGGTCATCCGCCAGATTGGAGGCAGCATAGGGCGCGGCTAGGACGATCACGCCGAAAGAGAGAAGCGCACTGAGAATTTCCCCCAGGGCAGCCGCTTTAATGACCGCCTTGGCCTGATCGATTTGGCTTTTGGTATCCGCTTCACCAAAATATTTCACCACCAGTTCATTCATGCGGAATGAAAACAAGCGGTTGAGCGTGGAGGCGAATGCTGTGATGGTACCGATCACACCGAATCCGGCGACGCCCAATAATCGGCCGGCCAGGATGCTCTGGACTACGCTCAAACCCATGCCGACCACATTGCTGCTTAGAAGATAGCCGGAGTTACGAACAACTTTCTGCAGAAGTGTGTCGTTCTTAAAGGTCGTCCACATTGAGGCGACGAATTTCATTCAGTATCCACCTGGCTGACCCAGTCATATTCCTGCCGGTACCAGTTGATCACCTGCTGGATGCCTTCGTCCAAGTCAACCTGCGGCTGCCAACCGAGCAGATCCCTGGCTTTACTGGTGTCCGCCCAACTGGCCGACATATCCGCCGGATGCGCCGGGTAGTGATTGATCTGAGCCGTTTTGCCAATGGCTTTCTCAAATTTATGGATCAGCTCATTGATGCTTATGGATTCATGTCCGCCAAGGTTGATAATCTCATACCCCAGCGGTTTCAAGGCAGCGATTGTCCCCCGCGCGATGTCATCCAGGTACGTAAAACCGCGGGTTTGGCTGCCATCGCCGAAAACCTTGACCTCCTCCCCTTCGCTGATCCAGCGGGTAAAGCGGAACATGGACATCCCCGGCCGGCCGGCCGGACCAAAGACCGTGAAATAGCGCACCACGGTCACATCAATACCGTACAGATAATGGTAGCTGTAGCACAATGTTTCCGCTGCTTTTTTGCTGGCTGCATAGGGCTGCAGAGGGAAGCTGGATTCGGTGGACTCCGGTGTTGGATAGGGAGCGTCTTCTCCGTATACACTGGAGGTGGACGCCAGAATGAATTTTGGGATCTTGTATTTTCGGCAAATTTCCAATAGATTGAGAGTCCCGGTGACGTTGGTTTCATAATAGGACCACGGATCGATCACGGAATCCCGCACACCGGCCTTGGCTGCCAGATTGATCACCGCATCGAAATTCGGATGGGCCTCCAAAAGGCGCTCCAACGCTGTCTGGTTGCAAATGGTATCCTCTAAAAAATGGAAACCCTCACGAGGAACCAGCCGGTCAAGACGCCAGCGCTTGATGCGCAAGTCATACACAGGATCCAGGTTATCTAAACCGACGACATGGTGGCCCTGATCGAGTAGAAATTCGCAGACCTTGGAAGCGATAAAACCGGCGGCGCCGGTGACCAGATATTTTGACATTACAAACGGACCACCTTGTCGACCTGCTTGCCGTGGGTTTGCAGCGCGTTGCGTGCGTCTACGATCAAGCGGGCATCGCGCAGGATCTTTTCATAATCATAACTGGAATGATTGGTGACGATCAGCACACAGTCGGCTTCTTTTACCGCCTTTTCCAGATCTTGGACACTTTCCATCGCCAGTTCATCATGATGAATGGCAGGGATCAAGGGGTCATGATAAATGACCTGTGCGCCTTTTTCACCCAGCAGGTGAATGATGTCCAATGCGGGTGATTCACGCAGGTCATCAATGTCAGCTTTATAGGCGGCGCCCAAAACCAAAACTTTTGCGCCGTTCAACGCTTTTTTGTGCTGGTTCAAAGCATCCTGCACTTTGCTGACGGTAAAACGCGGCATGGTAGTGTTGATCTCGGAGGCTAATTCAATGAATCGCGCTGAGTAATTGACGGTTTTCAGTTTCCAGGAGAGATAGAGCGGGTCGATAGGAATGCAGTGGCCGCCCAAGCCGGGGCCTGGCAGGAACTTCATGAAGCCAAAGGGTTTAGTCGCCGCGGCTTCAATCACTTCCCATACATCCACACCCAGCCGGTCGCACATCAGCGCCAGCTCATTGACCATGCCGATATTGATCATGCGGAATGTGTTTTCCAAAAGCTTGGCCATCTCTGCCACTTCAGCAGATGAAACCGGCACGACGGTCTCCAATGCCTGGCAGTACCAGGCCTGTGCGACCTCCAGACATTTGGGTGTAATACCGCCGATCACCTTGGGTGTATTGACAGTGGTCCAATCTTCCCGGCCCGGGTCCACGCGTTCAGGTGAAAAAGCCAGGAAGAAATCCTCACCCACCTGCAGTCCGCTGTCTTCGCACAATTTGGGCAGGATCAGCTCCCGTGTGGTGCCTGGGTAGGTAGTGGATTCGAGTACGATCAGCATGCCGGCGTGGATGAACTCCTGAAGCGAATCCGCTACGGAAACAATGAAGGAAAGATCCGGATCGCCGGTTTTTCTCAGCGGAGTTGGAACGCAGATGCTCACCGCATCAGTCTCCGCCAGGGTGGAGAAATCGGAGGTGGCGCTCAGGTTGCCGCTTTTAACCAGCTTTGCCACGGTCTCATCTTCAATATCCAGGATGTAACTCTTACCTGAGTTGATCTGATCCACCTTCTCCTGTATGGGATCGATCCCGATGACTTTGAAACCGCTCTTAGCAAACACCACTGCCAACGGCAGCCCGACATAGCCCAAACCGAGCACCGCTACATTCGCTTCCTTGTTTTGCAGTTTGTTGATCAGTTCCTGTGCATGGTCCATATTCTCTCCTACTATTAAAAGAAGCTCAGCTGGGTGGCATCTTCCGCGGGCCCGCTGGAGGAATTGTCTTTATGCGAAGCTTTGATCTCGCGCTGCTGGCGGGCATTCTCGATCATTTTCGGCAGCTGGGCAAAATCGCGCATGATCACCGGGCGCAGACTGCCCTGGTGCAAGCCGGCAGCCGGATGGTACATGGGAACGATCATGCGACCGTCAACCCAGGCAGATCGGCCATGGATGACGCTGATCTTGGCGGCTTGAAAATAGCGCGCCATGGAGAACCGCCCGAGGGTAACAATGACCAAGGGGTCGATCGCCTGGATCTGCCGATTCAAGAAAGAGGCACAGGCTGCCAGTTCGGTATCCTGCGGGTCGCGGTTACCGGGCGGGCGGCACTTGACCACATTGGTGATATAGACTTTTTCACGATGCAGTCCTGCGGATTCGAGCAATTCATCCAGAAATTTCCCTGCCTGCCCGACAAACGGCCGCCCTTGTTCGTTTTCATAAAAACCAGGGCCCTCACCGATAAACATAACCGAAGCATTGGAGGGTCCTTCGCCGGGCACTGCATTCTTGCGTGAATTCGCCAGATCGCACTTTGTGCACTGTCTGACTTCACCCGCTACTTCGCGAAGAACCAGTTCTCCTTCCACCAAACGCTCCTTTTCTCAGATCGAATCGCAAAAATGAATCATACCCGAATTTATTCGGCTGGTGTGCCGAGTGTGTGTAAATAGATCGGCGCAAGCGACGCGGGATCATCCACTTGGCCATTCTCCAGACGCCTCCATGCGATTTGCGCTAAGATGGATGGCCGACGTAAATTTTCCGCGGGCGAAGCGACCAGCGCGTTGCGCCAGCGCCGCTCAAGTATCCGTCGGTCATCCTGGCTGATCTCCCCAGCCAAAATGGTGGGAGTAATGATCGTTTCCTCCAACTCGAGCGCTGTTGCCATGAAGATCTCGCCTTCCGGAGCCCATACAGCTTCCATCGGGTGATAACGCTGCACTGCCAGACGGTCGCGCCCGGCTTTGAGCATGGCCAGCAACGGCTTGTCTGAATGAGGGATGCCATTGGCTGTGATATCCAGGGATGGAACGCCAATCACTGGAATTCGCTGAGAAAGCGCCAGCCCTTTGGCGACTGCCAGCCCAATGCGCAGACTGGTAAACGATCCCGGGCCTAAAGCGATTCCCACCACTTTCAAGGAGCGGATTTCCAGCCCGGTTTCAGCCATCGCTGTTTGAACGGTGGGAACCAGTTCGACCGTATGGCGGCGGCTGGTGCGCCAGATCTTTTCGTAAATTATCTGCCAGCCATCATACAAAGCCAGTCCCATCCACTGGGTCGAGGTGTCGATTGCCAGGATCATTCGAAACTTTTCACCATTCCTTCCTTGAGGTGATTCAGGATCCCGCGGAAGCGATCACCTTTAAAAGTGATCTCAATGCGGCGGAGTTCTTCCCCCAACCACTCCATATATATATTCAAATGGTCTTCCGGGAGCGCATCCATGATGCGGTCCGCCCATTCCACCAAAAGCGGTCCCTGCACCAGCATATTCTCAAGGTCAAGATCCTCCGCTTCCAGTGCATTCTCCAGGCGGTAGGCATCGAGATGCGAAAGAACGGCTCCTCCCGGCTGACGGTAGTTATTCACCAACACAAAAGTCGGGCTGGTTACCCGGTCGCTGCTGCCCCAACCGCGCGCAACCCCCTGGACCAATGTCGTTTTTCCTGCGCCAAGCTCGCCGGTCAGGCAGATCACATCACCGGTTTTCAGGATCTCGCCCAAGCGGATGCCGATGCGGCGGGTTTGATCCGCGCTGCGGCTAATGAATTCAAAAGTATTTGCATCCAGGATGGGCATGCTTATATTGTAACTATGATTGTAGAAGATAGCCGGCGATCTCCTTGGCGATGTCCCGTGAAGCATTCGGCCGGGCTAAACGCTTGGCGTTCTGAACTGCCCGTAAACGCTCGTCAGAATTTTCGATCCAGAATCTCAGCGTTTCGATGATATCCTGCGGTTCCGGCGCCCACACGCCAGCGCCCTCATCGATCACATAGGACACATTACCTTCTTCCTGGCCGGAGATGCGGTGGTAAAGAATGATGGGCAGGCCTGCGATCAATGCCTCGCTGATCGTGCCAGGCCCGGCTTTAGTCAGCAGGATATCCGCGGCGCGCATAAACGAGGGCATATCCCGCACAAATCCGTAAATATGCGCCGGGATTTTCCAATCCCATTTTTCCAGCGAATCTTTCAGCTTCTGATTGCGGCCGGTGACCACAGCCAACGCGACATCCAGTCCGGATTGGTTGATGCGCCGGGCAATATCCTCCAACGGGCCCATGCCCTCTCCGCCGCCCACCAGCAGAACCATGAGTTTGTCCCGCGCCCAACCAAGTTCTTCCCGCAGTTCCGGCTTTTTCTTGCTGTTCCTGCGGAACCGTTCAGCCACAGGCAAGCCGATCACTTTGAGTTTCTCCGGTTGAACACAGGCCTGCAGCGCTTTCTTGATCGCCTGGTCGGTGGGGACGATGATACGGGTTGCTTCATCAGCGAACCAGGCGGTATGGGTGGATACCAGGTCGGTGACCACAATAATATACGGATTGCGGATATTCCTTCTTCTCATTGCCCGCAAGAGCGGGATATTGATTAAGGGATGAACGGATACAAAGAGATCGCAGGGATGTTTTTCCACCAGCCGATAAAGAGGAAGGCGGATATAGGGCCAGAACATGGAATAGATGACGCGCATACGGTCGGGATCGTCGCTGACCTCGAAGGAAAACCTCCAGAGATGATCCATGCGGGACATGACCGGATAGATCGGGCCGGCCATATTAAAAGGAGGGGGAGAATAGTCCTCGAAAAAATCGACCATGTCGCACTCAAAACACCCGGGGTATTCAAGCTCGAGCGCCTCAATGATTGCTTCCGCTGCGCTGCGATGGCCGCCGCCGGTGTCAGAATAAAGAAAAACGATGCGTTTTTTATTAATTGGGGGAATTGTCATCCGCTGGTTTGCCCAGATTCTTTTTTAATCGGTTCCTAACTTCCCGGCGGGTCAGGATCACTCGCCTTTTGCAGGTCAGGCATTCCAGGCCGATATCAGCGCCGAGCCGGATGACCCTCCAGGTGTACCCTCCGCATGGATGGGGTTTTTTTAGACGCAAAATATCGTCCATATCCAGGTTGGGGAGCATGGCACGATTATATCAAAGTTGAATTCACGGCGATTTCGATTATAGTTAAACCATGCTGAACAGATCCCCCGCAGAACTTATCGCCGCGATCATCACGCTTTTGGTCGCATTTACATTTCACGAATTCTTTCACGCCTGGACAGCCGTACGGTTTGGCGACGACACACCGCGCCGTTTTGGCCGGCTGACCCTCAATCCCCTCAGCCACTTGGATGTTATGGGCAGCCTGATGCTGCTCTTCACGGGCTTCGGATGGGCAAAACCGGTGCCGATCAACCCTGGACGGCTGCGCCAACATTCGCGTGCTGCGCTGCTGTTGGTCGCGCTTTCCGGCCCATCTGCCAACTTCCTGTTGGCGGTTTTAGCAGCCATCCCGCTGCGCTTTGGATGGGTACGTATGGGCTTGCCGCAAGTCCCCTTCTTACCTTCACCATACCAATTTTTGATCTTCTTCTTTTTCACCAATCTGGGATTGATGCTGTTCAACCTGATCCCCCTTCCGCCGCTGGACGGCGAAGAAATATTAGTTTACTTTCTGCCCCTTTCCATGGAAGAGGCCTATGGAAACATTCGCCCGTACGGTCCATATATCCTTCTTATCCTGTTATTCCTCGGACCCATGCTGGGTTTCAGCCTGATCGACAGTGTGCTGAGTCCTGCGATCCTGGGCATCGGAAGATTCCTTTTGGGAGGTTTCTAATGACTGTGAAGGTTGCCTGTGTTGGCTTGAGCCAAATGAGCGTTTCCGCGGCGCTCACCCTGGCTAACCAGTCGAGGGATTTTAAATTCAAGGGCTGGGATCCTGCTCTGGATGCGCGCGTGGACGCAGATCGAACCAAGGTTTTCAGCGCGATCACAAAGAAACCGCAGGAAACTGTACGCGATGCGGATCTCGTGCTGCTTTCCCTGCCTTCCGATGAAGCGGAATCAACGCTGAAGATCCTGGACGTGTCGATGGGAAGAGATGTCGTGGTAATCAATATTTCCCCCATGCAGGTTCAAACTCTTCGCTACTTCCGTGAGGTATTTGGGAAGAAAGTACCGTTTATCTCTGTCTTCCCAGTGCTGAATCCGGATACACTGGAGGACTGCTTGTTCGGCTCAAGAGCAGCGCGTGAGGATATGTTTGAAAAAAGCCTGGTCTTTATTTCAGACGCGCAGGATGCATCCCCGGCGATTCTTGATCTGGCGGTGGATTTTGCCGTTTTGCTGGGGGGGCAGCCGTTGTTTACCACCCCGGAGGAACTTGACGGCTTGATTACCGCGAATCTGCTACTACCCCAGCTCAGCGCGGCCGCGTTGATGAAAGCGGCAGCCAAACAGCCAAGCTGGCAGGAAGGCAAAAAGCTGGCTGGCGGTCTGCTTTTCCACAGCACCCTGCCTTTGGCTGACCTGTATGAGAACGAGTATTTTGGATTCACTGCCCGCGCCCATGGAGAGAACATGGCGCGGCTGGTGGAAGACCTGATCCGCGAGTTGATCGAAGTACGCGATTTTCTCAAGGAAGAGAATAAGGAAAAGATCTCGGACCTGTTCAACCAGGCGTTGGATTCGCGCGACGAATGGCTGACAGAGAGACATCGTTCACAGATCTCTACTCAAATTGCCACCAGCATTCCAGGGAAAGATGAAGCGCTAAAGCGTTTCCTGAAATTGGGCAAGTAAGCATCTATGCCTTTTTTTTGTTACCTGCTGGAATGCGCGGACGGCAGCTTTTATTGCGGATGGACGACCAATGTGGAACGGCGCCTGAAAATACATCAACGGGGAAAAGGCGCGCGCTATACGCGCATGAACGGCCCGGTAAAACTAGCATATTTCGAAGAGGTGGAGGACCGCAAGGCCGCAATGAAACGGGAAATCGCAATCAAACGCTTACCGCACGAGAAAAAAAGAAGAATGGCGGAGGAATTCGCGGGTGAGCAGCTTCCAGACTCTTGATCAAGCGCTGCCTGACGCGCAATTCCATGTAACGTCGCCCGGGCGGGTGAATCTGCTGGGGGAGCACGTTGATTACAACCAGGGGATGGTGATGCCTGCCGCAATCGACCGCTATGTGCGTTTGGCTGCCAAACCGCGCGCGGACCGGCTAGTTCATCTAACTGCACTCGACTTTGAAGGAGAAGTGGTTTTTTCCCCTGACCACCTGGAAAAACGCGTTGATGTGAACGGCCAGCCGCTGCCACAGTGGGCGCTCTACCCGGCCGGGGTGGCCTGGTCGCTTCAAGCCGGCGGACTGGCGCTAAACGGTGTGGAAGCCGTGTATGGCTCGGATCTGCCCATCGGCGCCGGTTTGAGCAGTTCCGCTGCCGTTGAATTGGCTTTCGCCGTCCTGTGGCAGGAGATGGCTGATTGGCGCCTGGACCGCATGCAGCTCGCGCAGGCCTGCCAGTATGCCGAGAACCATTACGTGGGCGTCAACTGCGGGCTGATGGATCAGTTCGCTTGCGCTCACGGGGTCGCCCGGCACGCGCTTCTTTTTGATATCCAGTCGCTTTCCTGGCAGCCGCTGCCTTTGCCCATGGAAACGGCGATCGTGATCGCGGATTCAGGCATTGTCCGCAACCTGGCGGATTCACAATACAACCAGCGCAGGGAGGAATGTGATCAGGTGCTGAAAATCCTGAGAGAATTGATTCCGGGCATCCGGTCATTGCGGGATGTATCTCAGGATGAATTCGAAACTCACCAGGATACCCTGCCGGATGTCCTATGCAAGCGCGCGCGGCACGTGATCGAGGAGATCGAACGCGTCAAACAAGCCAGCTATGCCCTGGTGGAGAATAACGCCGTAAGATTTGGACAATTGATGCTGGCTGGGCACCAGTCGCTGCGCAACCTTTACGAAGTGAGCCTTCCAGAATTGGATGCGCTGGTGGAACTCGCGATGGGATTTGGAGGCTGTTTTGGATCCCGGCTGACAGGAGCCGGATTCGGCGGTTGCACGGTCAGCCTGGTTAGAAAGGATCATCAGGTCGAGTTCTCCCGGATCTTAGCAGAGAAGTACCATTCACAAACTGGCAGGACGGCCAAAATGCATGTGTGCCAGCCGAGCCGGGGGACTTGGGTGGAGAAACTATCCATGGTCGAGGTTAATTAAAGAAAAAGAAGGAGCTGAATGCTCCTCCTTTTAGTTGATAACCACTGGCGAGGACGCCAGCGGGATCGTTTTGAGATGATTTACTGACGTCCAGCCCGCCGCATTCCTGCGGTTGAATACAAACGCGGTGCACTCGAATTGCCGCTCATGCGCCCGCGTCCATTGACGCCGTAGCGCACGCTTTGCAGCCAATCGGCCTGGTCTTGGGTGATCGCGCCATCCAAAACAGCCAGTTCCAATGCCTGGGCCTGGATCGATTGGAGCAAGACTGCTGCTTCATCGAAATCATACCCTGCAGCCATTGCCAGTGTGACAAATGTTGTGCCTGAGTCGAGGGCTGCTGCCACTTCATCCTCGCTTAGATGGAGCGCTTCCGCCATGGCAGGCAGCATGTATGCGTCCAGGGATGCATCGATCGGCGTTCCCATTCCCCACCCAGGTTTTCCAGGAATCTCCGCATCAGCGAAGACGGCTGTCGCAGAGACCAGCACAAGCATGAGCGCCAGCGCTCCGACCATCAAATTTTTCTTCGTTTTCATTTTTACCTTCCTTTCTGTGATTTGACACACGTGTATTTTCCTTGAAATACATAAAGGAAAGATGAAGAACATGTGAACTTATGAAGAAATTTTCTCTCGCATGAATGATTAATAAAAGGAAGAAAAAAAGACAGGAAAACTTTTTGTTCCCTGCCTTAAAAATGAATTAATGGATAAATTGAATTATTCTGTGAAAACAGGCAAATGCCCAAGCGCGACCACATCCGGCCAGCCATCCGGGTCGCCTTCGGTGAAGACGGCTGCCTCAACCGTGACTTTACCGCCGGCTTTGGCGATGATCTCGCGCATACCTACCAATGTAGAACCGGTGCTGATGACATCGTCGACAATGGCAGCTCTTTTTCCCTTGAGCAGATTGCGGTCTTTTTCATCCAATAAAAGTGTTTGGGGCTTGCCGGTGGTGATGGAAACGGTCTCGGTTTTCAACGCATCACCCATGTAGACCTTGTAGGATTTGCGCAGGACGATATAGGGTTTACCCGTCGCAACGGACAGCGAATGAGCCAAAGGAATGCTCTTGGCTTCGGCTGTGACCATGACATCAAACTGATCCGGATCCAGTTTTTTTACCAGTTCCCGGGTGCAGGCGGTCACCAGTTCCGTATCACCGAGGATGTTGAGAATGGCGATCTTCAGGCCGGGTTTGATCTCGAACAAACGCAGAGCGCGTTTCACGCCGCCGATTTCAATCGGGTAAGTTTCCTGGTTCACTGTCATGTTTCTCTCCAGAGTAATTGTCTTAACAAACGCTGATTATTATAACTGTTTGGTTTTGATGCTATTCCTTAAAAAAATGAGAGCCGGAAACGCCGGTTCCGGCCCTCTCATAAGGAGGAGAAGAAGAGAAGTCGCCCTTGTAGATAATTTACCCTGAAAGCTCTTTTTTTACATGACGCTTACCCTACGATTACCATACGATTTCGAACGATTTTTCTATGAATTTTCTTCTATAATCAAGGCGAGAAAGGATGATTCCTGAGTTAATGAAAGCGAAAATAGAAAGCAATATGGTTGCTGCTGCGTTTATTCCGGATACGCCCGCTGGTTCGCTGGCCTTGGCGGTGAGTAAAAAAGGGCTGGCGCGCTTGTTCTTTTGCAGCCGGGAAGGTTATTCCCGATTTCTGCTGGACAATGACCTGGAGGAAGGCGATGCGGATTCTGGCTTGCTGGGAGAAGCGGTTCGGCAGGTGCGCGGATATTTCAATGGAGAGCGAAGAGAATTTGACCTGCCGCTGGATCTGGATGGGCAGCCGCCATTTCGGATGAAAGCGCTGCGCGAGTGCGCGCGCATCCCCTACGGCCAGATCATCACGTATGGAGAATTGGCGCTGCGCGCGGGCAATCTGAAAGCAGCGCGGGCGGCAGGCGGGGCGATGGCGAATAATCCGATTGCATTGGTGATCCCCTGCCATCGGGTGGTGGGCAGCGACCGAGGCTTGCATGGGTTCTCCTCGCCCGGCGGGTTGGGGACGAAAGCCATTCTCCTGGGTCATGAGGGGATATCAGTCAAAGAAGAAAAGGTGATGTAAACGTTGATCGAACAGGCCATGACAAAAATGAACGGAAGTGAATTCCGCAGCGGATTCGCTGCGGTGGTGGGGCGGCCAAATGTGGGCAAGTCCACCCTGATCAATACCCTGCTCGGGCAGAAGATCGCGGCTGTATCCAGCAAACCGCAAACCACGCGCCAAAAGCAGCTCGGCATCCTCACATTGCCGGATGCGCAGATCGTCTTCATCGATACTCCCGGCATCCATATTCCCCGCCATAAATTGGGAAAAGGGATGAATGTGCTGGCCGAGGGCTCGCTCCAGGAAGCCGATGTGGTCGTGTGGCTGGTGGATGTCAGCGTGCAGCCGCACGAAGAGGACGCCCTCATTACCGAAAAATTTGCTTCGATGGATGTGATCCCGCCGGTACTGCAGGTATTGAACAAGGCGGACCTATTAAAAGAGGGAGAGATAGAAGCCCGCAAGATCGAATATGCTGGACTTTTTCCGCGTGTGGATCAGTTGACGATCAGCGCCAAAGACGGCCGTGGATTACAGGATCTGGTCAATTGGCTGAAGGAGAAGCTGCCCGCCGGGGAGGCGTACTACCCCAGTGATCAGGTCACGGATTATTATGAACGCGAGATCGCCGCGGACCTCATCCGGGAGGCAGCCCTGGAGCGTCTGAGGGAGGAAGTGCCGCACGCCATCGCGGTGCGGATCGATGAATTCACTGAGCGGGAGGAAAGCGGCGCGTATATTGCCGCAACCATCTTTGTGGAAAAGGATTCCCAAAAGGGGATCGTGATCGGGCGCAGCGCCAGCATGCTGAAAGCGATCGGCACGGATGCCCGCAGGGCGATCGAGGCCATGAGCGGACGCAAGGTGTTTTTGGAATTACGGGTCAAGGTCAACAAGAATTGGCGCAGCAACGCGGATTTTCTGCGGCAGATGGGATATGAGGAGCTGGGAGGAGATTAGGTGATCAATGCCTGGTTCTGGCTGACCCTGGCGCTGATCGCTCTGAACTGGCTGGCTGTCTGGTTTGAATGGCGCTGGGCTAACCTGGCTACCAAACCGGGCGTGATCGCAACCATGCTGGCCTGGTTCGTCAGCATATGCGGGTGCCAGCCGCCGGCGTTATGGTTCGGGCTCGGCCTGGTTTTCTCGCTGGCTGGCGACATTTTCTTGATGCTGCCCAACCAGTTTTTCCTTTATGGTACTGCGGCATTCATGCTGGCGCACGCTGCGTATATCCTGGGATTCAACCAGCCACCCCCGGAATTCACATTGACCATGCTTTCATTGGTCGCAATGTTTCTTTCTTTGATGATTATCATCTATGCGGCGCTCAGGCGGGGCATCAAATCCAGTCCAGCCTTCCGGCGCATGGCAGCGCCGCTGGGGGTATACAGCCTGGCCATCGGTCTGATGGTTCTTTCAGCGCTCTCCACCCTGTTCAGAACGGATTGGCTGCCCAATGCGTCAGGACTGGTTGTCAGTGGAGCGCTGCTTTTTTTATTCTCGGATATTCTGCTGACTCTCGACCGGTTTGTTCAATCCCTGCCTCCGGCGCGGTTGTGGAAGCGCGTCGCATACCAACTCGGTCAGCTGGCAATAGTCGCCGGCGCCATCATCCATTTTTCCCGCTGATCAGGTTTTTCGCAGCGGGCGAAACCCTTCACCCAGGGCTTCATTGGCCTGCCCGATCACCATGAAGGCGTCGGGATCTTCCTCGTGAACGATGGTTTTGAGCAGGTGGATCTCGGAGCGGGTTAACACGCAATAGAGCACGGGACGAGATTTGCCGGTGTAGGCGCCGGTGCCGGGCAGGACGGTTACACCGCGTTCCAGTAATTGAAGTACACGCCGGGTGATCGCTTCCGGATAGTCGCTGATGATGAAGGCCATGCGGTAGAGGTTGCCGCCCTCGGATACGAGTTCCGCAGCCATGCCGCTGACGTAGATGACGATCAAGCCGTACAGCGCGCGATCCCAGCCGAAGGCGAAACCAGACGCCAGCACCACCAGCCCGTCCGTGATGAGGTATGCCTGCGAGATGGCCATGCCGCGGTAGTGATTGAGGATGCGCCCAAGGACATCCGAGCCGCCGCTGGTGCCGCGTCCGCGGTAGACCAGACCCAGGCCGATGCCCAGCGCCGCGCCGCCGTAGATCGCGTCCAAAACGATATCCTGGGTGATACCCTCAGATGGCAGTACGAATGAAAGGAGATCGGTGAACACCGAGAAAAGGAAAACTGATACAGCCGTGCGCAAGGCAAAACGCCGACCGCCCAGGTACTGCCAGCCAAGCAGCAGCAGTGGGAGGTTGCCCACCAGCACCATGATGCCGATCGGCCAGCGCGTGAAATAGTTGATGATCTGGGCGGCGCCGCTGATCCCGCCGCTGACCATCAGCCCGGGGATCAGGAACAGCCGCATCGCCAGCGCCTGGACAAAAGCGCCTGCGGTGATGAATATGTAATCCAGCGCCGCGTGTTCGCTGGCCAGCCATTTTCTGATCATTGCTTTCCCTCTTTATCGTGTGGCGGCGATTATACGCCACATCCACAGAAATGGCAGTAACGCCCCAAATAATTAAATATATAGAAGTAATTAAATGTAAATATTAATTGTAAAAATGTTTTCAGTATTTACCGAGTGGCTGAATAAGTTCAGATAGATGTGAGACGATGTGACTGGACAAAAAGGCGCATCGGGGTCATCCTTAGAGGTGATAAACCAAACCAAGGAGACACCCGATGCATACGTTCTATCACTTACCCAAGGAATTTTATCAGTTAGCCAAA
>Ga0209164_1001102_pt1 | contig 40026 bp, 36 predicted proteins | sample MTBNYHSulfiMetaG_FD_187458 | JGI IMG/M metagenome (GOLD analysis project Ga0209164, IMG submission 187458) | Enrichment culture microbial communities from rom New York Harbor, USA that are MTBE-degrading - MTBE-NYH (New York Harbor Sulfidogenic)... | ecosystem: Environmental > Aquatic > Marine >... | reverse complement strand
CTACGCTTGCTCCAACTCAATCTTTTCGAACGACGAGATCTCATCAAACTCCTCAAACCCGATGCCTATCCCCATCCTCACCCAGATAAACAACAGTTATCCCTTATATAATTGTGGGACAGCAGTGACATACGGCGCAAAGGCACCCGGTCCGGTGGTGTTGGTCGTGCGTCTAATGGTGTTATGGGACTGTTCCTCGGTTTTTAGCAAGGAGGGAGCGCCTGCTTTTTGAACCATGCGCTTTGTTTCAAAAGTGGCTTGATCTTCTGCCATTTTCAGCAGTCGTTGATCACTGGCCAATGTTTCGTTTTTAATAGTTATTTTCAGTCCCTCACCAACCATAAGCCACTTGGTTTTTTTAATGCTTTTGGTTAGTTGGTATCGCTCCTCTCGCTCGGCAGGTAACTTCCCAAAATAAAAATTAAGAGGTAGATCAGGCTTCCTAAAAGCAAAAAGATATTCATTGACAAAGGTAAAGCAAGGGAAGGCGGATGAAAACACCGCCCACGGAGATTCGGGATATGTTTTAATCCAGTTGCCGAGATCGCCTTGAATCAAGGCGGGATCATGTGCGACCTGCCAGCAGTACTGACCAAACAGCGTATCGCCCTTAAGCGGTGTGGCCAATCCGCCCTTTAACCGGATAATAAAACGATATAATTTCAAGGCAACACCCCCTACACATTACATAGGATAGATGACGTCGAACTGCGTTTTGATGTCTCCTTCGAGCTCGAATTTAATGCGGCCATATCCTCGGCTTCCGGATCCTCCCAAGGCGTCCATTTCCAACAGTTTCATACCTTCCAATAAAAACGGCAATAAATCTCCGTCGCCCTCAAATTTTTTAATTGTGACCCGGAAATCAAATACAGTATTGGATGGTACCCGTTCAGTGAATCTTGGATTCTCTGCGGTACCCTTGATGCGATTAATGGAGTTTTCCGCCTTGACTTCAGTAAAGGCGAAGTTTTGTTCCAAAGCCTCCCCCTCCCATTCGCTGTCTAATGGACAATCTGCAAAAGACAACCGGCAAGGTCCGAGGTTGTAATCTTCATCCGTATCCGCTCCGCTGCATCCAAAAAGTTTTAGGATTTTTTCACACTGGGTGGCTTCTTTGCTTCCATAATCAAGCTTTTTGTACAGTTTGAACGTAAGAGGCTTTCCGTCCTCTCTGGCAACTAAGCCACTACGCATTTCCAGGAGGGCGCGTATTTTGCCCTTAAGGGACGAGCCGGGGATATACGGCCGGTTGGTGTGGGGATGCTTGACCACTGCTTTATCCGTGCCGCCGATCTTCATTTCCATGTCGCCAGCACCAATGTGTAAACCACTAAGCAATTTAATTTTGCCTTTAATCTCGAATATTTCTATCAGCTTCATAGTAATTCGCCCCTTTCTTAACTATTTGGTCCGTGTAATCTATAAAATCCCATCACGGATTCAAAAAATGTTGCAAATATAGACAGGTCTTTTTTATCCTGTATCTGTTCCACGGATTTGCTGATAAAATTTTTAAAATCTTCTGAAACCAGATCACGACCTTTAGCATAAGCAGCTTTGGCAACCAGCATATGGACCTGCGGAAGAATGTTATTCCAATCCTCTTGGGGACGGCTTTTAGCCGCTGAGTCCAATCTAACCACTTCATCATAAAATTTTCTTAATTGTGTCCTTTTGTTCACACGCTTTCTATCTTCATAATCTTTAGCAAACTTTATGGCCAATTCCTCCGCCACTTTTGAAAATAATTTGGGATCAACCCTTTCTCGTTCTTTCCCGTCTGCCCAAAACTTAATATCCATTTTCATTACCTCCTGATCTCATATAATACTCTCCATAATGGGATTCTGAAGCTGGCCCCATATTGCTCTATCCAGTAGGCCAACTTTTCTCGGACTTCTTTTACAACCACAGATCGTTTTTCCATCGTCAGTTCCTTTCCGATGTTACGTTCTGTGCTGTAAGCCAAAAGCGCTCGCCAGCGTGTGCAGGACATATCTTCAACTCGGATGGAAGAATCGCATTTTACCAAGCGTTTTTCCTCACCAGCCAAATGAATGAGTTCATTTAACTTATAAAGCATAGCTTTGTTGATGTGCTTCTTATTCAACCAGTCCGTCAGGGTATTTTTTACCTCCTCCATGGAATCCACTTGGTCCAATGAAATAGTGCATGAAAAAAGGGTCAGTTTGTTTTTTTCACCCTCTTTGGACGCTTCAAGCGCCTCTTCTGCCGCATGAGCCATTGCATCAATTGGTGTATTTGCTTTATGCAGACTTATTCCCGCAGAAAAATGTATCTCATTATTACCGCAAACATAGTTCTTAAATTGATCTTTCAGCCGTGCCACCAGATCAATAATTCTGTTCCACGGACCAATTAGAAAAAGATCATCCCCTCCCGCAAATACAGTGTAGATATTGTTGAAATCGGGTTCTTTTTCTAACAAGTATGGCAAGTATACTGAAAAAAAATAATTTAGCTGGCGGCTCAGTGTCGATAGTCTGGATAGAGTAAATGTTTGTTCCGTTAACCCACAGGCCATAACCATACCTAAGTTGTCCACGTCCGCTTTTAACACACCTAGCGCAGATATCCCCAAAACAGTTTTATCGTCACCCATACTTTTAGCGGTTGCAGCGAGATGACCAAATGTTTTAGGATCATCTATGCGTATCGGCTCTTCCATTTTATTGAACCTTGAATCGGTTTTATCATATTCACTGAAAACCGGGACATACCCATTGATGAACTTAATAGCTATATTAGATCTGGTTTCCTTTTCTAAAATATATGATAGACTCCAATGATGGATTATATGACTGGAATTAAAATCCAGACTTTCATTATCTTCGCTAAATATCAACTGATAATTGTTGTAAATTGGTTCGTAGAGACAATCGTCATACTTTAAGTTTTGAGCAGTATTCTTATCCAGAATAACAATTCTCTTCTTTTTTACTAAATTCGTCCCTAAAAAAACTTGATCTCGGCATATATCGCAACAAAAGAAATTCGTATCATCATCCCGAATATAGCGGGAATTACCGGACTCCGGCGATGATGCCCTCTTGCCGCATAGCGGACATAAGGGTTGTGGCAGATCGTTTCTAAATTTGTTTAAATAATCGGAGAAAACACCCCCATGGTTTTCCAAATCAATTCGGCTTAACTTACGGTTAGACATTCGAGATTGTAACTTTTCCCAAAGGTCTAAAAACTTGCCATTTACAAAGTCTTCCGGAGAAGCTTTTATCGTAGACAGCCCTATTGCGTTTTGACCGTAGGAAATATTTACCAACCAGTTATTGATTTCCTGCCTGGCCTCATTCACCGCGTGTTTAGCAGCTGGGGTGTTTGGCGCAATAATAGTAAATTTCCCAGCTGCATTAAGAGCCACAGAGGTCAGGGGAATTCCGATTTTACGGCAAATGAGGTCAGCCGCGAGTTCGGTAAGCAGGGAAACTGTGAACGACCTTCCACGAAGTAGTTTCGAGCGGTATTTTCGTATATCACCGTGGGTGCTGAAAATAAAATCCTGAATACCGTAAAAATCACCGCCGATCAGCAGAAATTTATCTGCATCATAGTCCTGGACTGCCGTTGTGCTCAATGAATCTGTGTCCAAATGATATAAATACATGGCAGCAGCCAAAGCCGCGGTGCTCTTGGCATGATCGTACAGCGATACATCCGGTACAACGTCGCCGGCGCGGGCTGAGGGGATGGCTGAGGTGTATATCATTAAGAGGCTTTCAAAATGTTCGCCCCAAAGTTCAATATTTTCCAAGCGGTGATCAAGTTTTTTGAGGTCCTCCCTAAAAAAATCAAAAAGGACGGTATATTCATGTTTCGCTTGTTCTTCCAAAGTTTCATATGTATTAATTATTGAAGGAAAAATATTTACAGGAGACACACGCTTTAGCGGATATCGAAACTGAGGCTCATACTTTTGGTGCTCTACATTACTGGGTAAACGGATTTGTTCAAACAACGGAATCAGACGAGTTTTTCGATAATCTTTCCATGGAATCCTCTGATTATAATCATTAAACGAATGTCGATCGAAACCACTGCTGATCCTATCCGCCATTGCTACTATCCACTGTAATGGAGTGCTTGGATTATGATGGCCTGCGGCTAAATTGACAAAAGCGTCTCCTTCTCCCCATCCCCCCTCATTGAATTGCGGCGGTAACCAGTCTTTATACTCCTCGATAAATGCTGCGGTAAATACAGCATGCGTGTGAGTATGCCGATTCTGTTCTTTGTTAAACGGGCAATACAACTGACTGTTATTGTTGAGATACTCATCAGTCACCGACAACACTACTTGGTCGGTAAACTTACCCATGTCATGCATTAAAGCTGCAAGTGAGATCTTCAACGTGGTATCATCCATTCATTCACCTCTCAATTCCCATAGACCTTTGTGTTTAAGCCAGATTTTTATAGGTTAACTCGTTGCCAGCCCGTCATCTATACCGCTACAGCAAATTGGGCATTTTCCAGCTACATAAGTGTTTTTAACTTGAAGATACTCACCTCCTAACCAATTTCCATGATTTGATACTTCCCCAAACCAAAACTTGTCCCCTTTCCAACATGGACCAGTTCACCCAGGTAAAGAAGGGGTAGGAACTCAGTGAGACCACCGGTAAAGGATATTGAGCCGACCAGCCCTCCCATTTTCATTCTTTCTTGCTGGCGGCTGGAGTAACGCTCCCAGTCACGCCACTGGAGGCCGGACTCCAGGGTCCGGACCGTCTCGGATTTTTTTATCAAGCTTCGGAAATCCAGCTGCCCTGACCAGCCGCAGTGGAAATAGGCCAAAGCCGACAAGCGGCGCAGGAGATTCCTGACCAGATGGTGGAATTCAAGATCGGCTACGAAACGGCCGCCGAATTTGATCCTCAGCGGAGTCTGGAACTCAAGACCGATTCGTTCGATTTTTTCCGGGGTTTCCGCCAGGCTGACGATATCCTCCCAGACCACAGGCGGATTGGGCCGCTCCAGTTTTTCCTCTCCGGCTCGAAAGACCGGCTTGGAAGAACGGTTCAGCCAACCGGTCTGGGTCACTGAGTCCAGTTCAAAGCGGGCCAGTCGGCGTCCCAGGCCTTGACGGCCCATCTGTCGGACGGCGTAAACATAATAGGGCAAAAACTCCAGTCCGCGGCCCACGGCCGTCAAACCCATCTTTAAAGCCTGGCCGGGGGAGATTTCCTGAGGGCCGTCCGTGGGCGGTTCAAGGATGAAAGGGTGGGGGACAGTCGGATAAAGCCGCATCATTTCGGCTCCCTCGGGCCGGGGCGTCTCGAAGACATAAGCATACACGCACTTGTCCTTAAGGAGGCAGTCTGAACAGTCTGTCCGGCGCACGGCGCAGGTTACGGTCCGGAAGGCCCGGCCGAAGGCCCCACGGAGGGTGGAGCCTTGATAGGCCGGCAGGTAAGCCTTGTCCTTGGCCTGTAAAACCATTTCAAACGAGGACATGGCGAATTTGAAATCGGTAAAACAATTATTCACTGGCTTTCTCCTTAGTTTTGGCATTTATTTGCTTATTCCAGCCAGGTTGCGACCAAACCCGTTTTGCTGCTTCGATTTGGGCGACACTACTTTGATGAGGGAGGACGTTTGAGCCAAGGTGTTATTAAAAGGGTCTGGTCGTATTTCAGACTTCAGGCCTGGGTGGAGCTGCTTAGGGAGAAACAGGTTAAGATAAGATAAAGACCGATAACCAAAGGCACAACTATCAGGATTATCAGGTATAAAAAGAAGCACCTCTAACCTCAGCCGAGGTTAAGCGTGGCCGCCTTCGCAAAGGACAGCGCAAAATTAGGGTCCCCTTATACCCCCTATAAAAAGGAACCTAAAAAGGATTTATTTTTTGAATAGCAAATTTTTAGGCTATTGTCAAATCGTATATTAGGATTTGATATCCTGTCTGCCGGAGGGAAATAGAAATTGGGTAGTTTATTTAAATCATTATATAATGGGAAATACTACGAGACCAAACAGATTCGCCCCATTTTTGTGGAAGAACCGGGCGAAATCATCATAGTTACCGTTTATGTCTATTATTTTTGAGGGAAAAACCCAATGAAAATCACCTACGACCGTGAGGTGGACGCCCTTTACATTCGTTTCAAGGAGACGCCCGTGACCACCAAACATCTGGCTGAAGGCATAGCCGCCGACTACGACGCCGACGGCCGCCTGGCCGGAATCGAGATTCTCGATGCAGTAAAACGCTTGGGCGACCCCCAGGTCTTTAAACAGGTCACCCTGGAGGACATCGCTTTTATCAAACCGGAACAACCCTCAGTCTAAAATAATTTCGAGAATAAATCGTTCAATGAGTACCAATTTTTGGGAAGAGCGTATCACTCTATGGGTACCATTTGGGTCCCCTTTGGGTAGGGTTTTTCACCTTTTTCGGCGAAGCCTGTTGAACTCGATCAGCCACAAATTCAATTCCACGACCAGGGCCACGGGCCGTCCACCCGGCCGCCTGAGGACGGGCATGCCGTATTGCTTATGCCACCGGCGGGCGGTCTTCCAGTGGACCTGAAGATAATCGCCGATCCGCCGCCAGCCGGTCAGCCAGGGCAGGATAAGCGCTTGCTCGAGCTGCGTATTCAGAGCGGCTTTACTGTCCATGTCTATGATTCTTCAAAACCGACCAGCTTCGCATCAGAAAAAACTTCCGCCGTCATTTCAAGGGCTTTGGTCATTTCCGATGGCATAATTCGTGTAAGTTCAGACCAAACAGCTTGGCTTACACCGAGAATGCCGTCTTTGGACTCAGAGTTAGATGCAGCTTCAAGGTCGGGCAAGTCCTCAAGGACCTCCGCCTGTTCATCTTCTAATTCTTCATCGGTCACTAACCCTGCCTCAACCCACAGCCTGAGATTAAATCCATGCCTCACGGCCTCACCGGGGTCTTTATGGCCGGGCAAGGGCCAGCGTTTGGACTTCTTATAATGTTTTGTCCACCAGCTCCAGGCTTCCTTGGCCCCGGCCTCGTCTGAGTCTAAAGCCACCAGAATCACGCCGGCCTTTTTTAGTCTGGCCGATATCGCCTTGTCCGGTCGGACCTGGGCGCTGCCCAGGGCAATCGTTGTAACCAAGTCGCCGGCCTCTTGATTCATAAGAAGCCCGTCAAGCTCTGACTCCACGACCAGACAAGGCCGTTGGTCTCCCAGGATCATCGGACCGGTCTGAGAACCGGAAAGCAAGATGTAGGGCGGCTCCCCGCTCGTCCGCCGGAAGCGCACCCGGACCACCTGACCGTCAAGGACATAAGGAATGACCAGCCCGGCCGGGACCCAAAGCTTCTTTGCCCGACCGTTCTCTTTAAACCTCGGTTCAAGACCCCAGTCCGGCCGTTTGCGAAAAATGTCTTTGGGATTAAAGCCCAACCGGGCCGCCTTGATAGTCTGGTCAGTCAGACCCCGGTCACGGAGAAAAGAAAGCGCCTCAGCCCCATGGTCCGACCACAGGTTTTTATCGGCCCAGGTGGTCAAGAGTTCAGTCTTTTCCATCCAGACCGAAGGCGGTAAATTGGGAGTCGAAGACCGGGCCGACGTTGGCCGGCCTTTTGCCCCCTTTGCCTTGGACCGGATTTTAGGTTCCCGGCCCAGGACCCGGCAGGCTTCGGAAAAACTCAGGCCCCGGAAGCGCCTGAGGTATTCAATCTCATCCCCGGATAGACCGCACTGCCTGCACCACCAACGGCCGGAGGAAGGCCAAGCTCTGAATCGGTCCCGGCCGCCGCAGCCTGGGCAAGGCGAAGCGTATTCGCCCCCTTGGGTCGAGGCCACCCTTTTGGGCTGAAGGCCGTCTTGATGGAGCAAGTCAAGGATGTTCATTTACTTAAACCTCCTGCCAAAGATATGGGTGACGCAACGGGTGACGGAACAGATGAAAAGGAGAAAGAGAAAATATTTTGTTTTTTCGATCCTTTAAGCCTAGACAAGGAAGGGGTGACGCTAGGGTGACGCGTTTTTCGGTACTGTTGCTTGAAACGCGCGCGCACGCGCGCATATAGGGCTTTGTCGGGAAATGGCGTCACCTAGCGTCACCCCTTGCAAGGGAGCGAAAAACCTGGAAATTCCCTTTGCCCTAGCGTCACCTCTTGCGTCACCATTGTGTCACCTGTTGCGTCACCCGGGCTCAGATAAACCGGATAAACCAGGTAAACCACTTCTCCGTCACCCCCTATTTTGTCCAGGTAAACCAGATAAACCACTTTTCTGCACCCCCTTTGATCGCCCATGTCAACCACTTGCCGGCACCTCCTCATTCCCGGCCAGGAGCCCTATTCCTTGCCAAAGCCGTTTTTGCTTGGTCCGGTTACGCTTAAAACCCCTATCCTCCAAAAGAGCCGCAAAAATCTTCGGGCCGACCGCATCTTGGCCGTTCGCCTCACACCATTCCAGATAGGCTTGCCTCAACTTGCCGCCGCTGACCTGGGCTTGCTCATGCACAACACAGCAGTCCGCAAGGAAAGGTCCAAGCTCATCACTCGATTCTCGGTATTGATTGGTGGCTTCATTCACCGGACTCGGCTCGTTCAGACCGTGAGCGCGACAGTCGGCCAGTCCCTGCAAGGTCCAGTTGAGGATGCCTGGGAGTTCAGCCTTGAGCTGGTCCAAAAGGGTGGGGTCCTGGCGATCCGCCGGGATTTGGACGTCAAACGGCACCAATCGCACCCGCCGCCAGATGGCATGATCCACACCTCTGATTCGAGGCTTGTGATTGGTGGCCAGGACCAACTTGAAGGTGGGTAGGTAGGAGAAAAACTCGGCATACAAAAATCGCGCGGTGACGGGGTCTCCGCCGGTCACTTGTTTAATCATCGACTCGTTTAGTCTTCGCCCCGCGTTTGCTTCGGACGCCGTGACCAGCCGCGCCCCACGAAGCGCGGCTATGTCGTTGTTGATCCCTTGGTCCGCCCTCCGGTCTAAAAAGGTTTGGAATTCGGCTTGACTCGCATAATCGCCCAGGAGCGCCCGCATTGCTTCCAGGAGTGTGCTTTTACCGTTCGCCCCCCGACCATAAAAGAGGAAAAAGCATTGCTCGCTTATATTTCCGGTCAGGGCGTAGCCGAAGACCCGGGCCAGATAAGAGACAAGCTCGGGCCGGTTATCCATGATCTCAAGGATGAAACGGTCGAAAGTCGGACATTTGGCCGCTGGGTCATACTCGACCGGGGCCAGCTTGGTCAACTTGTCGGCCCGTTTGTGGGGGCGCAGTTTGCTGGTCCGCAGGTCCAAAGTCCCGTTTTGGACGTTGAAAAGCCAAGGGTCGGCGTCCAGGTCGGCCGGCAAAACCGGCACTTGCATGCGGGCTAGATGGATCATCGCCTGAAGACGCGGCTTGGCTTGGCTCGCCAGCGCGTGTGAAATTAGTTCCTTCAGACCTTTGCTTCTGTTCTCATTCCCAGCAGCTTCTGCTTCTCTCTGAGCCTTAATGGCCTCAGTTAAGGTATCCCGTATAGTTTCCGCGGCCCGCCGCTCGATCTCGCCAGTCTCGTCTTTCAGCCAGCGCCGGCCGTCCCATACCAGCCAGAAGTTCCAAGGGTAGCAATACAGGAGGTCCTGACCATGCCGGCTGATCAGCCGTCCGCTGTTCCCTAGATCAGTAAGTTCTTGGCCGACCTCGATTTTCACGTTAGCATCCTGGCTGTTTTCAGTATTGTTTGCATACTGAACCCGCTCGGCTTCGGCCACAGCTTTGACCGCTTGGCGCATTGATTCAAGGTCGTGAATTTCACCCATCGCTTTGCCTCAGCACGCCGGGTTGGTGTTGACTTTGTGGTCTTCCATGAACTGGAGCAGGTCCGCCAACGGGTAGCGGATGGACCGATGAATTCGAACATAAGGCGGTCCAAGGCCCAAACTGCGCCAATTTCGCAAGGTTTGCAGGGCAAACCCGGTGAGGCGGCTGACCTGTTTCTCTGAGAGAAATTGAGCGTTCATGCGATATTCCTCCATATCCCAAATTCCTACCTTGTCTTCACCTTACCCAGAGATTAGCTGTTCCGCAAGTAGTTTTCTCAATATAATCAATATATTATGAACTTTTAGACCTATATAAAGTTCTGCGAATGCGGCCCAAACCCGCAATTTTTAGATGAACTTTTAGGGAAGGCCGAAAGACTATTACCGGGAAGATTTGACGGCTTGAACCTGTTTGCGGATTGCCGCGGCGCTGGGTGGTTTTATGTCTTTTATATCGAGGGCGTCATACAAATCTTTGATTAGCCTGATTTTCTCTGATTCAGTCCCGTAGCCGGCTTCAAATAAAAACTCGGCCAGCCTTCTCGTACTATTGGCTACAGGGTTGCTCTTCTTGAGACGCAATCTGTCGCCTCGAAGTTCAACAAGGGGAAGTCGTGATCTTCTCTTGAGCCCTTCACGCAAAGCTTCTCGAACATCCGGCAGCTCAAGGGCCTTTTGCTCAGGCTTGATATACTCCTGGGCGATTTCTTTCCAAATTTCCTCACGGCCCAAGGTGAGGTCATGCCATATCTCGGCCAGAAGCTCCATCAGGTCCATGCCGAGACCGGCCTGGTATCTCTCCAGTCTATGCACTAAGGCGGCCATCTTTTTAGGGTTCTTAGCCTGACCGAGCATGTCTCCGATGCGTCGGAAAACCATGAGTTGAACAGAGGACAACCCTGATTGAAGGATTTGGTCTAGGTTCGTGCTCTTATGGCGGGCTTGCAGAAACTCTTTACCTATTTCAATCTGCCACGCGGCCTGGGAGCGAATTTTTTTGACCGTGAAATTATCCGGCATGTTTGACACCTCTCACAAACACCCCGAAAGGGTGCTAGGGATGACCGTTCCTATCAGGCTCTTTACAAAAACACTTTGTATCCGACATTCAGGGCCTTGGCCAGGCGCTTGGCCCGCGTCAGGCCGATGGTGGCCTTGCCGCGCTCCATAAGGGAAATATGGGCCTGGGGAATGCCGGACCGTGCCGCCAGTTCTTTTTGAGTCAGCCCTTCCCGCCGCCTTATGGCCCGAAGGCAGACCGAAGGGGCTTCTTCGGCCGTGTATTCGGGAAACGCTTCCCGCCAGGGGATAAAGTCCGCGCTTTCAAAACCAAGGTCCTTCAGCCGCCGGGCCGCTTCGTCCCGCAAGGCCGCCGGGCCGCGGAAGCGCAATTCCACCAGGTCAGTATGGGGCTTTTTCATGGGTTCCGACATAGACCACCTCGATCAACCGAATTTCTTGACTGCGTTCTTCCCACACGGCAACATAGGTCGGCTTTCCTTTCTTTAAGTGACAGTGGTGCCGATCATGTGTCAGCTTGCCGTAGTTCGGCCAATTGCCGCGCATAGGGCCATAGTTTTCAATCTCTCGAAGCAAGGCGAAAAGACTTTCCCGGACCATGGCGGGCAAGCCCCTGGCCTGCTTCTCCACCTTCCGGCTGATGACCACTTGCCATACGGTCATATTATACCTTATAAGGAATATCGTCAATCGTTTCTTTTTCGGTCTCGCTTAAGGCCTGCTCGACCAGCCGCCCGGCCAGGTTCGAGGCCTGTTTCAATGTTTCGTCTCTAAGGTGGGCATACCTTTGGGTCATGGCCGCACTCTTATGAGTCAAAAGTTTTTGCAAGACGTAAAGGTCAACCTGTCCGCTTGAGGCCAGCATTGAGGCGTAAACGTGCCGCAGACCATGCAGAGGCCGAAAGTCCTTGGGCAAGCCGGCCTGGTCGGCAATCCGGCGGACCACTTTATGAATCTCAACCCGCTGATTTCCGCCCCGTCCGGGGAAGACGTATTCGCTTGTTCGAGGCAAAGCGTTCAGGACGGCCCTGGCCGCGTCATTCAAAGGTATGGTTGCATTCCGGCCGCCTTTAGGGTTCTTTATCAAAATAAAGCCGCGCTCAAAGTCAACGTCGGACCATTGGAGCTTGAGTAATTCTCCTTTCCTCATGCCGGTATAAAGGGCTATTTTCATCATCGGCCCGGCCACGGGGTGAGGGTCGGTCTCGATGACTTCCAAAAGCCGCCTGATTTGGTCCGGGATCAGGTCTTCGGTCTTGAGGTTGTTGACTTGAGGCTTTTTGATCTTGAACGTCAAAGGGCCGCATAAACGGGAAGCCAAGCCGAAGTTGACAATCCTGTCCAGAAGGTTCAGGACGTGTTTCACGGTCTGAGGGGCCAGGCGCTTACTCAGGGCCAGGCGCAGCCGGTCAACGGACAGGGGGTCTATTTCGTGGGGCTCCTTATCCCCGAAAGGCTCTCTTAGGTATTTGTCAAAGCGGCCCTGATCGGTCTTCAGGGCCTTGTTAGGCGGCCGGTGGCTGGCGTATTCCCGCCAAAGCCTGGATAAGGTCCAACGGTCTATTTCAGCCTGCTTCCGGGCCTTCTCGGCTTCCCGTCGACCCTTGTTGGTGGGAAGTTTGCCTTCGATCTTGGCGGCCCTTAATCTGGCGGCTTTGGCCGGGGTCATGCCTTGACTGGCCCGGCCGGCCTTCTCAACAATCAGCCGGCCGCCGAGCTTGAACCGGATGTAATAGATTCGTTCCACACCGCCGCCCGGCGCTCGGCCCATGATGTAAAAAACTCCGGTCCGGTCAGTCTTAAATTCACGTTGTGTCGGCATGCTTAATCCCCTTTCAATGATCCCCGATTTTTTAAGCAAAAAATCTATTTTGAGGCCGGAGGTTCAAGCCGGAGGTTTCATACCTAACCGTATACCTAACCTTCAAACAGTATTTTAAGGGTGAAGCCGGGAAAGTGTCAAGTATAAAACTATTTGAATTACTGGTCTTTTTGTACCAGGAGGTAATTTACGGGAAATGCCAAAAACCGGCCTCGCATGCCGGAGGTCAGGGGTTCGAGCCCCCTCATCTCCACCAAAAAACTTTAGATCGATTGCGGGGGCTGCGGCCCCCTTTTTTTGATTTAACTTAACAGCAAAATTGCCTTAAAATCGACTATGCCTTGTAAGACCGGCCTGGTCGTCGAATAAAGAAACGATGAGGTCATTGCGAGATTCGTCGCAGACGAACCGAAGCAATCCCTTGAAATGAAAAGATATGGCTTCGTCATCCCGCTGCCGCGGCCCCGCGCGGCCCGGGGCTCGCCATGACCTGCGTATAAACTTTGCGTGAAGGCAACTTGGTATAAAAACACGAGGGGAGCGTGAGATCCCCATACTAAATATTTAAATATAAAACTTAGTTTTTTGTCGGGTGGCCGCCTGAACCTGGAGGTGGACATGACCGGAGCACGCGGAGCGGACCTGAAGAATGCGGACAAGCTTTTTGAAGCCCTGGCCACTCACTCCCCGGACATTATTTATATCCTTGACCCGGAAGGCCGGTTCGTCTTCGTGGGCGGAGCCGTCACGGCCCTGACCGGGTTCCAGCCGGATGAACTCTCGGGCCGCGACTTCCAGACCCTGGTCTGGCCGGAGGACCGCGACAAGGCTTGGCGGCGTTTCAATGAGCGCCGAAGCGGAAACCGGGCCACCAAGTGTTTAGAACTTCGCCTTAAGACCAAGAAAGAGGCCCCCAAGCCGTACGACATCAGAGCCGTGGAGGTCCAGTTGACCGCCTTTGGTTTTTATGACCGGCCCGTTTCCGACCAAGACAAGAATTTCCTGGGCACTTACGGTCTGGCGAGGGACATGTTCGAACAAAAACAGGTCGAGGCGGCTCTTAAGGAAAAGGAAAAAGAGTTGGAGCTGAAGGCCAAAAGCCTGGCTGAGACCAACGTCGCCCTGAAGGTCTTGCTTCAGCACAGAAACGAAGAGAAGAAGGCGGTCCAGGAAAACCTCCTGGCCACCGTGAAAAAACTGGTCATGCCTTACGTGGAGAACCTGAAAAACAGCGGCCTTGGCCCCGAACAGTCGACTTGGGTGGACATTATCGAGTCCAACCTGACCGAAATCATCTCCCCCTTCGCTTCGACTATAACCTCCAGGGACCTGGGCCTGACCCCGCGGGAAATCGAGGTGGCCGGCTTGGTTCGGGAAGGCAAGACCACCGGTGAAATCGCCCAATTGCTCCGCGTTTCCTCCAGCGCCGTGGCCGTTCACCGGATGAATCTCCGGGCCAAACTGGGCCTGAAGCACAAAAAAATCAACCTCCAGGTCTTTCTCCAACAGTTCGGGGCTAATAAAACCCAACGATAAAATTATAAGGATATTCTAGGATAAAACTAGATTTAGTCTAGTGTTTATTTATATTGTTCAGATTTAAAATATAATTTAATTTTAAATTGTTGGGGATCGTAAAGAGTTATTTCTTTTTATTTCAGGACGGGGGAGCTTAATCATTTTAAGGTAAAATGGTCATAAAATTCTTTGAAAGTCTTCGTTTCAGACTCATCCTCCTCGTTCTTTCAGCCGTGCTCCCGGCCTTGGGCTTGACCCTTTATTCAGGTCTTCAAGATCGCGGCCGGGCTTACACCGAAGCCCGGCGCACCTCCCTGGAATTGGCCCGGCAGGCCGCCCGCCATAAAGAGCGTGTGATCCGGGACGCCCGAACCATCCTTTTTACCCTGTCCCGATTGCCTCAGGTTCAAGACCTGGAAATAAAGGCCTGCTCGCAAATCTTCGCCGATCTTTTGAAACAGGTCCCTTATTACACCGGCTTCGCCTTAATCGGCGCGGACGGCGGACTGCTGGCCGGCGCCCCGGGAGCGGATCCAACTATCAGGTTTAGCGACCGGCCTTGGTTCCGGCAGATAGCCCAGACCAATGACTTCACCGTCGGCCGGTATCAAATCGGCCGGCTCAGCGGCCGGGCCACCATGGTCCTGGCTCATCCCGTCCGGGATTACGAGGGCCGATTCAAGGCCGCTCTGACCGCCGGCCTCAATCTGGACTGGCTCAATAATTTCATCAGCGAAGTCAATTTACCTCAAAACATCAGTTTGACCCTGGTTGACCGAACCGGGACTGTTTTGACCCGTCATCCGGACGGCGCCAAGATGGTCGGCCGGAAAATCCCCGAATCGGAAATATTCAGGATCATCTCCCGGCAGAAGGAAGGAACGGCCGAGGCCCATGGTTTTGACGGAGTTTTGCGGCTTTTCGGTTTCACCTCTTTGGGGATCGGCAACGGCGACGTTTTCATCACGGTCGGCACACCGCGGCGGGAGGCCTTTGCCGAGGCCGACCGTAAACTTTTCCGCCACCTGGTTTGGTTGGGCCTGGCCGCGGCCCTGGCCTTGCTGGCCGCCTGGCTGGGCGGCAGTCTCTTCGTTCTGCGGCCGGTTGGAAAGCTGCTCAAGGGGACCAGGCGGCTGGCCGGCGGCGACCTGGATTTCCGGGCCGGGCCGCCCTACGAGGCCGGCGAACTGGGCCGGTTGGCCCAGGCCTTTGACCGAATGGCCGAATCGCTTCAGCGCCGGGCCTTGGAAACCAAATTGGCCGAGCAGCAGCTTGAAGGCAACCAGAAACTCCTGGAAACCGTTCTCGACGCCATCCCTGACGTGATCGGCCTCCAGGACACCGACCACCGGGTCTTAAGTTACAATGCGGCCGGGTACCGACTGCTCAACATGGGTCTGGAAGAAGTTTACGGCAAGAAATGTTATGAGCTTTTGGGCCGGGAGGCTCCCTGCGAGCCATGCGCCACCAGTCAAGTCTACCGAACCATGAGACCGGCCCGGGTGGAAAGGTATGAAGAAGCCCTGGGTCGTTGGCTGGAGGTCAGTTCTTATCCCATTCTCGATGACTCGGGCGAACTGATTTACATCGTCGAGCACCTGCGGGACATCACCGAGAGCAGGAAGGCCGCAGAGGAGATCGCTTCGGCCAAAGTTCGCCTCGAACATTTGCTGACCGCCAGCCCCGGCGTCATTTCCACCCGGAAACCCGAAGAAGACTTTCGAATTGTTTTTATCAGCGGGAACGTCGAGGTGCAAACCGGATATAGCCCTGGCGAATTTTTGGAAAATCCTCAGTTCTGGGCCGAACGCCTCCATCCCGACGATTCGGCCCAGGTCGAAGCTGAACTGGCCCAAGTCCCGGCCAAGGGCCGGGGCCTGATGGAATACCGGTTTCTTCACCAAAAAGGCTATTACTTGTGGATACGCGACGAATTGGTTGTAGTCCGGGATGCGGCCGGCCGACCGGTGGAAATCGTCGGCTGCTGGACGGACATCACCGACCGGCTCGAAGCGGAAAAACTGGCTATCCGGCAAAGCGCCGTGGTCCGGGCCATCAACCAGGTCTTTGCCGGCAGCCTGACTTCGGAATCCTTGGAAGAAGTGGCCGCCGCCTGTCTAAATGTGGTCATAGAATTGACCGAAAGCCGGTTCGGCTGGATCGGTTTGCTCAACCAAACCGGACGCTTGGACACCCTGGCCATCAGCGACTTCGGCTGGACGGCTTGCCGGATGCCTGGAACCCCAGGGCCCGACTTGGTCAAGGACATGCCTGTCCGCGGCCTTTGGAGCCGGGCCATCCTGGCGGAGACGCCCTTGATGACCAACGATCCGGCCGAGCACCCTGACAGCGTGGGCGTCCCGGAAGGACATCCGCCTCTGAGTTCTTTCCTGGGCGTCCCTTTAAAGCGAGGAGACCGCACCATCGGCCTGATCGCTCTGGCCAACAAGGAACCCGGCTACGACCTGTCCGATATCGAGAACGTGGAAGATTTGGCCCAAGCCTTTGTCGTGGCCGTGGACAAGAAGTCGGCCGATGAAAAACTGAAAAAACACCAGGCCCACCTCGAAGAAATAGTCCAAGAGCGGACCCGGGAATTGGAGCGCTCCAACGCCGAACTCGAGCAGTTCGCCTACGTGGCCTCCCACGACCTCCAGGAGCCCCTGCGGATCATGACCAGCTATCTCCAGCTCTTGGAAAAGCGCTATAAAGGCCGGCTGGAAGCCGAGGCCGACAAGTTCATCGGCAACGCGGTCGGGGCCGCGGCCAGGATGCGCACCCTGATCAACGACCTCCTGGCCTATTCCCGAGTAGGCACCCGAGGCAAGCCTTTGGCCCGAACGGACTGCGAAACGGTTTTCCAGCAAGTCCTGGACAACCTGAAGATCGCCGTGGAAAGCGCCGGGGCCTTAGTGACCAATGATCCTCTGCCCACGCTTCAAGCCGACGCCGGACAGTTGGCCCAACTTTTTCAAAATCTGATCAGCAACGCCATAAAATTTCACGGCCCAAATCCTCCCCGAGTCCATGTCTCGGCTAAAAAAGAAAAGGGCGAGTGGGTCTTCAGCGTCAGCGACAACGGCATCGGGATCGAGCCCCAGTATACCGAGCAGATTTTCCGGGTCTTTCAGCGACTGCATTCCATGTCCAAGTATTCGGGCACCGGGATCGGTCTGGCCATTTGCAAGAAGATCGTCGAGCGCCACGGCGGCCGCATCTGGGTGGACTCGACGCCGGGCCAAGGCTCGACTTTTTACTTCACCATTCCGGACCAGGGAGGTTCCGCCGAATGAACCCCAATCATAGAATCCAAATACTTCTGGTCGAAGACAACCCTTTTGACGTGGACATCACCCGGGAGGCCCTCAAGGACGCCAAGGTCCTCAACGACCTGCATGTGGCCGAAGACGGGGTCGAGGCCATGGCCTTTCTGCGCAAGGAAGGACCGTACGCCCAAGCGCCCCGGCCGGACCTCATCCTCCTCGATTTGAACCTGCCCCGGAAAGACGGGCGGCAGGTCCTGGCCGAAGTCAAAGGCGACGAAAATCTCCGGCGCATCCCCGTAGTCATTTTGACCACCTCCCAGGCCGAGGAGGACATCATCAGGGCCTACGACCTGCACGTCAACTGCTACGTGACCAAGCCGGTCGATTTCGACCAGTTCGCCTATGTGGTCAGAAGCATCGAAGACTTCTGGTTCACCGTGGTCAAGCTTCCGCCCGAGTGATGGTCATGTCGAACCCGGTGATCAAGGTTTTAATGGTCGAGGACAATCCGGCCGACGTCGATCTGTTTAAGGAACTTCTGGCTGAAGACTCTTCCCTGGGGATTGAACTGACCGCGGCTTCATCCCTCGGCCAGGCCCTGGACCTGCTGGCCGGGCAGGATTTCGACGCGGTTCTCCTGGACTTGAACCTGCCGGACAGCCGGGGCCTGGAAACCTTCCTCCAGGTCCGCGATCAGGTCCCCCATCTACCCATCGTGGTCCTCAGCGGACTGGCCGACGAGGAATTGGCTGCCAAGGCCGTCCGGGAAGGGGCTCAGGACTATTTGGTCAAATGGGACCTCAGCGCCCCCCTCGTGGTCCGGGCCATCCGCTACGCCGTTGAACGCAAACAATCGGAAGAACGCCTTCGTCTGAACGAAGCCCGCTACCGGGCCGTGGTCGAAGACCAGACCGAACTTATTTGCCGCTTCCGGCCCGACGGACGGCTGACCTTCGTCAACGACGCCTACTGCCGTTATTTTAATAAGATGCGGGAAGAACTGATCGGCCGCAGTTTCCTGCCCTTTATTCCGGCGGAAGACCGGTCCGTGGTTCAAGGACAACAGGCCGCCCTCGGCCCGGACCGTCCGATCGTGGTCTACGAACACCGGGTCGTCAAACCGGACGGCCGAATCGCCTGGCAGCAGTGGACCGACCGGGCCATCTTCGATGACCACGGGGTTCTAGTCGAACTGCAAGCCGTCGGACGGGATATAACCGAAAAAAAACTGGCCGAGGACGCCCTGAAAAAGGCCCATGATCAACTGGAAATCCGCGTCAGGGAACGGACGGCTGAACTGGCCCAGGCCAATGAAGCCTTAAGGAAAAGCGAGGCCCAATTCCGGCGTCTGGTCGAAGCCATGCAGGAAGGCCTGTTCATGACCGATGAATTTTGTCGATTTACCTATGTTAATGACAGATTCTGCGAAATAGTCGGTTTTCTTAGGGAGGAAATCCTTGGCAGTCGTTCTGTCGATTTTGTCGATAAACGTTCTCAAGATATTCTTAAAAATCAGATTCTACCTTATAGGCAAGGCGGTCATGAATCTCATGAGCTGACCTGGATAAAGCCAGAAGGAGAAAAGATCATCACGATTGTCTCACCCACTGCTGTTTTTGATCAATCCGGACAATTCGAGGGAACTCTGGCTGTAGTTACTGATATTACTCAACGCAAAATCATGGAGAATCAGTTGGCCCAGGCCCAGAAATTAGAGGCCCTGGGCGGTCTGGCCGCCGGTATCGCCCACGAGATCAACACGCCGACCCAGTTTATCCTGTCCAACATCGAGTTCTTGAAACGTGAATTGGGCCGGCTCGATGATTTTCTGAAAATTTTGGTCAGGATGCTTGGAGAAGCCGGATCGGGTCGGATTTCAGAAGAATTGATTCATCAGTTGGAGGCCTTGGCGGCCGAAACCGACCTGGATTACCTCCGGCGGGAAATCCCCCTGTCGATCGAGAGCTGCCTGGAAGGCGTGGAGCGGGTTTCCAAGATCGTCGAATCCATGCGCTATTTCGCCCATCCCGGCAAAAAAGAGAAGATCAGGATAGACCTGAACCAGGCCGTGGACAACGCCGTGGTTGTATCCAAAAGCCAGTGGAAATATTGCGCGGAATTGATCACCGACCTCGAACCGGACCTGCCGCCCTTGAATTGCCTGGCCGCGGAGTTCAACCAGGTCCTGCTCAACCTGATCATCAACGCGGCCCAAGCCATCGCCGAAGCCGTCGGGGAGAACCCCAAGGAAAAAGGTCTGATCACCATCAGCACCAGGCGGAAAGGCGACTTCATCGAAATCAGGATCAGCGACACCGGCGTCGGCGTGCCGGAAGAGATTCGGTCAAAAATTTTTGATCCGTTTTTTACCACCAAGGGAGTGGGGCGGGGCACCGGCCAGGGCCTGGCCATGGCCTATTCCATCATCGTGGAAAAACACGGCGGGATGATCGACCTGGAGTCGGAAGTCGGCCGGGGGACCACCTTCATCCTGAGTCTGCCCTTGGACTCCGCAGTGGAAGAGAAAGATGATGACGCTTCGTAACCGATCCTTGGACCAGGAGTCTATGAAGTGCTCAACCTTGGAGGTCATCAATGTTGAAACACCGAGTGCTTTTTGTGGATGATGAACCTGAAGTCCTGAAAGGTTTTGAACGCCAGTTCCGCGGCCGGTTTGACCTGGAAACCGCCTCCAGCGGCGAGGGAGGTCTGGAGATAATCCGCCGTAAGGGCCCTTTCGCCGTGGTCATGTCCGACTACAAAATGCCGGCCATGGACGGCGTCGAATTTTTAGCCAAGGTCAAGGAAATCTCCCCGGATTCGGTCCGCATGATCCTGACCGGCCACGCCGACCTGGAAGTGGCCATCAAATCGGTCAACGAAGGCCAGGTCTTTCGCTTCCTGACCAAGCCCTGCCCGCCGGATTTCATGGCCCAGGTCATCGAAGATGGTTTAAAGAATTACGAACTGATCCAGGCGGAGCGTGAGCTCCAGGTTCTGAAAAAATGGCGCAAGGGCATCGAGGAAATGATCATGGCCTTCGTCACCTTGCTGGAAGCCAGGGACCCTTACACGGCCGGACACCAACGGCGGGTGACCAGCCTGGCCTGCGCCATCGCTCAAGAACTGGGGCTGCCTTCTGAAAAGGTCGAAGCCGTCCGCATGGCCGCCATGATCCACGACATCGGCAAGATGTACGTCCCGGCCGAATTCCTCAACAAACCCGGACGCTTGACTTCGGCGGAGCTCAACATCATCAAAATCCATCCCCAAGTGGGTTTCGATGTGCTCAAATCCATAGATTTTGAATTCCCGGTCAGCGACATCGTTTACCAGCATCACGAGAGATGGAACGGCCTCGGTTATCCCCAGGGCCTCAAGGGCGACGACATCCTGCCGGAAGCCAGGATCATCGCCGTGGCCGATGTGGTCGAAGCCATGAATTCCCACCGGCCCTACCGGGCCGCCCTGGGCCTGGACTTGGCCCTGGCAGAAATCACCAAAAACCGAGACTTATTATATGATCCCGAAGTCGTCGACGGCTGCCGGGCCGTTTTCCAGGAAAAAAATTTTGCTTTTTGAGATCAGGGCGGGTGAATCCATTGGGGGGTGATCGAGGGGCCTCCTTCCTGGTTTGAGCCGATGGCGATGTTGTTTAAGCGTTGAGTTTGTTTTGTTTCTGGAGGGGGAGCAAAATAATTTACCCCGAAAGGGGAATAGCCCGCCGCCATCACCGCATACCCCCTTTAATCCCCCGTGAACGGGGGATAGCAGAAAATGGCGGCTTTTTTACTCCCTCCCCGTTGACGGGTGTATAGACTGGAGAGATGGGTAACACTTGTTCGGGGACATGGGTAACAGATAATGAAGGCATATCATCCTGAGCATGGAGATGGATTATTCAAGAAGCCCGGTGTTTCAGTTCAGCCCGGCGGCCTATTCAAGAAGGGTCTTGGGCGTCTTGCCGGCGACTCATCTGGCTGACCTCTTGTCCGCTGACGGCGGATGCGGAGGTTGTTAGGGGCCAGCCAGTCAGAAAGGAGGCGTTAAACGCAGCCAAACACCCTGTCTCGAGAGGGCAAACTGTATGGAAGACTCTTGACTTCCTGGGTATGGCTCAACTCGGTTGCATCGTCATTCTGTTAAAACATTTTTGAGATGGCTTCTAGTAACGTCATTCCCGCGAAGCCGGGATTTTCGACCGCCAATGACTGCCAGCTTGTCTGAGGGGCCTGGAAGGCTCTTGCTTTTTAGCCTAAACCTATTCTATTTTTAAATAAAGTTTGTTTTGGGCTTGCTGAGGGCCGAGACGGCTTAGCGGCCTTCGAGCCGATGTGGTCCGGCTTGAGTTAAACCCTCAGGACGGGTAATCTTAAGGTGGAAGCCGGGAATTTTATGGCCGGAGAATATAAAGTCAGGGTCGCCGCGGAAAGGCGGAAAAGACGTTTGGAGCGGTGGCTGATCGGGGCCACGGTCTTGTCGATCATCGGCTTGACCGTTCTCCAGACTTACGTGGTCCGGGCCGGGGCCGGTGCGCCGAAAGTCAACAGCATCCTGGTCTTCGCCCTGATCAACATTAATGTCATTCTTCTGTTTTTTCTTCTTTTTCTGATTTTACGCAATTTATACAATATTTTTTTTGAAAATCGGGGCGAGGTCATCGGGGGGAAACTCCGGACCAAGCTCGTGGTGGCCTTTGTCAGCCTGTCCCTGATTCCCACGGCGCTCCTTTTCTTTGTTTCCCTGCAGTTCATCACCATCAGTCATAAGTTTTGGTTCGAGACCAATGTGGAACAGTCGCTGGTCGATTCTTTGGAACTGGGCCAGGGGTTTTCCGATTTGACCCAGGGTTTCGCTCTGGATTTCGGGAACAACATCAAGACGGAAATCGAGAAAAGGGGGCTGTATCACTCGGACCGGCTGTCGAAACTGGAAGAATTAATTCACGAAAAACGCCGGGAATATCATTTTTCCCTGGTCGAGGTCTATTCTCCCCGCCTGGAGCTTAGGGCTTCAAGTTCCGGACCTGAATTATATTATGAGCCCTTGACCGCTTTGTCTCGGGACATCCTTTTTCAGACGCTCAACCAAAATCAGCATCAAACCATGGTGGATGCTCTCGGCGGGTCGGACCTGATTCGGGTGGCCTGGCCTTTGGCTTCGGAGCAGGGTCTCGAGGGCGTTCTGGTGGTGGGTTATATTTTCGGGGCGCCCTTTAAAGAGAAAATGGAAGCCGTGGCCAGGGGCCTGGAAGGTTACCGCCAACTGGACCGGCTCCAAGACCCCATCAGAATCAGCCATTACATAACCTTGACCATCGTGGCCTTGCTGATCATTTTTGTTTCAACCTGGATCGGGTTTCATTTGGCCAAGGGCATGACCGGTCCGCTGATGGACTTGGCGGAGGGGACCCAAAAGATCGCCAACGGCGACTATGATTTCACCATCGAGGCCCAGTCCAGCGACGAGATCGGGACTCTGGTGAACTCGTTCAACCAGATGACCAGGGACCTTAAGGCCAGCAAGGAGGAGCTCACCCGGAAGAATATCGAATTGGTTGAAAGTTACACCGAGCTGGACCAGCGGCGACGTTATATAGAGATTATTCTTCAGAACGTGGCCGCCGGGGTGATCTCGGCTGATGCCGAAGGCGTCATTACCACGGTCAACGGTTCGGCTGAGGAAATCCTGCGTCTCAATACGCCGATGGTCCTGGACCGGCGCTGGCAGGACATCATGGCTCCGGAACACAAGGCTATCTTAGAGGAATTGATCGATCTGGCTCACCGTTCGCCCAAGGGCTCGGCCGAAAAGCAGGTCAGGATAGAAATCCGTGGTCAAGGGGTCAGCCTCCTGGTCCACCTGACCCTGCTCAAAGACGAGAGCGGTCAGGACGTGGGTCTGGTCATCGTTTTCGACGATCTTTCTCATTTGGAAAAGGCTCAACGCATGGCCGCCTGGCGGGAAGTGGCCCGGCGCATCGCCCATGAAATCAAGAATCCTCTCACGCCGATTCAATTGTCCACCCAGCGTCTGCGGAAGCGATACGGAGAAATCCTGGGCCGCGACGGCCAGGTCTTTGACGAATGCACCCAAATGATTATCCGCCAGGTCGACGAACTCAAGCGGCTGGTCAATGAATTTTCCAACTTCGCCCGGATGCCCGAGGCCAACCCTACGCCCAATGATCTGGCCGAGATCGTCGAAGAAACCCTGCTTCTTTACCGGGAAGCCCATAAAGACGTGAAATTCGATTTGTATAAAGACCCGGCCCTGCCGGTTTTCAACCTGGATCGGGAACAGATGAAGCGGGTTTTGATCAATCTGTTGGACAACGCCGTTTCAGCGGTGGAGAACCGGGGCACGGTGGAAATAAAATTGACCTTTGACGATTCCTTGAAAATGGTTCGCCTGGAAGTATCCGACGACGGGGTGGGTATCGGAGCGGCGGATAAAAACCGGCTGTTCGAACCCTATTTTTCCACGAAAAAATCCGGGACCGGGCTGGGTCTGGCCATCGTCAGCACCATCGTGGCCGACCACAACGGCTTCGTCCGGGTTCAGGACAACAGACCTCGAGGGACCACCTTTATCGTGGAATTACCGGTCCGAAACTGAGGGCAGGAGCATGACCAAGACCATTTTGGTAGTGGACGACGAAGTCGATATTCTCAAGTCCCTGGGCGACATTCTGCGGGACGAGGGTTTCGAGGTCAGGGAGGCGGATAGAGGGGCCAAGGCCTTGTCTTATGTGGAAGAAGCCATGCCCGACCTGGTCCTGTTGGACATTTGGATGGAAGGGTCGGAGCAAGGCTTGGAGGTTCTAAAACATCTCCAGGAAGAGTACCCTTATCTGCCGGTCATTATGATCTCGGGCCACGGCAACATCGAAACCGCGGTCAAAGCCACCAAGATGGGGGCCTTCGACTTCATCGAAAAACCTTTATCTTACGATAAGATACTCCTGACCATCAATCATGCCTTGGATTATCAGCGTCTGGCCGAAGAGAACCTGTTCCTGAAGAACAAGACGGCCAAACGGTTTCGGCTGACCGGCCAAAGTCGGGTCATGAGCGATCTAAAAAAACAGATCGAATTGGTCGCTCCGACCAACGCCTGGGTTTTGATCACCGGTGAGAACGGGACGGGCAAGGAACTGGTGGCTCATACCATCCACCGGCTCAGCAAGCGGGCGGACCGGCCCTTGATCGAAGTCAATTGCGCGGCCATACCTGAGGAATTGATCGAAAGCGAACTGTTCGGCCATGAAAAGGGGGCTTTCACCGGGGCGGCCGGCCTCAAGCGCGGCAAATTCGATTTAGCCAACAACTCGAGTCTGTTTCTGGATGAAATCGGGGACATGAGTCCCAAGACCCAGGCCAAGATATTGCGCATTCTCCAGGAGCAGAAATTCGAGCGGGTGGGCGGGAACAGGACGATCAAGGTGGACGTGAGGGTTTTGGCCGCCACCAACAAGGAGCTGGAAGCGGAGATAGAAAAGGGGACTTTTCGCCGGGACCTGTATTACCGGCTCAACGTCATCCCCATCCATGTGCCTCCTTTGAGGGAGCGGCGGGAAGACATTCCTCTGTTGGTCCGGGATTTTCTGGAAGAATTTTCCAGGGAAAACAATACGGAATCCAAGAGCATTTCGGAGGAAGCCCTTCGGGACCTCATGGCCAGGGACTGGCCGGGCAACGTGCGGGAATTGAAGAATGTGGTCGAGAGGCTGGTCATCATGACGCCGGGGCCGGTCATCGAGGCAGTGGAAACGGTGCTCCGGAGTTCAGCCCGGCCCGCTCCGGCCGCTGAGGTTCAGGACCTTTTTGCGACGGATGGTCTGAAGGAGGCCAAGCTCCAATTTGAACGGGAGTTCATAAAATCCAAATTGGCCGAATTCGGGGGGAATATCACCCAGACCGCCGAGGCCATCGGTCTGGACCGGACCAGTCTTCATAAAAAAATGCGGGCCTTGGGCCTCAACGGGGCCAAGCACTAAAACGGACGACGGTCATCAGGGGGGATTTAGGTGCTCCGATACTACCTCAGGCCCGGCAGCCACAGGTACATCAGCCGGGGCGGCCCGGCCAGGGCCGGCAGGTCCGGGGCGCTTAATCCGGCCGGGTGATCGGCGGTCTCGGCGTAAATATTGGCCCGGTAAGCCCCGGGCCGATGATAGACGACCAGTCGAGCCTCGGCCAGCCCGGCCATTTTTTTCACCATCTCAAAAGCATCTTCGGGATAGCCGATTTGGTCAATCAAACCGAGACCCAGGGCCTGACCAGCGGTCATGACTTGAGCCTGGGCCGCCTGGTCCAGTTGTTCGGCGCTCATGCCCGGCCGGTTTTCGCGGACCGTAGTTTTGAACCGCTCGAAAAGCTCGTCGATCAGGTCCTGCATAATCCGTTTCTCTTCTTCGCCGGCCGGCCGGAAGGGCGACCACATGTCTTTCATCGGGGCCGATTTGACCGTTTCGGTCTCCACGCCGTAGCGGTCCATCAGGCCGGCCAGGTTCAATTTGAGGCTGATCACGCCGATGCTTCCGGTGACCGTGGTGGGCAAGGCCACGATCCGGTCGGCGGCCAGGGCGGCGTAATAACCGCCCGAGGCGGCCACCCCCATGAGGGCGGCCACGACCTTCAGTCCGGTCTGTCGGCGGAACTCTCTGATCTGGTGATAAATTAGGTCGGCGGCGGCCACCGAGCCGCCGGGTGAGTTGATCTTGACCAGGAGCCCCTTGACATGGGGGTCCCGGCGGGCCTGATCCAGCTCTTCGGCCAAGCGGGCCAATTGGTTTTCGCCGGTCAGCCAGGGCCAAGGCCCCCGACGGGGCGGGTCTTCCAAGAGCAGGCCGCTGATGGTTACGGCCAGGACCTTGGGTTGACCGGACCCGGCGATGGTCTGTTCTTCCAAGGGGGCCGCCTTTGGGCCGAGGTTGATTTGGACCAGAGTGCAGCCGGCCAGGAAAAAGCTCGCCAGAACGGGAATAAATATCCAGCACAAAAAGCGTTTATATTTCATCGGCCATACCTGTGGGTTGAGCATCTCATCCGTCTCTCCAGGGTTGGAAGGGGTTTTTCAGCCTTCCTCACTGCAGCCGATCAGGCCGCAAGCGGTGACGAGGCGTTGCCAGACAGCCTGGCGGCCTTCTCCGGATACGGCGGAAAAGAGGAGCGGCGGTTCGGCCAGGTCCAGGGCCCGGGTCGCCGCCGTGGCCCGCTGGGCCCGCCGGCCGCGGGAGACCTTGTCGGCCTTGGTCAGGACCAGCAGAGAGGGGAGACCATGAGCGGCCAGCCATTTCAAAAGGTCTCTTTCCTCGTTTTGGGGGTCCCGTCGGATGTCCATCAGCAGTACGACCAGACGAAGGTCCCGGCCGGCGGAAAGGTATTTTTCGACCATGGGCCGCCAGGCGGCCCGGACCCGGAGCGGGACTTTGGCGAAACCATAACCGGGCAGGTCGACGAAGTAAAGTTCCTGGTTGACGTCGTAAAAGTTGATGGTCTGAGTGCGCCCCGGCGTTTGACTGGTTCTGGCCAGATTCCGTCTGGCCAGAAGCCGGTTGATCAGGGAAGATTTGCCCACGTTGGAGCGGCCGGCAAAGGCCGCCTCCGGCCGGTCCGCCGGCGGATACTGGCTCGGCTCCACGGCGCTGCCCAGGAAAGAAGAGTGGCGGACCGGGTAATCAATCTTGTTTGGGGGAGTGGGCACAGTTTTCCAGGTAGTTTTTAAGCCGCCGCAGGCCTTCTGCGATCTTTTCCACGGAAACCGCGTAGGAAAAGCGCAGATAACCTTCGGCGTTGGTCCCGAAATCTATCCCCGGGCTCACGCCGACCCGGGCCTTTTCCAGAATGTCGAAGGCCAGGTGATAGGAATCGGGATGGAGATGCCGGGCGTTGACCAAAATATAAAAAGCGCCGGTCGGTTCGGCTTTTATGTTAAAGCCCAGTTCTCGGAGACCTTGAATCAGGAACTTGCGGCGCTGATCGTACACGGCTTTCATGCGGTCTACGTCGGGCTGGGCTTCCTTGAGGGCGGCCAAGGCGGCCCACTGGGAGACTGAAGAAGCCGAGATGAAGAAATTCTGCTGGATTTTTTGCAGGGGCCGGACGAATTCGGGCGGGGCGATGATGTAGCCCAAGCGCCAGCCGGTCATGGCGTAGAGTTTGGAAAAGCCGTTGATGACCAAGGCCCGGTCGGTGAATTCGAGGATAGAATGTTCACGTTCCGGCCCGTAGACCAGGCCGTGGTAAATCTCGTCGGAGATGACCAGGGGCGAGATTTCGGCGATTCGGCTCATCCTGTCCGGGGCAAGCAGGGTCCCGGTGGGATTGGCCGGGGAATTGATGAAGACGGCTTTGATCCGGTCGGACAGCCTGGCCTGGACTTCTTCGGGCCGAAACTGGAAGCCGTCGTCTTCATAAACGTTGATGAAGACCGGTTCGGCTTGGAAGAAGCGGATGAAATTGGGGTAACAGGCATAGTGGGGGTTGGACAGGATCACTCCGTCGCCGGCTTCCAGAAGCGAGGCGAAGATCATGAACATGGCCGGCGAGGTGCCGGAGCAGACCAGGATATTTTCGGGTGAAACCTTGACTTGGTATTGGTCGAAATAATGAGCGGCGATGGCTTCCCGGAGCTGGATGATGCCCAGGCTGTGGGTGTAGTGGGTTTGCCCGTCGGCCAGGGCCTTTTGGGCCGCGGCTTTTATACATTCGGGCGTATCGAAGTCGGGTTCGCCGATTTCGAGGTGGATGACGTCCAGGCCGGAGCGCTCCATTTCCTGGGCTTTTTCCAGGACGTCCATAACAATGAACGGGGGGATGTCTCTGGCGCGGCAAGCGACCATTTTTTGATTCCCTGAATCGTTTAAGGTAAAGATTTAAGCCGTTCCCGGGCCGCCGCGGCCAGTTTGGTGTTGGGAGCCAGTTCCACCGTCCGTTGATAAGCTTTACGGGCTTCTTCGAAACGGCCCATGCTTTCGTAGGTTTCGCCGAGGTTGAAGTGGACCGAAGGGTAGTCCGGCGAGAGTTTGGCCGCCTGATGTAAAACATCGAGGGCTTCTTCATAACGGCCCATGGCCAAATAGGTCCGGCCCAGGTTGTTATGGGCCACGCTGTAACGCGGAGCTAATTCTATTGCGCTTTTAAATGCTTCCAGCGCCAGAGGGTATTCGCCCCGGCGGAGGTGAACCAGACCGATATTGTTATGGGCGTAATGGGGCGTGGCGTAAAGCAGATCGGCCAGGGCCGCTCGGAACTCGGCCAGGGCTTGGTCGAATCGCCCGATTTCCATATAGGCCGTGCCCAGATTGTTGTGAGCTTCGGACAGGCCAGGCTTGAGGGCCAGGGCGCGCTGGAAACGCTCGATGGCCTGATCGTACATTTTTTTGGCCATGTAGACCAATCCAAGGTGGTTATGTATCTCGGGATTGTTCGGGTCGAGTTGTTCGGCCTTGAGCAGTTCCCTGAGAGCGGCGGTGGTCTGACCGTTGCGCAGGTAGGAAGCGCCGAGGCGCAGAAAGGCGTCGGCCTGGGCTTTTTCCGGGGCCGGGCCTATGGTCTCAGTGGTCCCGGCGCATCCGGCCAGAATCAGCCCGATCAGGAGCAAGACGGCCAGCGGCCGAAATTTCATCAGATCACCTTGTTCAGGGGATATTCGATAATGCCCTGGGCCCCTCGTTTGATAAGTTCAGGTATAAGTTCCCGGACTACCGAGTTGGCCACGACCGACTCGACCGAAAGCCATTCCGATTGGTAGAGGTGGGCGATGGTCGGAGCGTTTAGGCTGGGCAAGACCTCGATGACTTTTTCCAATTTGTCCTGAGGCACATTCATCTTGAGGCCCACCAGACCTTCAGCCTTCAAGGCCCCTTGGAGAAGCAGGGCTATCTGCTTGATTTTGGACTTTTTCCAGGGCTCCTTCCACGATTGGTGATTGGCGATAAGCTGGGTGTTGGTCTGCATCAGCTCCTGGATGATCTTGAGGCCGTGGGCCCTGATGGTGCTGCCGGTTTCGGTCACCTCGACAATGGCGTCGGCTAAGCCGGAGGCCACCTTGGCTTCAGTAGCCCCCCAGGAAAATTCCACCTTGACGGAAATGCCTCTTTCCTTGAAATAGCGGCGGGTGAAGTTGACCAGTTCGGTGGCGATGGTTTTGCCTTCCAGGTCTTCCAGCCGTTTGATGTTCGAATCGCCGGGCACGGCCAGGACCCAACGGGCCGGACGGGAGCTGACCTTGGAATAAACCAGGTTTTCGACCACTTTGACCTTGCTGTTGTTTTCCAGGGTCCAGTCCTGGCCGGTCAGGCCGGCGTCCAGGGTGCCTTGTTCCACGTAACGGGACATCTCTTGAGCCCGGCAGATCGAACATTCGATTTCCGGGTCGTCTATTTCCGGGAAGTAACTCCGGCCATTGACATTGATCTTCCAGCCGGACCGGGCGAACAGGTCCACCGTGGCCTCTTGCAGACTGCCTTTGGGGATGCCTAGTTTCAGGACTTGTTTCATCGGCCGTAAATCTCCTTGGGGTCAAAGACTTTTTCGCCCTCTTCCACGAAGGCCCGGTTGTTCCACCGATGGTGAAAGCAGCTTCGGTGTCCGGTGTGACAGGCCGCCCCGCCGACCTGCTCGATTTTGACCAGGATGGCGTCGCCGTCGCAGTCCAAACGAAGCTCCTTGAGTTTTTGGACATGGCCCGAAGTCCCGCCTTTGCGCCACAGCTCCTGCCGGGAACGGCTCCAATAATGAACTTCGCCGGTTTCGATCGTTTTTTCCAGGGCTTGGCGGTTCATGTAGGCCAGCATCAGGACTTCGCCCGTGGCCGCGTCCTGGGCTACGGCCGGGATCAGACCGCCTGTTTTTTCAAAGGCCGGTTGCATGGTCTGGGCCTTGGTTTCGGTCACTTCGGCCTCCCTTCAGCCAACTTTGGAAAATCCTTCCGTCAATAATCGTAAGATCGGCCTCATTGTCAAGACCTAATTGTCATAGAGTTTTCTCCGCCGGCCAGTTGGCCGCAGGCGGCGGAAATATCCCGGCCCTTGCTCCAGCGGACAATGGCCGTGTAGTTTTTCCGGACCAGGACATCCTGGAAGGCCAGGATGGTTTCTTCGTCCGGGGCTTCAAACTCTGCGCCCGGATATGGATTGAAGGGTATCAGGTTGACCTTGACCCGGAGTCCGGCCAGAAAACGGGCCAGCTTTTTGGCGTCTTGTTCGGAATCATTCACCCCGGCCAGGAGCACGTAAGCGATGGTGATCCGGCGGCGGCCGGGCAGGGGAAAGGCGGCCAGGGCTTGGTGCAGGTCGGCCAAGGGATAACGGCGGTTGACGGGCATCAGATAGTTCCGGGTCTTATCGTCGGCGGCGTTGAGGGACACGGTCAGGCCCACGGTCGCCTCTTCGGCCAGGCGGGGCAGTTCCGGGACCAGGCCGACCGTGGACAGGCTGAGCCGCCGCTTGGCCAAGCCGAGCAAGCCTGGTTCGGTCAGGACTTTAATCGCCCTGGTGACCGCCGCCCGGTTGGCCAAAGGCTCCCCCATGCCCATAAAGACCAGATTGGTCAGGTTTTCTTCTTCGGCCAACAGTTCCTTGGCCCCAAGGACCTGGTTGACGATTTCGGCCTGGGTCAGGTTTCTGGTCCAGCCCAGCCGGGCGGTCCGGCAAAAGCGGCAGCCCATGGCGCAGCCGACTTGGCTGGACAGGCAGAGGGTCATATGACCTCGTTCGGGGATAAGCACGCTTTCTATTCGCGCTCCGTCAGCCAAACCCCAGAGCAGTTTTCGAGTTCCGTCCTGGGAGGTTTCGATTTTCAAAGGCACGAGCCGGCTGATCCGGGCCGTTTCAGCCAAACGTGACCGCAGGCTCCGGGACAAATCGGTCATCTCGTCGAAATCGGCCGCCCCTGAGTTGAACAGCCATTTCCTGATCTGGCGGGCCCGGAAAGGTTTTTCCTCCAGGGCCAGGACGAACCGCTCCAATTCTTCCAAACTCATTTCTTTCAAATCGATCTTTTCCGAAATAATGGACATCCCGGTCAGTTTCCGGTCTCCGATCAGCCTATTGCCGCATGGTGCGGAGCTTGGCCAGGTCCCAGGCGTAGTCGTAGAGGTGAAGGCCCTTGGAGGCGGCGATGATTTCCCCGTCCTCGACGCCGATTTCTCCGGCCATGTATTCTTTGAGCAGTTGAAGGGCGCCCAGGTTGGCCGGGAAGCCGTTCCAGAGGTCCCAGGACCGGAAATAGACCATGAAGTGCAGCTTGCCGTGACGGATTCTGGTGTCGATGCCGCGCAGGCAAGGGGGGTCGGGATAGCCTAGGCATTCGGGTCCGCCCACGGTCATGTAAGCCTGGTTGGTGCCGTGGCCGTCTTGCCTGTACATGCGGATGACCTCCTCGATCTGGGGCTCGAGATACTGGCCGTAGGTATATTGTTCACCCGGCTTGCGGCTGGAAGTCATCAGGTAGGGCAAATATTCTTCGAGGTATCCTTCGGCCACCGGGTTGGGCAGGCCCAGGGCCGGGGGAATGTCGGGCAGGAGGGGCCTGACGCCCGGATATTTGATCCGCACGGTCACGTAGTCGAATTCCATCCTTTTCTGGCCGGCGTAACTGCCCCGGTCGATCCGGTAGACATGGCCGTGGTCCAAGATTTCATAGACGCACTGAAACCAGGCGTCCGGCAGGTCCCGGGCCTCGATGAAAACAAGGTCCAAGCTTGGGCTTTCAATTGGTTTATCCAAATTCAACTCCTTTCCAACCTTTGTCGGAAAGCTCTTTCCAGGGCCAGTTGGTCCAGGGCCTGGGCCGCGGCCTGGGCCTGTTCCCGGCTGATTCCGCCGGCCAGGGCGGTCAATTCCGCTTCGGCCCGGTCAGTGGCGATCAGGCTCAAGGCCCGGTAAGCGGCCTGACGCAGGGTTTCGGTGCTTTGGGGATGTCTGATTATTTCTCCTAACCAGGAGACGGCCGGGGCGAAGCGGACCCGGCCGAAAAAGTCGGCGGCTTCACGGATAAAAGCGAGATTTTGGCTCAAGTCGGCGGTTTGATTCTTGGCGGCCTCGAAAATCCCGGCCCAGGCATCCGGCCCGGCCAAGACGGCCAGGGCTTCCAGACCGGCGCTTCGGATTACGGGCGGTGGTGAGCCCTCATGCTTTTCCCCCAGGCAGAGGGAAAGTATAACGCCTACGGATTCCACGTCGCCCAAATGGCTCAGGCTGCGTACGGCCGCCGCCGCCAACTCGGGCTCAACTTCACCGTGGGTCCCGGACCGGGCCAAAAGGGAACGGAGCACGGCGATCACTTCCGGTTGATCGGGGAAACAGCCCAAGGTTTCGGCGATCAAGGCGCGGTCCGGTCCGGCCGTCGTTTTTTTTGTTTTGGGTCCGGCCGGCAGCAGAGGTATATCGGGCTGATCTTTAGTCTCGAGTGTTTGAAACAGCCAGGGCTGGCCGGAATCCAGTCCCGAAAACAATAAAGGCAAGGCCTCGGTCAGTTGCAGCCGCCCGGCCGCTCTGAGGACTTCAGGCTGGAAATCCCCGGCGTATAAGGCCTCCAAGACCAAAGGGGCCGCCCAATGGTCATCCGGCGTGAGGACTTTAAACAGCAGACCCCGGCTGATGGGGTATTCTTCGACCGCTTTCGGACCCATCAGGTCGACCAGGAAGGCGGCCGCTTCGAGCTGGTCCTGGTCCGAGCCGCTGCTGAGGGCCTCAATCCTGGCCTGGACTTCTTGCTCGATAAAGGTCTCGTTATCCAGGGTCTCCAAGTCCCGGGCCAATAAAAGAAACAGGGCCCTCTTTTCCGCCAGGCCTAAATTTTCGTTCCGGAGGTCCAGCCTGAAGAGGGTGTTGCCGAAAGAGGTTCGCTCCAGACGGCCGAGGGACTTCAAAACGGTCTCTTCCAAGGTCTTTTCGGCAGCGGTTAAAGGACGCTTGATTTTTTCCCGGCCGAGGCGGCCGGCGGCTTGGAGTAATAACTGGTAATAAAGTTTGAAGCCCCTGGCTTTGGCCCGTTCCCTTTCAATCCATCCAGGATCGACGGAATACATTCGGAGAAACTCACCGCCCGGCCAAGGCTCCGGTTCGTTTTGGTCCAGGTTGAGAATGGTTTCGATTTTTTCCGGGAGAGTTAAGTGTGAGGCCGCCAGGACCCGGAACTCTTTTTCACTCGCCTCCGGGCCAACCAAGTCTCGTCCCGCTTCTTCGATCAGACGTTTTTTAACCAAGGGTTCAAGCCGGTCATCGGCCAGGACCCGTCCGGCCCAGGCTATTTGGGCGTAGCGGGGCAGGTAGGCCAGTTCGGGGTCGCGGGCGATCATGGTCAAAGCGTTTTCTATCACCGTGGGCGCGGCTTCCAGGCCGTAGGTCTGTCCATCATCCGGCGATCGGAAAAAACCGGAGTAAAGAGTGGATTCGGATACGGCCGGGTCGGTCAGGTTCATTTGGTAAGTTTTGGTGAAGAAAAGTCCGCCGCCGCTGAGGCTGACGGCGTTTAAATCGAGGGCGAGACTGAACCTGACTTTGGCCGAAGGGATCACCCGGGCGGCCAGGTCGGTGTGGCCGTTGGTCGCCAGCACGCCGCCGGTGAAAAAAGGCAGCAAGACCGAATCCAAAAGGGCGTGAGGGACGAAAAGGTTGTTAAGCCCCGTCCTTTTCAGTTCCAGGCGCCGCAGTTCCAGGCCGATGCCCAGGTCGGTCCGCAGTCCTCGCAAGGGCAAATCGGTCCACCCGGAGACCGGGCCGGTCGGCAGCGGGCCTTGGTAAGACCTGAGGTTTCGGAAGAGGCCTTCCCGGATCAAGACTTGCCGGCTCAGCTCGTTGACTGTTTCAGCCGGCATGAGCACGGGAATTCCTTCGTCCAAATTCGGCGGTTTTTCCGGGTCCGGGAATTTTCGCGAATCCAAAAGAGGCAGGAGAACGGCCTCCTGGTCTAAACGTTGGGGCACGCCGGTCTCCAGCAGAGTGGGGCCGGACGTTTCCACCCCGGCGCACCCTTGAAGCAGGAAGCAGATAAAAAAAATGAATAGATAAAGATAGTTCACTTCCGGGGGCTTCACCAGTTTATTACAGTCCAAAAGGATTATATCTCAAGGCCGATTCCGGGGCAACCTGAGGCGGCCGGGTAAAGGCGCCCGAGCCTTCAGACGCAACGGGGGATCCGGCGGCCGGGTCCCCCGATAAGATTTTTTGCTCTGGGAAGGTAAATGACTGCGGCCTTTTAAAACGGCCGGAGCAAGCGGGCCGAAGCCCCGAGTTCTTCTTCAATCCTTAACAAGCGGTTGTACTTGGCGATACGTTCGGACCGGGACAGGGAGCCGGTCTTGATCTGGCCCGTGCCGGCGGCCACGACCAAGTCGGCGATGAAGGTGTCTTCGGTCTCGCCGGACCGGTGGGAGACGACCGCGGTGAATCCGGCTTTGTGGGCCATATTGATGGTCTGCATGGTCTCGGTCACGGTCCCGATTTGATTGAGCTTGATCAGGATGGAATTGGCCGAACCTTCCTTGATCCCCCGGCCCAGACGTTCGGGGTTGGTCACAAAGATGTCGTCGCCGACGATCTGGATTTTTCGGCCCAAGGCCCCGGTCAGGGCCTTCCAGCCGGTCCAGTCGTCTTCAGCCAGTCCGTCTTCCAGGGAAACGATGGGATATTTTTTAATCCAGTTCTCGTAGAACCTGATCATTTCTTCGGCGGTCCTTTCCGAACCGTCGGATTTGTGGAAGACGTATTTCTTCTTTTTTTTGTCGTAAAATTCGCTGGCTGCGGCGTCCAGGCACAGGACCACGTCCTGACCGGCTTTGTACCCGGCCGCCTTGACGGCCTTGAGGATGACCTCGATGGCCTCGTCGTTGGACTTCAAATCCGGAGCAAAGCCGCCTTCATCGCCCACGGCCGTGGATAATCCGGCTTCGGACAGGACCTTTTTTAAAGAGTGGAAGACTTCGGCCCCGACCCGCAGGGCCTCGGCGAAGGTGTCCCCGGCCAGGGGCATGATCATGAACTCCTGAATGTCCACATTGTTTCCGGCGTGACTGCCGCCGTTGAGAATGTTCATCATAGGCCGGGGCAGTTCATCAGCTGACGCTCCGCCCAGGTAGCGGTACAAGGGCAGTTCGCAAGCCTGGGCCGCGGCCCGGGCCACGGCCATGGACACACCCAAAATGGCGTTGGCCCCGAGTTTCTTTTTGTTGCCGGTTCCGTCCAGTTCTATCATGGTCTGGTCAATCAATCCTTGATTGAGACCGTCCAGGCCGTTGATTTCCGGGGCGATGATCTCCTCGGCGTTTTTGACCGCGGTCAAAACCCCTTTGCCGTTATAACGATTCTTGTCGTTGTCCCGCAGTTCCAAGGCTTCGTGCACTCCGGTGGAAGCGCCTGACGGCACCGCGGCCCGGCCAAAGGAACCGTCGCCCAGCCAGACGTCCACTTCCACTGTGGGGTGGCCCCGTGAATCCAGAATCTCCCGAGCCTTTACTTCGACGATCGGCAGCATTTCGGCCTCCCTTTCGCTTGAAAATATTTGGTGGATAAATACTCCCCCGCCTCGAAATCAATATACCAGACTGGGGACGGAAAACAACCACAAACCGGCGGTCGGCCCAGGGCGGCGGTCCGGTCAAGACCCCAAGTCGTAATCCAAAAGTATGGCGTGGACTTCCCGCGGTCCGTGAACGCCTAAGACCAGGGTCAACTCGATGTCGGCCGTCCGGCTGGGGCCGGAAATAAAGACGGCCCGCCCGGGTCGCGGTTCCCGGCCCAGGCGCTCGACGGCCTGGTTCAGGCTGAAAACCAGGCGATTCCCGGGGAGAAGGACCAAGTGGACCGGCGGTAGAAGCGAGGCGGTCAGTTCTCCCGGTTCACGGTCGACCAGGACCAGGCTGCCGCTGTAGGCCACGGCCAGAAAAGCTCCGGTTATACCGACTGAGGCCGCGGCGGCTTCGGGCAGCCGGGGAGGGACGATCTTGAGACCGAGGGTCTGTAAAAATTCTCCAAGTTCAGGGGCCGAGTTAAAGGCCGAGGGGGCGGCGGTCACTCCCTCCGGGTCGGCTTTGGCCAAAATGTTTTTTAAAATTTCCTCGAGGTTAAGCGGATCGGACGCGTGATGCCAAACCCCGCCTATGCCCTGCCACTTTTGGGCGAAAGGTTCAATCAATTCTTTAGATAAATATCGGGGCTCATCCTGGTTGATGTCCCGGCGGTTCGGTTCCGGTTCGCCCGGGGCCGCCTCAGGTCCGGCCTGTCCGGCGAGGCTTGGCCGACGGGCCGATCTGATGCGGGCCAGAATTCTTTCCCGAGCGCCGTTCATTCTTCATCCCCTTTAAAAAGAGAGCGGTGAAAGGGCTCTTCCGCCGGCCGGGGCAGGCAGCGGCCTTCACCCAAACTCCAAATCTTTTCCGGACCGCGGCGGACCCGGCCCTGGCGGTCGATCATGGCCCCGGCGGCCGCGCCCAGGCCCCTGGCGGCCAGGTCGAAGCCGACCGGCGCAGCCAGACCGTGGGCGGCCAAGCCGAAAATCCGATTCAGCCCGGCCGGGGCCTGTTGGGCCAGCCGGCGGCGGGCTTCCAGGATCAGTTCCGGCAGATCGATCATCACCGGACAGACCTGGCCGCAGGCCCGGCAGAGGGTGGAAGCGCCGACGATGTCCCGGGCCTCTTCCAGCCCCCTGGCCGCGGCGGTCAAGACCACGCCGATGGGGCCGGAATAGGTCCAGGGATAAGTGTGACCGCCGAGGCGGCGGTAGACCGGGCAGGAGTTCAGGCAGGCCCCGCAGCGAAGGCAGCGCAGGATTTGGCGGAAACCAGGGTCGGCCAAGACTTTGGTTCTATATCCGTCGTACAGGATCAGGTGCAGTTCTTCAGGGCCCTGGCCAGGCCGGAGTCCGGGGCCGGTGATAAAGGAGACATAGCTGGGCAGCCTCTGTCCCGTGGCCGATATGGGCAGAATCTGAAGGAGGATGGCCAGGTCCCGGAAGTCGGCCACCACCTTTTCCAGGCCCATGACGGCCACGTGAATCCGGGGCAGGGTCGAAGACATCCGAATATTGCCTTCGTTTTCCAGCAGGACCAGGGTCCCGGTTTCGGCCACGGCGAAATTGACCCCGGTTATTCCCAAGTCGGCCGACAGGAAACGGTGGCGCAGCCGCTCCCGGACCGCCCGGGTCAAGTCTTCCGGCCGGTCGGTGTAAGCCAGGCCCAGCTTTTTTTGAAAAAGCCGGGCTATCTCTTCCTTGGTTTTGTGAATGGCCGGGACGATGAGGTGGGAAGGTTTTTCCCCGACCAGTTGAATGATAAACTCGCCCAGGTCTGTCTCCAGCACCTCCAGACCGGCCTGTTCGAGGACGGGATTGAGACCGATTTCCTCCGTGGTCATGGATTTGCCCTTGACTACGCTTTTGAGGCCCCTGGTCCGGGCCAGGTCGGAAATGTATTGGGCGACTTCTTCGCCGGTCGAGGCCCAGAAGACCCGCCCGCCGGCCCGGGTGACCACATCTTCCAGCCGGGTCAGATAGTGGTCCAGATGGTTCAGGACCCGATCCTTGGCCTCTTTGGCCTTTTGGCGCAGTTCTTCGAAATAGCCCAGTTCGGTAATGGTTCCGGCCCGTAGGTCTTTGAAACTCCCAGCGGCCCGCTGGAGGGCCAGCTGCAGGAACCGGTTTCTCAAGGCCCGGTCCAGGTTAAGATCGAACAAGTTAGGTTTAAGCATTTCCGTCTCCGGAATTTCCGGCCAGGATTTGGACCAGATGGACCGCCTTCAGGTTGACCGGTCGAGCTTTGAGGACTGAGTCAAGGTTGAGCAGGCAGCCCGGTTCGGTCAGCACCAGGTAGTCCGCGCCCGTGGCCAAGGCTTGGTCGATTTTTTCCAGGGCCATGGCCCGGGACAGCGGTGCGTAGCGGGCCATGAAAGCCCCGCCGAATCCGCAGCAGGTTTCCGGGTCGGCCATCTCGACCAGTTCCAGCCCGCCCACGGCCCGCAGCAGGGACCTGGGTTCTTCTTTGATCCCCAAACCGCGCAAAGGGTGGCAGGAATCGTGGAGCGCGGCTCGGCCGGGTAAGACCGCGCCCAAGTCGGTCAGGCCGATGACATTGACTAGAAAATCAGTCAGTTCGAAAGTCCGGGCGGCCAGGGCTTGGGCCCGAGCTTTCCAAAAAGGTTCTTGACGGAAAAGCTCGGGATAATGCCGGCGCACGGTCAAGACGCATGAGCCCGAGGGGCAGACCACGGCCGGAGCGGATTCAAAGACCCGAATAAAATGGCGGGCCATGGCGCAAGCCGCTTCATGTCGGCCCAGGTTGAAGGCCCATTGGCCGCAGCAGGTCTGGGTCCGGGGATAGACGACCTTAAGACCAGCCCGTTTGAGGGTCTTGATCGAGGCCCGGCCGATCACCGGATAAAAGAGATCGGCCAGACAGGGCAGGAAAAGGTGAACTTGGCTGGGCAGTTCGGTCATAATTCCTTGTTTTTACTTTATCGCCCGGAACCATTATATTATAATCCTGATCGGCCTGCACCTGTTTTTCCCGGCCGATTCGGATTTCCGGACCAAGGACCGATTTCCCTGGACTTTCGTGGAAAGAACCGACCTAAACCAACCGTGATTCAGCCTGATTTATGCGCATTCTCTATGTAAGCGACCGCTGGTCGGTCCTAGGCGGGGCTGACTGGCACTTGGTCAGCCTCATCGATTCCCTGCCCTCCGATTTCAAGGCGGCCGGTCTTTTCGGCCGGGCCGACGGTTCGACTCCCCAAGGGTTGACTCCGTCTGGGGGGCTTCATTTCATCAAGAAACTCGACCGCAAAGCCCCGTTCGCTGCGGAAAAGAGGGTCGGTGAGGAACTGAGACGGGCCGTTGCGGACATAAACCCTGACCTGATCCACGTCCATAACGTCCTCCACCCCCATTTCCTGGAAGTTCTGGCTGAAAAGCGGCCGGCCGTGATCACCGTCCAGGATCATCGTTTCTTCTGTCCAGGCCGCGGCAAGTGTGAAGAGACACATGGTTTGAGGCTAGGCGGGAATAGGCGGGAATGGGCGGTCAATGGCGGGAAAAGGTCGTGATGTTGCGTAGTTGAATGTCCTGTTTGCCTATGGAAATTTGGTCATCCTACCGTAATTTTGCATAGAGGGGTTTTGTGACGTTGTGACGGCTGGTTTGAGTACTAAGGGGAGGAAAAAAACGGCCGGTTCCAGTCTGATTAAAGGCAGTTAAAACAGGATTTTAGGCAAGGCTGCACGCCGCCGGACGATCAGGAAACGCTTTAAATTTCTGGAGCGAACTCTGACCGAGGTGTGACGAAAAGTGGGAAATACAAAGTGTCGAGGTGTGACGCAAGGTGTAACGCTCTCCGAGTTAGGCAACCAACTGAAAATATTAAAAGACGGAAAGATGGTAAAAACCGAACTCTGACCGAAGTGTATCGCGAGGTGTGACGCAAGGTGTGACGAAGGTGTATCGCGATCCGACAATTTTGTCGAATTGGGGGTCTAATTTTCAGAGCCGTTAATATAGTGAAATAATTGGACAAGGGCGAAGGCCCCTCAAAGACGGCCTGTATTAGGGGCGGGGGAGGAAATCGGCGGAGGGGGGGGTGAAGACGGGGTGTCGGGGGGGCGGGTCCGGTCGAG
>Ga0209164_1001101_pt1 | contig 40036 bp, 28 predicted proteins | sample MTBNYHSulfiMetaG_FD_187458 | JGI IMG/M metagenome (GOLD analysis project Ga0209164, IMG submission 187458) | Enrichment culture microbial communities from rom New York Harbor, USA that are MTBE-degrading - MTBE-NYH (New York Harbor Sulfidogenic)... | ecosystem: Environmental > Aquatic > Marine >... | reverse complement strand
TTCGGCTTGATGGTGCAGCCGAGCAGCGGACGGCCGTACTTGTTCATGATGTCGCGCTCGACCTGGATACCCTGTGGCGGACCGTTGCAGGTTATGACGTAGGCGATGGGGAAGCGGATATCCTCGAGGCGCAGCGCACGCAGGGCCTTGAAGCCGAACACGTTACCGACCAGGGAGGTCAGCACGTTGACCATCGAGCCCTCCTCGAACAGATCGATGGGATAGGCAATGAAGGCGTAGAAGCAGGTGTCGTCGCCCGGCACATCCTCGATGGCGTAGGCACGGCCCTTGTAATAGTCCAGATCGGTCAGCAGATCGGTCCACACCGTGGTCCAGGTCCCGGTGGAGGACTCGGCGGCCACAGCGGCAGCAACCTCTTCGCGCGGCACGCCCGGCTGGGGGGTGACCTTGAAGCACGCCAGGATGTCGGTGTCCTTCGGCGTGTACTCGGGCATCCAGTATGTTTCGCGGTACTCTTTCACGCCCGCGCTGTAACTTTTCACCGCCATGGATTCATCTCCTCATGGTTTTGCAGTTGTATGCCGGGGGAGCCTGGTGGCCCTCCCCGACGCGTGTTGCCTTGACGGTGTTAAAGGTAAGCAAGCCGACCGATAAATTGAAATTAATTGTTAATATGCTTACCATTTACTTGAGTTAATACCTGGACAGGCAATCGCCGACATGATCAGAGCCACCCTGCAGCAACTGCGCCTGTTCGAGGCAGTAGCCCGCCACGGCAACTTCACCCGGGCAGCCGAGGCGATCCACCTCACCCAGCCGGCGGTCTCCATCCAGATCAAGCGCCTGGAGGAGACCCTGGGGGTTTCCCTGTTCGAACAGATGGGCAAGAAGATCTACCTCACCGCGGCAGGCAAGGAGTTGTATGAAACGTGCAGGGATGTGTTCGAGCGCCTGGCCTCCTTCGAGGGCAAGCTGGAGGAGCTGCGCGGCGAGGTGGCCGGGCCGCTCAATCTGGCGGCGGTGACCACGGCAAAGTACTTCCTCCCCCACTACCTGGGAGCCTTCCTGCGCCGCTACCCCAAGGTGGTGCCGCAGCTCAAGGCGAGCAACCGTGCCCGCATCGTCGAACGCCTGGAGGCCAACGAGGACGACATCTACATCATGGCCACCCTGCCGGAACGCAGCGATATCGAGATCCACCCCTTTCTCAAGGACGAACTGGTGGTGTTCGCCCACCCCAAACACCCGCTGGCGAAGAAAAAACGCATCCCGCTCGAGCAACTAAGCGGGGAGCGGCTCATCTCCCGTGAAGCCGGTTCGGGGATCCGCATGACCTTCGAGCGGCTGCTCGCCGAAAAGGGGCTCGCCCTCGAGCCCTACATGGAGCTCGGCAGCGGCGAGGCGATCAAGCAGGCGGTGATGTCCGGCATCGGTGTCGGCGTGCTCTCCACCTTCAGCCTCAAGCTGGAACTGGAGACCAAGCGCCTGGTGCTGCTGGATGTGGAGGGGCTGCCGATCCGCCGCTCCTGGTATGCGGTGCACCGGCGCGGCAAGCACCTCACCCCGGCGGCGCTGAAGTTCATCGAGTTTTTGCAGACGATGGATGAGGGGCAGTTGGGGGCTGAGTTGTGAGGCAGTGACCTGGATCCAGTCCGCCGCAAAGTAATGCAATTCTCCTTAATCCCGTAACCGAATGTCGATCAGATAACGAAAAATTCTCGAGCTTGCGGTAGGAGCCCACTCCTGTGGGCGAGCATTCGACAACCCTGAAACCATCCGGAATCATTCCCCTCCCTTGTATGCTACGATTCCAACCCAAATCTGAATGAAAACACCATCACCAACATGGACCCCAAGGATTTATGAGCGAAGTGAAGACTCACCCCACATTCCAGTTCGTGCGCCGGCACCGCGTCCCCTCCCTCAACATCGAGGTGCAGGAGTACCGCCACCTGGGCACCGGTGCGGTGCACTACCACCTGGCGGCGGAGGATGACCAGAACGCCTTCCTGGTGGCCTTGCGCACCGTGCCGCAGGACTCCACCGGGGTGGCGCACATCCTCGAGCACACCAGCCTGTGCGGCAGCCGCAAGTACCCGGTGCGCGATCCCTTCTTCATGATGACGCGCCGCTCGCTCAACACCTTCATGAACGCCTTCACCGCCGCCGACTGGACCGCCTACCCCTTCGCCAGCCGCAACCGCAAGGATTTCGACAACCTGCTCGACGTCTACCTCGACGCGGTCTTCTTCCCCACCCTGGACGAGCTGGACTTCCTGCAGGAGGGGCACCGGGTGGAGTTTGCCGAACCGGACAACCCCGACTCCGAGCTGCTGTTCAAGGGTGTGGTGTTCAACGAGATGAAGGGGGCGATGAGCTCGCCCACCTCGGCGCTGTACCAGGCGCTGACCCGCGAGCTCTTCCCCACCACCACCTACCACCACAACTCCGGCGGCGACCCGGCCTGCATCCCGGATCTGACCCACGAGCAGCTCAAGGCGTTCCACGCCCGCCATTACCACCCGAGCAACGCGGTGTTCATGACCTACGGCGATATCCCTGCCGCCGAACACCAGGCCCGCTTCGAGGAGGGGGCGCTCGGGCAGTTTCAGGCGCTGGAGATGGATATCTCCGTTCCCGACGAGCAGCGCTACCGCGCCCCCATTGCCGTGGAGGACCGCTACGCCCTCGACGGCGAGGAGGAGACCGCCGACAAGACCCACATCGTGCTCGGCTGGCTGCTCGACCGGAGCACCGACGCCGAGGCGGTGATGCGCGCCCACCTGCTCTCCGGGGTGCTGCTCGACAACGGCGCCTCGCCGCTGCGCCGCGCCCTGGAGACCACCGAGCTGGGCAGCGCCCCCTCGCCGCTGTGCGGCCTCTCCGACTCCAACCGCGAGATGATGTTCGCCGCCGGGGTCGAGGGCTCCAACCCGGAGCATGCCGAGGCGGTGGAGCGGCTGGTCCTCGAGGTACTTGAAGATGTCGCCGAGAACGGTGTGCCGCAGGATACGGTCGAGGCGGTGCTGCACCAGCTGGAGCTCTCCCAGCGCGAGATCAGCGGCGACGGTTTCCCCTTCGGCCTGCAGCTGATGGTGCAGACCTTGAGCCCGGTGCTGCACGGCGCCGACGTGGTAGAGGCGATCGACATCGATCCGATCCTGGAAAAACTGCGTATCCAGATCCAGGACCCGGAATTCGTCAAGGGGCTGGTGCACGAGCTGCTGCAGAATCCGCACCGCGTGCGCATGGTGATGACACCCGATCCGAAACTGAGCGAAGAGCGCGCCGCCGCCGAGGCCGAACGGCTGGCGAAGATGAAGGGCGCGATGAGCGAAGCCGACAGGCAGCGGGTGATCGAGATGGCCGCCCGGCTGCTCGAGCGGCAGAACAGCCAGGACGACCCGGAGATGCTGCCCAAGGTGGGGCTGGAGGATATCCCGGCAGAGCTGGCCATACCGCAGGGCAGTGAGCACCAACTCGCCGGCATGCCCGCCTCCTGGTTCGCCCGCGGCACCAACGGCCTGGTCTACCAGCAACTGGTGGTCGACCTGCCGCAGATGGAGCAGGAGCTGGTCGAGCTGCTGCCGATCTTCTGCGACATCGTCACCGAGGTGGGTTGCGGCGAGATGGACTACCTGCAGGCACAGGCCCGCCAGGCGGCGGTCACCGGCGGCATCGGCGCCAACGTGGCGATCCGCGGCGCGGTCGACGACATCAACCGCGACCGCAGCGTGCTGACCCTCTCCGGCAAATCCCTCAGCCGCTACCAGGAGCAGCTCGGCGAACTGATGCTGGCGATCTTCAGCACGGCCCGCTTCGACGAACTGTCGCGCATCCGCGAGCTGGTCTCCCAGGAGCGGATGTACCGCGAGCAGCGGGTAACCAGCGCCGGACACGCGCTGGCGATGGCCGCCGCCTCCAGCGGACTGGCCCCCAACGCCGCGCTCAACCACCGCTGGAGCGGCCTGGTCGGGATCAAGGCGCTCAAGGCGCTAGACGATTCGCTGGACGATCCGGCCGAGCTCGAGGCCTTCGCCGCCAAGCTCGAACGGATCCGCGAGCGGATGCTCGAGGCGCCCCGCCAACTGCTGCTGATCGGCGAAGCGGCCGAGCAGCAGGCGATCGGCAGCAGCATCGAACGGCTGTGGCAGGCGCGTCCGCAACCCGTCGAGCTCGCCCGCTTCGCCGCGCCGGCCGCAGGCGGCCAGCTGCGCCAGGCCTGGTCCACCTCGACCCAGGTCAACTTCTGCGCCAAGGCCTACCCCACCGTCTGCGCCGAACACGCCGATGCCCCGGCCCTGATGGTGCTGGCCGGCTTCCTGCGCAACAACTACCTGCACCGCGCCATCCGCGAGCAGGGCGGCGCCTACGGCGGCGGCGCCAGCTTCGAGCCGGACAGCGGCGCCTTCCGCTTCTACTCCTACCGCGACCCGCGCCTCAGCGAGACCCTCGCCGATTTCGACAACGCCATCGAATGGCTGCTCGGCAAGGAGCACGAATGGCGCCTGGTGGAAGAGGCGATCCTCGGCATCATCAGCAGCATCGACAAACCCGGCTCCCCCGCCGGCGAAGCGAAGAAGACCTTCCACGGCAACCTGCACGGCCGCACCCCCGAACAGCGCCGGCGCTTCCGCGCCCGAATCCTCGAGGTGCGCGAAGCCGACCTCAAGCGCGTCGCCGAGACCTGGCTCAAGCCCGAACGGGCCAGCATCGCCGTGATCAGCGATCCCGCCACCCTGGCCAGGCATGCGGATTTGGGGCTGGAGGTGATTAAACTTTAAAAGCCTTTAACGCAAAGACACAAAGGAAAAACAGAAAAAAGCTTTACCACGAAGCGCACGAAGTCCACGAAGAGGTAGGATGTGGTGAGCCCAGCGAACCGCATCAATCGCGTCATAAAAAGCCTTAACGCAAAAGCCGCAAACGCCGCCAAGGATGGCGGTGCTAGACAATGTCAGGAACATATTGTCGCGACGCAAAGTTCGCTAAGGGAAAAAAGAAAAGCTTTACCACGAAGCACGCGAAGTCCACGAAGGGGGGGTAGGATGCGGTGAGCCCAGCGAACCGCATCCTACGCACTCACCCTAAACCGCAAGTTGCCATTTCCCCTTTAAAGCGGTAAAAATCAGGGTAGGATTAACCGGGATGGGCGAAATATAGCGATGACCGCAATAAGTACAGTCTGGTTGCTTTCTCAGGGTGCCGTTCTCGCCAGTCTGCTTGTGGCGATTGTTGCTTTTGCTCGCATTGTCATCTGGCGATTTCGGCCTATGCCGCTCTTCACAAATCGTGCTGAATTGATTGTACTGAGTACATCACTTGTCGCCGCTTTATCGGTTCGGTATGGCTGTTCGTCTGGCCTGGATACTCTGGCGCCACTAATACAGCGACCCTGTCAACAAGTGGCGCCATTACTCGGTCCGTCGCAGAGCATTCACGCTCATTCTATGAAGTTAACAGCGACCCAGCTGTGATTTTTCTCTTTGCCGCACCGGTAGCCTTCGCTTTACTCCCGTTCGTATTTTTTCGTTCACGCGCCAGGCCTGTCGTTCTGGGTATCTGTGCGTTTTTGCTGTCTATTCAGGCAGGCATCGGCATGTCGGGCTACGGCCTGTTTTTTATGCCCAGTGGGTTCATCATGGTTATTGCAAGCATCCTCGCGTTGCGGGGGCATGCCGTCCAACCAAAGGAAGATTTGGGGTAAATTCAAAAACATCATTGACGACCAATGGGAGTTGTGAAGCTATGAAAAAGGGTTTTTCATCTGACCCTAAATAATCTAACGCCGCCAAGGATGGCGGTGCTAGACAATGTCAGGAACATATTGTCGCGACGCAAAGGTCGCGAAGGGTAACAGGAAAAAGCTTTACCACGAAGCCCACTAAGCGCGCGAAGTCCACGAAGGGTAGGATGCGGTGAGCCCAGCGAACCGCATCAATCGCGACCGATGCGGTTTGTCCCTTACTGCATCCAACGCACTCACCATAAAACCGCAATTTGCCATTTCCCGTTTAAAGCGGTAAAAATCAAGGAAAGTATTAACCGGGAGGCGAGGAGAGCTTGGGTCGTGACTAGAAAACCGATGCCCACCTGCGCTCAAGGGGGCCGCCGGCAATCATAGCTTGCCGGTACCACGTCGGCTTCGCCGCCGGGCTGCACCTCAGCTACGACGTTCTGTGTCAAAGGAGAAGTAGTGAAGGATGTTGGAATTTCTTAAAGAAGATAATCGCCTAGTCCTTTCCTACAGCGGCGAACTGAGAAGTTCTAGCTGGATATATTCTGAGCTCGCCAAGGGAGGTTCGGTGACGCTGAGGAGAACATTCACCGTAAGCCACAATGAGCTCATATCCGATGAAGACCCAGAGAATGAAGACGCTGCCGTTTGGTTTGAAATCGGAACAAAGGACGGCGAGTATTACTGCCTATCGAAAGAAGTGCTTGGAATTGAACACAGTCTTTTTATTCATGAAAGTGTAGAGCTTTCATCCAAGACATTTATTGCAGAGAGAAATATATCAATATTTTCTAAGTTAGACAGAATTACTGATACAGAAATTCGAATTGGTGGCCACGAAGTAACAGCAATTCCAGAAACTGCATTTTCGGAGTTGCTGCGGAAATTCCCAAACTCGCATGAACTAACGAGATACGCATCGGCTCGTGTTAGTGCAGTTATTTCTTCATACATAGACACAAAAGAGGATTATGAAGAAAAGTACCAGCAGTACATGAATCACAAAGCAAGCATAGAAGGCACGAACACTTATCAACTAGTTGCTAAAGCCGAGATCGAAAAATTTACGCTGCTGCTATCCAAGCTGCAAGATATGCTAGCATCAGAAACTTCGTATTCGGAAGCGCAGTGGCAAGAAGAGATTCTTCAAATAATTCTTCTCCTGTATCCGAAATATCTCCATGTCTTCAAAGAAGCACCTGTTCGCGATACATATAATAATAAAGACAGAAGCATTGATTTTCTGCTCGTCGACTCGGCGGGAAATACGGACATCATCGAGATCAAGAAACCGTTTGATAAGTGTATAGTGACAGAACGCACATATCGAGACAATTACATTCCTCTTCGTGAACTCTCTGGAGCCGTTATGCAGATAGAGAAATACATTTTCTACCTGAATAAATGGGGCAAAAAGGGAGAAGAGAAACTTACATCTCATTATCATGAACAATTAGGTGAAGGGTTCAACATAAAGATCACCAATCCGGGAGCCATAATCATTATGGGGCGGGCGAATGCGCTGTCAGCCGGTCAGTGTCAAGATTTTGAAGTTATCAAGCGCAAGTACAAGAATATTATAGACATAATCACATATGACGATCTATTGGGGCGCTTACGTTCAACTCTAAAGCACTGGTCGAGACGCGACACTGAACAACGCAAAAACACTAGGCAAAATATCAGGAACAGACCACGGCCATCATGACCACCCTGGCGAGACTCACGTGAAAGATCCCGCCTCTTGCTAGCAAGAGGAAAGCCCCCTGTAGTTTTCTGCAGCTCAGCCATGCAGACTCGATGACGGGGCAGAGTGTGCCCATATTCCCGTTGATGGGCACGCAAGCTTTGCCCATCCTACGGTGCCAGTCTCACCACACCCTAGCCCTTCGTGTGCTTCGTGGTAAATCCGCTTTACACACTTTGCGCCCTTTGCGTTTTTGCGCGATGTGCATGGATGCACAAGTGCCGCGATGGCAGGAGGCCATGGAGCGGCCCTTTGCGTTGAAGGCTTTTATCGACCCGCAGCCGATTACCTCACAGCACCCTACTCCTTCGTGGGTTAGTGCGCTTCGTGGTAAAGCGTTTTCTGTATTCCCTTAGCGACCTTTGCGTCTTTGCGACCTTTGCGTTAAAGGCTTTTATCAAATCACAATCGCCCCGAAGCCTTGATCAACTGGTACTCGTTGACCAGCGCGACCGGCAGTTGTTTGGCCAGCAGGTCGAGGGTGAGGGCGCCGTGATGGCGCAGCTGTTCGTGGTTGCGTGAGCGGTTCTCCAGGTAGTCGTGCACGCCGTGGAAGCGCAGCGCGGCGGGAAAGTCGTGGACCCGTTTCTGGTGCGCCTTGTCGAGGATCTCCTCGCGCAGGTCGGCGACGACGACGAGGTGGCGCTTCGCGAGCAGGCGCACCGCGGCGGTGAGGTCGTCGCTGTCTTCGTCGCGGGTGTTGGTGATGAGCAGCACCAGGGCGCGGCGACGCTGCAGCGGCATCAGCTGGCGCGCCGCTTCCAGGTAATCGGCCGCCTCGGTGCTCGCCTCGATATCGTAGGTGCTGCGCAGCAGTTGCTGGATCACGTTGCCGCCCTTGCGCGGCGGATGCCAGCGCTCCTTGCCACCGAAGGTCATGAAGCCGACCGCATCTCCCTGCCTGGCGGCGACGTAGGCGAGCAGCAGCATGGCGTTGAGCGCCTGGTCCATGTGCGCTCCCTCTTCTTCTGCGTGGCGCATGCGCCGGCCGCAGTCGAGCAGGAACAGGATCTGCTGGTCGCGTTCGTCCTGGTAGTCCTTGGCGATCAGCTTGCGATAGCGCGAGGTGGCCTTCCAGTCGATCTGGCGCAGCGTATCCCCTGCCCGATACTCGCGCAGCTGGTAGAAGTCGTTGCCCTCGCCGCGGCGCTGCTGGCGCTTGACGCCGATCTGGCTGAGGCGGTTGTCGGTGGCGAGCAGCGCGTAGTGGCTAATGGCGCGGAAGTTGGGCAGTACGCGGGTAGTCGAGCGATGCGCAATGTAGTGCTTGCGCTGCCACAACCCCAGCGGCGAGCGGATGATGAGATCGGTTCCCGGAAATTCGGCGTCGCCGCGTTTTGGCGGACAGATCGCATAGGTGAGATCCAGCCGGCGCTGCGCCGGAATGTGCTGCACCACCGGCATCCCCTCGACCTCGAATTCGCCGGGGTGGTGATCATGAATGCGCATTTCGAGCGCGCGCTCGCTGCGATTTCGGATCGACAGCCCGGCCCTGCTCCAGACGCCGACCGGGATACTGCTGCGCAGGGTGCGACCGACCTCGGGTGGCGACTCCTGCCGGGCATGCAGGAAATCGAAAGCCAGGACGATGAGCAGCAGGGCGGCAGCGGGCAGGCGCACCGGCTCCAGCCACGCCAGGAAATGGCTGAGCAGGAGCAGCAGTGTCAGCAGCGCAACGAGCGCCAGGCTGCGGCCGGTCGGTGTCACAGGCGCGGTGCCTGCACGTTGAGCAGGATATCGCCGAGTACGTCGTCGGGGGTGTAGCCCTCGATCTCCAGATCGGCACTGAGCTTGATGCGATGGCGCAGTGCCGGCAATGCCATGCTCTTGATGTCGTCCGGGGTGACGAAGTCGCGCCCTTCGAGTACCGCGTTGGCCCGGGCGGCGCGCAACAATGAGATCCCGCCGCGCGGGCCGCAGCCGTTCTCGATGCCGTTCCATTCGCGGGTGGTGCGGGCGATGCGTACCGCGTAGGCGATGATCTGTTCATCCATCACCAGCTGCGCGGTGTAGTGCTGCAGCGCGGCGATCTCCTGCGGCTGCAGCACCTGTCGCACCGCGGTGACATCGAGCCGGTCGCCGACATGTTTGTTGGTGACCTGGGCGATCATCCGGTTCTCCTCCTCCTCGCTGGGGAAGTCGATGAACACCTTGAGCAGGAAGCGGTCGAGCTGCGCCTGCGGCAGGGGATAGGTTCCCTCCTGCTCGATCGGGTTCTGGGTAGCGAGGACGAGGAACGGCAGCTTGAGCTGGAACGACTGGCCCTCGATGGTGACCTGCTGCTCCTGCATCACCTCGAGCATCGCCGACTGGGTCTTGGCCGGGGCACGGTTGATCTCGTCGGCGAGCAGGAAGTTGCAGAACACCGGCCCCTTGCGCACGCGGAACGACTCGCTCTTCATGTCGAACATGATGTGGCCGCTGATGTCGCCCGGCATCAGGTCCGGGGTGAACTGCACTCGGTTGAACACGCCGCCGACGCCGGCGGCAAGGCTGCGCACCAGCAGGGTCTTGCCCAGTCCCGGCACCCCCTCGACCAGCACGTGGCCGCCGGCCAGCAGGGCGGCGACGGTGTCGCGGATCACCTGTTTCTGGCCGATCACCGCGCGGCCGATCTCCTGTTCCAGTTGGCCTACCTTGTCCAGCACGGTGGCGATATCGTTGATCGCTGTCTCTTCGCTCATTTCAACTCCTGTGTTACTCCGAACATCTGATGGGATGCATCCCATCCTACGGCCACATTCAACTCCTGTGTTATCCGAACACCGCTTGATGGGATACATCCCATCCTACGGCCAGATTCAACTCCTGTGTTATTCGAACACCGTGATGGGATGCATCCCATCCTACGGCCAGATTCAACTCCTGTGTTTTCCAAACACCGCTTGATGGGATGTATCCCATCCTACGGCCAGATTCAACTCCTGTGTTATCCGAATACCGCTCGATGGGATACATCCCATCCTACGGCCACATGCAACTCCTGTGTTTCCCCGAACATCTGATGGGATGCATCCCATCCTGCGGCCACATTCAGATCCTGTGTTATCCCGAACATCATGATGGGATGCATCCCATCCTACGAATCACCTTTCTCCTTTCTCCTAACGCCGCTCGAGTCGGGCGGCCAGGCGCTGCAGCACCGCGCTGGCGCGGATGAAGTCCTGCTCGCTGTTCACCTCGCCGTAGAGTGTCCGTTCGACGGCGCGGGCGGCGATGCCGCTCTTCTCGCCGATCCATTCGCAGCGCGGCGCCTGCTCGAGGGTATTCAATTGCGGGTGGCGTCGGCGCCACGCCTGCTCGATGGCGTTGCGGTTGTCGCTGCAGAGTTGTCGCGCCTTGTCGATACGCCAGCTGTACTCGGCGCTCGCATCCAGGTGTTCGAGCAGATTGCGTCGCGGCTCGTAGCGCAGCTTCAGTTGCGGGCCGCTGCGCTGCATCATCTTCCAGCCGGCGAGCAGCAGCAGGAGCGCCGTTACCAGCGACAGCCCCGGGGCACGCTGCCACAGCAGCGCCAGCAGCGAGGGCATCTGTGCACTGTGGAATATCCAGACCTTGCCGGGCGTTTCCGTCAGCGCGTAGAGGAGGTAGGCGTGGTCGTGCTCGCCAATCGCCTCGTTGCTGAACAGCGCCGTGTCACTGAGCACGGTAACCGTGCCCTCCCCCAGGCTGTAGCGCAGCAGGTTGCGGTACTCGTCGCTGCCCAGCGAAACCTCCGCAAGCCCTTCGCTGTCCTCGAGATAGCGGTCGGCAAGAAAAGCGGCCTGGAAGTCGCCGGGATGATCGGTGCGGAAGGTGACGGTGACCCGCTCGTCGCGCTCCTGCTCCTCCCCGTTGCCGTCGCCGGGCGGCTCCTCCGGGCACGGCTCTTCCCCTTCGCACCCGGCCGCCGGAATCTCTTCATCCCGGTAGCGCAACACCACGCCGAGCTGCGCCAGCAGCGGATAGCGCTCCTCCTCGTCCGTGGCGTTCTCATCCGGGACGAGAATCAGATGGCCACCCCGGCTGACCCACTCCAGCAGCGCATCGTGGTTGCGCTGCAGGAAAAGGTCGCTGCGGCCCGCCAGAAAAATGATGTCATCCAGCGACGGGGCAAGTTCGAAGATATCCCGGCCGGCCTGGCTTTGCACCGCCTGCCCGCTGCGGCGCAAGAAATGTTCCGCGGCAAGATAGGGATTTTTCCGTGCCTCCGGGGAGACGGCGCTGCGCACCTCCCTGCTGTGGCGCTCGAAGTTCACGGCAAACCAGTAGCCGTACCAGGAGAGCCCCACCAGCAGCAGGGCGCCCAGCAGCCAGAGGAAGATCCGGTTGGCATCAGGCACGGGCGTAGACCTCGCGCCAGCCGTGGCAGAGCTGTTCGATGCGCCCGGCATCGATGCGCTCGTGTGCATAGGCCGTAATCTGCCAGGCACGGGTCAGCTGGCGAAAGTAGGCGGCCTCATCGGCGCCACGGTGACGCTCGACCAGGCGCAGGCATTCGCCCTCGGTGGCGCTCTCCGGGATCGCCAGTTGATGTTCGGCGATCAGCCTGACCAGCGCCCCGCGATAGAGCAGGCTCAGTGCGCCGCGAAGCTCGCCGCCATGCGCCTTGCGCAACGCCTCTGCCGCGATATCCCCGGGCAGCGACTCCGGCCGCACATCCAGGCCGAACAGCTCGGCGGGCAGCTTGCGTCCGCCACCGCCACGCGGGCCGCTCGCCCGCATCCACTGCCGGTTGCGCGAGAAGTGATAGAGCAGAAAAGCGAGCGCGAGTGCCCCGGCCCCCCACAGGAGCGCTTCGCCAAACGCGGCGATCCCGCGCAGGAAGCCTTTGATGATCTCGAGCAACAGCTCCACGATCCGGGAAAGACCTTCCGTTTCAGCTTCCCCCTCCGGCTTGCCGACATACTTCCAGTAGCCCTCCTCCTCCATCCGGCCGAAGAGCGGATCGGCGAGCACCTGCTCGATGAGCTGCTTGCTCTGCTGCGGCCCCGGATCATCGCCGGCGAAGGCCTCCTGCGGTGCCTGGACGAGCAGGGTGAAGCCGAGCAGCGCCGCGGCCAGGGCTGCGGCGCGGGGCCGGCGGGCTGCGCCGATCTTCCCGGCGGTGTTGCGAAAACCGATCTCGATGTCCCACCCCTCCAGCTCGCTGCGCCGGTGCAGGTAGAGGGCGAAACCGCCGGCGACGTAGAACGGCGCGATGATCGCCATCGAGGCCAGCCAGCACACAAGCTGCAGCCACTCGTCGATCGGCCCGGGAGCGAGAAGAAAATCGAACCCCTCCGACCAGCGCAGCTCTTCGGGAATGAGGAAAAAGAGGGTGAAGAGAAAGCCGAGCTCCAGAATCGCCTCGAAGTGAATGCCGACGACGGTCAGCCAGGTACCCGCCTGCTGGCGCCTGCCGAGGATCTCGATCCGTTTCTTTCGCTCCCTGCCGTGCAGCCCCTCGAGCAGGGCGACCGGCATGTAGAAAGAGCGGTTGGCGCCCAGGCGTCGCCAGGTAAGGTTGGCGAACAGCTGCGGCCGCACGATATGCCACCACCGCCGGCGCACCGCGCCTCGCTGCGGCAGTTCGCTGAAGACGGCACGGCTCAGCCAGAACATCAGCGGCGGTTCATAGAGCGGCTTGAGCCACCACACCAGCAGCGACATCCAGAGGAGATCGCCGTCGAAGAGCAGCGCGCTCAGGAGAGCGGCAGGAACCGCCGCCATCAGCCACAGGGAGCAGAGCGGCCAGAACCAGCGTCGCGCCAGGGCAAACCCCAGATCGATCGCCTCCCACGGGTTTCGCGGGCGCAGCGCGATCTGCAGACTAGCGAGCTCCATGGCGCCGCTCCCGTCCGGCAAACAGGAAATAGGCGATGACCAGCGCCCACAGCAGTGCCGCGACCGGATATTTCACCGCCGGGCCGAAACCGCTGGCGGACCAGAACGCCTCGATGAAGGCGGCGCCCAGCAGCATCAGTGCCGCGCCCATCACCAGCTTGAGGGCGATGCGTCCACGCCGCTTCAGCGCTTCCAGCCGGCCGTATTGCCCCGGCGCGAGCAGGGCGTGGCCCAGCATCAGGCCGGCGGCACCGGAGATGACGATGGCGGTCAGCTCCAGCGCGCCGTGGCCCAGGACGAAGGGCCAGAAGGTCTCGCCGTAACCGATGCGGGTCAGGTGCCCGGCCACCCCGCCGAGGACCACGCCGTTGAAGAGCAGCGTCAGCACCGTACCGACACCGGCGAGAATGCCGAGGGCAAAGGCGCGAAAGCCGATGCCGATATTGTTGTAGATGTAGTAGCCGAACATCATGAAGTCGGATTCGGCGCTGCGCCCGCTCTCGCGTCCGACCTTGCGGTTGGCCGGGTCGTACATCGACTCCATCTGCGCGACCTGGGCATCGTCCATCACGCTGTAGATGAGGTACTCGTCGGTCAGGCACAGGCCGCCGACGATGAGCGCCGGCAGCAGGAACAGCGCCAGCGCCAGCAGGAAAAAGCGCCGCTGCTCCCGGAGGGTGCGGGGGAAGTCGGTGACGACAAACATCAACAGGCGCCACAGCCAGGCGCCGCGCCGGGTGTAGAGCTGCTGGTGGCCGCGCAGCACCAGGGCGTGCAACCGCTCGACCAGTGTCGGGCTGTAGCGGCGCTGCCGGGCCAGCGCATAGTGGTTGCAGACGCGGCGATAGAGGTGCGGCAACTGCGCTGCCGCGCTGCCTTGCCGCCGGCGAAAGCGCGCCTTCTCCAGCCCGGCGAGCACCCCCTCCAGTTCCTCCCACAGCGGCTGATAACGTTCGACAAAGGCCTGCTGATGCATCAGCGCCCCCGGGTCAGCCAGTTGGCGTAGGCGTAGAGCTCCTCAACCGCCGCCTGGCCGCGCTTGCCGGTGAGCTCGAAAAGCTGCTCGGCCAGCTCGATGCGCCGCTCCCCGGAGAGCTGTGCGCTGCGCTCGGCAAAAGCGAGCAGATTGCGCAACTCATCGACACTCAATTTCCCGGGCGGCGGTTTTGGCGCCACCTCGGGGATCGCCATGCCGCCCCTCTCCTTTTCGCGATAGACCACCAGGGTCCCGGCGACCATGTCGCCCAGACGCTGGAAACTGCGGTTGGCGAGCATGCTCAGCAGGCCCACGCCATAGAGCAGCGGCAGAAAATCGGCCACCCGGAGCAGGTTGCGGATCAGCGATGCGGGGAGCGATATCGGTGTGCCGTTATCGTGCACCACCACCAGCCCCATCGCTCTCTTGCCCGGGGTGGCGCCGGATGAGACCTCGAAAAAGACCGGGAAGAACCACTCGAGCAGGAAAAAGCCGATCAGCATCAAGGCCGCCCCCACCCCGCCGAGGAAGGCGCCCAGCAGCATGATCAGCGCATAGATCACACCCTTGATGGCGGCATCGATCGCCCAGGCACAGGCACGCGCCACCGGACCGGCCAGTTTGAGCTGCAGCAGGATCCCTTCGGGGGTTTCGTGGTAGCGGATGGTATCCGTGGTTGCGGCGGGCGCTCGCTCCATGGCGTAGAGGGACCGGCTCATCGCCCGGGTTCAGCGCCGGGCGGGGCTTGCCAGTACCGAGGGGAAACCGAGGGGGAGCCGCTACGCGCCCCCTCGCTGAGACACCACACCACTTCGCGACTCATGCCTCGGGGTAGTAGATGTCGCGATAAGCGGTATACATCGATGCGATCATCACCGGCAGCAGCACCAGCAGTCCCAGCAACAGGGGGATGGAGGCGATTATCGTCAGAACGAACATCACGATGCCGTAGAGGAGAAAGGGCACTACGTTGCGGATGCAGCCGATAAAACTCAGTTTCATCGCGGCCAGGGCGGAGAGGCCGTCGATGGCGACCAGCGCCGGGGCAAACCAGTAGGCCATCAGCAGCGGGATGAACAGCATCATCATCACCAGTGCCGGCAGCAGCATCACCGAGGGGTTCTGTGCCATCGCCTCCGCAGCCGCCGGGTCGCCCATACCGAGCATCGCCGCCGAGCCGCCCATCATGATGCCGGCGATCATAAACACGACGATGGTGCCGATGAGATAGAACAGGCCAACCAGCACCAGCTGTCCGGTCGACTCCCGGAAACCGCTGAACAGGTGGCCGATGGTGAAATCATCCCCCTCATCCTGCGCTTTGGCGCCGAGCATCATCCCTGCGGTCAACACCGGAGAGAACAGGGTCGCGACGAGCATGCCGAGCAGGGGTATCAGCTGAACCGCGATGCTGAGGATGGCGAAGATGAAGAAGGCGCCGATCCACGCCAGGGGATTGAGTTTGAAGTGTTCGCTCCAGGCAGTGCCGATCCAGTTCACCCCATGGCCGGCAGGAACGGAAACCGGCCCGGTCATATCGCCATCGCCATGACTTTCGTGCAGGTTGGCGGAGGGGGCCTGGTAGGGATTGGCGGAGCTCGCGGCGGCGGGTGAGGCCTCGGGCGAGGCGGCGGCAGCGACGGGGGCCGGCTCGGGGTTCTCCTGCGATGGCTCCAGCCGGATGGTCATGCCCAGCCCTTCGAGGAGGGCCTGGAATTTCTCGGCGACATCCCGGCTGACAGAGCGCTTCATCATCACCGCCTTGCCGGCATCGAGCACCTCCGCCGCCTTGGCCTCGCTGCACTTGAACTGCTCGCTGAATGCCTTGATGAAGGCGTCGCGTTCGGTGCCGCTCTTCAGCTCACCGGTGAATACCACGTTGAATAGCGATTCCATGTTGACTCCATGTTATTGTTGTCCGTGTTGCAGGAAAAGAGCATTTCTTGGGCGTCTTCGGCTTTTTGTATCACGCCCGCGCTTCAGGGGTCAATTTGCAACTTGGCACCAATCGTCGTGGCTGACACACCGGCCCATGACATGGCATGGGCGCTGCGGTAGAATCGCTCTTTCGTCGAGGGTGTCATTCCACCGTCAACTATCACTCCACAACCTGTCACTTCCGCTATGCATGCCCTGGAACTCCGCGGTCTGCACAAGACCTATGACAACGGCTTCAGTGCCCTGAAGGGAATCGATCTGGCGGTCGAGGAAGGGGACTTTTTCGCCCTGCTAGGCCCCAACGGCGCCGGCAAATCGACCACCATCGGTATTATCACCTCGCTGGTGAACAAAAGCGCAGGCAGCGTGCGGGTATTCGATGCGGATCTCGATCGCGAGCCGATGAAGGCCAAGCGCTACCTCGGCCTGGTGCCGCAGGAGTTCAACTTCAACATGTTCGAGCCGGTCGAGGAGGTGGTGACCAACCAGGCCGGCTACTACGGCGTGGAGCCCAAGCTGGCACGGCAGCGGGCCGAGGAGTCACTGAAAAAACTGGGGCTGTGGGAGAAGCGCCGCACCATGGCCCGCGCCCTCTCCGGCGGGATGAAGCGCAGACTGATGATCGCCCGCGCCCTGGTGCACGATCCGAAACTGCTGATCCTCGATGAGCCCACCGCGGGGGTCGATATCGAACTGCGCCGTTCCATGTGGCACTACCTGCGCGAGATCAACCGCCGCGGCACCACCATCATCCTCACCACCCATTACCTGGAAGAGGCCGAGCAGCTGTGCCGCAACGTGGCGATCATCGACCGCGGCCGGATCATCGAGAACACCAGCATCAGGGCGCTGATCAACAAGCTCGACAAGGAGACCATGATCCTGGATCTGAAACAGCCGCTGCGCTCGCCACTGGAGGTACCCGGCTATCCGCTCCACGCCACCGATGAGCGCACCATCGAGGTGGAGGTGCGCCGGGAGCAGGGACTGAACCTGCTGTTCGAGGAGCTGAGCCGCCGCGGCATCGAGGTGCTGAGCATGCGCAGCAAGGCCAACCGACTCGAAGAGCTGTTTCTCGGCCTGGTGGAGACGGGGGGTCAACCATGAGCCTGCACCACTACCGCATCGCCTTTACCACCATCCTGAAAAAGGAGATGCGCCGCTTCCTGCGGATCTGGCTGCAAACCATCCTGCCGCCGATGATCACCACCGCCCTCTACTTCGTCATCTTCGGCAAGATGATCGGCAGCCAGCTGGCCCCCATCGACGGCTTCAGCTACATGGACTACATCGTCCCGGGGCTGATCATGATGACCGTGATCAGCAACGCCTACGCCAACGTGGTGTCGTCCTTCTACGGTTCGAAATTCCAGCGTTACGTGGAAGAGCTGCTGATCGCGCCGATCCCGCTGTCGCTGATCCTCATCGGCTTCGTCGCCGGCGGCGTCGCCCGCGGGCTCGTCGTCGGCGCCATGGTTACCCTGGTCGCCGCCTTCTTCGTCGACCTGCAGTTGCACAACCTGTGGGTGGCGCTGAGCGTCATGTTCCTTACCGCAGTGCTGTTCGCCCTCGGCGGCTTCATCAACGCGGTCTACGCGAAAAGCTTCGACGATATCTCCATCATCCCCACCTTCGTCCTCACCCCGCTGACCTACCTCGGCGGGATCTTCTATTCGGTGAATATGCTGCCCGGGTTCTGGCAGGAGATCTCGCTGGCCAATCCCATCCTCTACATGATCAACACCTTCCGCTACGGCATGATCGGCGTCTCCGACATCGATCTGGCAACGGCCTATACGGTGATCATCCTGTTTATCGTTGCGCTCTACAGCTACAGCCTGTGGCTGCTCAAGCGCGGGGTGGGACTGCGGGGATAGAAAAGAAATTGTAGGATGGGATGCATCCCATCATTTCGTCAATCCTATGGTGGGATACATCCCACCCTACGACCTTGAACTTTGAACACTTCCGTGTGTTCCTTGGCCATTGCGGTTAATCGGTAAACAGCATCAGGAACAGGACCACACCCACCCTGCAGCGATGATGGGATTCATCCCATCCTACCCGGTAATCAACTTCATCCAGTTCTTTTTCTTGTCGCCGTGCTGGTCGAACAGCGCCGCCACATCGTTGTGCCCGGCCCCCTCGGCAAGCTCCCTGGCCGTGAGCTTTTGCTTGTTGCGAAGATAGGGATCGGCCCCCGCCTTCAGCAGCGCCTCGACCACCGCGCCGTGCCCGCGCATGGCCGCCAGCATCAGTGCACTGTTGCCGTTGTTGTTTCGTGCATCGACCGGGGCCTTCGCCTCGAGCAGCAGTTTGACGGCACCGGTCCTGCCCTGCTCGGCGGCCAGTGTCAGAGCGGTATTGCCATCCGCGGTGGTATGCGACGACTTGGCACCGGCGGCCAACAGGAGTGAGAGGCACTCCTCGTGGCCCTTGAGCGCCGCGCGGACCAGCGCATCGTGGCCGTTTTTGTCGACCGCGACGGCGGTGCCGCCGTGCCCGAGAAGCCGCTTCAATACCGGCGCATTGCCGCTCTCGGCGGCGTACCACACCGCATTGCGCCTGGTCTCATCGGCCTTGTCCGCGTCGGCACCGGCCACCAGCAGCTGCTCGACCACCTTGTCGTTGCCGTTGCGGACCGCGCGCAGCAGGGGGGTGGTGCCATCCTTCTCGGCATGCGATGGGTCGGCCCCCGCCGAGAGCAGGTAGGAGAGAACGACCCCGTCCCCCTTCTCCGCCACCAGGGCAAGCACGCTGCGTCCGCCCACATCGACCACGTTGGGATCGGCCCGCTTGGCCAGCAGGCTGCGCACCACCTCCGGATGCATCTCGTCGGTAACCGCCCAGACCAGCGGGGTGCGGCCCTCCTTGTCGGCCTTGTTGACATCGGCGCCTGCCGCCAGGAGCTGGCTCACCACCTCCTTGTGGCCGCGCCAGGCGGCACGCGTAAGCGGGGTATGGCCATCCTGATCGGTGGCATTGACGCTGGCCCCTTTCGCCAGCAGTGCCGCCACACGCTCGGGCTGGCCGAGCCAGGCGGCCACCATCAGCGGCGGCCAGCCCTTGTAGAGCTTGGCCTCATCACCGGTAATGGCGACGGAGATGGGGGGGCGTTTCGCCTTGACCGCCTTCGGTGCACGGGCACCGGCACGCTTGAGCAGGTCGATCATCGCCTGGTCCTCGCGCCGCTCGGCGAGCGCCAGCGGGGTGTCGCCATCACGGTTGCCGCGGTTGGGGTCGGCGCGTGAAGCGAGCAGGGTTCCGGCAATCTTGCGCTCCCCCTTGCCCACGGCAAGCAGCAGCGCCGTGTTGCCGTATTTGTCGGCGGCATCGGCGGTCGCCCCTGCCTTGAGGAGCAGGGAGACGATGGCGCCATCGCCATTGCGCGCGGCGATACGCAACGGGCTGTCACCATAGCCGTCATTGTGGTTGACCCTGGCGCCCGCCTTGAGCAGGTGGCTGACGGCATCGGCCTTGCCGCTTTCGCAGGCCTCGATCAAGGCCGTGCGGCCGTGCTCATCGGCGGCGTCCACCGCAACGCCCGCCAACAACAGGCGAGCGAGCCCGGCCACATCGCCGCGGCGTGCGGCGTTGCGCAACTGCTCTTCGGAATTGGCATTGATCTCCACATCCGGGGCGATGGTGTTGGCCAGGCGCTCCTTGGCCGGAGAATAGCCCTCGGCAGCCGAACTGGCATACAATTTTTTCGCTTCACTCTCGCTCTTGCAGCCGACACCCTTTTCGCACAGTCCGGCCAGCAGATACTGCGCCTTGGGGTGCCCCTGGTTTGCGGCCTTGCGCGCCCAGAGCGCGGCGCTCTTCAGGTCCTTGTTCACGCCGCGACCGCTGCGGTAGAGGTTGGCCAGTTGGTACTGCGCCTCGGCATCGCCGCCATTCGCCAGTTGCTGCAGCACCCTGGCCATCTTGGGGTAGTCGCGCATCCTCGCTGCGGCCTTGGCGTCATCCATGGTGACGGCAGAGAGGGGCGCGGCAAGGAGCAGCAGGAGGGTGGCTACAACGGTGAGCACCGTTTTGCGGTACAGGGGGAGGCTATTCATCATTATGCAGTTCCGTACTTTGTTTCGACTTCAATACCGATGCGTTTGAGGAACGGCGTCGGCAATACGCCGCCGGCGGAGACGATCACCGCATCGTTGGGTACGGCAAATACCTCCCCGCCCTGTTCCAACTCCACCCGGTCGGGGAAGATCTCCTTGACGTTGGAGCTCATCAGCAGCTGCAGCCGCCCCGCTGCCTCGGCATCCGCTATGCGCTTGCGGTTCTTGGCCTTGGCGCGGGAGAAGGCCTCGCTGCGGTAGGAGAGCGTCACGGTGGTACCCGGCTCATCGGCGATACTCGCCGCCGCCTCCAGCGCACTGTCACCCCCGCCCACGACCAGCACCTTTTTGCCGCGGTATTGCTCGGGGTCGATCAGGCGGTAGACCACCTTGCTGGACTCCTCGCCCGGCACGCCGAGCTTGCGCGGGGTGCCGCGCCGGCCAATGGCCAGCAGCACCGCGCGTGCGCGGTAGCTGCCGTTGGCCGTGCGCACCTCGAAGCCGTCACCCTCGCGAACGACATCCTCCACCCGTTCGTCGGTTTTCACCTGCAGACCGGTGTCGGCGATGACCTTTTCCCAGAAGGCCAGCAGCTCCTCCTTGGAGACCTCTGTAAAGCGCGTCTTGCCGACGATCGGCAGTTTTGCCGGTGCCGTCATCACCACCTTGCCGCGGGGGAAGTGCGACACGGTGCCGCCGAGGGTATCCTGCTCCAGCACCGCGTAGCGCAGCCCCTTCTCGATGGCGCCGAGCGCCGCGGCCAGGCCGGCGGGACCCGCTCCGATGATGACCACGTCCAGCCGATCGTCCCGGCCCAGGCCGTCGAGGCCGGCAATGGCATCCATCGCCTCGCTTCCCTGGGTCACGGCGTTGCGGATCAGTCCCATCCCGCCAAGCTCGCCGGCGATATAGAGACCCGGTACGTTGGTCTGGAAATCGGGCTTGACGTGTGGGATATCGACCCCCCGCTTGGCGGTACCGAAAACCAGGGTGATCGCATCACGATGGCAGGAAACCCGGCAGGCGCCGTGGCCGATACAGCGGGTCGGGTCGATCAGCTGCGCCTTGCCGTGGATCATCCCGAGCACATTCCCCTCGGGGCACGCCTTCACGCAGGTGCCGCTGCCGATGCATTTGTTCGGGTCGATGACCGGGTGCAGCGAGGCCGGCTCGGTCAGGCCGGCCGAGGTCGCCTCCGCCAGGGTCTTGATTGCACGGTGCTCCTTGCGCCGGACTCCCCGCATATAACCACCCCAGATCAATAGGAAGGGGGCGGCATAGACGCTCCAGAGCCACCATTCGCTATTATCCATCTCTACACCTCTTGGCTGTTTGCCGAAAACGTGAACTTCACACAGGTTTGACGTGATCCCACCACCAGATGTGGGCTCGAAGTTCTGCGAGGATAGTCGCAAAACAAGCTTAAGCTACACTTAAGCTTCACAAAATATCATACTAACCACTACCCACATGGAGCGAACTACAGATGTCCGGTATGCCTCCGTCGACGAACATGCAACAATCAGAACAGCTAAATACCCCACTGATGAACCGGTTGGGCAGCCTGCTGTTTTTCGCCACGGTTGGCTGGTTACTCTATCGCGGCTGGCAGCTGCGAACAGAGCACTACATCACAGCGGAAAAGGGCCTCGGTTACGCTTTGGGGATCATCGGCGGCTCACTGATGCTGGCTCTGCTGCTCTACCCCCTGCGCAAGAACTGGCGGCCCATCCGCAACTGGGGCCCGATCCGCTACTGGTTCCGCGCCCATATGGTGTTCGGCGTCCTCGGCCCATCATTGATCCTGTTCCATTCCAATTTCGGGCTCGGTTCGACCAACAGCAATGTCGCCCTGGCCTGCATGCTGCTGGTGGCGTCAAGCGGCATCGTGGGACGCTTTTTCTATACCCGCATCCACTACGGCCTGTACGGGCGCAAGGCGAGCCTGCAGGATCTCGGCGATGTGGTAGGCGACAGCCGCGGCCACCTGGCCTGGCTCGGCGATGCCAGCGAGGAGTTCGCCGCCCATCTGCAGGTGATCGAGCAGATGGCCGTGACATCCTCCCGCGGGGTACTTCAAAGTTCGCTGCGCTGGGCCCGATATACGGCCACCGCCTGGTGGCACCGCCTGCGTCTGCGCAGCATGCTGGACAAGCTCCTGAAGGCGGAAGCAAGCCGTGCACAATGGGACAAACAACAACAACGAGAGCAACGCCGCCTCGCCCGGCGCTACCTCAACACCTATTTTGATGCCACCCGCAAGGTACTGGAGTTCCACTTTTATGAACGGTTGTTCGCCCTGTGGCATATCATCCATCTCCCGTTTTTCTTCATGATGCTGCTTTCAGGAATCGTTCATGTCATTGCTGTACACATGTATTAAAGCCAGAGCGTGGGTGCTGTTGTTGTTGTCCGCTGCCGCCTTTCCGGCAGCGGCGGCCAATATCGAGACCCTGTTGATGCCCGGCAAGGTGATCGAGGGACACGCCAAGAATGAAAGCGAGTGCACAAGTTGCCACATACGCTTCAGCAGGTCTACCCAGAACAGCCTCTGCCTCGAATGCCATGAGAAGGTCGATGAGGACATCAAGGCGCGCACGGGTTACCACGGCCGCTCCCCGCAGGTGAAGGAAGCTGCCTGCAGCAGCTGCCACACCGACCACAAGGGACGCAAGGCGAATGTGGTGCTGCTCGACAAGGAGCTGTTCGACCACTCCCTTACCGACTTTGCCCTCGACGGGGGGCATACCCGCGCCCAGTGCAGCGGCTGCCACAAGGAGGGCAAGCTGTGGCGCGAGGCGCCTGGACAGTGTTACGACTGCCACCGCGAGCAGGATGTGCACGATGGCGATTTCGGCAAAAAGTGCGCGGACTGCCACGTCACCGACAACTGGACCGAGCGGAAATTCGATCACAGCGAGACCGACTTCCCGCTCATCGATGCCCACGAGAAGGTGCTGTGCGCGGCGTGCCATCCGAACAAGCGCTACAAGGACACGCCGATGGAGTGTGTTGCCTGCCACCGCGTCGACGATGTGCACCAGGGCGGTTATGGCAAGAAGTGCGACAGCTGCCACCGCAGCAGCGAGTGGAAGAAGATGAAGTTCGACCACAACAAGACCGAGTTCAAGCTGCGCGGCGCGCACGACAAGGTTGCCTGCGCCAGCTGCCACCGCCCGGGCAAGGATGCGAAGAAGACCTCTACCAAGTGCGTCGACTGCCACCGCGCCGATGACACCCACAAGGGACGTAACGGCGAGCGCTGCCAGGATTGCCACAGCACCAAAGAGTGGGGCAAGGCCGAGTTCGACCACGACAAGGAGACCAAGTTCAAGCTGCGCGGCCCGCACGCCAAGGCCACCTGCAACGCCTGCCACGCCGGCGGGGTGAAGAAGGACGCGCCGGTACGCGCCTGCGTCGACTGCCACATGGCCGACGATGTGCACCGCGGGGATTTGGGCCGCAAGTGCGACAGTTGCCACAACATCGAGGGCTGGAACGTGAAGGTCAGCTTCGATCACGACCTGACCCGCTTCCCGCTCTACGGCCTGCATGCCCTGGCCACCTGCGAGAGCTGCCACACCGAGGGACGTTTTGCCTCGCTTCCCGGCGGCTGCAACGACTGCCACCGCGAGGACGACACCCACAAGGGCGGGCTGGGGGAGTCCTGTGGCGATTGCCATAACGCCAACAGCTGGCGCCTGTGGAGCTTCGATCACGAAAAGACCGATTTTCCGCTGACCGGCGCCCACGAGGGATTCAACTGCAACGGCTGTCACCGCGATCCGCCGCCGGAGGAGACCTCGGCCGCCTGCGTCAGCTGCCATGAGCCAGACGATGTGCACCGTGGCCGCTTCGGCCGCAACTGCAGCCGCTGCCACAACACCGAAAAATTCAACCGTGTCCGGATTGGAAGATAAGGCCCTGGGGGGGAGAAATTGATGTTCGCGTTAACTGCCAGAATAATGGCTACTGCTGTTGTGACACTGCTGCTGGCGCTGCCAATGGCGGCCTCCGCCGAAATGGAGAGTGACTTCGATCACTTCACCACAGGCTTCCCCCTCACCGGCGGGCACCGCACCGTGCAGTGCGAGACCTGCCATCGTGCCGGCATCTTCCGCGGCACCCCTCGCCAGTGCTCGACCTGCCACACCCAGTCGGAAATCGGCGGCGGCTCGATCAAGAACGCCAACCACATCCCGAGCAGCAGCGCCTGCGAGGACTGCCACACCGCCGTCAGCTGGACGCCGGTGCGTCGTGTGGACCATGGCGCCGTGATGGGCGATTGCGCGAGTTGCCACAGCGGCCTGCGTGCCGCCGGCAAGCCGGCCAACCACGTCGCCACCACCCTGCAGTGTAACGACTGCCACCGCACCAGCACCTGGACACCGGCCCGCTTCAACCACGGCGGGGCACAGCCCGGCCAGTGCGCCACCTGCCATGGGGTCACCGCCACCGGCAAGAGCCCGACCCATATGCTGACGACAGAGTCCTGCGACGCCTGCCACACTACCCGTGCCTGGGCACCTGCCGCCTACAAGCACATCGGCGTCGCCCCCGGCCAGTGCGCCACCTGCCACAACGGCAGCACCGCCACCGGAATGGGCGCCGGGCACATCCCCACCGCCGAGTCGTGCGACAGCTGCCACACCACGCGGCGCTGGACCCCGGCGACCATGCACGGCAACAGCGCCTTTGGCCGCTGCGCCACCTGCCATAACGGCACCACCGCCACCGGCATGAATGCCGGCCACATCCCGACCAACAACACCACCTGCGCCGCCTGCCACACCATCCGTGGCTGGACCCCGGCCAGGATGGATCACACCGCGGTGGCCGGAAGCGCCTGCAGCACCTGCCACAACGGCAACTTTGCCACCGGCAAGTCGGCCAGCCATATCGCCACCACCCTGGAGTGCGATTTCTGCCACAGCACCCGCGCCTGGACCCCGGCGGTGTTCGACCACAGCCAGGTGGCCCCGGGCACCTGCTCGAGCTGCCACAACGGCACCACCGCCACCGGCAAGCCGGCCACCCATCTGACCACCAGCCTGGAGTGCGACAGCTGCCACAGCACCCGCGGCTGGACTCCGGCCGGCTTTACCCACCAGAACCCGAATTTCCCTCCTGATCACGGCAGAACGTTCTCCTGCAGCAGCTGCCATAACGGCACGCCGCAGTCCGCGGCGAACGTCAGGTACGATTATCCGAGCGGAAAACCGTACTGCATCGCCTGTCATTACCGCGACTTCCGCGAAGAACACAATGACAGTGAGATCCCGACGAAGAAGGACTGCCTATCCGGCTGTCACGAGCACAGCATGCGCAAGTGGTAAACGATTCCCCGAGGTAACGATTTCCCATGAAAGCACTACACACCCGCTACGGCCGGCTTGCCGGCCACCTGCTCGCCCTGACCTTCTGTGCCCTGGCCCCTGCGGCGCCGCTGCAGGCCCAGGAGTACGGCATCATCGATGACGTGCGCACCGGCACCTCGGCGCAGGGCGCACAGATCCGGATCAGCTTCACCAAGGCCGCCCAGTACACCGGCCACACCCCGGAGGAGCGCAGCCGCCAGCTGTTCATCGACCTGCGCCTGGTCGGCCCTGCGCCGACCGAGGTGCAGGTGCCGCAACCGCAGCAGTTGCGCTTCAACCCGACCGCCGAGGTCCCGCTCACCACGGTCAGCTACCGCGAGGTGGGGCGCAGCACCGCGCGGCTGGAACTGAACTTCAACACCCCGGTGCGCTTCCAGGTTACCGCCGACAACGACTATCGCGGCGTCACCGTCACCCTCATCGACGACAAGGCACCGCTGCTGCTGCCCAAGGTGGAACCCGGCCCGCTCGCCAGTCCGCTGGTGGAAAAGCAGGCCGATGAGCTGATGGAGCAGGCGCGCATCGCCCTGGTCGACGAGCGCAACTACCCCAGGGCGATCGCCCTCTATCAGCGGGTGCTCGACCAGCCCGCCAACAGCCGCAGTCGCGAGGCGCTGGAGCTGCTCGGCCTCTCCCGTGAACGTGCCGGGCAGATGGCACAGGCCAAGGCGATTTACGATGACTACCTGAAGCGTTATCCCACCGGCGAAGGCAGCGAGCGCGTGCGCCAGCGCCTGGTGAGCCTGGTGACCGCCGCACTGCCCGAGCAGGAGCAGCTACGCGAGGGGTGGGAGAAGCGCGGGGTGGACTGGGACTATTACGGCTCCTTCTCCCAGTACTACCTGCGTGACATGTTTCGCGTCGACAACGAGGCGAGCCAGACCACCGTCTCGGCCTTCACCACCGACGTCGATCTGGTCGGCCTGCGCCGCACCAGCAACTCCGATACGCGCATGCGCGTCACCGCCGGCCATTACTACGATCTGATGGAAGAGAGCGAGGGCAACGACGCCCGCATCAGCTCCCTGTATGTGGAACACAACGACCGCAAGATCGGCTGGTGGGCCCGTGCCGGGCGCCAGTCGAGCAACCGCGACGGAGTGCTCGGACGCTTCGACGGCCTGAAGCTGGGTTATGAGATGAGCAAGCGCATGCACGCGAGCGTGTTCGCCGGCCACCCGGTCGACAGCAGCCGCGACGGCATCGTCAACGACCGCACCTTTACCGGTGCGGCGCTCGACCTGGGGCCGTACGCCGACGTCTGGGAGTTCACCCTCTACGGCCTGGAGCAGAAGCTCGACACCCTGATCGACCGCCGCGCGGTCGGCGGCGAGATGCGCTACTTCACGCCCGAGCTGATGGTTCTCGGTCTGGCCGACTACGACGTCTTCTTTGACGAACTGAACATCGGCATGCTGCTGGCCAACTGGACACTGAAGAACGAACTGACGCTGAACGCCACCCTGGATGTGCGAAAGTCGCCGCTGCTCACTACCCGCAACGCCCTGATCGGGCAGGGAACCGAGGATATCGATCAGCTGCGCGCACTCTTTACCGACGACACCATCTACCAGTTGGCCCGCGACCGCACCGCCGAGATCACCACCTACACCCTCGGCGCCTCCCGTCCGATCACCGAACGGCTGCGCCTGACCGGCGACCTGACCCTGATGAACATCAGCGAGACCGTGGCCTCCGGCGGCGTCCTGGCGCAGCCGGCCAGCGACGGCGATTATTTCATCAACCTGCAGGCGATCGGCACCGGGGTGCTCAACGGCGACGACATCAGCTCCCTCGGCCTGGTCCTCTCCGAAACGGCCACCGCCCGGGGCATCGGCGTCTACGCCAGCAGCCGTCTGCCGGTGGGCGAGAGCTGGCGCTACTACCCGCGGCTGCGGCTCGACCACCGCACCTGGAAAGAGACCAACCAGAGCCAGTGGAGCATCGGGCCGGTAATGCGCGTCGAGTACGACTGGAAAAAGGCGGTGTTCGAAGGCGAACTCGGCGGCGAGTGGGTCAACCGCGAGCTGCCGGACGACAACGAACGCACACTAGGCATCTACGGCAGTATCGGCTACCGTTACGAGTTCTGATTGGATGGTAGGATGGGATGGATCCCATCATTCATCACCGAGAGGCGATGGGACACCCCATCCTGTATTGTCCACGAAGTCGACTGACGACGTTCTCATGCTTGATGCCAAAGACCTGGAGTGTATCCGCGGGGACCGCCGCCTGTTCCACGGGCTTACCCTCCACCTCGCCCCAGGGGAGCTGCTGCATGTCCACGGCCGTAACGGCAGCGGCAAGAGCACCCTGCTGCGCGCCCTTTGCGGCCTGTTCACCCCGACCCGGGGGGAGGTCCGCTGGAACGGTTCGCCCATCACCTCCCTGCGTGAGGAGTTCAGCCGTGAGGTGCTCTATCTCGGGCACAAGGCGGCGATCAAGGACGACCTGAGCGCGCTGGAAAACCTGCGCATCGCCTCGACCCTGGACGGCCACTCGCTCGCCGAGGAGCAGGTCTGGCAGGCCCTCGAACAGATGGGCCTGCGCGGCTTCGAGGACCTGCCCAGCAAGCACCTCTCGCAGGGGCAAAAGCGGCGTGTCGCCCTCGCCCGCCTGCTGGTGAGCAGGGCCCGCCTGTGGATCCTCGATGAGCCCTTCAGTGCACTGGACAGCGCAGCGGTCGAGGCGCTGCAGGCGGTGATCGGTTCCCATCTTGCCGCCGGCGGCATGGTCATTCTCACCACCCACCAGGAGGTGGCGCTGACCCAGGGCGAAGTGAAGCAGCTGCGGCTCGGCAAGGGGGAGAAGGGGTATGTTTGAGACCTTTCTCGCCATCGTCCGGCGCGATCTGGTGCTGGCCGTTCGCCACCAGTCCGATCTCTTCTCCACGCTGTTCTTCTTCGTCATCGTGGTGAGCCTGTTTCCGCTGGCGATCGGCCCCGAACTGGAGACGCTGCGCCTCATCGCCCCCGGGGTGGTCTGGGTTGCCGCGCTGCTCGCCTCGATGCTGGCGCTGGAGCGGATGTTCGCCGTCGATCACGCCGACGGCACCCTGGAGCAGATGCTGCTGACCCCCTACCCGCTGGCCCTGCTGGTGGTGGGCAAGGTGTTCGCCCACTGGCTGGTCACCGGCCTGCCGCTGGTGCTGATGGCGCCGGTGCTCGGGCTGCAGTACGACCTGTCCCTGCAGGCGCTGGGGGTTTTGCTGTTGAGCCTGCTGCTCGGCACACCGGTGCTGAGCCTGATCGGCGCCATCGGCGCGGCGTTGACGCTGGGACTGCGCGGCGGCGGCGTGCTGGTCTCGCTGCTGGTGCTGCCGCTCACCATACCGGTGCTGATCTTCGGTGCCGGCGCGGTGGAGGCCAGCGTATCGGGGCTGGGGGCCGAGGGGCACCTTTCGATGCTCTCGGCTATTCTGGTGGTGTCGCTCTTTTTCGCCCCGCTGGCGACGGCGCTGGCGCTGCGGATCTCATCAGAATGAAGCAGATGCGAGATACAAGAGTCGAGATACAAGGGAAGGAGTTCGCTGTGCTCACGGTCAATCAACGGTGCGCGCAGCGCACTCCACCTCTCGTCTCTTTACCCTCGTCTCTCGTATCTGCCTCTGTCTTGGGAACTTAACAGGTAGCACCCACTCTATTGATAACGAACACGCTCCAGAGGCCCCATGAGTTCAAAACTGATTAACTGGTTCCGGTTCTCCTCCCCCACCACCTTCTACCCGCTGGCCGGGCGGATGTCGCGCGGCTTCGCCTGGGCCGCCGTGGTGCTCATCGCCGTTGGGTTGTACATGAGCTTCTTCGTCGCGCCGACCGACTACAAGCAGGGCGAGGGCTATCGCATCATCTTCGTCCATGTGCCTGCCGCCTGGATGTCGATGCTGATCTACCTGGTGATGGCCGGCTGGTCCTTCCTCGGCCTGGTGTTCAACACCCGCCTCTCCTCGATGATGGCCACCGCGCTGGCCCCCACCGGCGCCCTGTTCACCTTCATCGCGCTGTGGACCGGCGCCTTCTGGGGCAAGCCGATGTGGGGCACCTGGTGGGTGTGGGACGCACGCCTGACCTCGGAGCTGATCCTGCTGTTTCTCTATATCGGTTTCATCGCCCTGCATTCGGCCATCGAGGATACCCGGCGGGCAGATCGGGCGAGCGCCATCCTCTGCCTGGTCGGCGCGGTCAACATCCCGGTCATCCACTTCTCGGTCAAGTGGTGGAACACCCTGCACCAGGGCGCCTCGGTAAGCATGACCTCCGGCTCGAGCATGAGCGCAATCATGCTCTACACCATGCTCGTCATGACCCTCGGCTTCTGGGCCTATGCCATCGCTGTCGCGCTGTCGCGGGTGCGCTGCATCATCCTCGAGCGCGAACGCGAAAGCGGTTGGGTGAAAAAGCTGATCACGGAGAACGCGCAGTAATGAAATCCTTTATCGAAATGGGCGGCTACGCCCTCTATGTGTGGCCCTCCTTTGGCGTCGCCGCACTGTTATTGGCACTCGAGCCCCTGCTGCTGCGCCGGCGCAGGGCAGCCGTCATCCGCCGCATCCAGCGGTTGAACCGCATGAACGAAACGAGGCAGCAATGAAAGCAAGGCACAAGCGATTGGCACTGTTGATCTCCGGCGTCGGGGTACTGGCCCTGGCCGCCACTCTGGTGATCAACGCGCTGGGCAACAACCTCTCCTATTTCTTCACCCCGACCGAAATCGCCGAGAACAAGGCGCCGAAGGATCACCTGTTCCGCCTCGGCGGGCTGGTCGAGCCGGGCTCGCTGCAGCGGGGCCAGGAGCTCACCGCACGCTTCACCGTGACCGATAACCGCAACCGCATCATGGTCAGCTACACCGGCATCCTCCCCGACCTGTTCCAGGAGGGCCAGGGGGTGATCGCCCAGGGGCGTATGGGTGCGGACGGCGTGTTCGTCGCCGAGGAGGTGCTGGCCAAGCACGATGAGAACTACATGCCGCCCGAGGTGGCTGCGGCACTGGAGAAATCCGCCAAGGCCGGCGCCGGCGAAGGGGGCAAGCCATGATCCCGGAAATCGGCCACATGGCGTTGATCCTCGCCCTCTGCACGGCGCTGGTTCAGGCCACGCTCCCGGTCATTGGCGCACACAGGGGGATCGCCTCGTGGATCGCCGTGGCCAAACCCGCAGCGCGGGCACAACTGCTGTTCATGGCGCTCTCCTTCGGCTGCCTCACCTGGGCCTTCCTGGTGAACGATTTCTCGGTGCAGTACGTCGCCGCCAACTCCAACACCGCGCTGCCGACCATCTACCTCATCTCCGGCGTGTGGGGTGCCCATGAGGGCTCGCTGCTGCTGTGGGCGCTGACCCTCTCCATCTGGACCACGGCGGTAAGCCTGTTCAGCCGCAGCGTGCCCGATGCCATGGTGGCGCGGGTGATCGGCGTGATGGGGATGATCAGCGTCGGTTTCCTGCTGTTCATGCTCTTCACCTCCAACCCCTTCGAGCGGCTGCCGATGCCGCCGCTGGAGGGACGCGACCTCAACCCGCTGCTGCAGGACCCGGGCCTGGCGATCCACCCGCCGATGCTCTACATGGGCTACGTCGGTTTCTCCGTCGCCTTCGCCTTCGCCATCGCGGCGATGCTCGGCAGCCGGCTCGATACCGCCTGGGCGCGCTGGTCCCGGCCCTGGACCAATGTGGCCTGGGTGTTCCTCACCCTCGGCATCGTGCTCGGCAGCTGGTGGGCCTACTACGAACTGGGCTGGGGCGGCTGGTGGTTCTGGGACCCGGTGGAGAACGCCTCCTTCATGCCCTGGCTGGTCGGCACCGCGCTGATCCACTCCCTGGCGGTGACCGAAAAGCGCGGCGCCTTCAAGGCGTGGACCGTGCTGCTGGCGATCTTCGCCTTCTCCCTGAGCCTGCTCGGCACCTTCCTGGTGCGCTCCGGGGTGCTGACCTCGGTGCACGCCTTCGCCACCGATCCGGAGCGCGGGGTGTTCATCCTGGCCTTCCTCGGCGTGGTGATCGGCGGCTCCCTGCTGCTCTACTCCTGGCGCGCCAGCGAGGTGCGCTCCACCGTCCATTTCAAACTGATCTCGCGCGAGACCGGCCTGTTGCTGAATAACGTGCTGCTGGTGGTCGCCGCGGCCAGCATTCTGCTCGGCACCCTCTATCCGCTGATCCTCGACGCCCTGGGCCTCGGCAAGATCTCGGTCGGTCCGCCCTACTTCAACAGCGTGTTCATCCCGCTGACCCTGCCGCTGGCGGCGCTGGTCGGCGTCGGAGCCTTCGCCCGCTGGCGCCAGGAGAGCGTTGCTGAGCTGTGGCGCAAGCTGCGCCTGCCGCTCGCCGCCAGTGTTGTCGCCGGCTTTGCCTGGGCCCTGTTCCTCACCCCCTGGTTCAGCTGGGCGGCGGCCCTCGGCATGGTGCTCGCCTTCTGGATGGTGCTGGCGACACTCGCCTGGGTGAAGACGCAGATGAAGCCCGGCGATCTCTTCAACGGCGCCTCGCGCGGCCGCTGGGGCATGGTGCTGGGCCACCTCGGCATCGCCGTCTTCGTGGTCGGCATCACCCTAACCTCCATCTACAGCAGCGAAAAGGATATCCGCCTCGAACTCGGCCAGAGCTACAGCATGGGTGACTACGCCTTCACCTTCGAGGGGGCGAAATTCTTCTCCGGCCCCAACTACAACGGCTACCGCGGCCAGGTGGCCATCGCCTATGAAGGCAGCCCGCTGACCACGCTCCACCCGGAGAAGCGCAACTACCGCAGCGGCATGCCGATGACCGAGGCGGGCATCGACGCCGGGCTGACCCGCGACCTGTTCGTCGCCCTCGGCGAGCCGCTCGGCAACGAGGGCGCCTGGAGCCTGCGCATCTATCACAAGCCGTTCGTGCGCTGGATCTGGCTCGGCGGTCTGCTGATGGCCCTCGGCGGCCTGCTCGCCGCCAGCGACCGGCGCTATTTCAGGCTGGCGAAGAAGGCGCGCATGACCATGGAGCACCGCGCATGAAGAAACGATTCCTGATCCCCTTCGGCCTGTTTGCCGTACTGGTGGTGTTCCTCGGCATCGGCCTGACCCTCGACCCGCGCGAGGTGCCCTCGCCGCTGATCGACAAGGCGGCACCGCCGTTCGAACTGCCGACGCTGCACAACCCTGCGGCCACCTTCACGCCGCAGGATATGCGCGGCAAGGTCTGGCTGCTCAACGTCTGGGCCTCCTGGTGCACCTCCTGTCGCGCAGAACACCTGGTAATCACAGACCTGGCCGACACCGGCGAGGTGGAGATCATCGGCCTCAACTACAAGGACCAGCCCGGTGATGCCCTCGACTGGCTCAGCAAGCTGGGCAACCCCTACATCGCCTCGGTCTCCGACCTGCAGGGCCGTGCCGGCCTCGACTGGGGGGTCTACGGCGTGCCGGAGACCTTCGTCATCGACAAGCAGGGGCTGATTCGTTACAAGCAGATCGGCCCGGTCACCAAGGAGGCCGTTGCCGACAAGATCCTGCCGCTGGTACGGCAGCTCAAGGGAGAGGCGTCATGATGCGCTGGTTTGCCGTATTGCTCGTTCTTTTCAGCACCGCACTGCAGGCCCGTATCGAGACCCACGTCTTCGCTTCGCCCGAAGACGAGGAGCGCTACCAGACCCTCACCGAGGAGCTGCGCTGCCTGGTATGCCAGAACCAGAACCTGGCCGACTCCAATGCCGAGCTGGCGCAGGACCTGCGCCGCCAGACCTATGAGATGGTGCAGGCGGGCAAGAGCAACGAGGAGATCGTCGCCTACATGGTGCAGCGTTACGGCGATTTCGTGCTCTACCGTCCGCCGCTGCGCTCCACCACCATGCTGCTGTGGATCGGCCCCTTCATCATCCTCGGCATCGGCGTGCTGATCCTCCTCGCCTTTATCCGCCGCCGCGGGCGGGAACAGGCCCCGGCCATGAGCGCCGAGGAGATCGCACGGGCCGAAAGCCTGCTCAACAATCCACGGAATAAGAACCCATGATGCTTTTCTGGACAATTACGGCGGTAATGGTTGCCGCTGCCCTGGCTATCATCGCTCCCGCCCTGCTGCGCCGCCGCCAGGCGAGCGACCTCGATCGCAACGCGCAGAACGTCGCCATCGCCAGGGAGCGGCTTGCCGAACTGGATGCGGAGCTGGCCACGGGGGTGATCAGCGCCGAAGAGCACGCCGACAGCAAGCGCGAGCTAGAACAGGTGTTGCTGCAGGACATCGAGGAGAGCGGCCAGGCAAAGGCGGCCCCTGCCGTTGGCGCAAGCCATGGCAAACTCACCCTGCTTTCGCTGGCGATTCTCGTCCCGCTGCTCAGCGTGGTGCTCTACCAGAACCTCGGCACCCCCTCACTGATCACGGCACAGAGCAGCAAACCCGCGGCGGGCGCCGGCCACAGCAATGGCGTGCAGGCAGGCAGCATGGCCGACCTGGCCGTCAAACTCCGCCAGCGGCTCGAGGAGAGCACCCCGGATGACGGCAACGGCTGGTTCCTGCTCGGCCGCACCTACATGACGATGAAGGATTACCCGCAGGCGGCATTCGCCTTCGACAGGGCCTACCAGCTTAGCGGCGATCAGCCGACCGTGATGCTCGCCCTGGCCGATGCCCTGACCATGTCGCAGCAGGGAGACTCGACCGGCCGGCCGGCGGAACTGGTGGAGAAGGCGCTGGCCCTGGAGCCGGAAAACACCACCGCCCTGTGGATGGCCGGACTCAATGCGGCCGATCGGGGTGACTACACCCGGGCGCTCGAGCTGATGCAGAAGCTCCACCCGCTCCTCGCCGGTTCGCCGCAGGATCAGCAGCAGTTGGCGTTGCAGATCTCGCGCGTCGCTGCCGCGGCAGGCGTCGCACCGCCAGCGCTGGCAACGGCTCCCGCCCTGCAGGCCGATGCCCCCGCCGCGGCAGCAACGGGCAGCGGCGTCCGCCTCAAGGTGAGCCTCTCACCGGCGATGCAGCAGCAGGCACAGGCCGGCGATACCGTATTTATCTACGCCAGGGCGATGAACGGCCCGCGCTTCCCGCTTGCCGCTGTCCGCCACCGGGTCAGCGACCTGCCACTGGAGATCACCCTGGACGATTCACAGGCGGTCATGTCCGATGCCAGGCTCTCCGATTTTCCGCTGGTGAGGATCGGCGCCAGGGTATCGCGCTCCGGCAACGCCATCGCCCAGAGCGGCGATCTCATCGGCGAGCGCCCCGATATCAAGGTCGGTGGCGAGGATGTGATCGAGGTCGTGATCGACAGCGTACAGCCGTAGCTGAAAATGTCTCTGCCGCGGAGGCGCACGATCGCGCTTTCGCGGTATTCAATCCCGCCTCGTACCCCCTTCTACTTCCCGGCCATTGTGGCAGCCATGAGCCGTATATGCCGCGATCCGGTGCACCCCTATAGGGTCTCTCGCCAAGACGCCAAGCGCGCAAAGAGAAAGCCCTTTCTTGGCGAGCTTGCGGCTTGACGAGAGTACTGGGTAGGGCGTGCCGGCACGCCATGAGAAATGCAACAGGGAGCGAGTTGTTTTCCCGCCTCACCCATCGCAATGCAACGAACCTGCCGGGAAATTACAGCCAACGGGCGGCGGTCCCTCGGCGCCCTCCCCATAGCTTTCCTGCGCTTCACCGCCTCTAATCGATAGCCATTTTTTATAATAAAATTAATAACTTGCACCAACGTCACACCACTTTTCCAAAACGTGAACTTCACACCCCGCCAACGTGACTGGCACAACAGAACCCTCCCCTCGCATGCCTGAGCATAGGCGCTCTTCATACGGGCGTCCCGACTGAAATCCGAGGGGCGCCGTGCGGAATTGTTCGCAACAGCCATGTGCAAACCGACAGGGCATCAGGGGTCGCAATGTTCCAGCTCACCGCAGTGAAACGATCTGCCACCTTCATCGCCATTGCCATTGCGGCGCTGATGTTGCTCGCCAACCCTGCTGACGCGGCCACTGGCGATAAACAGGCAACGACAAAGGTTCTGCAGCTGAACAGCCGTTCGGTGATCCGCTCTGCACCGGACGGCGCAATCGTCGATGTGTGGAACGCCGGCGCCAGGCTCACCGCCGGCACCACGACAGGCGACTGGGTCAGGATAGGCAGCTACCTGCTCCCCGGCGGCGACTGGCAACGCAGCAGGCAGCCGATGTGGATCATGCGCCCCTACCTCAAGGAGCTCCCGCCGGGCGAGAGCTCCCCCCCACCCCGCGAGAACGTCGCAAGCGTCGCAAAAAAACCGGTCCGTAGCGGCAAGAAAACCGCGCCGGAACCTCGCAAGACAGCCACGCAAGCGAGGACAACCCGCGTCGCGGCGACACCGGCGATGAATAACCGCGAGACGACCACACAACCCAGAACGCTGCGCCTGCAGAGGCGCAGCCAGGTCCACGCCGCCCCCGGCGGCAAGGTCATCGACGTGTGGGAGGCCAACACCCCGTTCACCTCGACTGCGATCAGCGGCGACTGGATCCGTGTCAGCGGCTACTTTCCCGACAAGGGAGCCTGGCAACCCAGCACGCGCACACGCTGGATTTTGCGTGACGCAGTCAACGCCCAGCACCCGCGCAAGGCAGAACAACCGCCCGCCCCGCCTCTCCCGGCAACGACGCCTGCCGGCGGCATCACCCGCGCAGCGCTCTCGCCGGTGCAAAGTGCCGCAGCGCCGCCACGCCGCAGCAGAGCGGAGCCGCTTGACGACACCCCGTTCGATCACTTCACCACCGGTTTTCCATTAACCGGACCGCACCGTTCGGTCCCCTGCGAAAGCTGCCACCGTTCCGCCATTTTTCGCGGTACGCCCCGCCAGTGCGCGAGCTGCCATACCCAGTCCCGGATCGCCGGCAGTGCAGTCAAACCCGTCGACCACATCCCCAGCACCAATGAGTGCCAGAGCTGTCACGAGGGCATGCGCTGGAACCGTGTGCGCAGAGTCGATCATGCGGCAGTAACCGGCAGCTGCATCAGCTGCCATAACGGCAGCCGCGCCGCGGGCAAGAACCCGGGCCACATCGCCACCTCCGCCGCCTGCGACAGCTGCCACAACACCCGCAACTGGAATGCGACGGCGTTCGATCACAGCGGAGTGCAACCCGGCCAGTGCGCCAGTTGCCACAACGGCAGCAGTGCCACCGGCAAGGGGGCACGGCACATCGCCACCAATGCTTCCTGCGACAGCTGCCACACCACCCGACGCTGGAGCCCGGCCAGCATGGATCACACCACCGTCGCCGCCGGCACCTGCGCCACCTGCCACAACGGCAGCAGCGCCACCGGCAAGAATGCCGGCCACATCGCCACCTCCGCCTCCTGCGACAGCTGCCACACCACCGGCGCCTGGACCCCGGCGAACTTCAGTCATGACAATGCCGTCCCCGGCCAGTGCACCAGTTGCCACAACGGCAGCAGTGCCACCGGCAAGGGCGCCGGCCACATCGCCACCAGCGCCTCCTGCGACAGCTGCCACACCACCCGCCGCTGGAGCCCGGCCAGCATGGATCACACCACCGTCGCCGCCGGTACCTGCGCCACCTGCCACAACGGCAGCAGCGCCACTGGCAAGAATGCCGGCCACATCGCCACCTCCGCCTCCTGCGACAGCTGCCACACCACCGGCGCCTGGACCCCGGCGAACTTCAGTCACGACAATGCCGTCCCCGGCCAGTGCACCAGCTGCCACAACGGCAGCAGCGCCACCGGCAAGAATGCCGGCCACATCGCCACCAGCGCCTCCTGCGACAGTTGCCACACCACCCGCGCCTGGAGCCCGGCCAGCATGGATCACAGCAGCGTCGCCGCCGGCAGCTGCGCCACCTGCCACAACGGCAGCAGTGCCACCGGCAAGAACCCGGGGCACATCGCCACCAGCGCCTCCTGCGACAGCTGCCACTCTACCGGCGCCTGGACCCCGGCCAACTTCAGCCACGACAACGCCGTCCCCGGCCAGTGCGCCAGTTGCCACAACGGCAGCAGCGCCCCAGGCAAGAATCCCGGCCACATCGCCACCAACGCCTCCTGCGACAGCTGCCACACCACCCGCGGCTGGAGCCCGGCCAGCATGGATCACACCACCGTCGCCGCCGGCACCTGCGCCACCTGCCACAACGGCAGCAGCGCCACCGGCAAACCGGCAAACCATCTGCCGAGCAGCAATACCTGCGACGACTGCCACTCGACCAAGAGCTGGAGCCCCGCGCTGTTCGACCACGGCACGGTGGCTCCGGGCAGCTGCAGCAGTTGCCACAACGGCGTCACCGCGACCGGCAAAAACGGCACCCATATCGCCACCTCGGCCTCCTGCGACAGCTGTCACAGCACCCTCGCCTGGACCCCGGCCACCTTCGATCACAGCGGGGTAAACGGTTCCTGCGCGACCTGCCACAACGGCAATACCGCCACCGGCAAGCCGGGCAACCATTTCGTCACCAACCTGGAGTGCAATACCTGCCACAACACCAATAGCTGGCTATCGACCAGCTTCCGACACAGCAGCGCCAGCTACCCTGGCGATCACAGTGGACGTCCCGCCTGTAGTGCCTGCCACACCAGCAACGCCCAGACCATTCCCTGGCCCTATCCAGCCTATGCGCCGGATTGTGCAGCCTGCCATGCAGGGGATTACAGGTCCGGTCCGCACAAGAACGCATCCGTCAGCGAACTGCGCAACTGTGCCGGCACCTGTCACAAATCCAGCCCGGAACACCGGGTCAGCGACCGCGACTGGGACTAGTACCGTGCCCTATGGACTTCGGTACTGACAACTGAGGTAACGCATGCTCATGAACGCACCACACCCGCACCGCAGCCACCGCATAACCTGCCGCCTGCTTCTCCTTAGCATCGGCGCCCTTCTCCCCGCCATGCCGCTGATGGCCCAGGAGTACGGCATTGTCGACGATGTGCGCATCGGCACCACCACGGAAGGCCCGCAGATCCGCATCGACTTCACCCGGGCGGCACAGTACATCGGCCACACCCCCGAGGTGCGGGGCCGGCAGCTCTTCATCGACCTTCGCCTGGTAGGCCCCGCCTCGACCGAGCCCCAGGTGCCGCAGCGGCAGACGCTGCGTTTTCGCCCCACTGCCGAGGTCCCGCTCACCACGGTCAGCTATCACGAGGAGGGTCGCAGCAGCGCACGCCTGGAGCTGAACTTCAGCGCCGAGGTGCAATTCCGGGTTACGGCGCACAGCGACTATCGCGGCGTCACGGTGACCCTTGCCGGCGACAAGACACCGTCGGTGCAGCGCGAGAGCGCGCCCGCACCGGTCGCCAGCCCCGAGGTGGAGAAGCTGGCCGCCGAACTGATGGCCCGGGCGCGCACCGCAATGGTCGACGAACGCGACTTCGCCAGCGCGATCACCCTCTACCAGCAGGTGCTGGATCAACCCGCCAACAGCCGCAGCCGTGAAGCCCTGGAGCTGCTCGGCCTCGCCCGCGAGCGCCTCGGCCAGCGGGCACAGGCCAAGGCGCTCTACGATGCCTACCTGGAGCGCTACCCGAGCGGGGAGGGCAGCGAGCGCGTACGACAGCGCCTGATGAGCCTGGTGACCGCAGCCCTGCCGGAGCGGGAGCAGCTGCGTGCGGGGGCCGCTGAGGATGAAGCCGAGTGGGATCTCTTCGGCTCGTTCTCCCAGTATTACCTGCGCGATGTATATCGGCTCGACGACGGCCCGACAGAGACCACCGCCTCGGCCTACAGTACCGACCTCGACCTCATCGCCCTGCGCCGCAAGGGAGCTTCCGATACCCGCATGCGCATCACCGCCGGCCATTACTACGACCTGATGGCCGACGATGACGGCAACGAGGCACGGGAAAACGCCCTCTACACCGAACACCATGACCGTGATATCGGCTGGTGGGCCCGTGGCGGGCGCCAGTCCGGCAGCAGTGACGGGGCGCTCGGCCGCTTCGACGGACTCAAGCTGGGCTATGCCCTGGGCAAACAGGTCGAGGCGAGCGTTGTCGCCGGCTACCCGGTCAACAGCAGCCGTGACGCTCTCAACACCGACCGCTCCTTCACCGGTGTGGCGCTCGATCTGGGGCCGTTTGCCGACAGCCTGGAGTTCTCCCTCTACGGCCTGGAGCAGGAGGTCGATAGCCTGGTCGACCGCCGGGCGGTGGGCGGAGAGTTGCGCTACTTCCGCCCCGAGCTGTCGCTGTTCGGCCTGGTCGATTACGATCTCTTTTTCGAGGAGCTCAACATCGGCATGCTGCTGGCCAACTGGACGCTGCCGAACGAGCTGACGCTGAACGCCACCTACGATGTGCGCAAGGCACCGACACTGACCACCAGCAACGCGCTGATCGGGCAAACCACCGGACCGGTCACCGCCCCGGTGCCGGTCGAGGATATGGAGACGCTACGCACCCTCTACAGCGACGACATGATCTATCAGCTGGCACGCGATCGCACCGCCGAGATCCGCACCCTGACCCTGGGCGC
>Ga0209164_1001099_pt1 | contig 40102 bp, 31 predicted proteins | sample MTBNYHSulfiMetaG_FD_187458 | JGI IMG/M metagenome (GOLD analysis project Ga0209164, IMG submission 187458) | Enrichment culture microbial communities from rom New York Harbor, USA that are MTBE-degrading - MTBE-NYH (New York Harbor Sulfidogenic)... | ecosystem: Environmental > Aquatic > Marine >... | reverse complement strand
TTATCCGTTCGCTGAGGAAGACCTGTTCCAGAGCAAGGATCTGTTCTTCGTTCTTAGAATTCGTTGATTGCTTGGAAGAGACGTCCGCCGTCAGCCGTCCAAAACCAAGGACCCGTTAATCGATAAGATCAATTGATAAGGAACATTGTCGAGATACTCGCTCCGCTAACGAGAAGACCAAGAGCGTGACGACTGGCCACCGAGGGTGACTGGCTTTGAAAACGCCTCCTGCCGAAGGCAGCATTGCGACCTGGCGTGGTCTTCGCCAGCCTTGCGTCCCGGCATGTTCTTCGCCGGCATTCCGATTCGGATGACGGTGGACCGTTGACGGACAACGTGGTTTTCATCAGCGTAAGACGGCTCTTAGCCCGACGAAGTCGGAACTGGCCTCGCCAAATCGGTTTGGTGTTCTTATGGTTTTTCTCGCCACTGCTTGCAGTGACTGGCCTCGCCGAAGGCGAGACTGGCCGCACGAAGTGCGACTGGCCTGCGTAAGCAGACTTGCTCTTTTTTGCCTCCTGCGCAGCAGCATCACTTCCCCGGACGTTTCTCCGGGCATCACTTCCTGCGGAGCAGCATCACTTCCTCGCGCCAGCGAGCCAAACTTCCTGCCGTAGGCAGCATTGCGACCTGGCGTGGTCTTCGCCAGCCTTGCGTCCCGGCATGTTCTTCGCCGGCATTGCGACCTGGGCCGTTCTTGCCCAGCCTTGCGTCCCACCGAAGGTGGCATCACTTCCTCGCGCCAGCGAGCCTCACTTCCGCCAAAGGCAGCCTTGCGTCTTCCGATATTTTCCTGACAACTAAGAGCAAATTTCCTTGCACTGGAACGAGGAACAATCTTCCCAGTATCCAAATTCTAAGGTTGACTGAACTAGACGATGTAGTATGTCACGAAAGGCTAGTGAATCTACCTCGTTTCTCAACGGTCCTCACTCAGTGCTGAAGCTCTGCCGCCGGAGGATCCGTGATGGTACTATTTGTTCGGAGTGAAGTGGATCACCTTATCCATGAGCACTTCTTCATAAGATGGGCCCACTCCAGTCTTAGGATTCACATAAGCTCTGAATGCTATTATCAGGTTGTTGTAGGTAACCCTCTCAGATGTTGGTTCTGGAATGACCAGACAGTAATCCTCATTGTCCGGGTTTGACCTCGCAACTTTCCAGACATAAAAATACTTCGCGTTTGGATCGTCGGGCAGAAATCTCTCTGCGCTGCCAATAAGGCCAAGTTTGCTTTCAGCGCTATGTTCACTCTGAACACTCGCGAATCCGTAGAGAATCCTTGACTCGACTGGCAGAAGATCCTTCACGAGATCATTGGTATAGATTGTGAAATTCGAGTAAATCGACTTTCCCGTAAGAGAGTGTACTGGACCAAAGACTATGGCGAAGTCATCGGGATCATTTCCCACCAAGAAGGGATCCGTCCAGATATATATAGTATCCCTGCTGTCTCCGAGAACATCAGTAACGTTCTGGATGGCCATGTAGCTTATCTCCACAGCTCTTTGAGTGCGAAGAGCATCGGCCTTGAGATTCGAATACTCTCTTATTATTGCTTCCTCCAGTCTGTCCATAGTCGGCTTTAGGTCGAGTTCAGAATAATCGCCAGTGTCTCTTGGAATCATGCTTGGCGTTGGGAATGGATCAGGCTCAATCGGTTTAGTGGGTGTAACGCGTAAAACCCAACCTCGATAATTATGACTGTAAGGAGGGTTCACAGTTAATTTCCCATCTACTATAAGGGGAGGATCCTTTGCGTAGGCAACGTCTTCGGGATTCTTGAACAACGCCAGGCGAATTACAGTTAGCAATTCATCGCAGTCCTTTTCAAGGCCTAGTTTCAACATGCTTGAAGGAATCGGTTCGGTGTTTATGAGGCTCTGAGTAAAACCCACTTCTGCAGCGGCTGCTCTCATCAGTACGTCCATATTCCTGTCGGGGGTAGATATGATCATCGTTGGAGCATTGAAGACTGTTCCCTCTGTCTCGGGAAGGATTGACTCGCCCGTCTTGATTCTTGTCACATTGAGCGTATCACCTACACTTGCAAGGACACGCTGGGGCTTGCTTTGACCGGGCAGATACTTGTACATAACAAACGTGACATAGCTGAAGTAAGTGACCTCCGGTGGAGTCCAGCCAATGAAGATAATCGCCTCGTCTTCCCTTAGCCTGAAGGTGAACGGCAAGGTGTTTGGAACTGTCTGTCCGGGCGCTGGCGGCAAGAAGTATGCCAAGTACGGATTTGAAGCGTTGTTCCCATAACAGCTCGGGATAAGGTGTTTTGAAAAGAGGTCCAGCAGATCCCAACTGTAAAGCATACCCTGTTGAACAACAAAGCCATTCTCCTCAAGCTCTGAGATGAAGCTATTGACATTCTCTTCAGTGAAGTAAGGGTCCAGCGAAAACAATGACACTGCAAGCAATAGCAGAAGAAGCATCGCCAAGCGTTTCATACTCGGTTCCCCCCTGGGCTCTCTCAACCCAAATTAGTAATCTGCTCTGACTCTCTTTGAGACTCGAGACATGCTTCTTTGATCTTTGAGACCATCTCTGAGCTCCAACAAAACTTCGGCTGAGAGCGCTGAAAGTAGGGTAGATGCAATCAAGAACCTGTCTATCAATGACTCTTCTCGCGGCTAGAAATTACCGACGCTCTCTGTTGCCTTAGCTTCATGGAACGACATCGCAAAACGAGTGAGAGCAAATTCCAATGAATTATAGCACTGTCTTCACCCCAAACAAACGTTCGACACAAGTCTTCTAACATGCTTGCAGCCGCAATCGAAAAACTCTTGTAGGTCATTCTGGAGTCTTTTGTGAAGGCCGCCTGCATAGTAATGAATAGACGTCCTCCGCCAAAAGACCGACCAAGGACCCGTTGACCGGCAAGAGCGAGAGCAGCATCACTTCTGCTCTTGTTGTTGATCTCGGAGGAAGGAAGACCGTAGACTGATTACGGATTTTGGTCTTCCCGGCGTCCAGCGCGTTCTACCAAGCGATGAGCGGATTCTTGCAGCGTTCAGCGGCACTTAGATGCTAGAGATCCCATGCAGAAACATCACGGGATGACCCTAAACAGAAGGTCTTCGTTTTTAGGCGTACAGCGGTTCTTGGCCCGCGGAGCGGAACTGGCCTCGCCAAATCGGTATGGTGTTCTTATGGTTTTTCTCGCCACTGCTTGCAGTGACTGGCCTCGCCAAAGGCGAAACTGGCCCCTGAAGATCCGCTGCGCTCTTAAGAACATGAACCCGCTGATCGCTTGTAAAAGCTCAGTTGCAAGTTGTAAGAAAAAGCAAAAGGCTGGGTTTGGGGTCGCGGGTAGGAGCAAGAGAACCTGGTTGCATTGCGTCCCACCGGAGGTGGCATCACTTCCCCGGACGTTTCTCCGGGCATCACTTCCTGCGCAGCAGCATCACTTCCTCGCGCCAGCGAGCCTCACTTCCTGCCAAAGGCAGCCTTACGTCCCTGCACAATCTTCGCCGGCGTTCCGATCCCGATTCGGAGGACGGTGGACCGTTGACGGACAACGTGGTTGTCATCAGCGTAAGACGGTTCTAAGCCCGCGAAGCGGAACTGGCCTCGCCGAAGGCGAGACTGGCCGCACGAAGTGCGACTGGCCTGCGCCAGCAGACTGGCTTCTCCATTTCTCGTCTCGCGTTAGCGCGGCAAACTCTCTATAATTCGCTTTCTCGGGTTATCTTATCGTAGAAACACGTGCATCTTAACTCTTTCCCCCGAAGAGTCAGAAAGAACACTCTGCCCGGAAGCGCCTGAATCGTCCGATGCTGTTCTAAAATCTATAAGGAGATGTTGTTAGAGAACCACTGCTTTTCAGACAAAGCAGCAGTCTCATCTCCTAATTCGGATTGTGGAGGATAATGAGATGAAGAGTTTTCGCCTGACGGTGGTTCTTGTGCTTACTGTATTATTTCTTACGGCCTGTCCAATAAACAATAGCAAGCCTGAATGGGGAGTCATAGAAGCAATTGTCGAGAATATTGGAGAGCTTATCCAGATAAACCTTGCCGAGTATTGCTCAGATCCGGACGGCCATTTTCTTTCATATAGTCTCATTGGAGGACCGGGAACCGTTTCAGGCAGCCTTTATGAATGGACAGTCAGCGGACCACTCGGCGATATTGCAGTCACTGTAAGAGCAGAAGACGAGAAGGAAGCATCATCTGACAAGACATTCACAGTAACGGTCAAGTCATTCCCCAACGTTGCCTCGAACCCTTCCCCGGCAAATGGCGCGAAGGACACTGATCTTGAAGTTCTCTTGTCTTGGGAAGGCGGAGATCCCGACGGGGATGCGGTATTGTACGATCTATACCTTTCCACATCTCACAATCCTTCCCTTTTCATATCGAATCGAACTACCAACACCTATAACAAGAGCGGTCTCCTTCCCAATACGACATATTACTGGAAGATAGCTGCGAAGAACGCGGGCTCGCTGCCGGTGATTGGTCCAATATGGAGTTTTACGACAAAGAAGTAATTCTATCTGGCAGAGTGTTGTGTGGAAACCCCGGAGTTTGCCGGAATTTCCGAAAATCATCAAATATCGTTATTCATTAGCGGCTTTCCCGCAGCTCTCACTGCGTCAACTGACAATGGCTTTTTGGAAATTCCTCTATCCATCATTCCTGTGAGACTCTCACTATATAATTCCCGTACCGACCCTACGTAACTGCTTGCTCTGTCACCCCGAACTTGTTTCGGGATCTGGGCTTTTGAAGGGGCCCTAAATTTCTTATTATAAGATCTCTTCAGAAACAAAGCGAAATAGTGTTCAATATACTGGACGCTTATGCTAAAATGTGTTTGTTATAAAGGTCATTAGTTGACAGGTGGTTAATATGACAGATCAACAGATGTTTTCCGTCCTTGCAAGATGGAATTACTGGGAAGATCGATCCCTTCCAGACCTTGTTTACAGAAGAGAGGTCGGTGAGATCGAAGAATTTCTTGACAGCAATTTCGTACAGATCGTAAGAGGGCCTCGAAGATCCGGCAAATCATCTCTTCTTAAGCTTGTGTACAGAAAGCTCCTAGAATCTGTTGATAAACTCTCCTTTCTGTTCTTGAACCTTGAAGATGTCTCTCTCTCGATGGAAGAGAAGACACCTGTCCTTCTTGAAAAACTCTACAGGCTTTACAGGCAGAGAGTCAATCCCGTTGGAAAAACCTACATGTTTGTCGATGAGATCCAGCATATACGAGGCTGGGAGCAATGGATAGAGACTTACAGGGAGTCCGGAGAGGTCAAATTCATTGTTACCGGCTCATCTTCAAAGCTTTCTTCCAAGGGGCTTGGAACGCTGTTGACAGGAAGGCACATAGATCTGACTCTGTTGCCCTTTTCATTTGCGGACTTTGTGCGATCGAAGGGAATCGAAGTCTCTTCGCTTTCAGTTGAACTCAAAAGTGATCTCATCAAGAATCTGCTTTTCAGTTATTTGGATTCTGGAGGCTTTCCTGAGATTCTCTTGAACTTCCCGGAAGAAAACGGGACAAAGATTCTCGAGGCATATTTCGACGACATCATATACAGGGACATCGTAGAGCGTTGGAGTATCAGAGACGCTCTGCTTACAAGAAGAATCGCGCTCTACGCTCTTAAGAACAGCGGAAATCTCTTGAGCTACAGAAAAATACAGAAGGCTCTCGAACAGATCTCGGGAAAGACTTCAACCAGCACAATTTCAGAGAACATGTCGCACCTATCGGAAGCATACGTATTGTTTGAAGTAGAGCTTCATACGAATTCCGTCAAGAAAGCCCTAATCAACCCAAGAAAAGTATATTCCGTCGACACTGGCCTGAGAAAAGCCGTTGTCAAGCCGCTCACTGAAGATTTTGGAAAAGATGGAGAGAACATTGTCTTTCTAGAGCTCTTGAGGCAGGGTTATAAAGTGACTTTCTGGAAGACTGACAAAACCGAAGTTGATTTCGTCGCCTCTGGAAAAACTGGCGATCTGGTCATCAATGTCACAATGTCAAATCTGGATGATCTCGATTTGAGAGAACGTGACCTCCGAGGACTACTCGAATTCGAGGGCGAGAGATCCCGCAGGATACTTCTCAACAGCGACATTGAAGATAAGCTGAAGATTCACGACAAGACCATTGAGCTGATCCCTCTCTGGAAATGGCTTCTTCTTGAGGATTTCCTCCAAAGCAGATAATAACACTATTTCTGACAGGTCTTCGCAAACCTAAAGAGCTTCAACTGAATTCAACGATCGGCCAGCATTCTCAGACGGGTTCGTTTAGAAAGATTCCTTCTGTCCTTTCAAGCGCTTTCGATTATTGGACTGGCTCATGATCCGTGACCAATAACTAAGGACGGCTCTTCACAGCGTCCAGCGCGTTCTACCAAGCGATGAGCTAATCTTTTCATGTACAGCGGCTCCTTTATCGGCAGTTTATCGGAAATCCAGTATAATTGAAGTGTGATGAGAGGAGAGATAGTTTTGAAAGTGAAGTGGGACCCCCAATACTCAATTACCGATAAGATAGCCTCAGATCTCATTACCATAGAAAAGATAAGGGTTCAAGTTGAGAACGCACAGATTCCTTTAAGCTCTCTTTCGAGAATTAGAGAAAGCGCAAGGATCCGATCAACTCACTTTTCAACACAGATAGAAGGCAATCGCCTGACTCTTCAGGAAGCGCGCGATGTTGTAAATAATCAGAGGGTCATCCAAGAAAAAGCTAGGGATGCAAGAGAAGTGAAGTACTATTGGGATGCCCTCCTAAAAATCGAGGAGTGGGCTCAAGATCTCAGACCGTTCGATGAATACCTTATAAAGAAAACGCACTCGATTGTCGAAAAGGGTCTCAGAGCAAAGCCCTCTGCGTATCGAAGCGAACAAAACGTAATTAGAGACTCACTGACTAATGCGATCATCTACCTTCCTCCGGAAGCAAAGGATGTTCCAGAACTTATGAGAGGACTCGTAAGCTGGGAACAAGATGCCCGGAACAAAACTCCTGTCCCGCTGATCGCCGCGCTCGTTCACTACCAATTCGTTACTATTCATCCCTTTTACGACGGGAATGGAAGAACCGCAAGGCTCTTGTCCACCTTCATTCTTCAAAGGGAAGGCTATGGACTGAACGGAATCTTTTCTCTAGAGGAGTACCACGCTAGCGACCTTCAGCTCTATTACAACTCTCTAGTCACCCATCCCCACCACAACTATTATGAAGGAAGAGAGAAAGCCGACCTTACCGGCTGGATTGGATACTTCGTGGAATTGCTCGCAAAGGTTTTCGAAGCAGCTGGAAATGAAGTCCTCACTCAAGGAGCGATTCCTTCAGACCCCGTGCTCTTGAGAAGGCTTGACCATCGCCAGAAGAACGTGCTCTCTATGTTCGCTTCAAGAGATTTCTTGACTGTAAGAGAGCTGGCAAACAACCTGGGGCTTTCAGAGAGAATGGTGAGAAACATAGTAAACAAGTGGGTCCAAGAAGGCTTTCTCGAAGTCCTCGATCCCTCGAACAAGAATCGAAGCTATGGATTATCGGAAATATATCGGCAGTTTATCGGAAATGAAAGTTGAGGTTGATTCGCGGAATGCGTCCGGGGCAGCATTCATTGAGAGGAAGAAATCAATTTCGAGGATGAAGAAAGTTCACCGGAAGGCAAAATTGAAGTGACTGCGCTTCGATTCATTTTCCAGTCATTCTGATTCACTCCATTCCTCTCACAGCTTTCGCAACTTTATTATATCGTCTTAGAATAGAGCAAAATATCGGACACGATACTATTCTCCGATCTGAAAGCAACAACGCACAATGGGAAAGAACCCATTCGAGAGAAAGAGATCAATATGCAGCATATAGACACCCAGAACGACTTATACAGCTTTGCATTTCTTTCGAGAAAACATGTGAAGCGATAATATCAAATATTGTCCTAAATACTGGACACTTCTGGCACTATCTGTTCATTATAGAGGTCATTAATTGCAGAGTGGTCTATCCTTACTCATATAACAGTGGTTGGGGTACGTATGAAAAAAGGTGGAAAGTCGATTATTGGCTTGCTGTCAAGATCAAGATATGTGTGCGCCTTTCTTCCTTACTCCCAGCTTCTGTTCGTCTTCTTCCAAACCGTCACTTTCCCAGACCTTGTTCGATGAAGTCTTCCATTTCCTGTATGTGCTCAGGATTCTTGCAAGCCTTCTTCCAGTCATCCAAGACCCTTTCGAAAAGCTCATCTGGAGCATCCTCGGCCCAGTCTTTGAACTGAGATGTTGATTCTTTGTTGAACTGGTTAATCCCTTTCAGAATACCCATGCAGTATTTCTTCGCCTCGTTGTCCAGCGAAAGGTCGAAATATCTGTTCAATTCATTTGTGAATGGTTCTAAAGCCTCTTCAAACATTTCCCACGCTCTATCTGACGGTTCCACATACCCATACCTCATGCTGCCTGACTGTTCCCAGAGATCCTCAACTTCAATTCCTTCCAACGCATAGTACACTTGAGAAGCAACGCTCTCGACATCTATATCGCGCAAGTATTCTAATGCGATTTGTTCAATACGTTTTGCAATGCTCCGATCTTCGCTGGCCAAGGCTTTCAGTATAAGAAGAGCATCATCTCCGTTGATTTTGTCAAGAACTTTCTTTTTCTTACTTACTGCGCGAGACTGATTCTTGCTCCTATCCACCGTAGTTCCACCTCAACACCCGAGTCGTTATTCTCAGAAGATACTGCTTGACTTGATTATAACTCTCTTACAGTGAGTTCTAATTACTGTGATCTCCATTGGGATTATGATCAGTGCAGAGGGTTCAACACAGAAAAGGGCGAATGAAATGCTAATGTGGAGGACGGTGGACTGTTGACGGACAACGTGGTTTTCATCAGCGTACCGCGGCTCTTGCCCGCGAAGCGGAACTGGTCTCGCCAAATCGGTTTGGTGTTCTTATGGTTTCTCTCGCCACTGCCTGCAGTGACTGGCCTCGCCGAAGGCGAGACTGGCACCACGAAGTGGTACTGGCGAAGGCGAAGCCTTCACTGGCGGCGATGATTCTCGCCTTTTGACTGGCCAGGCGAAGCCTGACTGGCTTTCGAATTTCTCGCCTTCTCATGAGCGCAGCGAACGTCTCGACAACGCACCTTCTCGGATGATCTCTTCAGCGAACGGCTCCTCGCTCGGCGGTCTAGGAGGATGGAGGACCTTTTTTCGGTGAACTATGAAACGTTCCCAGGTTTGTCAGTTGAATTCTGCAGATAACCAATAATGGGAAAAGAGCAAATGAAAGTCACCATCTTGCACTACGGGCGTCCCACAAGCTTATTTCATGAGGCTTATGCAAGGCTTTTGTGCAGCGATCTTCACTTATGAACCTAGTCTTTCCCAGAACCCGCAAAAACTGGGTATTTTGATCCGAAAGTTGACTTGCTGTAAGTAATCAAGTTACGCCCTAAGAAAGATTCTACTTCAGGCGTTTTTCAGTCTCTTTCTGGTCTTCAGATGAAACAACAAGAGCACGACGACGCTCATTATGTAAGGGAGCATTAGAGCAAACTGAGGCGCAATCTTCTCGCTTTGCAGTTTGACGGATAGTGCATCGAAGACTCCAAAGAGAAGCGAAATCAAGAGAATTCTCTTTGGTTTCCCTCCGGAGATCAATATAGCAGCGAGGGCGACGAACCCTCTTCCACCAGTCATGTCTCGGGAAAACATCCTCACGTTGTAGAGCGAGAGCTGTGACCCCGCCAAGCCGCAAAGCGCTCCGCAAAGGATGCTTGACCAAAGCTGAACGAATCCAACCTTTATACCCGCCGCCTTAAGTGCTTCGGGCATCTCCCCACAGACCCTTAGTCTGAGTCCGAAGGATGTCTTGTAGATAATGTAGGCGAGTAAGAAGGCGATCAGAATTGATAGATAAGTCAGAATACTGAAATTGAAGATGTAGTTGTCGAGAAAGTAGTTTCCTGTCTTCAACTTGAGTTCAACTATCGAGGCGATATCAGGAGAGTTGAACGCATTCTTCCCCTGGAACATGACTCTCATCAAGAACAGGGTAAGCGAACTCACGAGTATGTTGAGCGCGAATCCTATCGCGAAGTTGTTGGCCTTAAGAAAACTCACAAACACCGAATAAAGGAGAGATATCACGATTGAAGCCAGCATTCCTGCCAGTATTCCATACAGTGCGCTGCCTGTGAGATACGAAAAGACAACGGAGAAGAAAGCGCTTATAAGCATCAGACCTTCCATCGCCACGTTGATTATCCCTGCGTGGTAGGTGAGAGCACCTCCTAATGATGCGAGCAGTATGGGAGTAGCCATTCGGATAGATGTTCTGAATAGTGTTGTGATTAGTTCCAGGTCCATCTTAACCATCCCTCCGTCCGACGATGAATGTCTTGAATGCTGCAACAAAAAGCACCATTACGGCTTGCAGGACGCCGCTAATCTCTGCCGGAACCGACGAGAACAACTGAAGATTGACGCTGCCGGTATGAAGTACTGAGAAGAGAAAGGCTATTCCTACGATCAGCAGTGGATTATTGAAGGCGAGAAGACAGACAAGGAGACCGGTGAAACCGTATCCCGGTGAAAAACTCTGCATGACCCTTTGAGTCATCCCCAGGACAAGGAGGCCTCCGGCAAGCCCTGCGAGAGCTCCCCCGATCAGCATAGACAGCATCTTTGTCTTGCTGACCCTCACTCCGCTGAGCTCGGCGAACACAGAGTTGCTGCCGGTTATCTCGAACTCGTATCCCAGAAGAAACCTCTTCCTGAAAATGAAGAGAGCAAGGACGATAACGATAGCAACGAAGAATGTGGCTGAGAACTGCGAACCTTCAAAAAGGTACGGAATCACAAAACTCGACTTGATATAAGGGGTCTGGGCCAGAGGCGATTTTGGATCTCTGAAAGGTTTGTTTATGAGATACGCTATTATCTGGGCCGCTATATAGTTTCCCATAAGCGTCGTGACAACCTCGTCCATCTTCAGCTTGATCTTGAATATGGCCGGCCATGCCGCCCACGCCATTCCAAATGCGGCGGAGACGATCAGGGCAACAATGATGTTCACCAGACCAACCCCAAAGTCGACGGAGAAACCCACAAGAGCCGCTCCAAATGCACCGAGAAGGAGCTGTCCCTCCCCGCCTATGTTCCACATGCCGGTCCATGCGGGAACAGCCACAGCGGCAGCGGCAAGAATGAGCGGGACCATCTTGTTCAGCGTGGAGAGTATTTGATAGTGGTTACCCAGAGAACCATCTATGATGTAGTAGAATCCCTTGAAAGGCGATTCACCGCCAAACCAGATTATCAGCGCCCAGACAGACAATATGCATACTACAAGCAGAAGTGATAGCGAGAGCTTTTTAAGGCTGAGCGTTCGAGCAGTTAACATCTTGCGACCCCCTTATCCCCGTCATGTAATAACTGATCTCAGTCGAATCGTAATGAGGGTACGACATCTCGGCAACGGCCCTCCCGCGATAAAGCACGATTATTCTGTTCGCGAGATCCATTATCTCCTCCAGATCGCCGCTTATAAGGACTATTCCCGATCCAGCCTTCGAAAGCTTCCTGAAAGAATCATGAATGAGCTTTCTCGCAGCGACATCTACCCCCGTCGTCGGCTGGGCCGCGAGCAAAACTTTCGGTTCAAAGGCAATCTCCCGGCCGACCAGAAGCTTCTGCATGTTCCCTCCCGACAGAGCGCTAACAGTCGTTCTGCCGTTCTTGCTTGTACGAACGTCGTAATCGGCAATGATAGATTCGGCGAAAGATCTCGCCTTTGAATTGTTGATCGCAACTTTGCCAAACTTTCCGAACTTGTGATGACCAGCTATGCTGTTATCTATTATGCTTCTGTCGGGAGCGAGTCCTTTCTTCATCCGGTCGTCGGTGATATATGCAAGCCCGGCCATTCTCCTTCCGAAAGTGTCGTGATCTTTCAGAGAAGATCCTCTCAGCTTTATATCTCCAGATGAAAGCTTCAAATTCCCGACGAGAGCTTCGAAGAGCTCTTCCTGGCCATTACCTCCAACACCTGCAAAACCAAGAATCTCTCCTTCGTGCAGTTCGAAGTTAAGATCCTTCAGCGTTCCGGATACGTCACAGATCTCCTCAACCGAAAGCACGACATCGCTCTTCAGGGAGTCCTCCGGGTGTTCGGAGAGGTCGATGGTGGTTCCTATCATCATGTTTGCCACGCTCTCTCTGTTTACTTCTTTCTTTTCAAAGGTCCCCGCAACTCTGCCTCTTCTAAGGATCGTTATCCTGTCTGCGATAGCAAAGACTTCACCCAGCCTGTGGGAGATGAAGACCACCGTTTTTCCCATCTCCCGAATCCCCATTACGAATTCCAGGAAGTCATCGACCTCGTTTGGGGCAAGTACGGCTGTGGGCTCGTCCAGAATGACAAAATCCGTGTCTCTGTACAGTACCTTCAAGATCTCGACCTGCTGTCTCTTGCTGATCGGCAATCCTTCTATTCTGTCTTCAGGCGAGATAGACATTTTCAACTTTTTGATAAGCGAAGCGACCGATCTGTTAACCTCAGCTATGTCGATCTTCCTCAACTTGTTCTGGAAACGATTCTCCATGCCGAGCACGACATTTTCTGCTACGGTGATGCTCTGCACCAGCTTGAAGTGCTGGTGTACCATCCCCATTCCCAGATCTATCGCCTCCGAAGGATGCTTTGGTGAGAAGGATTTGTCCTTGAAAGTGATCTCTCCGGAAGTAGGCTTAATCATGCCGAAAAGGATATTCATGAGAGTGGACTTTCCCGCTCCGTTTTCACCGACGATAGCGTGGATCTCGCCTCTTCTGACGTCGAAAGTCACTTCCTTAAGTGCTTCAAGGCCGTTTGGGTATGTCTTGGACACGCTTCTGCAGGTAAGAATCTGTAACACCCCCGATACGAAACCCGGAGCCCCTGGAGGGGCTCCGGAATAGACACTCAGTCAAAATACGAATCTACTACTATCTCTCCGTTTGCGATCTTTTCTTGAATTGCTTTGATTTCCAGATAGACGGACGCCGGAACGGTGTCCATCATGAATTCGTTGTAAGCTAGTCCGACTCCGCCATTGGCAATACCGTAAACATGAACGGATCCCTTTTCTAGCTTGTTCTCTATTTGCATTCTAACTATATCGAGAACGGCGACGTCGACTTTCTTCATCATGCTCGACACTATGAAACCAGGCTGAAGGTAGCCCTGATCTGTATCCACGCCTATCGCGTAGAAGTCGTAGTCTCTTGCAGCTTCAAGTATTCCGAGACCTGTCGGTCCGGCCGCCTGGAAGATTACGTCGGCTCCTTCCTTAGAGACTGAGTAGGCGGTCTCCTTTCCCAGTGCTGGATCGTAATGGTCGCCTGCATATCTCGCTATGACCTTGACATCCGGATCGACATATCTGACCCCGTGCTCGTAACCGGCCTGATAATCTCTTATGACGGGCATATCAAAACCGCCTACGAATCCGACAGTCTTCTCGGGATTTATCTTGCTTAGCTCCGTCTTGTCAGTCAGCAGTGCCGCAAGACAGCCCGCAAGAAACGCGCCTTCGTTCTGCCTGAAGGGAACAGAGACAACGTTTGGAAGATCGGATGTGCCATCGATGTAGACGAATGTCTTTGATGGGAACATCGCGCTGACTTCGGCCAGTTCCTTGTCAAAGAAATATCCCGGGTCCACAAAGATCAGGTCGTAATTCATGGCGCCGGCCCTTAGTGAATCGAAATACTTGGAAGGGTCGACATTGCACTCGAAGACTTTGTACTCGATCCCGAACTGCTTCTGGGCTTCCTGAACACCGATGTAAGCCATATCTGTGAAACCCCTGTCACCAATCGCATCTCCCGCGACGATAGCAACCTTCAATGCTCCGAAACCCGTTGCCACAAAACCTAGTAGAACTAGAATCAGAATCAACCGTTTCACGATACTTTCACCCCCGTCTTGATAGATTTGTAGTACTTGCTCTTCAACATATTTTCTTTGTCTGGATAAGATGTAGCCGCACCGATTCTCTCTGTGCTGATCGCAGCGTAGACATTGGCATAGACGCCTATCTCCTTCTCTTCGAGCTCATTGGCGTATCCCCAGACAACCGCCGCGTTGAATGCATCCCCGGCCCCCGTGCAGTCAATGACATCCGCGTTCGGAGCAGGGAAATCGAAACCTTTCTCTCCAGAAATCAGTGAACAGCCTTCTGCTCCCTTCTTGATCCAGATATCAGAAACGCCTGCAGCAATCAAGTCAGAACAGAATCTGAACTTCTCTGATTTCGAAAGGATTATCGCCAGCTCGTCTCTTGCAGGAAGGAAGACGTCAACATACGGAATCAGCAGCTCTATTCTCGAAATCGAAACACGGTCGGTCTTCCTCATATTTGGATCAAAGAAGACCTTCGTCCCCTCGCTTTTCGCTCTCTTCACCACTTCAATAAAGGTCTCGAATGTCTCCTTGCCCTCGACTATAGATACACCCGTGAGATAGAGCATATCCGGGTATTCGGAAGCGTCTGGAATATCCTGAACAGTCATGTGTATGTCCGCGGCGTTCTTCCTGAACGAGAAGAACGTTCTCTCGTTGTCGACAGAGAGGGAAAAGACGACTCCCGTAGGATAAAAATCAGAAACTACCGGTGAAAACTCGATGCCCAGCTTAGAAAGGTCTTCCTTTATGAAGCTTCCGAAAAGGTCTTTCCCGATCATCGTTACGAAATCCGCATCTATTTCGAGTTTCTTCAGGCCAACAAATGTGTTCAATCCCGAGCCACCCGGCCTGAGAGTCGGCCTGTCACTATAGGTCGAACTCCCCGGCGTGGGGAAAACATCAAACTTCCCTATGATGTCGACATTTATGTCGCCCAAAACGAGAACGGATTTTGTCATCTATTCCTGATCTCCTTGATCACTCTCATGAAATCCTTCACTCTATCGGAATCGATGGACTTGTAGGAATCTCCGTCGATCTTGAATGTTGAACCGACAAAGGCTCCAGAGGCAACTTCGAAAATCTTTCCCGCATTGGCCTTGTTCATTCCCGAACCAACCATAATCGGGTATTCGGGAAGCACTCCGCGGACCTTCTTCAGATCTTCGAGAGGAGTCTCAAAGCCTGTATGCTTTCCGCTAATAATGACTGCGTCGGCAAGAAAGTATGCGGCGTCATACGCCGACTCCTCGATCGGTCTCATCGCAAGAGGGGCCGAATGCTTTATATGAACGTCTGCGAAGATCTTGATCGAAGGATCGAGGAACTTCCGGTATCTCAGTATCTCGTGCGGTCTCCTGATAGCAAGGCCCGAAACATCGACCGAGGCTTCAGTGAAAACCGTCGCCCTAATAAACTTCGCCCCGGATGAATGCGCTACCGCAATCGATGCTATTGGGTCGGCGAGAAGGCATATTCCCATCGGCGTATCTGGAAATGCCTTGTGCACCTCGTGCGCCACGATAGAGAGTGAAGCGACTGTTTCTGCCGGAGCGACATCCGGAAAATAAGAGGGATCGTTGTAGTTCTCGACCTGAAAACCGTCAACTCCTCCTTCAACAAGCTTGCCGGCCTCCTCGACCGCCTGAGCAATGACAGCGCTAAGACCTTCCCCGTTGTAAACAGGAGAGCCGGGCAGTGGCTTGAGGTGAATCATTCCGATTATTGGCTTTGAAGTGCCGAAGACCTCGTTGAACTCGGTTATCGTCGTCATTTCTCGAGCTCCTTTCTGCACTTCTCCATACTCTTTGAGAACTGTCTAACTCTTTCGGGATCTATTGGGCTTTCAGTCTTGCCGTCTTTCTTAAGGCTGGTTCCGACGATGACCGCATCTCCCAGTTTCGGAAAGTACTCGGAAAGACTCTCGGGAGTGACTCCGCTACCTACGATCAAGGGCAGATCGGGAAGATAATCTCTGACTGCTTTAACGTCTTCCGGTTTCGTCTTTCCTCCGGTCTTCTTACCCGTTACTATTACTGCGTCGGCAAGCCCGCGCTCATATGCATCTTCGGCAGATTCTTCAATCGGTCTTCTCGAAAGCGAATACCCATGCTTGATATGAACGTCGGCAAAGATCTTCACATCTCGCGCCTCGATCATCTTTCTGAACCTGAGGGCATCTGCCGCGATACTCTCCATCATTCCCGCGTCCACGACGTATGTTTCTGTGTAGTACGGCACCCTGATAAACTTCCCCCCGACGGCCTTTGCGATCGCAAGAGCTGAAATCGCGTCGGATTGAAGAACACAAAGCCCTATCGGCACTGAGACACTCTTGACGATCTCGGAAGCAACGTAAGTCATGGATGCTACGGTCTCAGGACCTACCCTCTTCTTGAACATCATGTCCCGGAAATTCTCCACAATTAACCCGTCCACGCCATTTTCACTCATAGCTCTTGCTTCCTCAATCGCAGCTCTGGTGATCTCTTTCATCGACATACCTTCGTATCTTGGTGCTCCCGGCAGCGGCTGCAAATGAATAACACCGATAATCGGGAGCTTCTTTCCAAACATCTCTTCAAACATCTTCATCATCTCACTTCCTGTCTATAGAGTTCTTGGGATATAACGTACCTGTCCGGCCTGAAAAGGCCCTCCATATATTCAATTGGAACGTTGTTTGAGATAAAGGTGAGCCTTGTAATCTTCAGGAGGGGGGTTTTGTCTTTTACCCGCAGAAAGTTCGCCGTTCTCTTGTCCGCTGCTTCAGCCGTTACGGTTTCGGTAGCCTTTTCAATTCGAAGGCCGAGGGACTCAATTTGCTTGTAGATCGAAGTCGAGCTGAAATCTATCTCGTCTATGGGAAATGCTCTTGACAAAGGAAAGTACGAAACAGTAATCGCCATTTCGAGATCATCAACTAGCCTTAGTCTTTCGACTCTCATCACTTCATGACCACTGTCAATTCTAAGAAGAGAAGTAACTGTGTTGCCCGCCTGACCTCTCTCGATCCCTATCAATTTCGCTGATGGTCGGTGGCCAGTAGATACTATTTCCTCTGAGAAGCTTCTCAAAACATTTAGCTCGGTCGCGAACTTTTCACTGCTCACATAAGTACCCTTGCCGACCATTCTCACGAGAACTCCATCATTCACCAGCTGATCGATCGCGTGCCTAACAGTCATGCGGCTAACCTTGAAGAGATCAACCAACTCTCGTTCGGATGGTATCCTGTCGCCGGGAACGAGAAATCCGTTTTCGATCTGCTTAATCATGTAGTTTCTGATCTCAAGATAGATAGGTATCAAACCGACACCTCGCATTCGCGTATAGATATCTATATGTCTATACCACCTGAATTCTACACTTTCTTCTTGAAGTGATTCTGTTGCTGCAATTAAGCTTTTATGCGGTATATAGACCATTACCCTGTGAACTATATTTGGAGTAGCTTTCGAACGGGTACCAGCTCGAAGAGAAGTCTTCGTTTTATTCAAAAGGCTTCATGAAGGCCGATTCCATTGTGCCGCTGGGATCTTCGGTTCAGCAAAACTACGTGGACGAGAGCAAACTCCCTTACAGCTCAGCGGTCTCCAATGAAAGCTAGTAAAATCAATCCCTTGATTCTGAAATAACTAAGAACAAGAGCGAGAACCGGGGAGAAGATCCATCAGCAATAGATACAGCTTTGCATTCCTTTCGAGAAGACATGTGAAGCGATAATACCAAATAGCGTTCTATATACTGGACACTTCTGGCCAACTCTGTTCGTTATAGAAGTCATTAATTGCAGAGTGGTCTATCCTCACTCATGTGACCCCGGTTGACAGTTGAGCGGTTATCTGTTCACCGAGGAAAGCATCAGTTGCAAGTTCCAAGATGCAAGTTGTTGAAACCGTGGTTGGGGGTGGCAGGTAGCGGGTTCGTAAGTGCAATAGAACCTGGTTGCATTGCGTCCCACCGGAGGTGGCATCACTTCCGCCGATGCTTTTCGGCGCATCACTTCCTGCGCAGCAGCATCACTTCCTCGCGCCAGCGAGCCTCACTTCCTGCCAACGGCAGCCTTGCGTCCCTACACAATCTTCGCCGGAATTCCGATTCGGAGGACGGTGGACTGTTGACAGACAACGTGGTTTTCATCAACGTAAGACGGCTCTTGCCCGCGAAGCGGAACTGACCTTTGCGAAGCAAAGACTGGCCAGGCGAAGCCTGACTGGCTCCTGAAGAGCCGCTCTGTCGCTCTACTAGACATCAAATTGGCGAGATCTATGGCATGCTAAAATACTAGTAAAAGCTTGAATATTGCGGGGAAAGATATGATCAAAAACATGTGGTACGTAGCGCTTTCTTCAAAGGAAGTAGGTTCTAAGCCTGTCGGTGTAGTGCGCTTTGGAGAACGCCTTGTTCTCTGGAGAGACACAGAGGGAAGTGTAGAATGCATTTCAGATATCTGTTGTCACAGAGGAGCTAGCCTCCACCTTGGAAAAATCCATGGAGACAATATCGCGTGCCCGTTCCATGGATTTCAATACAACGGATCCGGTAGAGTACAGTTGATACCTGCGAATGGCAAGAAAGCTGCTGTACCGGAGAACTTCAAGGTCAAGACTTGCAAGACCTGCGAGTCCGATGGATTTATCTGGCTTTGGTACGGTGACGGTGAACCCGGAGAAAATCCGAAGTACTTTGATGACATAAAAGATATGGCCTACAGCGAATTCTCTGAAGTGTGGCAGGTTCATTACACTCGTGCTATCGAAAATCAACTTGACGCTATTCACCTACCCTTCGTCCACCATGATTCCATCGGGAGAGGTAACAGAACACTTGTAAACGGTCCGGTTGTCAAATGGCATGGAGATACGATGTTCTACTTTTACGTATTCAACGAACTCGATGACGGAACGAAAACGCCAAAAACGCCTGCTGAGCTCGAGAATGAAAAGAGCCAGGTATACCTCGAATTTAAATTTCCAAATATTTGGCAGAACCATATTACGGAAGGCATTCGTGTAACCGCAGCCTTTGTACCAATCGATGACTCGAACACTATGATCTATCTGAGATTCTATATACGTACAACCAGGGTAAAGCTTATAGATAAAATGATAGCGACTTTAGGAAACGTCTTCAATCGCCATATTTTGCACCAAGATCGAAGGGTCGTTCTCACGCAAATTCCCAGGAAAACAGATCTTAGAATGTCTGAAAACTTAGTCCAGGGCGATTTACCAATAATGGAGTTTAGAAAAAGACGATCGGAATTGGTGAACGAAAGAACACAAAAATAATGACCCCTAAGAATCGGGATTTCGAACAGTGAAATGCTCTTCAGACATCCCCAGTCGCAAGTTAGTCCGAGGCGTGAGTGAAGAGATATGAAGATCAAGATCTTTATGTTCTTCCAACCTCTGACTTCTCTCCACAACTTTCATCTCGCGCTCTTGTGCCTGCACACTGCAACTTGAAACCGATCCTTTGCTCTCTCTGGCGTTCACCGTTTCTTAGTAAGCGAGTATCGGTTGTTTGCCCGACGAAGTCGAAACTGACCTCGCCAAATCGGTTTGGTGTTCTTATGGTTTCTCTCGCCACTGCCTGCAGTGACTGGCCTCGCCGAAGGCGAAGCCTTCTAGATTGAAGATATGCCTCAAGCTGATTCGCAATTACTGAGGACCAGCAATAAGATGATCACAAACAAGTTTTGTAGGTCTTTATTGAAGCAGGAAAGCATCTGCATTCTGTCACTTTGAAAAAAACAAGCAGCTCGCAAATGTGGGAAAGAAAGGAAATGCGCTTCGGGTGTTCAACCACTATTTGTTACAAATTTTGGGAGCAGTTTGTCAGACGAATCATAATTGATATAATAGCTACTAGCAAAAAAGCATGCGTTTGATGATAGTTGTCTATTTCATTCTATGGGGGTAATAGGGTATGAGATTAGTTCCAAGACGAAGCTGGCAGCTTAAAAACCTGAAGCTTTCTTTCCTTGTCTTGACAATTGGTATGGCAATAGCAAGTGTCTACACAGCATACTGCGTGTTAGCAAAAGAAGAAGTCCTTCAGACAAATCCCAAACTTTGGGCAGTGGTAATAGGAGTTTATTTATTCACTGCTTTAAGCGCAACATACTACTTCGTACTTAAAACAGCCTACAATAGGCGCAAAAGAACCGACTGGTAACATGAATCGTTGCGGTTGTAGATAAACGTCGAGAAAGAGCATTATCGAGCCGCTCGCTTCGCTCACGAGCAGACTGGCTCCTGAAGATCCGCTGATCGCTTGTAAAAGCTCAGTTGCAAGTTCCATGTTGCAAGTTGTTGCAGAAACGTGGTTGGGGGTGGCAGGTAGCGGGTTCGTAAGTGCAAGAGAACCTTGCATTGCGCCCCACCGGAGGTGGCATCACTTCCTGCGCAGCAGCATCACTTCCTCGCGCCAGCGAGCCTCACTTCCTCCCAAAGGCAGCCTGGCTTCTAAAGTCTTATTCTTCCTCCTATTGCTGTACTAATCCGATAGTAGCTTTGCATTCGTACTTGACACCTTTGGCAATTATGTCCAATGGCAGATAGAACTCATTGAAGGTATCTCCTGGAGTGACACGGACCTGTCTTGTCTGCCCTGGGAGCACCTCAATCTGAGATTCGCCCTCGATAGTCACCGGTGAGGTTTCTCCTGAGGGTAATATCATCTCTGCGTAGAATATGGCTGTTATTGACTCTTGGAGATTATTTGTGATTGATACTGTTATAACAGGTCCCACTTCAAGAGAAATATCTACTCCCGGTACGTTTGGCTCGAACTTCATCACATTCACATAAGAAAGTTGAGAGCTCTCAGAAACACTATAGCTAGTAAACATAAGCACCGCAGCAACCGCAACCGCCAGCGCGATTCCACCTATTACATACCAGATGTTCATACAATCACCTCCAGCAAGTAAAAGAATATCATGAATTCATGTTTCTCTAGAGCAAAGAAATGGCTTTCATCTATATTTCGGCTACACGTTGTCCCTTTTAGGGTCTGGAAACACAGTCACCCCAGAGCAAGTCGGCTTTCTTGTTGAGTGGTTGTCAGTCTTGGGTTATGGTGTGTATTTGTATGGGACGAGCGATATGCCAGATCAGCTTGCCATATCAACATACTGGTTTGAAGGAAGTACCTAGTGTGCTATCTGACCAGCCCGCACTGATTTGCTCCCATTCAGGACTCCTAATCAGGATCTGATATTCGATCTCTTGAAGGACGGACATCTAGGTAAAGAAAGGAAGATAGACACAGAATTCTTCGATTTCGCCCTGTATGTCTTGATAGATCTTGTCGTCATGTTCCTGAATAGGAGACTTTGGAATACGGCATGAAGGTGTTGGTAAAGCAGCCGACGTTTGAGAGGACAGATTAGAGGTTACAAAACCTTCCCCAGAAGCAGGCGTCGCAATTAACAAGGAGAGAAAGTAATATTCTCTTCAAGAGCCTCGGCTATGGCCAGTGTTCTGTTATCCGAGATCCAAATCTGAGCCATTTGGTTTTCAATGTAAACTCTTCCATAATTTCAACGGATGCGGCTTTTCTATTCAGGGGAATAGTGAAACGAGAATAAGGGGATCACTATGAAGAGAATCTTGCTTCTCCTTCTGTTAGCTTCATCAAAAGCCGTTCTTGCAATGATTCCAATTACCCATCGCTCTGGTGACATGAACGCTACTTATTTTGAAGAACACCTAACTCTATTTGACGGCGTACGATGAGGCCGTCATCTGGTCTATCATCGACGATGACACGATTATCATGAAGAGATCGATAACCCCCGATACTCTTGAGAAAGTATGACTGATAGAAGTGGATGCGCCGGAAATCGTTCATCCTGAAAAGAGTGTCGAGCATCTCGAGAATTGTTAGCCCTACAAAAAAATGAGCTGCTGACCAAGGCCAGCAGCTCGAATTCCTTTCAAATGTCTTTCTAGCTAGCTATTGAAGCTGAAGAACAAGAGTATCTGCCAATTTCCAGTATGCCTTTTCAACTTCCAGCATTACAGAAGATGTGTAGTTTGTTAGGAATTCAATTGCTCGGGCCGGATCCTGATTGTATAGTTCCAAAGCTACTTTCTCAATCGGTTCCTGCATCCTGTATAGCCTCTGCTGAATTGGATCTCTGACTTCCACAACCTGTGGCATGAAAACCTGGTACCTCTGATTGGAAATCTTGTTCACCGTTGCAAATGCATAGTAAGCGGCGTTTCTGTCGACTGTCTTGTCGCTTCGATTCACGATTGTCCATGAGACTGGAACTTCGGTATTTGCACAGTAGAGTGGAACTACGACTGTTTTCTGCGAGTTGGAAAGTCCGAACCAAACAACACCACCTATTGGATCTGGCAACCAACTACGAGACTGGTTTATGTAGAAGCAACTGGTGGAGTGAGAAGCGAAATTGCTGACAGTTGTGAGTCCGAGAAGAGCCTTGATGTCATTTCCCGGCTGAGGAGAAGCCAGGTTACTCTTCACCACATTACCCTTGCTGTCGGTGTAATACCATGCTTCAGCTTCTTCGACATCGTTTGGGGTACCTGCAGCAACGTCTCTGAAGAGCTCAATGACATCGTACACCGAGAGTTTTTTGTCCGGCTTGAAAGAGAAAGGATAGTCATCCGTCTTGTTGTAGTCCCAGTTTCCAGATGGATTCAGCAACGTGAAGAATCTGGCGGTCCTTGAACTCCATTTCCCTTTTATGTCTCCATAGACATATTTCCAGACAAACGGCTCACCGCTGTTCAAATCAAATCTTCCAATTTCTACTGCCGTTTCCAGGTAGTTGTCACAGATCAAGAAGTCGCTTTCTGGAACATTCGGTGGCCGATTGGTCTCGAGATCGATTTCTCCTATCATGCTGTAGTTTCCGTTAATGCTTACGTGATCGTCCGGTACCCTCTGAGCTGCCCATACTGCACCGGGACCATCTCCGGGTCTCCAAAGGGGCCCTACTCCGTAGACTTCAAAAAACCAGACTTCATTTGGATCTGAAACCGATAGACCCTCGCCCAGTCTGCATGACTCTCTGTAACCGTATTCAACAGCCAGATCCCCCATCAACTGCACCGCTTCGCGCGCTGTCTTGCATCTCTGAAGGGCAAACACTTCCAGCTGCTCGATAGTCATGATGGCATATTCACTATTAGCAGTCTCTTTTGCACCACCCTGAGTGGTTTCCCCTATCAAGAGCTGGTGCTCGTTTCCGAAAGGATACGCGTTGTTGAAGTACTGGTAGGTATGCTGAACTTGCGGGATCTCGCCGAGTTTCACAAGTGGCATCCTGTCACCATAAACAATCCATTCATATACAGGAGCCATTTCACCCGGTTCATGGTCTGCAGCGGGCACAATGATAATTCTGGAATCATATGTTCCATTTACGGTCTGGGATGAAATTACTGAACCATCAGTGGTTGCCAGCTTTCCGACCATAATGTCAGTACATGCTAGCAGACTAACATAGAAGACAAAAAGAATCGTAAGAACAGTTAGCAACAATCTTCTCATCTAACTTCCCCTCCTAGATAATCACAGACAACATTACACCTGTTAGCGTATCCGGCTTCGAGAAAAGCAACTGAGAAAGAAACGGATTAAGGTGCTCCATGCTCGTCTTACGCTACTGCCTCCTTTCAAAAAAGCAAAGAGTTCATTCTACCATCACAGCATTGAGTCGACTAAGAATCGTCGAGCCAGAACAACTATTCTTAAGTCTTCCAAATCGAATAACAAAGTGTTTGAAAGGCCAAGTAACAAAGAACAAATCGCTTGGGTAACCCTCTAATAATTGCATAGAAAGTTTGTAATGCGAATCTGTTACACACACATTTTATCACCTATCTTCAGTGGCCCATAAACCCAGAAATCTTTAATCACAGGCATCCTGGGGTTGCTATCTACAACTAGTGAGTAATCTCTTAGATTTCTGCAAAGAAGTGCCTCAAGTCATGAAGCTTCACTTCATTGTTGTGAGGTTTGTGAGAACTCACAAGTATCTCTCAAGCCTACATTGTGCTGCAATTCTTCTGTACACATAAGCCGAGTTCATTAGTGTGTATTGTTCTCAAGGGTCAGGTCGCAGCCGAGGTAAGATGACTAACGTGTAGCAAAAAAACATCCAGTGGGATAGCACTCAAAAGTGGGGATATTGACTACGAGATCCTGAACATAAGGGATTTTGAATAGGCATGTGTAGAAGAATTGTCAAGATTCACCTCTTTGAGAGTAGACCGGATTAAAGGGGTCAGACTGCAATTCTTCATACTGGGCGAAAGGATCAAGAACTTCGTTCAAAGTTACTCGTTTTCTGCCAGCCGTTTGTCGCATGACATGGATACATTCTTTCCCGAGCTCATAGGTTCCGCATGAATCACATTATTGGACTGTGATGCTTGACCTTGAACGCGCTCGGTCACTTCTGGCCTGCCTGAATGGAACTACGGAGTCATCGTTCATGAGAAAGCAGGAAGGAAATCTTCTCCTTCCTGCCTTCGGGGTGTGTTTGGTTCGCCTAAATAAGCTATGTGATTTAAGGCGGTTGCAAGTTACGAAGGAGTGATGCAATGGATTTCATACGACAATTGATCTCATTAATAACCGTCTTCGCAAGTTATGTGGAGAGTCCCGGCAACGGGGCTGAGAAGAAAGAGAAAGTGAAACAGATGATAAAGGACGCGCTTCCGGATGAAGAGTGGAAGATCGATCCAGAGTTCTTCGACTTCATTCTGGATGTCCTGATAGACCTCGTCGTCATGTTCCTGAATAAGGGCCTTTGGAAGACTGCGATGAAGGTTATGGTAAGGTAATCATCTCTCCAAACAAATCCCTTTAGCCAGCACCTGCCCTGGCTATGAAACGGGGCAGGTCCTCGCTCTGAATGCTCATTCTCAGCAAACAAGAGTAAATGATTCATAGTCGTATCTCAACAGCCTTATGAGCTCGAATTACGTGAGGAACAAACAAGGCAACAAAAAAAGACTCCTAACTACAGAGTGACCATATGTAATTAATTTCTCTGATAACGGTTCTTGAATTAGTAACTGGCTATTTTGAATTACAGATTAACAATGATAGAATGTTCACAGTAATATATTTCATTGACATATCTAAACAGAGCAACGATAGTTAGCGTGATATCTGCGCTAAGTTCAAGCACTGAATATCTCTTGTCATTTGAACGGAGGCAATTATGCTGACCGAGGTAATAGCTGAACTTCGTGCCCAAAGCGATTGTAGGATTGAGAATCAGTCTCAGGCTTTGCATGGCGCCTTGTTCAACAAACTTTGGGGCACCGAAATGGATGATATTCATAAGAACGATTCAAGAAGACTCTTTTCTCTTTCCCCGCTATACTCAAGACAAGGTAGAATACCAAGACGCTTTAACTCTGGCGGACATTATTCTTTTCGCTTCGCTTCATCATGTAATGGTGTTGCCAACGAATGGGTGAAGAGATTAATGGTTTCTGGGTCAATTGTGTTGCAGGGTAGAAAATTTTTCATAAGTTCCATTGAAACATGGGGTTTAGATATTATGGACCTGGACACACTAGGTGATGTTGAGTTAGTTCTCATTTCGCCCCTTTCTTTCAGAGAAAACCATAATGTTGACATTCCTATTCCCTGCCCAGACTATCTACAAAACCACTTTTCGCTGTTCTCCTCTCTTACAGGCGAAGAAAGCTGCACCCCGAAGCTCACAATGCTTGAAGGCAAAACAATTCCATTGAGATTCAAAAATCACCTGCTTATCGGTTTTGTAGGAAGGATTAAGCTTTCGTTTCCTAAACCAGTCAGATATCCGCTACTAGCACATTTCTTGGGTCTGGGCCACAACTGCGCGATGGGTATGGGATCCACCATCGTCAAAGAGATCAGCGCTCCCGAGAGGATTGTGAGACTCTGGAGGGAATTCAATTGGTTGAGAGAAAGCTGAGAAGGATCTATCAAGTGCTTCGTAAAATATTTACTGATGGCAGTATGACTCTTTCAACCTATGCCAATATACTTCGTGTTTCTTCCAGAACCCTGCAAAGAGATGTCAACGATCTCATTCGAATCGGATTTCCGTTCGAGCGTCATGGCGGAACCATAGCACTGAAAGGTTCTAAGAAGCTTGGCATTCCTGATCTTGACCTATCAGAAAATGACAAACTGTTTCTCGCGAATCTTTTGAACCTTGCAGACTCGTATTTTGGAGAACTAGACCATAATAATATCAGGTCAGTACGGCGGGCTCTCTCTAGGACATTCATAAACGAAAAGCAACGCAATCACGTGCAGAATGTCTCAAATTTTTATTATTTCCTGAATCAAAGGCAGGAACGCGTCAAGTATTCAGTACTCAAAACTCTTGAAACTGCAATGGCAGAAAGCCGTCGTCTCCTTTTAGTCTATTCGCATCCAAGTAAGCAAGAGCTGTCATTCCCTTTCGAACCTAACGCCTTGGTTTTCACAAAGAGTCACTGGTACGCCTTTGGTATGAACATCCAATTGGGAACTCGCCTGTTCTACAGAGTCTCAAGAATCGAGAAACTGATGCTCTCTGAGGAGCACTTTCCACAGCTCGACAGGGAAGAGATTGAGAAAACGCTTTCCAAGGTATGGGAAGTCCACTATGGAGAAAGGCTTTATGAAATATCTGTTAGGTTTGTACCATCGGCGGTTGAAAGATTAACTGAGACGGAAAGACACCCATCACAAGTAATCCAAAATAATGAAGATGGGAGCGCAACCCTAACCGTAAGTGTGTGTGGATACAAAGAGTTCATGTGGTGGGTTCTTTCTTGGGGTGCCCAAGCAGAAATCATTTCACCACAATGGATTAGAGAAAGATTGACAACAGAATTATCAGCAATGAGAGACCTGTATCTTGTAAATATCGACAAATAATATGTCGTTGTTCTTTGCAGTCTATTTTTAACTGTACTCCTACGGAGCTATAATAATGTTCGTATAACTGGGGAGGTGGCGGTTTGGAAAAGAAGGATTATGCCTCTATCTTTAAAATGCTTACCCAAAAGTATTCATCTGTAGAATTCATTCATACTTCAGGACCTAAAGCAGGTGAACCGGTTTCAGTACATCTTGTAAATGTTGGGTTTGCGAGTGCAACAATGGCAGATCTTTACCACAGGGAGATACACCGGCTAGACCAGCAGACACTCGACAGTTTCATTTTAGCTGCGTTTTTTCACGATACCAACAAGATTGATCCGGAAAAGCGTTCCTTAAGAGGAAGTGTCGGCGAGCTGGGTGAGTTTCTGAGATCACTAGAACTGGGAATTGATTTTGATGAAAGAAAGGTTGTCGGATTCGCGGCCAGTCACGGAAAGGACGGGCCCGTCGGCAGCAAGTTAGATATGGATCGCAACCAGATAAATCTATCTAGGGTTCTTATGATAGCGGATAACCTTGAGCTCTTCAGCACTGCAAATCTGTCAACAAACCCTCAAAAGATGCGGGAACTTAATGATTATGCGCAGATGGTCTTTCCAAACCGCGAGCTCTCTTTTGTAAGCTTTCGAGAATTCAGAAACGTGCTTACGACAGAATTAATCAAAGCTTCATGCAATTTCCTCAAAGCAAATCACGGCATACCGGTAGCTCTTTACAGAGATGGCATCGTCTATCTAGGGTTGAAGGATCAGCCAGTAGAGCACGCTTCTCTTAAGAATGAACTTGTGCAGCGCCTGCTTGACAGAATACTTGATGCAAGAACGGCTGTGATTTTCAGACAGGGTATGATACAGATCAAGCCAGCTGCCTTTGGAGGAATTCCATTGGAGCTGGTAGTGGAAATGATCGGCTTGCTTTCTTCAGATGACAAGAGCAGACTATGCCAAGGTCTTTATACACTACTGAAGAGAATGAGAGAGAGAGACAAGAAAGCGCTAAATCTGAATGATAATAATTACTTAAAGGTTTTGGGGCTAACTCAGGAGATAGAGATTCCAACTGGTGGAAAACCCTCTGACTTCGAATCGATTGCTGCCAATACACAGAAGAGCGTTAGCGAGATTATTGAAGACTTTGCGAATTCTTTCTCCGAAATCCACTACAACCTCTCCGACCAGCAGACAAAGATCTTCCTTGAGATGTACATTGAGTCCACTCTGGAAACGCCCGATCAGAGAGCAGTTAGTGTTGATGGCCTCATCAAGGCACTTGACGGTTATGGTAACTCCAAAGCCACTTGCAGCATATGTGGCAGCGAGTATGATGTGGCCGAGATGCAGGCGTCGGAAGTGCGGAGAGGTACAAGCGTTCAGCAGTTCTCCAACAACCTTCTGGCAAACATGCGCAGGGATCCTAAGAGATACATATGCATGGCGTGTAGAGCCACACAAGTATTGGAGAAAACCTCGCAGGAAAGCACCAGAAGCGATTTCTACATTGTCGGAGTCCCTTACACCTTCTTCCCCGCCCAGTTAGAGGACTTCTTGAAAGACGATCTGAGCGAAAGAATCAAGATAGTTCAGAAGAGCGGAAACAAGCGGAAAGATGCATACTTGGAAGATTTCCTGAACGCCGTGCTGGGAGAAATCGACAGGATAATGAACTATGATGATCCCGATTTGAACTTCACAAATTTCTTCTCCATACCGCTTTCAATTTACAACAAGAAGTTGAATACCGGTCATAAAGCAACAGAAGCTCTAGGATACATATCAAAGCTCTATCGTTCATTACCCGTGAAGTATTTTATATTCAGTAATCTTTCATTCACTGGTGAGGACCTTGAAAGCACAACCTTTGAAACTGGATACCCCGCTATACAGTTTCAGTCAATCCCTTCCTCAGCGTTCGGAGCTATGAAGAATCTTGATTTGCTTTATGAAATGAGAAGACTTGTTGAACACTACTGCGAACTAGATCACGTCCCCACTCTTTTCTTCAAGCTGTCAACCGCAAAGCGCGAGGAAATCTGGGTAGAAGCGTCAAGATCATTGAGATATTTAAGGGGGGATACCTCAATTGCCGGCAGATTCTTGTTAGAGCTGAAAGCTGAACTGGAAAGAAAGGGGGTAAATATGCAGGAGAAAGTGAACATCACTCTTTCAATCGCCATAATTGGTTTCGAAACACTGAAGAAGACAGGCCGACCCTACTGGAAATTGAGCGACTACGCACTTTCTAAAGTTTTTGAGGAGGCTTTTGAAGCGGTAAGAAAGTTCGATCCAAAACTTCATGAACGGGATGATCTTGAATCCCTAGTTCTTAACAACGTACTGAGAGCCATTGAATACCGACCCGCAGCAATGGAATTCAAAGACAAATTTATGGAAATTGTTGAAGCTTATGGTGACGGAAATCTCAAGCTTGCACGTGAAAGGTTAATAGAAAGACACAACACTCTCAGAAGTATCTATCTCGGCGGAGTCAAGATGGAAATGGCGAAAGGTCGGAAAGGAGGAAATGAATAGTATGGTGATGAAACTTGAGCAATTGAAGGCGCTTTTCAAGGAAAATCTGATTGAAGGTGAGTTTCCTTATACACCAAAAGGAAGGACAATTACCGCAATAGTGCTCCGTACTACACAGAGCGAGGCCATTTTCAGGACAGATGGTGACCTCAATAAGGAAACGGTCAGCGCAAGCCTGAAAGACCCTTCTCCAATAACCAGAGTCGTTGTAACAAAGAGGAAATTGACTGCCTCGGAGAGAAGATCCGGCAGGGAGTTTTTCAGGGAGCTTGCAACCATCCCCGAGGACTGCTCAATAAACAAATCTATGTGTGGTCAGTGCGTTGATTGTCTGACCTATGGTTTTGCAGCAGGAGACAAAGATTCCGACTCCAAGGGCTCCATGAAAAGTCGTGTCATTACCGATAACAGCTATTCATTGCTTGAAGCATCACAGATATCGGATATAAAGACCTTTAATGCAACAGGTGAATCGGGAACTATGTATGATCTTGAGGATGACAAGCAGCGCCAGTCAATAAACTCTGACGAGTATGTCCGACCTCAAACGCACTTTATAGACATAGAGACTTTCAAGGACCTCCGATTTGGAGAGTTTCTGTATGCCTTTGGCAACATTCTTAGAACTTCGCGGTACGGAGCCACGCCGACCAGGATAGGAAAGATAAAGAACAGCATAGTCGCGATGATTCTTTCTAACGGGGAAGTGTTCTCTTCTCTCGAACTTACAAAGGGAGTGTGGGACAGACTTGAAAAAAAGGAACATCCCCTGAACACCTCTGAAGTGGAGAAAAAGACACTCGAAGTAACGGTTGAACTGGCTGATAAGTTGCCATTTAAGACAACCATCATAACTGGAGAAAAACTGCAGGAAGTACTTGAATCTGTCCGACAGGCGTACAAAGAACCAGAGGAACTCAAAACAATAATATCTGAACTCTCCAGCTGGAAGAAAGACGACAAAAAGAAGGGATAGATATGCAACTAATAAAGGTTTCCCTTGAGCTATGTGAACCATTATTCTTTGCAACTAAAGAAGTAGGTTCGATGTACATTACTGAACCGTTCGTGGGAAACTATGCCCTTGCTTATGCAACTGGAATCGAGATAACAACCTATAAGCGGAAACTCTGCGTTAGTTATACTGAGGATCTGCCTAAAACTTCTTTTTACTGTACGCCAGCACAGTTTAAGAAATTCAGCTGGTTAAGCGAGTCCTTCAATTCCGTCGGAGAATCAAGGTACCTCCTTATGGACAAGAACAACTACAAGAGCTTCCCCGAGGAAAAGACTCGCGCAGCAAATATTCCGCAAATCGGAACCATAAAGATGATTTCCAGCGAGAGCAGGGCTGAGTTCTACGTTCTAAAAACTGCAAATGCCACTCTCCCGAAATACATAAGGCTGGGAAAGTTCAACTCAAAGGCTCGGCTTGATTTTGAAGAGATAGACTACGAGATCAAGAGTGGTTATTTCGAATGTTCCACACTTCTGAATCCCGCAGACTTGCCCGACTTACAAATACAGTCATTCAGAAGCAATCCCGTTAAACCTGTTCCTCTAATAAAAGGCCTCAAAGCAACTGGCAAGTACCTACATAGCAGGGATATCTCTTTGCCGTTTGGTATGAGTTACTGCAGGAGAATACTTAATGCTAATTAGGGAAAGCAATATTCCCATTATAGAATATGCTGACGGACCATTGAAAGGTATCTGGGCGACGCACCAGATAGAAGTAGCTGATGCTCTGACGAAATATGAGATTGTCTTCAACACTTTTCCAACTGGCTCTGGAAAGACACTGTCTCTTCTCAACTCGATAAGGCTGAACAATTACACCAAGGCACTCCTTATTGCTCCTACAAACGAGCTGCTGCGCCAGTACTACGAAGATGTACTTGAATATGTGAGAAAGTATGGGATGGAGCACGAAGTATATCTAATTACCTCAGCAGCTCTACATAGAATCAATCCCAACAGTCATAGCAAAGGGTTTGAAAGTCTCTTAAGGAGGCCGGGAAAGGTTATCTATCTGTGTAATCCAGACATAATCCATTATGTTCTGACAATGAGCTACGGAAAGAAGTCAGGAGTCAGGAACAGGTTTGTTGAACTCACTGCCGGTATCGGACTCGATCTCATAGCCTTCGATGAATTCCATTATTACGATATGAAGCGCAGCTTCATCGCTGTGCTTCTTATATCTCTAAAAGCAACATTTGGTGCGTGCAATTGGCGACTTCTCTTCATGTCGGCAACACCCTCAGATACGATCATTACTGCGGCAAGAGAAACTGGCCTGAGTTACCAGATCATTGCCCCCGAGAATTCGGATGAGAAAACTATGCCGTTCCTAGCCAGGACAGAATTTGACTCATTGCCAGGGAACATTGGAGATCATTTAGAACAGATAATCACCCATCTAAATGAATGGAAGTCGGAAGGACTTGATTCGGTAGTAATATCTGATTCTCTCGAGAGAATTTCCAGATTGTCTCAGGCCCTATCAGTTAAAGGTTGGGAATTTGGCAAAGACTATGGAATGATAACCGGCCCGGCGAACACAGAAGAGAGAAAGAGATCGCTTGACCTACCTCTTATACTTGCTACGCCGACTGTAGATATTGGATACAATTTCTCGAAATCCAACAAATACCCTAGGAGACAGAACATAGACTGCATTGTATTTGAAGCTAGCAACCCCTCAGATCTCATTCAGAGGCTCCATAGAGCAGGAAGGGTATTCTTCAAAGAAGTAACTGATTTTCCGTCTAGAGGCCTCTGCCTCTGTCCAAAAAAGTTTCATCTGCAGGTTCAGTCTATGAAAGATTCGACGTTAGATCGGGATACTTTTATGGATCTGGCAAGAACTGAGTTACCTCATTGGGAAGACCTAACGACCAGCTATTACGCAGCAATGGGGTCACTATTCCTAAGAGTCTTCAGAAATCGTTTCAAAATGCTATTCAACGCAGCGGAAGCCTCTCATGAAGATTCTTCTCTCTATAGGGTGCTGGAATTACTCAGCAGATCTCTAAAAGCCGGGGACAAGTGGTTATCTGTGGAGAAGGAGGCCTTTTCAACATATTACCTCTTCCAGGACGTACGCGAAAGCAGGGGGCATAATGACAATTCGCTCAAGGAAAAATATATCTCATTGTCTAAAGATTTGGGAGAAAAGAAACTGGAGACTGGGGACAGGTACTATGCAAACAACAGAGATATAAGCCTGGCAATGAAACGGATGAGTTCCTTCATTGAGCAGCTGGAATCCTTCAGAGGATCAGTGTCACCCGTTTTCATTGTCAGAGCGTCTCCAAAGTTCTTTGGTACTTCGGAGACATTTGCTTATGACGCATTTATGATAATGAGTTCCTACAATTTCGAGGTTATTCGCGTCAATGAAGAAGGCGTTCCTGAAGTAAGGGTTATTGGCAAGAAAGATAAGAGACAACGTCCACAAATTGAGGTAGACAGATTACCAAAGAGCCATGGGTTCTTCATTCCTCTAAGAGTTAAACTTCACGAAGTTAGTGAAATCGCATCCTATATTAACAGTATGATGGAAAGGATTGCTTTACCCATGTACTATTTGGGGCCAAGCACGGCTCTTCATGCACGAACTATTGGTTATCACCCATCTTACGCGAGGTGTAGAGGAGAAGAAGTTAACATTCTTGTTGGTGAAGAGGCGTTGTCTGCAGTTGGTCAATTGGGCGGGAAGGTAAGTCTTTTGCCTATATGAGGTGAGTTATGGACGAAATTCCTTTCTATGCAATTAATGCGTATGTATATTGCCCTTACCGTTACTTCTTGGAACATGTCCAGGGGGTATTTGCGGACAATGAACACATAACGGAGGGTCGATTCATCCATTCTGTGAAGAACAAGGACTCACGTTGGGGAAGTAAAAGAAAGAGATCAGGTATATACGTGGGCTCTCACACATATGGCGTTTATGGCTACATTGATTATGTTAATCAGGACGACGAAAGTGCATATCCGGTTGAAATCAAGAAATCATCCGCGAAAACTCTCTTTCTCAACGATCGCATGCAAGTGGTTGCTGAAGCAGTTGCTCTGGAAGAAAGCATAGGAATCAAAGTCTCCAAAGGAGTTGTTAAGTACGAGGGTTCTGGCAAAAGGTTCAATGTTTCATGTGACGAAAAAGCGAGAGAAAAACTTGCAGCAATTTTGAAGGATATGAGAAGCATTCTCCACGGCACTAATTTACCCAAACCTCGTAGAACGCCAAAGTGTGAGGGTTGCAGCCTGGTAGACAAATGCCTTCCCGCTGATAAGAATCTGAAAAAGTCAGTTACACCTCTTTCCGAAAGAAGAGACTCACTATACATTCTTCAACAAGGTGCAACGGTTGGCAAGACCGGGAAGAGTTTCTCTGTCTCATTTGACGGAAAAACAGTAAGTAGGGTACCCGCTTTCTCAACTGCAAGAATAATGTTGTATGGTATGTCCAGTATATCTACTCCTGCCATCAGGCTGGCAGTGGAAGAAGGAATCCCTGTTAATTATCTTAGTATGACGGGCAACTTTTTGGCAAAAATAGAACCTGCAACAGGAAAGAATATTAATCTTAGGAAGAAGCAGTATTTGATGTTGGATTCGCCAGACAAATCTCTGGATATCGCAAGAAGGGTAATTGAAGCGAAGATTTCCAATCAGAGGACAGCTCTTAAAAGACTTTCCAGAACCGGTCGCGTAAAGGCTTCGTCCGATTCTCTAAAAAGGCTTCAGTTGCTTGCTCTTGAAGCTAAAGATATTGACTCTTTGCGAGGCGTTGAAGGGTTAGCCTCGGAAGAGTACTTCTCTGAGCTTGCCCTAATGATCCCGGAAGAATACAGTTTTTCCGGTAGAAACAGGCGACCTCCGAAAGATGAGCCCAATGCTCTTATGAGCTTTGCATATTCTCTCCTGATGACGGAGATCTTGGGACAGCTTGAGGCAAGCGGACTAGATCCTTATTTAGGATTTATGCACAGCACAGCTTATGGGAAACCCGCTCTCGCCCTGGACATGATGGAGCACTTCAGGCCTGTTATGGACGTCATGATAAGAAATTTATTGAGCAGCAAAAGACTTACTAAGTCTGATTTCATGGTACAGAGTGAAGGAGTCTTTCTGAAAGAAAAGGCAAAGAAGACTTTCCTGGAAGCATACAGGCAAAGAACTCTGCAGAAGACTTCTCACCATCTGGTTGAGGGAAAGATCGAATACATTAGGCTATTCGAAATGGAAGCTAGAATGCTTTGCAAAGAAATCCTTGGGGAATCTGTATATGAGCCTTACAGGTGGCAGGCCTGATGTTCCTTGTTACTTATGATATTGAGGATGACAGAAAGAGAAACAAGATATCCAAGATTCTTGAAGATTATGGTAGTAGAGTTCAGTATAGCGTTTTCCAGTTAGCAGTAGAGAGAAAGGTACTCTTTCAGGTTCTCGAAAGAGTGGCCACGGTCATTGACAATTCAAAGGACTCCATCATTTTCGTTCCTTTCTATGAGGACACAGTAATATCATTAGGCACCCCAAAGAACAGAATTGGTTCATCAAACAAAGGTAGTGTCATTATAGGTGGCTGATGAGTGTACACACTTTATTGGAGAAGGTGTGTAATCTACTCTCAGAAACACTCACAAGAAAACATTTTTGTCTAGTACATATTTTTCTATACCCTTTAGAAGAAAGTGTGTGTGATGATATAATTGTAAATGGCTTCAGATAAGCTTTTTGTATGGCCAATCCTGAAATACCAGATTCCAGTAAGTGGAGTTCAAACCGGGATATGTCTGGCAAGAGAGATTGGCATTTTCGAGGGCCTGAAATACCAGATTCCAGTAAGTGGAGTTCAAACTAGGTAGTGGGTGATTCTCTCACAACTGAAAGTTCCCTGAAATACCAGATTCCAGTAAGTGGAGTTCAAACACAATGGTGGTGTGCCTACTATGAGTTCTACTATTTCCTGAAATACCAGATTCCAGTAAGTGGAGTTCAAACTCGAGAGATGAGTCCAATAAATGGGTTGCCGATGTATCCCTGAAATACCAGATTCCAGTAAGTGGAGTTCAAACGTGAGCGGGTGTATGATCCTCTACCTGCTATTACCTGAAATACCAGATTCCAGTAAGTGGAGTTCAAACGCTCGACTCGGAAATTAAAGGGCAACAGGAGTAGCGCAACCTGAAATACCAGATTCCAGTAAGTGGAGTTCAAACCTTTCTTTATTGTCTCTGGGGAGACGATCACAAACACCTGAAATACCAGATTCCAGTAAGTGGAGTTCAAACAAATAGCTGAGGTAAATGCACCGTCTGTGTATAGGCCTGAAATACCAGATTCCAGTAAGTGGAGTTCAAACTTATTAGTCGCAAGATCTCAAAGCAACTATTCTTTACCTGAAATACCAGATTCCAGTAAGTGGAGTTCAAACTACCTTTTTAGGGGGGCCAAAAGTGCCGAATGTTAGCGGCCTGAAATACCAGATTCCAGTAAGTGGAGTTCAAACAAGCTCGAAGGTGAAGAAGCGGCTGGTGCTTCGAGAGACCTGAAATACCAGATTCCAGTAAGTGGAGTTCAAACGGTTCTAACCCCCGAAACTGGAGACGGCATACTAGATGGCCTGAAATACCAGATTCCAGTAAGTGGAGTTCAAACGGTCAAAGAAGAACCCAACACCCGGAATTTTGTCAAGCCTGAAATACCAGATTCCAGTAAGTGGAGTTCAAACGATTCTGCTCGTACCGAAGCCACAGACGCATTGAACCCTGAAATACCAGATTCCAGTAAGTGGAGTTCAAACCTCCAGGAGGTCTATCAGACTCTCGCAGACGGGAGCCTGAAATACCAGATTCCAGTAAGTGGAGTTCAAACTTTTGTAAGCACGTCGCTCTTCGGTATGAACACTCCCTGAAATACCAGATTCCAGTAAGTGGAGTTCAAACTTGAGTTTCCGGGTGTTGGATCCTACCACGCACTGCCCTGAAATACCAGATTCCAGTAAGTGGAGTTCAAACGAAGTCGCAAAGGTAATCGGTGGTGTCATCTGGGACCTGAAATACCAGATTCCAGTAAGTGGAGTTCAAACGTTCAACGCTCACTCCCAGACGAAAAAGAAATTTATCCCTGAAATACCAGATTCCAGTAAGTGGAGTTCAAACCAGAAAATATCTGACAGCTCATGGATAGAGGATGCATCAGCCTGAAATACCAGATTCCAGTAAGTGGAGTTCAAACAAGTCACTGGCGGCGTGACCGGCACTGTCTCTGAAACCTGAAATACCAGATTCCAGTAAGTGGAGTTCAAACAATACCGTAGTGTAACCGTCTCCCTCAAATATGTCTACCTGAAATACCAGATTCCAGTAAGTGGAGTTCAAACCTGAGTGAAGGCAAGATAGAAAACGTCAACAGACACCTGAAATACCAGATTCCAGTAAGTGGAGTTCAAACGGGTTTTCCGCGACGGCTTTGTCGATGAGTTTCTGACCTGAAATACCAGATTCCAGTAAGTGGAGTTCAAACTGGTGTCTCCGAGAGAGATATTTGCATCTTCAAACTCCTGAAATACCAGATTCCAGTAAGTGGAGTTCAAACTGATAGTTGGGAAGTGGTTTGGTTTCCACTTGAAAACCTGAAATACCAGATTCCAGTAAGTGGAGTTCAAACCAAAAACATAGAAATTCTCGAAAGATCGATGTGAGGCCTGAAATACCAGATTCCAGTAAGTGGAGTTCAAACGTTCAACGCTCACTCCCAGACGAAAAAGAAATTTATCCTGAAATACCAGATTCCAGTAAGTGGAGTTCAAACGTATCACTTTTGAATTATTTGATGAAGGGTTCTCCACCTGAAATACCAGATTCCAGTAAGTGGAGTTCAAACGTGATCCCCGTTTTCTTGCTCGTGTAAGGAACAATCCTGAAATACCAGATTCCAGTAAGTGGAGTTCAAACAGAGCTATAACTAAAATACTTTTGGAGGGATAAATAACCTGAAATACCAGATTCCAGTAAGTGGAGTTCAAACTCCAGGAGCTTGCGAGCTTCCTTTACCAGCGCGGCCCTGAAATACCAGATTCCAGTAAGTGGAGTTCAAACAGGTTTCCTTCTACTGAAAATTCCCCGCCGTCAAGCCTGAAATACCAGATTCCAGTAAGTGGAGTTCAAACAGGCGTGGGAAGGAATCAAGAGCTTGGCCGAAGGTATCCTGAAATACCAGATTCCAGTAAGTGGAGTTCAAACTGAGGCCGATGCGCAGTTACTTAAGCTTATAGTCACCTGAAATACCAGATTCCAGTAAGTGGAGTTCAAACTATCTGTTTGAGTTTTTCGGAATATATCGGATCGGCCTGAAATACCAGATTCCAGTAAGTGGAGTTCAAACAAGGTTACGAGGGCTTACAGATCAGAAAGCGTACATCAACCTGAAATACCAGATTCCAGTAAGTGGAGTTCAAACTAGATACTTCGGCGGTTGAACCTGTTACCCCAGTCACCTGAAATACCAGATTCCAGTAAGTGGAGTTCAAACGTGGTGGTATCGCAGCTTTCGTCAGTTGGCTGGCCACCTGAAATACCAGATTCCAGTAAGTGGAGTTCAAACCCGGTGTTTAGCCCCCAACTACGCATAAATGCTTTGCCTGAAATACCAGATTCCAGTAAGTGGAGTTCAAACAATCAGCCTGTATATGAATTGCTCGTTGAGCTTACCTGAAATACCAGATTCCAGTAAGTGGAGTTCAAACTACATCTATTTATCTAGGAACACAATAACAATACACCTGAAATACCAGATTCCAGTAAGTGGAGTTCAAACAATATCTCCAAGACCTCTGAGAATGGTTGATAATTACCTGAAATACCAGATTCCAGTAAGTGGAGTTCAAACGTTGTGAGGCTCTCGGAAGTCATGTAATCGTTAACAACCTGAAATACCAGATTCCAGTAAGTGGAGTTCAAACGAAACTTCTGCGAGTACGCCTTTCTTTCCCATCGCCTGAAATACCAGATTCCAGTAAGTGGAGTTCAAACCGCAAATCTAATCACCGAGAGCTTTGGAGAAGGTGCCTGAAATACCAGATTCCAGTAAGTGGAGTTCAAACAGATCATGGCATACGGCGACAAGGAAATGCTAAAAGCCTGAAATACCAGATTCCAGTAAGTGGAGTTCAAACTAGCTAGCGATTGGGGGCTTCCCCATCCGCTCACAGCCTGAAATACCAGATTCCAGTAAGTGGAGTTCAAACTTTTAATGGTGGGTTTAAGAGGGCGGATATTTGACCTGAAATACCAGATTCCAGTAAGTGGAGTTCAAACGTCCAGTCTGAATACACCGGCCTCCCGGACTGGTAGCCTGAAATACCAGATTCCAGTAAGTGGAGTTCAAACTCTACGGCTCGTCTCATCTCATATACCCCCGGATAACCTGAAATACCAGATTCCAGTAAGTGGAGTTCAAACGATATGAAACAGGCCGCAGAAAACCGGAAAACATGGCCTGAAATACCAGATTCCAGTAAGTGGAGTTCAAACATGAATGTCGAACATCCATCAAAGCCTAGACGTGAAAGCCTGAAATACCAGATTCCAGTAAGTGGAGTTCAAACGAGCCGTCACGATAGAATCCGGAGGAGCGCTCGCAGCCTGAAATACCAGATTCCAGTAAGTGGAGTTCAAACGATAAAAGTCGATGAGGTCTTGGTAAGAAAGACGACTTCCTGAAATACCAGATTCCAGTAAGTGGAGTTCAAACTTCTTGAATGTCTATTTCTTCTGGAATCGAACTTGCCTGAAATACCAGATTCCAGTAAGTGGAGTTCAAACAAGTCTCTCGGCTATGAGTGGAAAGGAAGATCGACTGGCCTGAAATACCAGATTCCAGTAAGTGGAGTTCAAACGCAAATATCATACTTGCCTGAAATCTTTGGATCTTCCCCTGAAATACCAGATTCCAGTAAGTGGAGTTCAAACTGTAAAGGCCCGATTCTGAGTCAATCTTGGAATCGGCCTGAAATACCAGATTCCAGTAAGTGGAGTTCAAACGAAGAGTTCGAGAGCAAATACTATGGAGGGAATGACCTGAAATACCAGATTCCAGTAAGTGGAGTTCAAACGCGCAGGTAGCGGCAAGTCGGTATTCGTCGCTCAAACCTGAAATACCAGATTCCAGTAAGTGGAGTTCAAACTTAGAACTCCCCGCTTTCCAACCGCAAACAAGATCGCCTGAAATACCAGATTCCAGTAAGTGGAGTTCAAACAGAAGGCAAAGGCTGACAGAATCAACGCAGCGATTGATACCTGAAATACCAGATTCCAGTAAGTGGAGTTCAAACGTTGCCGGGCAGTCTGTGCAAGTAGATAAAGCTCGCCTGAAATACCAGATTCCAGTAAGTGGAGTTCAAACCAAGAGTGGCCGAAACATTGTCGTTATTCTCGTTCCCTGAAATACCAGATTCCAGTAAGTGGAGTTCAAACGTGGGAGAGCTGAGCTTTTCCCCATCGAGCTTCGGCCTGAAATACCAGATTCCAGTAAGTGGAGTTCAAACCCAGTAACCGCCGCGATAGAGCAAACGCCAAAACGGACCTGAAATACCAGATTCCAGTAAGTGGAGTTCAAACGTGTAATATCTCTCTGAAACTCGGATGTGATGTCGCCTGAAATACCAGATTCCAGTAAGTGGA
>Ga0209164_1001098_pt1 | contig 40133 bp, 32 predicted proteins | sample MTBNYHSulfiMetaG_FD_187458 | JGI IMG/M metagenome (GOLD analysis project Ga0209164, IMG submission 187458) | Enrichment culture microbial communities from rom New York Harbor, USA that are MTBE-degrading - MTBE-NYH (New York Harbor Sulfidogenic)... | ecosystem: Environmental > Aquatic > Marine >... | reverse complement strand
TGATGAGTTTCGGATAAGACTGACTATTCTCCTCGCCGAGATTTTTTCTCATTAAAAATATCCAGACTATCCTATCTGCTTCATGTGATTTTTATTTATATCACATGATAATGGTTTAATTACCTTCGATTATTTTATCCCAACTCCTCCTATAAATATGCATTATCCAACATTAACCATTTCTGATGGATACTCTACTCTTTCCACCTGCTCTTTTTGTGGGGTAATTGCAAAAGCCAATGTTAAAATACCCAATCTTCCTATAAACATACACAATATTATTATAATTCTTCCGAAAATTGTCAGAGTTGATGTAATCCCTCTTGATAAACCGACAGTACCGAAAGCAGATGTTGTTTCAAAAAGTATATCTAAAAAATTTGAATTTTCTGATATCGTTAAAATAAATAAGGATAAACAGATTAATGATATTGCTATTATAAAAACAATCAATGCTCTATTAAGTACTACAAAAGGTATATTTTTATTAAATAAAACTATTCTTTTTTTACCTATTAAAATTGAAAAAATACTTATTAAAAGTATAGCAAATGTTGTTGTTTTTATACCGCCTCCCGTTGAACCAGGAGAAGCACCGATAAACATTAATATAATTAATACTAATGACATGGAAGATGATACATTATGAACATCAATAGTATTAAATCCTGCTGTTCTTGCACTTATTGATGTAAAAAAACCTGTTATTAAATTTGTTAAAAAATTTTCTTCTTTATCATATTCTATAACAATAAAAAATAAAGCACCTATTAAAATTAATATACCTGATACAATTAACACTAATTTTGTCTGCAATTTATACTTTTTTTGTTTAATAACATTTTTATTCATTATCCTTGAAAACCCGATATCCATTAATACAACAAAACCTAATCCGCCTAAAATAATCTCACTGCCTATAATGATATTAATAAATAAATTGGATCTATAATCTATAAGATTATTGCTGAATGAGGAAAATCCCGCATTGCAAAACGCAGATACTGAATGAAATATGGAGTTATATATCAATATACCTAACTGCCAGCCTTCCTTATGCCAAACAATCATTAATAATAATGCACCTATTAACTCAATAAATAAAACAAGTTTAATAATATTTTTTATAGTAGATGTAATAATCTCAAAATGGTCAGTACTCAGCATATCAAATAAAAATACTCTTTCTCTTATGCTTATCCCTCTGCCGAAAAAAATAGTTAAAAAACTTGAGATAGTCATTATGCCAATACCGCCGATCTGTATTAATCCCAAAATAATAAGCTGGCCAAATAAAGAAAAATAAACCGGTGTATCTACAACAATTAAACCTGTAACACAAGTTGCGCTTGTTGATGTAAATAAAGCATTTATAAATGATATTTTATAAGGAATATTTACTGCTCTGGGAAGCATTAATAAAAACGTACCTGTTATAATAATAAATAAAAAACTTAATAATAACACTATGCCCGGGTGTACTTTTAACTTGCTGACTTTTTTATTATATTTAATAATATCCGGCACAAAATAAAATAAAATTATTAATTGAGCGATAATTACATATACCTTAGTAATAATTTTTATATTTGTATCATATAACCTTTCATCGATTATCTGGTATCCTATCAGTCTTATTATTAATAAAAAACCGAAAAATAAAACAGCAGCAGCAAGAATAGTTTCAAATTTATGAACCTTAATATAAGAAAGTTTATTTTTTTGAGATATAAATTTTATTAAATACTGTATTAAATAAAAAACAATTATAGTTTGATCAAAATAATTAATTATTTTATCAACATAAACCGGTATATAAAATCCATATTTCAAAACAATACTGATAACCGCAATTATACTTATAACTTTTAAGAGAATATCCAGAATTTTATTTATTTTTTCTGTATTTACCTTCATAGCTTCAATCACAAATAAATTTAAACAATTATAATTGACATTTAGTTTTAAAGCAATTAAAATCATGTATAATTCTCATAAAATTTTTATAAGTATATTTTCCTAATTATTAAAAGGATAAATGGTATATGGGAATAATTATAATTATATTTTTATTAATAATTGGTTTCATCTTTGTAATAAAAGGAGCCGACTTTTTAGTAGACGGTGCTTCGGCTATTGCAAAGCATTTTGCTATACCTGAAATTGTAATAGGCTTGACGATTGTTGCATTCGGTACATCAACACCGGAACTTGTTGTAAATATATTTGCAAGTATAGAAGGAAAGAATGAAATTGTATTCGGCAATATATTAGGCAGTAATATTTTTAATATTTTATTAATATTGGGCATCGCAGGCTTAATATATCCAATTTCGGTTAAAAAAAATACTGTTTGGAGGGAAATCCCTTTTTCATTATTTGCTGTTTTAATACTTTTTTTACTTGTTAATGATCGTTTTTTTATAAAAAATCAGGATTTCATATTATCCAGATTAAATGGAATAATCTTATTGCTCTTTTTTATTTTATTTCTCTTATATGCATTTATTTTATCCAGAATAGAATCGGAAGATCAATTTGATGTTAAAAATTTATCAATCATGGTAAGTATATTGTTTACAATATTAGGATTTACAGGATTATTTGCAGGAGGTAAATTAATTATTGATAATTCTGTAAAAATAGCCAATTATTTTAATGTCAGCAATAAATTAATAGCTCTCACAATTGTATCATGCGGGACATCCATTCCGGAGCTTGCAACTTCTGCTGTTGCTGCACATAAAAAAAGAAATGATATTGCAGTTGGGAATGTAGTCGGATCAAATATTTTTAATATATTATTAATTTTGGGAATAAGCGCTGTAATTCATCCTGTTAATTTTAATCCAATCCTTAATATTGATATATATGTTCTTATATTTGCATCATTACTGCTTTTTATTACTATGTTTACAGGAAAAAAAAATAAGCTGGACAGATGGGAAGCATTAATTATGTTGTTAACTTATTTTGCATATTTAATTTATATAATTTACAGAAAATAATAAAATTTTTTATAATCATTAATAAATATTTATATTTTTTAAAACTTTATTAAATTATTTTTTTAATATTTAAATTTTAATACTAGTTATAAGCATTACTTCTTTATTTATTATATCATTATTATTGTTTATTATCATATCTGCCGATAAAAAAAGCATAGAATAAGTAAATTTTAAATATTATTTGTATAATTTATATTTTTTTTTAAAATAACAATAACAAGACATAAGAATTAATTATGAACTTAAAAAAAAATATTATTTATATTTTTATATTATTAACTCTTGATATCATAATATTTTTATCGGGGTTTTATAATGTTCTGTTAAAATATATAAATATTTCATTATTAACAATATTATTTATAACTATAAATTTATTACTATATTTCTTTTTAACAACTAATCAAATAATAAATTCTAAAAAAAAACTTGAAAACATTTTAAATAAAATTAAACAAACCTCCGGAGATTACAGTGATTTAGTACAAAGACTGCCGGTAGAATCCAACGATAAAATCGGTCAAATAAGTAAAAATTTTAATATCTTTATTGCTAAAATTCATAACATTATTTTTAAAGTCAAAAATGTCAGTAAAGAAACTAAAAACATAAGTCAGGAACTAAAAGCAAGCTCCTATGAAACTGCAACAGCATTAGAAGAATTTGTTGCAACAATAAAGTCCATAGAAGAAAGAGAGCAACTGCTAGACAACAATGTCAACAGGGCTCAAAATAATTCTGAAGAAATAAGAAATGCCATTATAAAAATAGTAAATAGGATAAAAGATCAAAATGATGATCTGGATCAGTCAAAATCTGTTATTGATAAAACAATTGCATCTATAAACAATCTTAATGTTATTTCTGGTAAAAAAAAGGATCAAATTTTAAAACTATCCGAATTTATTAAAAAATCAGAAGAAGATATGAAACAAACAATTGATTCTATAAATGAAATATCAGAATCAGCCCAGGTAATTGATAATTTAATCAGAGTAATAAATGAATTAAATATACAAACAAATATGCTGTCAATGAATGCTGCAATAGAAGCTGCTCATGCCGGTGATGCTGGCAGAGGTTTTGCGGTAGTTGCCGATGAAATAAAAAAATTATCCGAAACAACAACAAATAAATCAAAAGACATATCATCATATCTGAAAAATATTATAACAAAAATCCAGCAATCATCACAGTTAACCGAAAAAACCAATATATCTTTTAAAACAATGATTAATGATATTTTAGATGTTTCACAAAGTATGGCTGATATAATAACAAATCTTCGTGAAATTTCAAATGATACATCTCAAATAACCTCCTCATTAAATATTTTATTTGATACATCAAAAGAAATTTATAATGACTCCAAAATAATTGATGAAAAATCTGAAATAATAAACACCTTGATGAAAGATGTATTATCATTATCAAATCAAAGTACAAATTCTATAAAAGAGTTAAATCTTGGAATCCAGGAAATAAAAACTTCAACGGATTATATATTTAATTCGGTAAATAAAAACTCTGAAAATATAAAAATAATAGATCAAGAAATTGAAAAATTTAATATTATCGATACTTCAAAGTTAAAATCAAGTGATGGGCAACCATTAATATTGTGGAATAAAAAAGAAAAAATAATTCCTAAAAGACCTGATAATCCGAAAAAATATCCGGAAACAGATGAAAGACACTGGTATGATATGGAATACGCTGGCTGGGGAGTGATAAAAACAAACATACCAAAATCAAATGTCGACGGCTCCAAAGGTAAAACTATAATTCTCCTCCAATTTTGTGATCATCCATATCATATATCCTATAGACTAGGATGTAAAAAAATATGCGATACTTTTGGCATTAATCTTATTAGTTATCAAGCAAAATATTCTGTAGAAATACAGGAAAAACAGGTTGATAAAGCAATTAAACAAAAACCTGATTTAATAATCATATCACCTATTGATGAAAAAGCATGTGTTGACTGGTTTAAAAAAATCAATCAGGCAAATATTCCCTTGATTTGCAGCAATACTTTACCTGATAATGAAGGATTTAAATATATATTATCATGGACAGGACCCGATGATTGGGCGCAATTCCGTTTATTAGCTAAAAAATTTGCAGAATTAATGAATAAAAAAGGCGGGTATTGTATTTTAAGACATGTGCCCGGGAATTCTAATTATTATTCAAGAACATACTCAATATTAACAGAATTAATTAAAATAGCACCGGAAATGAAATGTTTGGATATGCAGCCGGCAATAGAAAAAAATGAAGCTAAAAAAATAGTACTTAAATGGATTGAAAAATTTGGAAATAATTTAAATGGTATTGTTTTCTCTGATCCGGCTGACGGATCTATTGGTTTATGTGAAGCTATACATGAAAAAAACCGTGAAGATATTATAAGAGTTTCATCAGGAAACAGTAAGATAACTCAAGATCTTGTTAAAGAAGGAAAACTGCATGCAATAACCTTTCAGTCTGCAGAATCCGATGGGGCAATAGCTGTAGAAACCGCAATAGATTGGTTTAACGGGCTGGATATAGCATCTGTAAAATATTTACCTATGGGTATTATTACAAAAGAAAATGTAGAACATTATTATCCTGCTCAATGGTAAATAATATTATAAATCACAATCAATTATTCTATAACAAAATTATTCATTGACATTATATATAAAAATAAATATGATCTTAAAAAGTATAATATAAAGGGGATAATCATGAGTAAAAATAATATAGGACTCCCTCCCGGTACATTATTAAAATCAGATAAACAAATAAATGACTTTTCTGTAAAAATAATAAATTATGATGAAAAATCCTATGAAATACTGGATACAAAAAACATTGAAGAGTCTATTAAATTTATAAATAAATTAAATAATACATGGATCCATGTAAAAAATCTAAATGATTTATCAATTTTAGAAAAATTAGGAAATACATTTAATATACATTCATTAATACTGGAAGATATATCAACGTATACTCAAAGACCAAAAATAGAGTGTTATGATGAATATATTTTTACTGTAGTTAAATTATTTAAATTTAATAAGGATAAAGATTTTTTTGATGAAACACAGATTAGCATGATACTTGGAAAAAATTATGTAATAAGCATTCAAAACTCAAATGAAGACTTTTTTTATTACATAGATGATAGGATAAAGAATAATAAAGGATATATCAGGAAAAAAAAAGCCGATTACCTTATGTATGCTATATTGGATATTATTATTGATAATTTTTTTATATTGTTAGAGGATATCACTGATAAATTTGAAGAATTAGAAGATGAAATAATTGAAAAACCGACAAAAAAGTCTCTTAATTCTCTGTACTTCTTTAAAAATAAAATCATAAATATACAAAAATCCATATGGCCTTTTAGAGAATTAATAAATAAATTAAGAAATACATCTTCCAAATTTATAGATAAATCAAATATGGTATTTTTGAATGATGTCTATGACCATATGATACAAATAATTGATAATATACAATCCATCAGAGAAATGGTGTCAAATATGTTTGATATGTATCTTTCTAGTATAAGCAATAAAATGAATGAAATAATGAAAGTATTATCTATAATTGGTACAATATTTATTCCTCTGACTTTTATAGCAGGTATATATGGGATGAATTTTAAATTTATGCCTGAATTGGATTTTAAATACGGTTATCCGGTTGTTTTAGGAGTAATAGGATTAACTGCAATAGGAATGCTGATATACTTTAAGATTAAAAAATGGTTTTAATATAATAAAATTTATTACTAAACTAATATAAACATAACTGGCTAATCTAAATACTGGCCCCCTACCTTGACATATACATTTTTTAATGTTAACGTTTTATATGAAATTAATACAAAAAAATTATTTAATATAATTATATTAAACTATATGAATATAATTTATTAAAATAAACCCTTTTTATAAAATCTTTTTAAATTAATTAATCTTAAATAAATTATTTTTCCCTATAATTTATCTAATATCAATTATTTAAATAAATCAGGAGGATAATATTAAAGGTATTATAAACAAAAAACAGCAAAACATATTTAATAAATTAAATAAAAATGTAAAATTATTAAAATGGTATGATTGGAAATGGCATATAAAACATTCTATACATGATATAAATACATTTGAAAAACTTACTGGAATAATTTTTAATGATTCAGAAAAACTTGAAATAACAAACACAATTAATAAATTCCCATTATCAATAACTCCATATTATTTGTCATTGATAGATGCAGATGACTACAAATATGATCCAATTTTTAAACAATCTTTTCCTAATCCAAAAGAATTAAACATAAAATACTATGATATGAATGATCCTTTGCATGAAGATAAAGACAGTCCTGTCCCAGGAATTACACATCGTTATCCCGACAGAGTGCTGTTTCATGTAAGTAATACCTGTTCTATATATTGCAGACATTGTACAAGAAAAAGAAAAGTCGGTGATATAGACTATATTCCCAATAAAAAAGAAATTTTGAAAGGAATAAAATATATAAAGGAAACACCTGTAATTAGAGATGTTTTATTATCAGGAGGTGATCCCTTTATGCTGCCAGATGAATATCTTGACTGGATTTTGGAAAAATTAAAAAAAATTAATCATATTGAAGTAATAAGAATTGGAACAAGAATGCCTGTTGTTTTGCCATATAGAATAACGGATGATTTAGTTAATATACTAAAAAAATATCAACCAATATGGATTAATACCCATTTTAATCACCCTCGTGAAATAACAGAATCATCAAAAAAAGCTTTAAAAAAATTAGCAGATGGAGGATTTCCATTGGGTAATCAAACTGTCCTGTTGGCAGACATAAATGATTGTCCTAAAATAATCAAAAAATTAGTACATAAACTTGTACAAAATAGAGTAAGACCTTATTACCTTTACCAATGTGACCTGTCGGAAGGACTCTCTCATTTCAGAACACCGGTAGGTAAAGGAATTGAAATAATAGAAAGTCTTATAGGCCATACAAGCGGTTTTGCAGTACCGACATATGTTATAGATGCTCCCGGCGGTGGCGGTAAAATACCTATTATGCCTAACTATTTAATATCCTGGTCTACAAACAAAGTAATATTAAGAAATTATGAAGGTGTAATTACAACATATAAAGAACCGGATAGCTATGAGACTACTTTTTGTAATAGAATATGTGATAATTGCCATTTGCAGTTAAAATTAAATGATGCAGAAGAAATTAAAGCGATTGGTATAGAAAAATTATTATGTGATTGGGACAAAACCAACTCATTAATACCAAAAGGAAATAATAGAATAAATAGGAGAAATAATGAATAATACTGATATTATTGAAAATTTTAATGGAAATATAATACAGCATGGAAAATATAATGATAGAGTATATTTAATAAAATTAGTAAACAATAATATCGATAAAACAATTAATAAGATTGAAAGTTTAAGAAAAAAAAATAAATATACTAAAATATTTATTAAAATACCCAATGATTTACTTCCTGTATTTATTAAAGATAATTATTTAATTGAAGGTATAGTGCCGGATTTATTTTCAGGTAAAAAAGATGGATTTTTTCTATCAAAATTTTTTTCTATAAAAAGAGCCTCTATACCAAAAAATGAATTAAAATATTTTTATAATACTGTTTTTGCAATAAATAATAAAAAAAAAATATTAAGATTAAATAAGAATTTTATTATAAAAAAAGCAACAATAAAAGATGCCAAAATTATGGCGGATTTATATAAAAAAATATTTATTTCATATCCATTCCCAATTTATGATCCTAATTACATACTAGAAACCATGAATAATAATGTATTATATTTTTCAATCTGGCATAACAATAAACTAATAGCATTATCATCATCAGAAATTGATTATGAAAACAAAAATGCAGAAATGACTGATTTTGCCGTATTGCCGGAATATAGAGGAAATAATTTAGCAAAAATATTATTGAAAAAAATGGAAAAAGTAATGAAAAAAATTGGTATTAAAACAACTTACACAATTGCCAGATTAAAATCTATTGGTATAAATTTAACTTTTAAGTCTCTTGATTATAAATATTCGGGAACATTGATAAATAATACAAATATATCCGGTAATTTGGAAAGTATGAATATCTGGTATAAAAAATTATAAGATATTAATTATATATCAACTATACAATTTTTAATATTATGTCTTAAAATAATAATATTATATAAAATATCATCAATATTATTAAGAAGTTTCATAAAAATATCCATTTTATTTTCAACTTCAAAAATTTTTTTATAATATACCAATATTTCCTTAATTTTAAATAAAATATTATTCTCGAAAAATACATTGATTTTGTCAACAGAATTCATGTCTTCCTTAAGAATACTGCCTGATGATATAAATTTATTTTGTGAGAATGTTATGGGAACCTTAAAATCCAATATATTAATATCATTTTTAATCATACCTAATAATTTAAATAAAAATAAAACAGACATAATAAATAATTGATCTATATTTTCAATTATCAATATTCTTTCCTGTCCGAATATTTTACCTCTTTTATTAATAATTTCATCATATAAATTTGTAAACTTTGTTGAATATACAGTAATTTTTCTCAAAATATCTGCTAATGATAATTCAATTTCTTCTTTTGAAGAAATTATTTCTAAAGAAAATTTAAATGATATATCATTTATTTCACAAATTAATGGCAACTTAATAACCTTTTTAAGTTTTATTATAAGAAAAGAAAAAACTAATGTCAAATTCTATAAAAAATACAGTAATATTTCTTATTTTTATAAAAACATATTTGACATAGTAATAAAAAGAAATTAAAATGCAAAAAAAAATCAAGCAGGTAAATATGTCGATTTTATTACCAATTATACTATTAGTAATCGGTTTTTTATTAGTAATTAAAGGTGCTGATTTCCTTGTAGACGGAGCTTCATCACTTGCAAAAAATTTATCAATACCGGAAATAGTCATAGGCTTAACAATTGTAGCTTTCGGTACATCTGCTCCTGAATTAATAGTTAATATTTTTGCAAGCATTAAGCATGAGAATGAAATTGTCTTCGGCAATATAATCGGAAGCAATATTTTTAACATCTTATTAATACTCGGCATAGCCGGATTAATATATCCAATTACAGTACAAAAAAATACCGTATGGAGAGAAATACCTTTCTCACTATTCTCTATACTGATTCTGTTTTTTTTAGTAAATGATGATCTATTTTTGCATAATAACAGATATATATTATCAAGATTTAACGGTATTATATTATTAAGTCTTTTTTCATTATTTATATTATATGTGTTTATTATTCCGCAGGTTAAGTCTGAAGATGACTTTGAAATTAAAAATCTTTCAATTTTCATGACGATTTTATTTGTTTTTTTAGGATTTGCAGGACTTTTTTTTGGAGGAAAACTTGTTGTAGACAATGCAGTAATTATAGCAAAATTTTTTAAAGTAAGTAATAAATTCATTGCAATAACAATTGTATCCGCTGGTACATCATTACCTGAATTGGCAACATCAGCAGTTGCGGCCTATAAAAAAAGAAATGATATTGCAGTTGGAAATGTAGTGGGGTCATGCATATTTAATACATTATTAATTTTAGGAATAAGTTCTGTTATTAACCCTATTTTGTTTTTACCGGAATTAAATATTGATCTTACTGTATTAATTTTTGCATCTATATTATTATTTATAACGATGTTTACAGGAAAAAGAAATAAATTGGATAGATGGGAGTCTATATTATTATTAACTATATATATAATATATATGATTTATATAATTTATAGAAAATAATATCCGGATCTAATTTACTATAGCTTGTAATTCTATCTTTAGTTCTGCTCCTATATCCTTCTTAACAAAATAGATAGAACCTTTATGTTCAAGTATAATCCCTCTACAAATCGCAAGACCTAATCCAAATCCGCCTGTATTTCTATCTCTGGATTTATCAACTCTATAAAATTTTTCAAATACTATTTCAAGCTGATCCTCCGGAATACCGACTCCATTATCAATAATGCTTATTTTAATTTTATCTTTGTCTTTCTCTGCAATAAATTTTACATTTGTTGCCTTTGCTTTTTTAGAATTTTCAAATATATTTAATAACACTCTTTTAACTTTATTTACATCAACACTGCAAAATAATCCGCTTGTATATTGAAAATCATAGTTTATATCTTTATTTATATGTGATGCTAATTTTATTTCTTTTTCAATTTCATTAATTAAATCGGCAAGATCTATTGTTTCAAAAAATAATTGTTCTTTATTTAATTCTAATCGGGATATTTCTATTATTTCACCAACCATATAATTAACAAAGTCTATTTCACTAAAAATAGAATCAAAATATATTTTCTGCTCTTTTTTATTTAATTTTAAATCATTTAATAATTCCGTATACCCCTTAATTCTTCCCAGAGGTGATCTTAATTCATGACTTATTACAGCTAATAAATCATCTCTGATTCTTTTTATTTTATGTAATTCTTTCGACATATAATTAAATGTATTAGCAAGCTCGCCAAGCTCATCACTAGAATATGATTTTACCTTTATCCCTAGTCTTCCTGATGCAATTAAATTAGCTCCTTTTGATATTTTAAGTATTGGTTTAATTAAAATAAATCTTGAAAAAAACATAATTGCAGGAAATAATAATAAAATAGTCACTAAAGCACCTAATAATAAACTTTTTAGAATAATTTTAAAAAATTCTACTTTTATTGAAACCTTTAAATCATAAAACGGCTTATTTTCTTCAAATTTAATTTTTCTGGAAATCTCAAAAAAATATTTCCTTTCATTATCATCATATACAAGCTTAGGTTTGGATTCAAACTCCAATGTACCTTCAAAAAACTCTATCTTAAAATTATAACTTTCATATTTAGTTAATTCTTTTTCTAATGGTTTAAAAAATATCGAATCTTTCGAATCTTTATTTTTATCTTCATCTTCATCTTTATCCTTATCATCATGATCTTTATTATCAGGTAAATTAAAAGTATCTATCTTTTCCGAATAAAATTTTCTTAACTCCTTTTTTATTGTATCTGTTTTTAAATCCATTTTAACTAATTCATTCTCTAATAATTTTCTAAAAAAATAAAATGATGATAATGATGTAATTAATACTGTAAAAACTAAGAGTCCAAGAGCCAATAAAAGTATTTTTTTAGTAATAGTAATTTTAAAAAGATTATTTATATTAATTTTATTATTCATTAACTTCAAATCTGTATCCCGACCCCCAAACAGTCTTAATTGAACATACAAGAGGATTCTGCATTTTTAATCTATTTCTTAAATGACTTATATGCATATCAATTGATCTGTCAAAAACAGCATAATCTCTATCAGAAACAATTTTTAATAATTCTTCTCTTGTAAACGTTTTATTTGGATTTGATGCAAGAAGATATAAAATTTCAAACTCTGTCTTTGTTAATTCTATTTCTTTAGTATTATTTAATATTATTGATCTTTTTTCAGGCAATATTTTTAAACTTGTATAATTAATTTCTTTTTTATTTGTAAAATCGGCAGGATAAGAATTTGCACGTCTTAAAACCGTTCGGATTCTTGCAATTAATTCTCTTACGGAAAACGGTTTTGTTACATAATCATCCGCTCCTAATTCTAAACCTATAACCTTATCTACTTCATCACCTTTGGCTGTCAACATAATAATAGGAATATCATAATCCTTTTGTACTTCTCTTAATATATCAAAACCGCTTTTTCCCGGAAGCATCACATCCAACAGTATAATATCCGGTTTTATATCTCTTAATATACCTTCTATCTCATTACCGTCGTTTGCAACAGTAACATTAAATTCATATTGTGATAAGTATTTTTCAATGATTTCAGTTAATTTTACATCATCATCAATAATTAAAATCTTTTTTCGGTATTCCATATGTATCCTCATTATTTGTTTATTTCATAAATTATAATATTAAATTATAAAGTAATTTTCAATATTTAACCACAATTTTCAATAATTTTACACTTTATAAAATATTAAAAAATAAATGATAATCCTACAAAAGAAAATTCTATACAAAAGAAATCATACTTAAAAGGTTGAGAATAAAAATAATCATTTTTTAATTCAAATAAAGGCATAGTTTTAAAAGTAACAAGCAGAGTAAAATATAAAAATTTGAATATTTTAAAATCAAATTTCTGATATACCGCAAATTGCGGTAAAAAATAACTATTTATATCTTTTGATTTCATCCAACCTTCTGTATTGGATAAATCATAATATATATTATAAAATTGAAGTCCTAAAGAATAATGTAAGTCCTCTTTAAAAAAGGATACTCCGGCAAATATACCGTAATATAACAGTATATTTGTATCAAAATAATCAAATCTATCTTTATCATAATTATAATATCTAAAAACCATATTATTTAAATCTATCCTAAAAAACATTCCTACTTCAAAATATTTAATCGGGAAAAAACATAATCTAAAATCAATTGGAGAAACAGAAAATAATTTTCCACCTCTTTCAGACATTCTATTATCAAAATATAGTTTTGTAGAAATCGCATTAATACCAATACTTACAAATGGTATTTCTCTTTTAGACCACAGGTTAAAGGATTTAATTTTTTTAAATTTAACTGCTTTTTGTTTTTTAACAAAAATAATAACAACAGAATTAATAAATGTTTTATTCCATTCATCCTCTTCTTCAATTGAAACATATCTTTTTAAATTATTATCTTTTTTTATATTAATAGTTTTTTCAAATAATATTTCTCCTATTGAATTTAACAGTTTAATATTAATAATAATTTCTTTATTATCCTCATTAGCCTCAATGTAATAAAAAAAATCAATACCGTTTAATAAAATTTGACTGACAACATTATTTAAATCTTTTGTCCCAAACTCTCCATTTATATTTTTGATATAAATATTATTATTTTTTTCTAACAGTAAAAATTCTGCGCTATCTATTAAATAATCAATTATTATATTGGTTTGACTGCTGATTTTTATATTATCTTTTTTTATAAATGTAATATATTTTTTATCCTGTTCTGAGTATAATAATTTGGTAGATATAATAATAAATATTATTATATATATATATTTAAAATTTTTGTGCATATCCAACCTGAAATCCTATAACAAAATTGTTTTCCCAAGATAAATTAAAAAAATTAAACCTCATAAATTGAAATGAAGCATTTAATCTTATACAATTTTTAGCAGTAACATTAATTTTTAAACCGGCATCAATAGGGAATGAAAAAGCGAGAGAATCATTAATTATATAAACAATCTCAAATCTTAGTCCAAAAGAAGGCTCTAAAATAAAACCTGCTATAACAAAATGCATTGCAGCAAATGGCCCGATATAAAAATTCTTAAAGCCGATGTTTTTTAAATTTATATCGGTATCAGGATGTCCTATACCTAAAAAAAAGCCTCCTTCAATTTTTAAAAAATCAAATGGTGAAAACCCATATCCCGTATTAAACTCAATGAATGACATAACTCCTGTATGATTTTTAAAAAACCCATTCAAAAAAAATATTTCATGTTTATATTTTTCTCTAAAAGGAATAAAATCAAATTCCTCTTCCTCTTTTAGATCTTTATCTTTTGTTGCTTCTTTTAATTTATATTTTATTTTTTCAATTTTCTTATTATTTATTATATTTATTATGTTTTTTGTACATTTAGTCAATGATTCATTTATTGTATAATCCATATTAAATTTATATAATTTTAATATAATAATTTCATCATTATATGGATTTATTAATTGTACTTTAAAATATAAAAAAGAGTTATTAGAATAAACAGTAGAATATAAAAGATAATCTATACCTCTTTGGATAACTTCTTCCTTACATATTTTGATATATTCTGATTCTGTATCCAATAAATCAATATTTATTATATTTAAATTATATGGTCCTGTTTCATAATTGAATACAAGCTCAAAAGGAAAATGATTATTAAATAATAAAGTCTCTGGTGATTCGTTCCTTGTATATGGCGGGAGTATCCCTATTGATATCTGTTCAGGATAAATTTTTAATATTATAATAAACATTATAATAATAAATATTTTTTTTTTCAATTTATATCCTATATCTTATCATTTATTCTCATTCTCAATTATTAACATTTTAAAAATGTTCATTGTTAAATTAATATATTAAGTCTTTTTTTAGAAAAAATCATAATTAAAATAACATTTTACATTTTTTTTTATAATCGGAATTAATCGGGAAAAAAAATAAAAAATAACAGTATTATTTATTATTTAAAAACATGTTTTATCGCGGAATTAATATTATCTATACATATAATGTTTTTGCTGCTATTTACTTTTTTATTTTCAGGAATAAATATTTCATGATTACCATATCTTAAAGCTTCTTTAATCCTGTTTTCAATTTTAAAAATATTCTTAATTTTCCCTGTTAATGATAATTCTCCTAAAAATATAAAATTATTACTTACTTTTTTCTTATTTTTAGAAGAATATATTGATATCGCTATTGCTAAATCAATCCCGATATCTTTTGTTTTTATTCCGCCGGAAATATTAAAATATATATCATAATTATTTAAATTTTCATTTTCATATTTATCCAGAATTGCCGCAATCCTGCTGAGCCTTGCAATATCGATACCTTCTGAAAATCTTCTTGCATTAGAATAAACAGAAGGAACTACAAGAGCCTCCACGTCAACAATAATTGCACGTTTTCCTTCAACAATAATGGTTTTACATTTACCAATAGTATCTTCATCTTTTTCTTTATCAATAAAAAATAAAGAAGGTTCTTTTATTAAATTAAGCCCTTTTTCTCCCATTTCAAATAACAATATTTCATCAATGCTTCCAAATCTGTTTTTTATTATTCTCAAAATCCTAAATTGATACTGATTATCACCCTCAAAATATATAACTACATCAACCATATGTTCTAATATTTTAGGTCCGGCTATATCGCCTGTTTTTGTTATATGTCCTATAATAAAAATTACTATCTTCTTTTCTTTTGCAAACTCTATTAATTTATTTGTACAATACTTGACTTGTGAAACAGATCCGCCGGCAGAATCAATCTCAGAAGAATACATAACCTGAATAGAATCAATAAAAATAATATCCGGTAATTTTTTTTTACAATATAATAAAATACTTTCAATTTCAATTTCATCAGATATATACAAATTATTATTATTTATATTTATCCTATCACTTCTTTTTTTTATTTGATTTATTGTTTCTTCACCGGATATATATAAAATTTTTTCATTTTTAAAAAAATCACTTAAATTAAGTAAAAATGTCGATTTGCCGATACCGGGCTCTCCTGATAATAATATAACCGATCCCTGTACTATCCCTTCTCCAAAAAAATCATCAATTTCATTACAATCTGTTTTTATAATCAGATGCTCAATATCATTAATTTCATCGATTTTTTGTACATTAATCTTATTGTTTTTGTGTGAGATATTATTTTTTTCTATTTTTTCTTCATCAAAGGAATTCCAGCTATTGCAACCGGGACATTTGCCTATCCATGTATGGGAAATATAACCGCATTCTTTACATAAAAATCGTCTTATATTTTTCATGATAATAACTTTCTTAATTATCTATAAAGGTATTACTAAACAAAAGAATTATTTAAATTATTCAAATTTTAATCATTATCAATAATACTGTCTTTAATCCCTTCTTTTATAACATCATAAAGGTTTAAAAAAGTATTTTCATAATTTGGGAATAACCCAAAACAACTTGAAAATTTTATGTATATACCGTCACTTTTTTTTTCTTTAAAATTACATATAACAGGAATCAATACTTTATTTTTTAAATCCTGTATAAATTTTGAAGAAAAATCCTCTAATATAATCATCAAAGCACCCTGGCTTTCTACTTCTATCAGTTTATTTAACAGATTATTTATATAATTTTTATTTTCAATATTATTATTTCTAGCAAATGCTATTATAGGTATTTTAAGATCAGTAAGCTTTTTTATTAAATCAGAAAAATTATATTCTACATTAAAGCATAACATGTCTGCATTAGAGTTTTTTAAAAAATTTAATATGTTATCTAATGAATATGTATTATTACTCAACGAATTGCAAATAGGAAGATCTATTGCAATAAATTTATTAGAAATTTCTTTATCAATTTTTATATTTTTAAGTAAAGGAAGTATTTCAGTATATAATACTCTTGTCTCATCTTTATATCCATATAATTTTGCAAATTCATCAAGATCAAATCTAAATATATCTATATCCTGGTCTTCATAAATATTTAAAATAAAATTATTAATAAAAGAATATATTTTTATTTTTTTTTTATCATGCTTTTTTTTATTTATACGCTCATAAAAATCATTATACATAAAAATATTCCTAATTTGTTAATTACTGCTAATATATTTAACCTTTATTTTTTTCAGTAATCCTTCTCCTAATGATTCGGTTTCAACCTCTTTATCATCCTGTAATGCCATATGAATTATTCTTCTCTCAAAAGGATTCATTGGCTCCAATATAACTGATTTTTTACTGTTCCTGACCTGTGCTGCAATTTTATTTGCTAAGTTTTTTAAATTTCTTTCTTTTCTGTTTCTATAGTCTTCAATATCAATTACAATTTTTGTCCAATTACTGGCATTTTTATTTAATATTACATTTGCAATAGTTTGGATAGCTTCTAATGTTTGACCTTTTTTACCTATAATTAATGCAGAATCCGGTGATTCTATTTCAATTACAACTTTAAGATCATTTTCTTCAATCAGATATATTTTTGCTTCAATATTCATTTTTTCAAGCAGATCTTTAATAAACATCAAACATTTATTCCCAAACATATCATCTTCATCAAAAGAAACCTTTGCGATTACTTTCTTTTTTACAAAAGGTAATATAGAATTTTCATCCTCAAAGATAATTTCAATTTGATCTTCTCTTAATTTTAAAATATCAAGTGCTTTTTTAATAACTTCTTCTTTACTATTTCCTTTAAATTCTCTTGTTATCATTAAATTTTCTCCTTATACCACATTTCTTATCTATATTAAATAATATATCACATAAATATTAATCATGCAGGTTTAGGTTGTTTTTTAATCCGGTTTGTTATAATTTGCTGAATTATTCCAAGAATATTCATTATTGTCCAGTATAAAACCAGTCCTGATGATACATTATAAAATATAAAAAAGAATACTATCGGTAATCCCCACATCATATACATTGCCTGTTTATTTTCTTTACTGCCCGGTGTTAATAAACTGGTCAAAATTTGTGTACCTACCATTATAATCGGCAATATATTCAAAGAACTAATATTCAAAAAAGGGATATTAAAGTTAAAATTAATTATTGCATCCGGCAGAGATAAATCTTTTATCCATAAAAAATCTGCACCTTTTAATGCTACCATTCTATTTAATAACTTATACATAGCAAATAAAATCGGCATCTGCAATAACATTGGCAGACATCCTCCTAAAGGATTAACGCCTTCTTTTTTATATAATTTCATTGTTTCTTTATTTAAAACTTCAGGACTTTGCTTATATTTTTCCTGTAATTCTTTTAATTTTGGCTGTAATTTACTCATTTTTTGCTGGGATTCTAAACTTTTAAATGTTAATGGAAATAATATAATTTTAATCAATATTGTTAAAATTATAATTGCAAGACCATAATTATGAACAATATTATAAATTATATTTAATATATATTCTATACCATTTCCAATATAAAATATAATTCTCTCATTAAGCTTGGCAAAATTTGTATCCGATAATTTAAAATACTTTTTTGCCGCCTTATCTGCATCATTCAATATTGTGCCTATTTTTGGACCGATATAAATATAAAATGAAGAATTTACCTCAGTATTGTCTGTTCTTCTTGTTAATCCACAATAATAATTATTATTATCCATATCCCGATAATCAAAAAAATAATTATAATTATTATTATCCGGATAAATTGCAGCTGCAAAATAATGACCGTTGCTTGCAATCCATGAAGCAGAATCTAATTCATCGGAAAATTTAGATCTTTCTCCATTTTTTTTAAATATTTTATCTTTTGCCGTTATTGATTTTATATTTTTCCCATCAAAATATGAAAACTTATTTTCATGTCTTTTATTGTCTATTTTATCTCTTGCTTCTATTCCATAAAATGGGCCCCATCCAACACTAAAAGCAACATTAGACTTACTTATTTCTTTTGATATAGATTTATTGTTATTGTTTAATATATTTACAGTAAGCTTAAAAATATTCTCATTTTCAATGAATTGATATGTTTTTTCGATTGTATAAATTGTATCATCATCTATTTTTTTAAAATTACATTTAAAAATGAATTTATCACCTACTCTTTCATAATTATATAAATTATTACCTCCTGTTAAATTGGATAATGTTATATCAGAATCCCATTTGCCAAATTTTACTCTTAAAGCCCCCTGCATGTTATTTTCAGAGTTGACTAAATCATACTGAATAACTTTTTTTCTTTTTAAAAATGTATCTTTAATCCATGCATGTTTAATTATTGCATCATGGGGATCAAATTCAATCTTAATATTATCATTTTCATAAACAAGATTTTGTATATTATCTTGAGAAGTTTCTATTATTTCAAATTTATCTAAATTTTTCTTATTATTATTATCCTGAATTACTTCATTCTTTTCTTCTTTTAACTCCTTTTCTTTTTGAGTAGAAGAATCTTGTCTAAGCATCGGTATAAAATAGAATGAAATAATGATTAATACTCCAAATACAACCATTAAAATTAAAGATCTTTTTTCATCCACTATCTACTCCTTTATAATCTATTTTTTCTTTATTATCCTAAAAGTAACTAAAAATCAATTTTAGAAAATTTAACAGTATTTTTATTTAAGAGGATCATATCCGCCTTTGTTCCATGGATTACACCTTAATATCCTGTATAACGTTAAAAATAAGGCTTTAAAAAAATTATATTTAATAAAAGCCTGTTTAGAATATTCAGAACATGATGGATAGAATCTACAAGAAGGTGTAAATGCAACAGAAATATATTTTTGATAAAATTTTATCAAATAAATTATAATTTTATTCATTTTCTTGAATATTTGATAATATTTTTATTATCTCATTTTTTTTATCTAAAAAAGTCCCAAAAGGATATTTTAATATAAAAACAATATCAAAATTCTGATTTAAGATATTCTTATTTTGCCTGTATATATTTTTAATAACTCTTTTTTCATAATTTCGTTTTACAGAATTACCAATTTTCTTCTTTACTACTATACCTATCCTACTTCTGTCATTCTCAATATTTTTAATATAATAACATGAATAAAATTTATATTTTATACATTTACCATATTTAAAAATATTATTAAAATCCTTCTTGTTTTTTAACCTCTCTTCTTTTTTAAAAAAATATCTCATTTAATTATTAATCAGAAATAGTTAATTTTTTTCTACCTCTTAATCTTCTTCTTTTTAAAATTAATCTGCCATTTTTTGTTGACATTCTCGATCTAAAGCCATATTTTCTTGTTTTTCTTGTATTTGATGGCTGAAATGTTCTTTTCATTACTATCTCCTAATATATATAAATTAATCGATTTTTATAAATAATATATTGAAGCGTGATGATATCATTTTACATTAAAAACTGTCAAGTTTTATTATACTTTACTTTTATATATGAATTTTATATCATTAACAATAATATTGCTATCAATTTTCAATTTTATATTATCTAATATATTTTTTTTATACAATTGCAGTGTATTTATCCATCCCTGATGATCGCATTTTATTATTAATACATCATTATATAATTTATAAGGTGATGCATGCTTAAATAATTTATCACCTATAATATCAGGCCATTTTTTTTTAATTTTTAATAATTTAAAGTCCTCTATATAATCTATATTCCTGAAAATTGAATCAATAATACTGTCTATTTTAGTTATCTTATTTGATTTTTCCATTTAATACCTCTATATTATTTATATCACTTTTTTTTAAAAAAAGATCAATATATTCATTATTTGAGAGAGTAATAAATATTTGATTATAATCTGATATTATATTGATAAATCTTCTTTGTTTTTCCCTGTCAAGCTCCAAAATAACATCATCTAACAATAAAATAGGATATATATTGAATTCTTTAATTAAATATTCCGTTTTTACTAATTTTAAAACAAGTGCAGCAAGTCTTGTTTGTCCAAAAGAAGCAAATTTTTGAAAGGGTATACCGCTCATTAAAAAAATGTAATTGTCTCTATGAGGCCCTATTAAACTGTATCCGAAATTTAACTCTTTTTTTAAATTTTTATCTAATATATTTAAAACAATACTTTCATTATCAATATTATTCATTTCTTTTATTGAGGGAAGATAAATAATTTTAACTTTTTCTTTAAAAAGCCCTATCTCCTGAAATTTTTCAACAAAAATATTATTAATATTTTCGATTAAATTTTGTCTGCATTTTATAATATAGACAATTATCTTTGCTAATTGAATGTTATATATTTTTATTAAATCAACATTATTATTTTGTTTTAATAAAAAATTTTTCTGTTTTAAAATAGAATAATACTTTTTTAGACAATCCAGATATTTTTTATCAATTATTGATATAAATATATCAAAAAACTTTCTTTTTATCGATGGTGGTCCATTTATTATGAATATATCTTCATTACAAAAAAGAACACTTAATAAAGATCCGAATAATTCTGAATATCTTCTTACATTTTTATCATTATATAATATATTTTTTTTTATACTGTATTTTATCTTAATATCATTCTTAATATTATTATTACTATAAATCCCCTGTATAAAATAAAAGCTTTCACCTTTTTTTATTAATTCTTTATCAGAAGCATTTCTAAATGATCTGAAATAACACAGATAGTATATTATCTCAAGCAGGTTAGATTTACCCATACCATTTGGAGAATTAATGATATTTAAATGTTTATCTTTTTTTAAATTTAAATCTAAGTCACTGTAATTTCTAAAATTTTTTGCAATAATTCTTTCTAAAAACACTGTTTTTCTTTTAATATTATATTAAGAAGACATCGGCATCATAATATAAATAAATTCATTATTATCAAGCTCTCTTACGGTTACGGTACTCTGCTGGTCTTTAAATTCTAAAATTACTTTTTGATTATTAATAACATTAAGAAAATCAGTTATAAACATATAGTTTAAGAATATATTGAAATTTTCACCATCATATTCTATTGGTATTATTTCTTCTCCTGATCCAATTGTTATATCCTCTGTAAAAATCCTCATATCATTATTAGAAATAGATAATGTGATTTTATGAGATTCTCTATCGCTGATTTGAGATATTCTATCCAGACTTTCGTAAAGTTTTGCTCTATCAACAGTTACTGATATTGTTTGATCTATAGGAATTACTTTTTCATATGGAGGAAAATTTCCTTCAAGCAGATTAGAAAAAAATGTAATATTATCTATTTTTATAGATATATTTTTATTATTAAAAGCTATCTGTATATCACCCTCTCCGGTACATAATTTTAATGTTTCTATCAATATTTTAAAAGGAATAATAATTCCTTTTTCCAATTCATTTGGTATCTCTATGTTTTTTCTAATAAAAGAAAGTCTTTTACCATCAGTTGCTACCATTTTTATATTATGATCATCTTTTTCAAAAAATATTCCGTTAACAAATCTTCTGTTTTCATTTTGAGAAATTGCAAAAATTGTTTTTTTTATCATATCTGATAATATTTCTTTTTTAATAGAAAAATACTCAGGTTCATCCATCAATTTAATAGGAGGAAATTTATCTGCATCAATACCTTTAAGACTATATTTTATATTATCATTTTCTTTAGGTTTTATAACTATAATATTATTGTTATTTTTTTCGAGATAGATTTCTTCCCCCGGCAGTTTTTTTGTAATAGAATATAATTTATTACAGTGTACAGATACTTTACCTTCTTCTATTATATCTGCACCAATTTCTGCAAAAAAATTTAGTTTTGTTTCACAAGCTGAAATTTTTATTTTATTTTCTTTAGCTTCTATTAAAACATTCGATAATATTGATATATTATTTTTTGTTGATATTACATTTTCAGCTATATTTAATAATTTTAAAAAGCTTTCTTTCGAACAAATAAGTTTCATTTTATTTCTCCTTATCCTAATACTATTAAATTTATAAATTTAGTATTATTAGTAGTAGTATCTGTTAATATGTTAATAACATACTTATTTACTATATATACAATAAATTATAGAATTAAAAAATTGTTAATTATTTTATCAGTTGTTAACCTTATTAACAAGTAAAATTTTTACTATCAATTTATTAACAGCTTTTTTATAATTTATTATTAGTTTATTCAGACTGAATTTTATCTATTAATACTTCTATATCCTTACGTATTTTATTATCTTTTGTTAATATATCTTCTATTTTTTTAGTAGCATGCATAACAGTCCCATGCTCTTTATCACCAAAATATTTTCCTATTTGCGTTGTAGATAATCTTGTTATCTTTCTGCTTATATACATTGCAATTTGTCTTGCCAAAGCTATTGATTTTGTTCTTTTAGTACCGATGATCTCATGAGCTTTTAAATTATAATATTCTGCAACAATCTGGATTATTTTATCAACAGAAATAGGATTTGTATGTGCTTCCGATAAAACTTCTTTTAATTTTTCTTTTGCTATTTCTAAAGTAATTGCTTTTTTCATTAAACTGGAATATGCCAGTAAAATTTGAAAAGCTCCTTTTAGATCTCTGATATTACCGCCTATATTTGAACATATGTATTCCATAGCGCTAAATTCTATATCCATAAAATATTGTTCTGCCATGTTTTTTAATATTGCCATTCTTAACTCAAAATCCGGCGGTCTTAAATCTACTACAAGACCCATAGCAAATCTGCTTTTTAGCCTGTCTTCCATTTTTTTTACTTTTTTTATAGGCTGGTCACATGAGAATACCATCTGCTTTAAATCGTCATAAAGCTTATTAAAAGTATTAAAGATCTCTGCCTGTAAAGCATCTTTATTTGCAAAAAATTGTACATCATCTAAGATTAATACATCAAGTTTTCTGTATTTAAGTCTGAATTGTTCCATTTTTTTTGAACTTAAAGAATTAACAAAATCATTCGTGAACTCTTCTGATGTAACATATTTAACTTTTTTAGAAGGAAAATGATCTTTCGTATATTTTTCGATTGCTTTTAATAAATGTGTTTTACCAAGCCCGCTGTCACCCCATACAAAATAAGGGTTATATTGAGATCCGGGATTTTCTGCGACAGCTAATGCTGCTTTTGCTGCGAATTCATTAGAGTTTCCTATGATAAAGGATTCGAATGAAAAATCATCTGTTTTGTTTGATAATTCTTCATTTTTTGATGATGATTTAATATTAGCGGTTTTATCATTTTTCTTAGGCGTATTTTGTTGTATATCTTTTTTTTCATTATTTTTAATTTTTTCCTGTTTTACTACTAAAAATTCTATAGTACATTTGCTGCCGTATATATCAGAAAGAATGTTTTCTATATCATCTTTATATTTTATAACATTGTCTTTAATAAAATTTGAAGGAACAGATAAAACCATATGATTTTTTTCAGGTATAAAATTTAAAAAATCGACTCTATTTATCAGCATGTGATAATCAGCTTGGGAATTAAAACCAGATAGCTCTTTTTTTACACCATCCCAGAAGATGGAATATTCTTTTTTCATAATTTATTCTCAAATAATTGACAAGTTATTAACAATACTATATAAATTTCAGTGAATTCTAAAATTTATATAAATTTTAAAATAAATTCATTTGCCAATGCATAAAGCATGTAATTCATTGTATATAAAAGAATTACAAGGCAAAATATTACAAAATATTTATAAATACTTATAATTTATATAGGTTTTTATAAAATTATTTATACTTTATTAACAGCTTGTTGACAAGAAATTAATTTATAAATTTTAGTATTTTTTCCTTTTATTTATTTATGTAGGAATTTTATTTAAAATTCAAGGAATTTTTTAGAAAAATATTGTTTTTTTTTATTTTTATAATTCATTTAATAGCAACGTTTTAGAATGTTCTTTGTTAAAATGATAATTAATTTTACTATTAGCAATATTTTTATTATTATTTAATATATTTATTATATTATGAATTTATAAATAAATTAAAGAAATTTAGTGAATTTTTTTAAATTTTTAAAATAATAGCTGATTGTTGAAAATTTGTTAAATTTTATTAAAATTAAACATAAAAAGATTAAGATATTAGTTATAAAATGGTTAGATAAGTAAAAATGATAATTGAAAAAAATTTTATAGTTCCTTTCTGGAATGATCATATTGGATTAAAAGTTGGTTTTACATTACCTGTAATGGGTAATCAGGCATTAACAAGAAAAAGTATTACTTCAAATAATACAACAAAAGAAAATAGAATAAATTTAGCAAAGAAACTGGGAATAAAGCCAGATAATATTTTTTCTCCGCATCAAATTCATTCAGATATTATTATCAATGTAAGTTATGATATGAAAGGCAAAGGAGCTTATTCAAAACGAAATGCTATAAAAGGCGATGCATGCATTACAAAAAATAAAAATATTTTATTAATAGTAACATGGGCGGATTGTGTTCCGGTATTATTATATGATAAAGAAACAAAATGGCTTGCCGCTATACATTCCGGATGGAAAAGCGTTAAACAGAATATTATTAAAAATACAATTAATGTTTTAAGAAACAATGAGGTCTCATTAAAAAATGTATTTGCGGCAATTGGTCCCGGAATTAAAGACTGCTGTTATAATGTAGGCAAAGAATTTAATGAATATTTTAAGAAAAGTAAATTTTTAATTAATAAAAATAATGGATTATATTTTAATTTATCCGGTTATGTTTACGAAGAGCTATTAAAGATTGGTATAAATAAAAATAATATTGATTTTTTTAATATATGCACATGCTGCAATGAAAATCCTTCTTTTTTTTCCTGCAGGAAAGATGGTATTAATTTTGAGGCTCAGGCTGCATTTATTGGTATTTTTGATCGAAATACTTTGGATTTTCTATAAAATATTATAATTTAATGATATTTCAAATTTTATCTAAATATTTTTGTAAATATCTTGATAAGTTTAAAGAAAAGAGGTATTTTAAGGATTCTGATTATGATTTTTATAGTCTTAATATAATTTTTGGGAGTAATAATGAGCGATAATAAAAATAATAAGAAACCGGATTTAAAACCGCAAGGGTCAGGAAGTCCCAGTAAATTTATATTATTTGCATTAATATTTATTACTATAATTACATTGATTTGGTTAACCTCAAAATTACCTGAAGGTAAACCTATTAATTATAATGAATTTATTAAATTGATTGAAGATGGTAAATTAAGAGTAGACAAGGATAATCCATTAGAAATTTTTGACAATGGTAAAATTAAAGGCCGATATTATGACGGTACTGCTGATAAAGAATTTATGACAATGATTCCTGTTATAGATGATAATGCCGATTTATATAATATTTTAAAGGAAAAAAATATTATATTTACCGGAAGGACTTCACAAAGCCCTTTTTTAACAATGTTTATATTTAATGTACTGCCTATTGCAGTATTAATTTTTATAATATGGTTTATTTTTAGAAATTTTCAAGGAGCCGGGAATAAAGCTTTTACTTTTGGTAAGTCAAAAGCAAAAAAATTTGAATCAAAAGAAAAAATTACATTTAAAGACGTTGCCGGTGTCAATGAGGCAAAGGAAGAACTGGAAGAGATCATAGAATTCTTAAAGGATCCTAAAAAATTTACACAAATCGGAGCTAAAATACCAAAAGGAGTCTTACTGGTAGGTCCTCCGGGTACAGGAAAAACCCTGCTTGCAAAAGCCGTTGCAGGAGAAGCAAATGTTTCTTTTTATTTTATGAGCGGCAGTGATTTTGTAGAAATGTTTGTAGGTGTAGGTGCATCAAGAGTTAGGGATCTTTTTGATATAGGCAGAAAAAATGCTCCATGTATTTTATTTATAGATGAGCTTGATGCTGTCGGAAGAACAAGAGGCGCAGGCTATGGAGGCGGCCATGATGAAAGAGAACAAACGCTTAATCAATTACTGGTTGAGATGGATGGTTTTGATCCGACTATAGGTGTAATTTTAGTATCGGCTACAAATAGACCTGATGTATTAGATCCGGCGTTATTAAGACCGGGCAGGTTTGACAGGCAGATTGTAGTTGATAAACCTGATATTAAAGGAAGAGAAGAGATTTTAATGATACATACAAGAAAGATTGCACTTTCAAAGGATGTTGATCTTCATAAGATTGCAAGGGCAACTCCGGGATTTACCGGCGCGGATATAGCAAATATGGTTAATGAAGCGGCTTTACTTGCAGCAAGATATAATAAAAAAAAGGTTTCAATGTTTGATTTTGAAGAAGCAAGAGATAAGGTTTTAATGGGTGTTGCAAGAAAATCAAGGATAATTCCGCCTAAAGTTAAAAAAATAACAGCTTATCATGAAGCAGGGCATGTAATTGTAGGTTTATTTTTAAAGAATGCAGATCCTATTCATAAGGTAACCGTTATACCCAGGGGAATGGCATTAGGATTAACATCAACATTGCCTGAAGAAGATATTTATATGTACTCCAGAGATAAAATTTTAGATGATATCTGCAGATTAATGGGTGGAAGAGTAGCAGAAGAGATAATATTTGATGATATTGATACCGGAGCTGCTAATGATATCAGCAGGGCAACAGATCTTGCAAGAAAAATGGTCACACAATGGGGAATGTCTGATAAACTTGGTACAATTACATATGGACAAAAAGATGAACCAATATTTATTGGTAAAGAAATAGCAACACATAAAGATTATTCGGAAAAAACTGCTGAATTAATTGATCAGGAATTAAAATTAATTATTGATAATCAATATAAGAAAGCTAAAAAGATTTTAACTGAAAATAAGGATAAATTGATTAAATTAGCCGATAAATTATTTGAAGAAGAAACTCTTGAGGCAGATGATATATATAAGCTTTTAAATTTGAAGCCAAATCATCTAACGGAATTAATAGAAGAGAAAAAAGGGAAAAAATAAATGTCTTTGAAAGCATCAATTTCCGGTATTAGAGGTATTGTTGGGGAGTCATTGACTCCTCAAATAATTATAGATTATGTCTCTGCTTTTTCTGAAATATTAAAGGACGGCAGGATTTTACTTGGCAGGGATTCAAGACAAACAGGCAATAGTATATCCAATATCGTTAAAGGTGTACTAAATTTTTTAGGAAGGGATGTTGTAGATATTGGGATAGTTCCTACTCCTGTTGTTTTATTTGGTGTTTTAAAGGAAAAATTTGCAGGGGGAATTATAATTACTGCAAGTCATAATCCGGAAGAGTGGAATGCTTTGAAACTTGTTAATGGTAAGGGTAAATTTATATCACCTGAGGAATTTGAAATATTAACAAAAAAATATAATCATAAACAATTTTTGTACAGTACTTATGAAAATATCGGTAAATGTTTTTTTGATAAAAATTTACCTTCAAAACATTTAGGTAGGGTTATGGAATTTATCGATACAACATCAATACGTAAATTAAATTTAAAAGTTGTAATCGATGCAGTTAATGGTGCAGGAGGGGAGCACACAATAGAATTTTTAAAAAAAGTAGGATGTAATATTATACCTATTAATATTGAGCCAACAGGTAAATTTGCACACCCGCCGGAACCGACACCTAAAAATTTGCAAACATTATCAAACGCAGTTAAAGAAAATAATGCGAATATCGGATTTGCATTAGACCCTGATGCAGATAGGCTGGTTATTGCCGATGAAAATGGTCTGGTTTTATCCGAGGAATTAACATTGGCATTATGCATAAAACATTATCTTAGTAGACATAAAAAAACGGATATAGTCGTTAATTTAAGCACCTCAAGAATTATTGAAGATATTGCATCCAAATATCAGGTTGAAGTGTATAGGGTGCCTACGGGAGAGATAAATGTTACGGAAAAAATGGAGGCTGTTAATGCAAAAATAGGCGGTGAGGGCAACGGTGGTATTATTGTAAAAGATATCAATAAATGCAGGGATTCCCTGGTTGGAATTGCTTTAATACTTGAAATGCTGGCAAAAGAAAGTAAAAAGCTTAGTGAGATTGTATCACAACTGCCTACTTATGTTTTAGTAAAGGAAAAAATAACTTCAAATAATATTGTTTATTCTAATTTACTGGGAAATTTAATCGTTGAATTTAAAGGACAAAAGATAGATACGCAAGACGGAGTAAGAATTGATTTTAATGATAAATGGGTATTATTTAGAAAGAGTAATACTGAACCGGTTATAAGAATTTTTGCAGAGGCAAAAACAAAAGAAGATTCTGTAGATTTAATAAACAAAGTTAAAAAAATTTGTAATATTTGAAAATAAAAATATAAAATGTTAAATAAAATTATTTTTTTATTTATTATTACAATTTTTATCAATATCAATATTTTTCCGGAAGAAGATCTATCAAAATTTTATTTAACTAAATCATATGAATATTATAAAGAAAATAAAAAAGAATTGGCTCTTCAATTATTAAACAAATCATATGAGTATTCAAAAAAATTACCAGAATATTATTATATTTCAAATTTATTATTGGAAGGTAATAGAAAATATTTAAATATAAAAAGAATTAATGCAAAAATGATATTGGATAACATTGGTAATGCGTATTTAATCAATGAATATGAATTATTAAAAAATGCAGTTAAAATATTCGGGGAAGTTAAAGATTATGAAATTTATATATCAGCCAATAATAAATTATTTACCTATAAAAGTATGGTTGTTATTGAAGATTATTTGGATTTTATTAATATTATTATTTATTCCGGTATTGATGAATATATAAGTTTAATACCATCAGTAATAATTGAAGCAAAAAAATTATTTAATTCTATTGATTTGGATTATTTTTGGCTTCTTTATAAAGTTAAGGTTAATATAAAAAATAAAGATTTTGATATTAATGAATTTAACAAAAATATAAGGCTTTTTTATGCAAACAATTATCCAATAATTAAGATTATTTATTTAAAGGCCCTTTTTTTTAATGATGCAAAAAATATTAATGATTCATATAAAGAGTATAAAAGTATTCCCAATAATCAGATTGAAAATGAGGTAATGTTTAAAAAAAGAATCCTTTTTGAATTTTTAAAAAAGGTTGATTATTTTAGTAATAAAATAATCCCGGATTTATTAAATGAATGGGCAGAAATTGGTAATAATGATTATAAAACAGAGATATTGTTAAAAAATAAAAAAATATATGATTTTATTAACAAGGATAAAAATTTAAAAAAAATGCTTATCGAATATACCGGTATTAGAGAAAAAGATGATAATGAAGATGGTGAGTGGGAAGAATTATATAAATATGAAAAAGGTATTGTTATTGAAAAGATTGTTGATAAAAATCAGGATAATGTGTATGAAGAATTATATATATTTTTTAATAAAGGAAATATTAATGAATATATAAGTTATTTAAATGGTGATAAAGAATATAAAAAATATATTTTTAATGAAAATGACATGACACTGCAATATATTGATTATTATAAAGATAAAATAAGGGAATACAGGGAAACTTTTGATAAATCTTTAATTAAATACGAGGAAGGAAAACTTAATAATATATTGAATAAAGAAAATCAAAAATATGTTACTTTAAGAGAGGAATGGACTCCTGTTCATAAAAGGATTAAGTTATACAAAAATCAGGTTATTTATGAGGAATTTGATATTGATAACAATGATGTTTTCGAGGAAAAGGCTTTTTATAAAGATGGTGTTAAAAATGAAGTATTAAAAGATTTAAATGGAAATAATATTTATGAAATTTATGAGGGTTATGAGAATAATAAATTGAAATTTATTAAATATAAGACTGATGAGAGTCTAAAAGAATATAATTATATAGAATATTTAACAAATAACAATAAGATTTTAAAATATTGGGATAATGATTATGACGGTATTTTTGAAATACTGATAGAAGATTATAATAATGGTGTTTATCTAACAAAATTTGATATAAATTTTGATAAAAAATATGATTATGCATATGAATATAAAAATGGTCAGCCAAATGCATTATACAGGCTTAAAGATGATAGTATGATTTTATTGAAAAAATATAAGCAGACAGAAAAAGAAAAAAAATTAAAATGGCGTATTATTTCTGTAAATGATATTGACAAATTATTAATTCCAGATGATATATATTTAAAAGATAAAAATAAATTAAGCGGGACTTTTATTTATAAAGGAAAAAAAGATATATTTAAAAATGGAAAGGTTGAAAATGAATTTTTTAGATATAAATTATTTATTATCGGTAATGAAATATTTCTATTAGATATTGATTCATTATAATATTAAAATTATCATTTAAAGGGTATAACAAGTGAAAAAAATCAGTATTCTTATTTCTTTAATCATTATTTTATTCTCATGTATTAATTTTAATGAGGTTATTGTTCCAAATTATGCTTCTGGATTAGAGAATATTAAGCATAATCTTGAAAAAGAAAAGATAGATTTATTTGAAGCATATATAGAAGTAAATAAATATATGGAAAAATACGGTAAAGTCAGTAAAGAAAATAAACAGGCACAGACTTTTTTAGAAGATATATATATGCAAATTGGCGTTAAACTTACGGAATATTTTGATCAGAATAATTTTGAAGATGCCCTTAGATATGCTTTAAGCTTGGAAACAATTAATAAAAAACCGGATGTCCCGGTAGATTTAATATATTCAAAACTTTCTGATAAAATGGATGCTTCTTCAGATATATTTAATCAAATTGATGTAAGAGAGGAAATGGCAGACAGGCTGATTTATGATAATAAAAAGGTTTATGAGTTATTAAAAATTTATGAAAAAAATAAAAGCAGGGGAGATTTCTTATATCACTTTGAAAAATATACAAAATCATACCCAAATTTATTAAATGAATATCCTGGATTAATAGATATTAAAAAGAAAATGGAAGATTTAAATGATTTAAATTTTGAAGAATTAATGAAGTCTGTTGTAGTTGTTATTCTTGATAAAGGTATTAATGTTAAAGAAGGAATGAAATTTTATGATAAAGGTCTTGGTACAGGTTTTTTAATAGATGATAAAGGTTATATTTTAACAAATCACCATGTCATTGCTGATCATGTTGATCCAAAGTATGAAGGATTTACATCTGTTAAAGTATATCTTAAGGATAATTTAGATGTTGGTATACCGGCAAAAGTTGTCGGATATGATAAAGTTTTTGATATTGCACTACTTAAAATACCCATTGAAAATAAAAATTATTTATCATTAGGCCGTTCGAGGGATATTGAAATTGGAGACAAGATATATACTATCGGTAATCCTCTTGGATTGCAGTATACTGTTACTTCCGGAATAATAAGCAACAAAAATATAAATGTTTTTCAGCTCGGCAGGTGTTTTATGATTGATGCGGCAACAAATCCGGGAAATTCCGGTGGCCCATTGATTGACGACAGGGGACAGGTTATAGGTATTGTTTTTGCAAAAATCCCTCAATTTGAAAATATTAATTTTGCAATTCCTTTTGAATGGGTCAGAAAGACAATCACTGCTCTTTATAATGGGGGTGAGGTAAAAAGATGCTGGATAGGCTCAGGTATTTATAATAATAAAGGAAATGTTAATTTTTATTATATCATGCCTAATGGCCCGGCATCTAAAGCAGGAATTACAGAAGGTGACAGATTGGTTAAAATTGACGGTGTAGATGTAGAAAGTGTTGAACATGCACAGTCATTACTTGCATGGAGAAGATACCCTAGACTTTTAGAAATTGAAGTAGAAAGAGGCGGGAAAATGCTGAAAAAGGTTGTAAGATTAGAAAAAAGACCCTATATGCCTGTTAAAACAATATTTGATAAGGACGTGGAAGCCAATATAATAAAACTTGTGTTTGGTATTGAGATAGAATATTATGATAAAGCATTTTTTATGAAGAAATATGTTACTAAAAAAGTTTATAAAGTTATACAAAATTCTATATTAAGTTTTGATCTGGATATAGGAGAAGGGGATCCCATAACTGTTTATGATTTAAAATATATTGAAAAAGATGATTTAGTAACTATGAGAATAAGATATAAACCAAGAAGTATTGGTGTTGCAGATAAAGTAATCGGTTTAGTATCAACTGCCGGGATCAATACAATCTTATAGAAAGATAATATATTTATGAATAATAACTCATTTTATTTAAAACTCATCAGAATAAGAGGATTATTTTTATTTATATTTTTTTTTATATTAACTAATTTTTTACCTTTGTTCATATATTTAATTTTTGATTATTTTAATTTACAATATAAATTATTTAATGAAAGTATTATTGAAAATAATCAGTTTATAATCATATCTATACTTAAGTATTTATCTTTTTTTATATTATTTTTTTTTATATGTATTAAAAAAAAGATTATAAGGATGTTTAATAATGAAAGCTGGTTTATCTCAATGGGAAAAGCCTTTTTTCCTGCCATTATTTCTTTTAGCTTTGGAATAATTTTAATAACTTTCTTAAACATTGTTGTTGTAGAGTTATTTAAAGAAGGCAGCCTTATTTATAGAGCAATAAAACTGCCAAACAGTACTTTGATTGATTTTATTGGTGAAATTAAAAACGCCAATTATATTAAATCTTTACTTTTTTTTATTATGATAATAATTTTTGCTCCTCTCTATGAAGAAGTATTATTTAGAGGTTTTTTACAGCATACTGTAGAAAGATATATTACAAAATACAACCTTGATATTATAATTACTGCACTGGTATTCTCATTATTTCATCTCCCATCTTTATCAAATGTTATTTTTGCCTTTTTTGTCGGGTTAGTACTATCTTGGCTAAGAAAAAAGAAAAAAACTATTAATGTTGCAATTTGGGTTCATTCTATGGTAAATTTATCAGGAATTATATATGCTATTATATATGAATATATCAGTAACAGCTAAAAAAGGTTTATATTTATGAATGAATTAATAAAAGAGTATTATATTTTAGAAAAAAACTCGTCAAAATTATATATTTGTTACAGTGAGGTGTTTAATGAAGATAAAGATTTTTGGATAGGATTATCGCTTGAAGAGGAAAAACATGCTTCAATTATTGAAACATGGGATGATATGCATAGTAATAATTTACTGCCTGAACAATTGTTATATAATGATATTGATAAAATTATAGAAAGCAATAAAGAAGTTAAAAATTATACTGATTTATGCAGAAATAAATTGATTAATAAGATTGATGCTTATAATAAAGCAATCGAATTTGAAAAAAAAACAGGTGAAGCTTATTTTCAATATACAATGAGTAAATTTAGCAATGACGAATTAATTAAAGTATTCCAGGATCTTGTAAAAGATGAAATTAATCATGCAGAAAGAATAGATAAGGTTTTAAAAAAGTATGAACAGTAATTATTATATTAACTTAAAAGATATAAGTATTGATGAATTAAAGAATGATATAATAAAAAGAGACTTAATACCAAGTCAGAAAATTTTATTAGAAAAAATAGGTGAAAGATTTGAGTATTTTAAAAATAAAAATATTAAAAATCTCTATGACTTACAGGAAATATTAAAAACAAAAAATGATGTAGAATCCTATGCAGAAAAAAGTAATATATCTTTTGATTATCTTATTGTTCTCCGTAGAGAGGTTAACAGTTATCATCCGGCACCTAATAATTTTAAAGATATACCTGGTTTAAATAATGATATTATAGTTAAATTGGATAAACTTGGCATTAAGAATACTTATAATTTATTCGGTAAGGTTTTAACAAAAAAGGACAGGTCAGCATTCTCAAAACTAAGTAACATCGATATTAAGAATGTTATTGAGCTTACTGTATTATCCGATTTATCAAGAGTTAAATGGCTAGGACCTATTTTATCAAAACTTATGCTGGATGCCGGTATTGATAATCTGGATAAACTGTCGGATGCCGATAAAAATGGGTTATATTTAAAACTTGTAAAAGCAAATGAGATTAAAAAATATACAAAAGCAAAATTTAAGGAATCGGATATAGAAATTTGTATTAATTTTTCAAAATATGTTCCAAGGGTAATAGAATATTAAAATTATTAATTATAAATAATTATTTATATATGAAATAATTATATTTTTACATTCAGAAATTTAAAGCTGATGATATTTTACAATCATCAGCCTTTTTTATAAATTATTAAATAATTATTATTTCAAAAAAATTATTTTTATCTTTAACATTTCCCCAATCAGCAACTTGTTTTTTATAGGTCTTTTACTCATTCGTTATTTATAAAAATATTTTTATTACCTTATATCATATTAATTTTATCAAAGTATTTAAGTACCTTTATCCTCTGTATTATTTTATAAATATAATGATATAACAATTATAATAAATATTTTTTTATATTTTTAACTCCAATATTGATTATCTAATATTTTGTATTTAATCATTGAGATAAAATTGAATTTAAAAACTTCAATCTATTTATTGCTGAAGCCCTGTTTACATAACTACTAACTTGTGACGATTTTCCAAAAAATATTGAGTGTGATAATCCAAGTTCTCTAAGAGTAGATCTATCCACAGAATAATAAATACTAAAATTATCTACTTGTACTTTTTCATTACTGATTTGTTTATCCCAAACGTCATGAGTTTTTCTCGTAGTGGGATTATAATATACATTTTTAGTCCATAGTGTTGATTCTGAAGAAAATGTTAATTTTACAGAGGTATTAAATGGAGTAGTTTTTTCAAATGGGTGAATATTAGAATTTGTAAATCCATCAAGAAAAGTAGATAAATCTTCTACACATGTTCTCTTGAAATCTTTTGTTATTTCTAATCGTATTGTGTAGTACCTATATGTTTCTTTGAGACCCGTACTTTTCCCTATTAATATATTTTCTGTATTTTCTTCAGTAGTTTGTTCATTCCCCTTATCATTTTGGGGTTGTGTCACATCACTCTCTACTTCTTTAGCTGTGGTTGTTCCATCACCCGATGATGTGTTTACCGATTTTTCATTATTTGGATAACTTCTATTTGTATCTGGCATTTTATAACTTTGATCCTTTGATATCCAATCTTGTGTTGTATAGCTTAAATCTCTATACTGAGGTGCTACCTGAATATTTGCTCCTGATGCCTGATTTATTGCATCTGCAAATAATCCTATTGATCCCATTATTGTACTGTTATAGCCTACTCCAATATGTCCAGAACTCCAGCTTATTATATTTGCTACTAACGATATACATGAGCCTACAATAAAATCTATAAGCCCCCAACTGCTACTATCTGACATTCCTGTTGGGTCAGTATAGTTTATAGGATTCGCACTGCAATATGCATAATGATTAAAGCCTTGCATTGCAGGATCAGGGGTGATAAATATTCCAACCTCTGGATCCATGTACCGCGCATTCATATAATATAATTTGCTCTCTTTATCATAAGTATGACCGGTAAACATGCGTTCTACATCAACCATTGGATTTTCAGTTATCCATGGTTCGCCGTATGGTGTAAATAGATATGATTGTACTTTATTGCCTTTATTATCAGTAAGCATTGATGTGCTTCCAATATTGTTTTGAGTATAATATAGTATATTATCAAGCTTATTGTCAATAAGACTCGCTATTATATATTGGCCATCACTTATATGTTTATTTATGCTTTCATCCTTTAAATCATAGAATCCATTTACATAAACACTTTTACTTATTATGATCCCAACATTATCTTTATATGTCTTTTTTATCCTCTGTCCCTTATTGTCATACATAAAATCTAATTGATATCCGCCCGGTAATTGCATATTAACAAGTTGATTTGCCTCATTATAGTTGAATGTCATTGTATCCTTTACACTGCCTATTGTTGTTATCTTGCTTAGCATGTTCCCAAAATCATCATAATTAAATTTGATATCTCCTGTTTTATTTCCTGTTATTATAATATTATCTATTGCATGAGTATTTGGCAGATAATTGAAGTTATATGTTGTTCCATCTTTATGTTTAGTTATTATTCTATTATTATCATCAAATGTATATGTTTCGTTATAGGTACTTGTGCCAGAGTTATAATCACCTTTTGATTCTGCAATTCTGCCAAGAGAATCATAAGTATAAGTCTGTGTAGATGTAGTACCATTTTTTAATTGTATGAGATTACCTGTAATATCAAAATCATAATCATAATTTAAAAATTCTATTGCATCTTTATTAACATTCATTGTATCAATCATATTATCATTTGAATCGTATGTATATTTAGTTTCTGTACCATTGCCATATTTTACATATGTTCTCTGGCCGTATTCATTATATTTGATACTTTCGATATATGCATATTTAGTTTCTTCATCGGTTATACTCTTAAGATAGCCGCCTTCATCATATGCATAGATAATTGAGTCTCCATCAGGGTAGGTGAGTCTATTTATTCTTCCCTGCACATCATACTCATATTTTGTATTATATGATGCCCCTTCAATTATTTTGTTTTCTTCTATACCTAACTGGTCGAAACTGTACTCTACTTTATAATAACTACCCTTTGATATGCTTTTTATATTCGATCGGGCATACTTTGGCACACCTGCATCAATGCCATTATATTCATAAGTTATATCACTATCATCAGTATCAGTATAATCAATTTTAATTATTCTGCTTAAATTATCGTATATATAATTTACTTCTCTTTTTTCACCATCATTCTCATTTCTTCCGTAGTCAATTACGGTTTCTAATTGCCCCAAAGCATTATATTTTAATTCAAATTTGCCTGCATCGGGTGATCTCATCCATTGCAATCTGCCAAGAGAGTCAAACTGCTTCTCTCCCATAGCACCGATTGCCTCATATAATTTAGCATTGCCATGCAGGTCGTATTCAAATGTTGTTTTTATTATATGACCATCATCTGCTGTTGTTTCGGCTCTTATGACATTGCCAAGCATGTCTTTATATTCTGTATCCATTCTATTTTTATTATCTTTTATTATACTTGCTATTTCTATACCATTTTCCTCTTTATTTGTTTGATATTCTTTCATAATTTCATAACCGTTTGGCATAATTATATGATAAAATCTTCCAAAATCATCGTATTTATAATCAGTAGGATACTTTAATGATTTGTCTTTATTATCAATTAATCCTTCATTCGCATAATCTGCTGTTGTAGATACCCCAGCTTTTATTGCTCTGCCCATTTTATCTCTTACAATATAACTTGATACTGTCCAACATTTATTATCATCAATCATACTTTCTTTCTTGGTCTGCACATTTCTTCCAAATGAATCTTTTATAAACTGCATCCTTATATAACCGCCGTCAGGAGATTTGGGAGTGAGTTCGTCTATATATTTTGCTTCTACCTTGAAATATTTCTTTCCATCGACTTTAATTGTTTCGTAGGAAAATCCTTTTGTAACTTTAATATTACCATCAATCGTTTCCTCTATACTTGTTACCCTGCTGTAATTATCATAATTGAATATTATTGTATCGTCATAAATGTCTATTGTCTCCTTTACTCTACCATATTGATCTGTTTTTGTTGTTTCTTTCAAACCATCAGGCATTGTCTTTATTACTATTTTATAATAATTATCTTTATCATAATCGATTGATATATTGGTTTCTAATTTTGTTAAATCATCTATGATCTTTGTTACATTTCCTAATTTATCATATTCAAAAATTGTCTTTGGATCTTTAGGATTGCTAGGGTCATTATTCCATACAGATTCACTTAATACAGATCCATTTTCAAAATATTCTATTGCCTTATAAGATATCCTTGTATTATTAAATACATCGATCTTTTCCATATTTATAGGATGGCATTGCCATTTATTTACATCAATAGAATAATTTGTTACAGTTTTTATATTATCATTGTTTTTATTTGGATCGTTGTAACTTATTTGTGTTGTTTGAGTTATAAGCCCATTATTTAAATCCATTGTATAATTATTCTCGGACACTATATCTCCTTTTACTTCATCCACTCCTAAAAATTGGCCTTTATCATTGTATATCCATGCTCTTTTTATTGACGGATAAACCATCTTTATATTATTATTGCCTGTTAAAACATTATTTTTTTCATACTCATATTTTTCCTTCCCAAGTATAATAGTACTATCATTTATCTTTATTTTTTGTATTGAACTATCAACCTGCCCACTTAAATATTTATTATATATTGGATTATTACAACTATCATAATAATCTATGTCATTATTCCTGTATGTTGTTTCAGTTGTATGGCTAACATAGGTTTTTTCTTTATCTGTATATGTTGTTATTACCTTGCTAAATCCCCTGAATTCTTTTTCAATTCTATCATATACACCGTTTTTATATGATATATATGTAGTCATATTAAAATCATTATTTCCTATTGTAATACTGAATAAACAATTTTTACTGCTATAATTACCGGTGTTTTCTTTATTTATGTCATAATAAAAATTCTGGTATTCTAAAGTTGTGATTAATCCTGTTATTTCATTTGTTATTTTGCTTAGTTTTATCTCTTTATACTGGTTGATCCATATTCCCTGCTGATCATAATCATCATCTGAATATAAAATATCAATAAGGCCATCCCCGTTTACATCTCCCAATCTTACTCCATTATCACCGCTATTATCACTACCATCGGTAAATTTTACCGGTGGAAAATAATCAGCTATTTGCCAGCCATTACCAGTATTTAAA
>Ga0209164_1001097_pt1 | contig 40134 bp, 37 predicted proteins | sample MTBNYHSulfiMetaG_FD_187458 | JGI IMG/M metagenome (GOLD analysis project Ga0209164, IMG submission 187458) | Enrichment culture microbial communities from rom New York Harbor, USA that are MTBE-degrading - MTBE-NYH (New York Harbor Sulfidogenic)... | ecosystem: Environmental > Aquatic > Marine >... | reverse complement strand
TGGGCGGCGATATGCCCCAAAAGGCTCGCGGGCGCCAGAAGCACCGATCCGCCGCAGCCGTTATCGCCGGCGGTCTACCTCAGCGGTGCAGTGCCGGATCGCGCGTTATATCGACCGATATCGTCGATCGGATCCAATCGAGCGTCGAGGAGCTTCTTTGTGTACTCCTCCCGAGGTGTGAGGTAGACGTCCTCCACCTTCCCGCTCTCGACAATCACCCCGTTGTGCATGACGGCCACCGTGTCAGAGACATAGGCGACGGCTCCGAGATCGTGGCCGATGAACAGGTAGGTCAAACCCAGTCGTCTCTGGAGGGCGCGCAGCAGATTGAGGATCTGCGCCTGGATCGAGAGGTCGAGCGACGCCACGGGCTCATCCAGCACAATGAGATGGGGCTCCAATGCCAGAGCCCGAGCGATGCTCACCCGCTGCGCCTGACCGCCCGAGAGCTGGTGCGGATACCGCTCCGCGTACGGCCGAGACATGCCGACCAGATCCAGCAACTCCCGCGCCCGCTCTCGCCGCTGCTGCCGGTCGCCGACACCGTGCACGTAGAGTGGCTCGGAGATGATCTTCTCCACGCTCATCCTTGGGTCGAGAGACGAGTGCGGATCCTGGAAGACCACCTGGATGTTCCTTCGCACTCGTCGCAGGTCTCCACGCCCTAGAGAGCGTAGGCTTTGACCCCGGACCAGTATCTCCCCCGATGTTGGGCGCAGCAGACCCGCCACCATCATCGCCGTGGTGCTCTTGCCTGAACCCGACTCGCCTACTAAGCCCAACGTGGTACCGGTCCTGATCTCGAAATCGGCGGAATCGACCGCCCGGAACCGCCTCTTCGATCTCCCTCGCCCGATCGGATACTCCTTGGTGAGCCCGCGCGCAATCACCAGCATGTCTACCGATCGCCCCTGAGCGGAAACGGCAACCGGGTCGCTCATCTCAACTCCAAGGCACGCTGCGCATGCAATTCCTCAGCGAAATGGCAAGCCGCTTCTCGGGTGGACCCCAGCACCTCGGTTCGCGCCGGCTCATCCACCCCACATCGGGACTGGGCGAATCGACACCGTGGGTGGAATGGGCATCCGGACGGTAGGTAGCGGGGGTCAGGTGGTACTCCCTCAATGGCCTGAAGCGGCTCTCGCGTGATGCCCCGGGGCAACGATCCCAGCAGCGCGGCCGTGTAAGGATGAGCCGGGCTCCCAAACACCGACGCAACCGGCCCGTACTCGACGATCCTTCCGGCGTACATCACCGCCAGTCGATCGGCGACCGCCGCCGCCACCCCGACATCATGGGTGATCAGCACCACTGCCATTCCGAGTCGGTTGCGCAGATCCTGGATCATCTCGAGGACGGAAGTCCTCACCGAGGTATCCAGGGCCGTCGTTGGCTCGTCAGCGAGCAGCACCGGCGGGTGAAGGGCGATGGCGGATGCGATCACGATCCGCTGCCGCATACCTCCCGACAACTCGTGTGGGAACTGCCGGGCGCGCCTCTCCGGATCGCGAATGCGAACCGCTTCGATCAATTCGACGGCCTTCTGCCGGGCCTCACGTCGCCCGGCTCCACGATGTACCCGCAGTATCTCCGCCAGCTGGTCCCCCACTCGGAAGCAGGGATTGAGAGAGGCCAGCGGGTCCTGGAAGACCATCCCGATGTCGTTGGCGCGATACCGCCGGAGTTCCGCCTTCGAGAACTCCAGGATCTCTCGATCGCGGAACCTGGCCGAGCCCTCGATCGTCGCAGTTGAGGGCAGCAGGCCGGCGACAGCCAACACCGACACGGTCTTGCCCGAGCCAGACTCACCCAGGATCACAAGGGTTTCGCCGGTCGACACCGACCAAGAAACGTTGCGCACAGCCTCCACGAGGCCATAAGCCGTCCTGAATCGAACGCTCAGATTGTCCACCGCGAGGACGGTGCCGCCGGTTTGACGATCAGATGGCACGGGGATCAAGCCTCTTGCTCAGCCAGTCACCCAGCACGTTCACGCAGACGATGACCAGAGTGATCGTGATGCCCGGGATGAGAGGGATCCACCACGCAGTGTCCAGGTAGCCTCTCCCGGCGCTCAGCATTCCTCCCCAAGTTGGGGTCGGTGGGGGCACGCCCAGCCCCAAGAAGCTCAAGGATGCTTCCTGGATGATGCCGCGAGCGATCTGGAACGTCCACACCACCACCAGAGGCGGGATGATGTTGGGCACCACATGACGCACGGCGATACCAAGACCGCGCCTGCCGATAGCCACCGCTGCGCGGAAGAACTCAGTCTGCTTGACGGTAAGCGTCTTGGCGTGAGCCAGCCGCGCGAATGGAACCCACTGCCACAACACCAACACGATGATGATCGTCCGCAGACTCGGCCCAACAATGGCAACAACCGATATCGCAATGACAAGAAACGGAAACGCCGTCTGGACATCGACCAGACGCATGATCACAGCTTCAATCCACCCGCCGCGGTATCCCGCCGTGACTCCAAGAGTGATCCCAATCCCCCCCGCCAAGGTTGCCACACTGAGGCCGACGGTGAAGGACACCTTGCCCCCGTGCACGATTCGGCTGAAGATGTCACGACCCAACTCATCGGCACCGAGGATGTGCCCCGGTTGGTAGTCATCAAAGCCCCAGGGGGGCGCAAGGCGTGCATAGAGATCCTGGACTCCGGGATCCTGCGGCACCCACCAGTCCGCCGTGAACGCCGCCACTATTCCCGCGACGAGTATGAGCGCGGCCAGGATTCCCGGGATATCTCCTCTCCTGAGGCGGAACCGCCTCTCAGCCGGGAGCATCTCCGGCAAAGGACGCGGAGCCTCAAACGCGGTCACTCCGTCCTCTCCCCTCCCGCCCTCAGCCGCGGATCGACAAAGCCGTACAGTAGATCAACAACAAGGTTGATCAGCACGACGAGGACTCCAATAACGAACACCCCGGCCTGGACGATGGGGTAGTCACGGGCAGTCACTGCGCCCACCATCAGTCTGCCAATCCCGGGCCAAGAGAAGACAGCCTCTGTGATCACAGCACCGCCGACAAACGTACCCAATTCGATACCCAGAAGCGAGATCATCGGCACAGTGACGTTCCGCAGAACGTGCCTGTAGTAGACGCGGCTCGAGCGGTATCCCAGAGCCTTCATTGTCTTCACATAACCCAGAGTCAGTTCCTCGCTGGCATAAGCCTGAACGAGTCGGAGCTGGCGAGCCATAATGAAAGTCGACAGGGTCACCGCCGGGAGGATCCAGCTCCTAGGCCCCTCGTTCCCAAAGGTCGGGAACCATCCGAGCTGGACTCCGAAGATGAATATCAAGAAGATCCCCAAGACGAAGTGGGGGACCGACTGCCCGAGAGTAGCGAACCATCTGGCAAATCTATCCCCCCAGGTCCCCGGCCTTGTGGCCGCGGTCATTCCCAAAGGGATAGCCAGGAACAGGGCGACACCTATCGCCAAAGAAGCCAGCAGCAGCGATGCCGGCAACCGACCCAATACTAGGTCGATGGCGGGAGACCGATACTGGAAGGAGTCACCAAACTCCAACTGGAACAGATCCGCTACGAACCGGCCGAACTGAACATAGATTGGATCATCGAGGCCCAGCCGCTCCCGGATCGCCTGAAGCATCTCCGGAGTGGCATCCGGCCCGCCGATCACACCGGCGGGATCTCCCGACAGACGGATGAGAAAGAAGATGAGAACGCTCAGACCCAGGGCAACCAGCACCAGCTGCCAGAGCCGATTGAGGAGAACCCGTCTCATCTGAGCGCTCTCATCTCCCTATACGATCATTGGCCGCTTTCGGCCATACCTCCTCTTCTGCTATCCGACGGTGACGAACTGGAACGGAGGGTTCCCAGCCCCGTCAACAATGAAGCCGCTCACCTCGGGGGCAAGGCCCCAGATGTCCGGGAGCGTGATCCCGAGCAACTCCGGCGCGTCCTCGTGCAGAATCCGGGCTAGCTCGCAGGCGGCCTGCTGGCGCTCCGCAGAGCCCTCCGGGTAGCCCCGGAACTCGGGGAAGAGAGCGTCGTACTCGGCATTCGAGTAGCCGATGTTGTGCTGAGGGAAGCCGGTCGTGAAGCGCTCGTACTGCACCGAACCTTCGATGAAGGGCGAGTAGCTCATCCCCCAGGCGAAGAAGTCTGGGCGAGGCACCCGGTTGTAGTAGATGTCAAGGTAGTTGCTGAACTCCCAGAACTGCACGTTCACCGCTTCGACCGTCTCGAGTTGCTCGATCTGATTGGCAACCGCCTCGGCGAGCAAACGGTCGTTGAGGATGAAGCCCACGGAGCTAACGAAAGTCAACTCCAGAGCCTCGTATCCTGCATCGCGGATCATCTGATCTGCCAGCGCCGGGTCGTACGCGTAGTCATCGACTTCGGGGCAGAAGCCGGACACTGAGGAGGGCACGATCTGGCCGTTCGCGGTCTCGCCAGTCCCAGCCATTATGGTGTCGATGAACACTTGCCAATTCACCGCGTGGTTTATCGCCTGTCGCACCTGCTTGTTGGCCAATGGTCCTTCGGCTGCCATTAGGTCGATTACGTAGGTACGAGGATCGAGCACGGAGATGATGCCAAGGCCCTCGGCCTCAAGGGTCCTCACCTGGTCGGTGGGCACCTTGGTGATCACGTTGACGTCGCCCGCCCTGAGAGCCGCCACGCGAGAGGCATCCTCAGGAATGACCACGAAGGTGAGGGAGTCCAAAAGGGGCTGCCCGAGAACCGAGTACTCATTCGGCACGAGGGCCAGACGCTCGCCCGGCAGGTACTCCTCGATCTTGAAGTACCCCGTGCCGATTGGGCTCTGGAAGAAGGCAGCTGCGCCTGACTCCTCCATAAGCCCAGGCGGAACGAGGGGCAGCGCTGCCATGAGCCTGGGCAAGACCTGCTCCGTGGTATCCAACAGAATGCGCACTGTGAGCGGGTCGATGACCTCGGCTCCTGCCACTACCCCGAGCTTGCCGGCGATCTGGGCACCATTCTCGGGGTCCAGGATGTAGTCGACCGAGTACTTGACGGCGGTGGCATCGAGAGGCTCGCCGTTCGGGAAGGACAAGCCATCCTTGATCTTGAACTCCCATGTCACGTTGTCGACGAGTGACCATGACTCGGCTACGTTGGGCACCACCTCCGACTCCTCCGAGGAGTAGGAATCGATGCTGGTCAGCGTCGAGTAGATCGAATACAGGATGAACGAGCGCGGCGGGGACGTCGCGGTGTAAGGATCGAGCACCGGCGGCATCGCACCAACTGCAACGATCAGATCGCCGCCTGTCGCAGGAGCTGCGGTTGTCGTTGTGGCCGCAGTTGTCCCCGAGCCCCCGGTAGTGGTCGAGGCCGCAGTCGTCGTTGTCGTTGATGTATCACCCGCGCCTGAGGTCGGTGTCGTCGACTGGGAATCGTCGTCGCTACAGGCAGCAACCACCACCAGCATGACAGACACCAACACCATGAGCTTGACCCGGAATGATCTCTCTTGGATCAGTCCCATCTGTTTGCCCCTTTCCGCCGGCTACCGAACACCCATGCTCAGATAGACAGCGTTGTGAACTCCTGTTCTGCTCTACTTCCTCTCCGTTGGTGTTCTGTTCCTCCCTCACTCACCCAGCTTCAGGAATCGGTACGCGTTGCGCCACAGGATGTCCTGGCGCTGGTCTTCCGTTATGAAGTCGATACCACGAATCCAGTTCGCCGATCCCCCAACATGGTCCCATGGGAACGGGTAGTCGGTACCGATGGTTATTCGATCGGCACCAACCTGCTCGATCAGCAGCCTCAGGGCTGCTTCATCATGCACAAGATTCCCATAATGGAACCGGCGCAGGTAACCCTTGGGCGGAAGGGCCATTGGCCGCGTGTCCGGCGACATCGCCAAGTACTTGCGCTGCAGCCGGCCCATCGAGTACATGGCGGCGCCGCCGCCATGACTAACCCAGACGTCGAAGCTCGGATGGCGGTCCAGCACCCCGCTGATGATCACCGACAGAAAGGCGAGGCTGGCTTCGATGGGTGGCCCGAAGCCATTCTTGAGAAGCGGATCCGATATTCGGCCTCTCTCGCCGAGCTTGTCGAAGAAGGCGGGATGTAGCGACAGGGTTGCGCCTGCTTCGGCGATTGCATCCAAGACGGGCACGATCGATGGGTCATTCAGGTTCCGTCCTGCCGCATGGCTGGCCAGGGCGAAGTGCTTGATCCCGAGATCCTTGACGACGCGCTCGACCTCAGCGATCGCGGCCTCGGTGTGCGGAACCGGAAGATGTGCCAAGGGCGCGTAGTGCGCGGAGTCCACGCGCTGGAGTTCGGCCAGCTCGTCGTTGACCTCGCGAGCCAGGGAAACTGAGTCGGCCTCACCGAGGTGATAGCTCCACAAATAGCCGACCGGCATGACTGCCTGGAAGTCGATGCCTTGTGATTCCATCCGTCGCTGGGTGCGTGCGGCCGGATCGGCTAGGTCAACCTCTGGGAAGCTCAACACCCGGTAGGGCCCGCCGCCCTCACCACTGAGGACGTTACCCCCGGAGCCATCCTTCTCGAGCTTCCAGCCATACCACTCCTTGCCTGCCCGCGCCGCCTTGATGAAGCTGTCCGCCCAGAAGTGGCAGTGCATGTCGATTGCTTGCATGCGCGGTGTTCCCTTCCTTGCTGCGGCTGTGTCAGACCAGAGGCTTGCCGTTCTCGACTATCACCTTTCCATCCACCTCGGCGGTGGGATGAAGCAGCATGAGATCGATGTGCACTGCGCTCTTCACGTTCCCGCCGACGACGCTGTTGCCGAGAGCGAAATGCATGGTGCCCAGGAGCTTCTTGTGCTCGGTGATACCCGTGTCGGCCGCCCAGGCGTTGGTCCCGATGCTGAGCTCGCCGAGGTTGTCGGAGTTCTCGATTCCAGCAGTGATGCGCTTGAGCTCCTCTGCCTGCTCCCCCCCTTCGATCTTCACGCAGCGGCCCTTCTCCCACGTGGTTCGCACTGGTTCCCGGAGTCGGCCGAGCATGTGCGCGGTGCCATCAGCAACCAGCACACCCTCGGCGGTACCCGTGACAGGCACTCCCCACGCTTCGCCGCTTGGGAAGCCCGAGACTTGACCCGGTTCCCGCGCGAAAGACGCTCCGATGTTGTACTTGGCACCATCGAGTGACGCCGTGAAGTCAGAGCCGTGCGCGCAAGTCACCCTGATCTGCTTGCCCGCTTCCAGGGCGTCCACAAGCGGCTTGGTCGCCCGGTACACCTCCTCGTAGTCGGCAAGGGCTGCCCCCCCGGTGAGACTCGCGGCCCGGACCGCGGTCATGACGATGCCGCGTGCTCCTGCCTTGAGAGCCGCACCGAATGCGGGGGTGAAGGCGATCCCGGTAGAGGTCGGCGCGATGATGACGTTGGCCCCGCTCAGTCCCCCAGCAATGACCGCGTTGGCCGGCGCGCCGGCCATCGCACGCTGCGGCATCACCAAGAGCGACGGCTCGCCGCCGGCGGCAACCACAGCAGCGAGCAGCGCATCCACCACTGCGAAGTCCGACCCGCTGTCGGCGACGACTGCCACCTGTTCGCCGGGTTTCACCTGGAGAGAGGTGCTGACGACACTCCAGGCGGCTCGGGCTACACCTACCTGAACCCAGTCCGTCATGCTTGGGCCTCCTCGTAGTCGATGAGCAGCTTCGCCCTCCCGGTGGTGGTCCACCCACGTCGGAAGTAGTAGGCATCGATGACCTCGAGGGGCGCGAGCCCCTCCAGATCCTCATTGCCCCCGTCGTACAGGCTCACCGCCCCCGCTCCCCGCCAGATACCTACCGTGTTGGCCGTCGCCAGGTCGTGCGCTATCAGGTGGCGGCTGGGCGCGATGTCGGGGCACGGCGACGGGATGTAGCGGTAGGAATACACCCGGTGCCCGTACGAAGGGATTCCGTTGTCGGGAACCTGCTCCTGGAGCTCTACGTCGACGGTCATCACACGATGGCCGAGTCGATTGACAACCCCGCGCAAGCGGGTGCCCGGCCCGATGGGACCCATGCCGGGATTGAATGGGTGGACTTTGGTCAGCCAGACGTCACCGAGCTTCTTGGCGAAGCCGGCGAAGTGGCCGAACACCACCGACCAGTCTGCGTTGACCCAGATGAAGGCGGAGAACCGCCCGGGTGCTCCGTCGTGTTGGCAGTAAAGGCCGACCAGGCCCTCCCGGTACTGCGTTCGTTCGGGCTCGATGTGCGCTTGGTCGGGGTTTGCGCCGCTCACCTTGACCATGTCGGCGACGTAGGCGTACCCGAGGGCATCGTCGGTCAACTGCAGTCCATCAGGCAGGTAAGCGCTTGCCTTGCGCGGATCCACCCGAAACGTGACCTGGATCGCCTCCGCGCTGATGTGATGCGGCAGGTCCTCAACGAGAGCGGCCCGGCCGCTCGGCGATACGGGATTACCAAAGCCCTTCAGTTCGCCCATGCCAGATCTTCCTCCTGGCGAAACAGCGTTCCGCTCCTGCGCAGCCTAGCAGCAAGAGCCAGCCCCCGCCGCAAGCCGCCGTATGCCGCCGGATGCATGCCCGGGCGAGAGCTGCGGGGGCAAGGCTCTCGGAATGCCGGGCGGCACGCCCGGCGTGCCGAACCTCGCTTCAGTCGGCGGCGACTGCATCCGGGGATGCCTCGAGAGACACCCCCCGATCCGTCCGCCGAGGAGAACCCAGCCCCCCCACCTGTCGCCCCACGGCGCTCAGCGGCGACCCAGCAGGCTCGGCACTCATGTTTCCGCAGCAGCCGGCCGGGCTCTCCAAGCCGCCGGCGTCCTGGCGCAAGTCCCTCGGCTACGTGGAGAAGGGATCCGACCAGGGATGCTGCTCGGCGCCGGCCTGCTCCAAGCCCTCGAGGTAGGCATCTCGCCGGGCTTCCGAACGGCGGCGCAGAGCTTCGGGAGTATCGGCCGATGAGGCCGCTGCGGCCCGGGTCACGACCTCAGCAACAGCGGCGATCCTCGAGTGAGGAACGACCACAACGCCCGATGCGTCACCGACTATGAGGTCGCCGGCGCTCACCACCACACCTCCGCAGTGCACTGGGACTCCGATCTCCCCGAGATGGTTCTTGGCCGGCGAAACCAGGCTCTCCGCCCGGCCGAACAACGGCACACCCATCTGCTCAATCTCGGCAACGTCGCGCCACGCCCCGTCGATGACGACCCCGGCCAAGCCCTGTTGGGACGGCGCAGCCAGGGCCTTGGATCCCGAGCCGCAGGCCCCGGTGTATCCGCGCCAGTCGACCACCAGCACCTCGCCAACGGTCACGAGGCTGAGACCTCCCAGGATGGCTCGATTGTCTCCCGGCACCGCCTTGACCGTCGCGGCGACCCCCACCATTCGCCCGCACCGACCATGCAGGGGTCGGACTCCCGGATCCATGGTGTAGAGCGGACCCACCGCATCGGACACGTCGGATGCCGACACCTGTCGAAACGCTTCGAGAAGTGCCGCCTCCAAGGCCGGGACACCGCTGACCCGTCGTGGAGGAACGGGGGGGCGCTCCGAGCGCCAAGTCATGTCACCCTCCCGCCTCGGCCCAGCTACTGACCTGGATTGGATTGGACAAGGTTCCCAGTTCCCTGGTCACCAGCTCAATCCGGCCGCCATGCTCCTGAGCGAGATCCGCACGGCGGAGGTAGTGGCCCTCCGCCATGTTCATCGCACCCATGGCGATCACATCACCGACTTCGAGAGTGGTGGTGGCACTCACCGTCTCGATGATCTGCCCGATGGAGAAGTTCTGCTCGCCGATCGTACCCTTCTGTATCGTCGTGGACTCCCCGTCGCCATGGACGATCCGGGTGAGCAGCTCCACTTCTTTCGGGTCTCCGACGTCCTCGAGAGGCACGATCCAGGGACCGAACGGGCAGAAGGTGTCAACACCCTTGGACCGCGCCATCGCTCTGTTGATGAACTGCTCCTTGACACCGTCCTTGCCTGGGATCTGCATCACGACGGCGTCCTGTAGGCCGAACCGGGAGGCCGAGATGTCGCAGACAAGGGAGAGGCCCGCGATGTAGGCGTCGGCCTCACCTGCCTTCACCCGCGTCGCTCGGCGCCCGATGACGACTGCGGGCTCGCCCTCGGGCTGGATTCTGCTCTCCATCTCCTTGTAGATCTGGATCGTCTCCCCGTGCCCGATGACCGCGCTCGGTGCCTTGAGGAAGAAGATGGGACGCGGCCATCCGCCCCCGTACTCGGGTTGGTACTGCTCGACGATCGCAGTGGGACGATTGGAGTTGATGCACACGACCTTGGACGGCCGACCCACGGGGGCGCCCCACTGGACCTCGTCAGCGGCGTACGAGTAGTCCTTCGCATCCGCTCGGGTCTCGATGACACCCCGGCAGTCGCGCAGGAAGACCTCCCGGAATCGTCCACTTCCCAGCAGCGAAACCATGTCGCTGGGGAATCCCACCGGACCCAGCTCGAAATGCGCCGAGAGACGAGCCAGATCGTAGAGCGCAACCTCATCCATCGACGCGACGACTCTCGCGAGCCCCTGTACCACCACAGTGGCCAGTTTCATCGGATCTCCTCCTGGACTGTTTGCACCCCGTGCCGGGAAGCACCCCCGCGCCGGCCTGTCAGGCTCACCAAGGATAGCATTTGTTCCGATAGCCGAACCGGCGTTCCGCAGTATGATGAACCGCTCTGCCGCCTCCTCCGAACGCAGATCGCAACACCACGATGCCGGCGGCCGGTCCGTCAGCCGGCTTCGCCGCCGGGGAACTCGACCGGGTCCAACGGCTCCCTGCCCGCGAGTACCCTCAGCACGTTCTCCCGCATCCGTGCGGCTGCCTCTGCCTGAGACTCGGCGGTCCGTCCTGCGATGTGCGGCGTGATCAGCACGTGTGGTAGACGCCGCAGGCCGTGGGCGGCATCCAGAGGTTCGGGATCGGTCACATCGAGGCCGGCTCCGGCCAGGTGGCCGGCCTCCATGACCTCGAGCAGATCCTGGGTGATGACGATGGGCCCCCTCGCGATGTTGATCAGACAGGCGCGCGGGCGCATGGCCATCAGCGCGACCTTGTCGATCATCCCTTGGGTCTCCGGGGTCAGCGAGGCACAGAGGACCAAGAAGTCGGAGTTGCCCAGCAGAGTCGGCCGGTCGACGAATGTCACCGGCCCGCTCGAGACGCTCCCCGGGCGCTGAGTACGCGTGTGTGCCAGGACCTCCATCCCGAGGCCGTGGCCGGCACGTGCCAGCAACTGCCCAATGCTGCCCAACCCAAGGATCCCCAGGCGCTTGCCGCCCAGCTGAGTGGAGGTCGTGGCATGCCAGGCAGGATCGGCGCGCAGCCAGGCATGCCGGGCCAGGTAGAACATCATGAAGAGCGCGTGCTCCGCGACAGCCCGGCTTCTCACACCACGCGCATTGGTCACCACAATCCCTCGGGCCCGGGCTGCCGCAACGTCGATGTTGTCCACGCCTCTCCCGGTCTTGGCCACAAGCCGAAGGTTGGGTGCCCGGCGCATCATGTCCGCCGTGACCGGGCGGAGCGTCGTCAGCAGCACGTCGGCATCGCCCAAGAACGGCGAGAGTGCCTCCAGGTCGAAGGCCGGAGGAAGAATCACGAGATTGCCGGGACCAGCCCAGTCGGCCTGTATCCCGTACTCGGCCGCAGTCAAGAGAGGGTCGACCACCAGAATGCGCGCCATCTATTCCTGGATCCTCAGCATTCGCCCAACGCTTCGACTCGGTCGGAGGATAGGCAGCCGATGCCGAGCCGCGGCGTCCCGCAGGCTCTCCGCGCAACCTTCGCAGCAAAGGGGGGGGTCCCCGGGTTCGACTCTCGGCGTCGACGTGGTCCCCGGCCGACTGGTGGCTGTCAGCGCCCTTCGTAGAAGGAAGTCGCTGCTGCCACGCCGGCAGACTTGACCGGGAATCCCTGCGCGGCAAGAGCTGCTTCCAGCCCTTCCAGCAGCAGGGACACGTTGTCGCGCGTGGAACCGGCCCCCATGATCCCGATGCGCAGCACCCGGCCGGCGAGAGGGCCGAAGCCGCCGAGGACCTCGATGCCCGCGGAATCGAGCAGGTGCTTCCGCAAGGCACCATCGTCGACACCTTCAGGGACCCGGACCGCGTTCAGCGGAGGCAACCGCCACCCCGGCGCAACGTGCATCTCCAGTCCCATCGCCTCGGCCCCGACGACAAAGGCCTCGTGATTGCGAGCGATTCGGTCGAAGCGGGCCTCCAACCCTTCCTCTTCGATGATGCCCAGCGCTTCTCGAAGGGCGTAGTAGAGGGATGCTGAGGCAGTGTGGTGATACTTGGCCCCGTTCCAGTAGTCACGCAGGAGCAGGAGATCGAGGTAGAAGGATGGGACCCTGTGAGAGCGATTCTCCAGAGCCTCGACCGCCCTTGGTGACACGGTTAGCGGAGCCAAGCCGGGCACGCACCCGAGGCCCTTCTGGCTGCAGCTGTAGGCGATGTCGATGCCGGTGGCGTCGACCTGCACCGGCACGTTGCCCAGCGATGTCACACAGTCGCCGATGACCAGGGCTCCCACCTCGTGAGCGGCGGTGCAGATGGCTGCGCCCGGCTGGAGCACACCGGTAGAGGTCTCGCCGTGGACGAAGGCCACCACTCCGGGTCGCTCCCGGAGGATGAACTCCTCGGCCGCTCCGTCCTCGAAACCCTCCCCCCAAGGTCGCTCGAGGCGGACCACCCCTGCCCCCTGTCGGAGAGCCATCTCGGCGATCCGCTCGCAGAAGTAGCCGTTGGACAAGACCGCCACCTTCGTGTCTGGGCCCACGAAGTTGACTACTGCCGCTTCCATCCCGGCGGTCCCAGTGCCCGAGAGGGCCAAGGTCATCTCGTTGGTGCTGCCGAAGACGGAGCACAGCGAATCCCGTATGTCTCGCATGACCTCGAACAAGTAGGGGTCGAGGTGGCCCACCACCGGCTGGGCGAGCGCCTCGTAGACCCGCGGCTCTACTGGGCTAGGGCCGGGTCCCATGAGCAGGCGAAACGGAGGATGGAGAGGAGAGTGCGTAGCTGCCATGGCGTCCATTCTCCGCCTCGTCCTGGTGCTCATGCAAGCCGGGAGCCTCGATCCGCGAGCCTTTGCCGCTCCGACGCCTTGGCGAACCACAGCTCGAGGGTGGAGGGGGAGGGAGAAGCCGTCAATGCTTCCGATGGCGTGCTGTGCCGGGCGCAGCCTTCCGAGAAGCAACCGCCGTCGGCCGGACCCGAGACACGAGTCCTGGGCCCGAGCAGCCCAACCGCAGCGGAACCCAGGATCCCTGGCTCCTCGGCGCCGCCCCGCGGAGGCCTCTGGCTCACCACAGACCGGGCGCCCGGCTTCCGGCTATCGGGCCAGCTACCCGAAGGCACTACCCGTCGTAGGTTGTGACGCCCCGGGATCTTCGGGCCGCGCCCGGTCCAGCAGGATGTCCGGACAGATGCCCGCGGGTGCCGCAGGCTGCCTACCTGCCTAAGCAGCGACGTCTTGCGAGCCCCTGGTGGCAATCGGGGACAAACGACGAGGAAAGCCAACCGCTCCTCATCGCAGGCGCCTTCGGCGCAACCGGCCCGGGGACCATTCCTGCAAGGCGTCGGACCACGAAACACAATCGAGGCCGCTGCTCTCGGAAGCAGAGCAGAGCCGGCGCGGGAATGCCGGATCCGTCACTCACAACGGCCAGTCACTGAAGGGCCTGCCGCACTTCGTCCAAGGCGGCGTGCGCCGAGGCCGTGAGCAAGCCCAGGTCACTGCCCACCGTTACGAAGTCATACCCGATACTGACCATCCGAAGCGCCTGCCCGGCAGTGGCGCAGTAGATGCCGGCTGTCTTGCCCAGGGCGCGGACGGACTCAGCAATCGTGACTAGTAGGGCCAGGATCTCGGGATCCTGGAAGCCCAGCTCCGGGCGCTTTCCGAACGCGAGAGCTAGGTCGGCGGGCCCAACGAAGACGCCGTCGAGCCCCGGTACCCGGATGATGTCGGCCAGTTCATCAAACCCCGACACGGTTTCGATCATGGCGAGAGCCATCACCGTGTGATTGGCCTTTTCGGTGTACCCCTCGTCGGCGGATGACGCAGCCCGTGGTGGCGCGAAGCTCCGGAAGCCCTCGGGAGGGTATCTACATGCGCCGACCAGAGCCTCCGCGTCGGCGGGGGTGTTGACCATGGGACAGATGACGCCGTAACAGCCAGCGTCCAGGACCTTCATTATGGACGCGGGATCAAGCCAAGGAACCCGGACAAACGGCACCGCTGTGGTGGCTGACACCGCCTGGATCATGGCTACAGCTGACTCGAGCCCGATCAGTCCATGTTGCAGGTCCACCGTCACCGAATCCCATCCAACATGCGCCATCGCCTCGGCGGAGATTGAACTGGGGATGGTGAGCCACCCGTTGAGAGCGGTGTGGCCGCGCTCCCAGACCTCACGAAGCCGGTTCGCGCGCACTCCCCAACCCCCTCTGTCACCAGCGGTTGATGGCATCTGCCCCCGGGCCGGCCATTCCACCCCCGCCGGGGACTGCACCTCTCTCACGAGGTCCCGATTGGAGGAGCCATCCTGGTTTCTATCACGCCGATCGACGAGATCTCGCCCCGGACCACGTCGCCAGCGTTGAGGTAGGTATCCGTAGCTGCTCCTACACCAGAGGGCGTCCCGGTGGCGATCATATCGCCAGCCTCCAGAGTCATGAACGTCGAGGCGAAGGCCACCAACTCGGCAACTGAGAAGAGCATTTGACCGGTACTGCCGTTTTGGTGTATGACGCCGTTGACCTGCAGGGTCAGTTCCAGGTCGTGGGGATCGCCGACCTCGTCTGGAGTCACCATCCACGGTCCGCAAGGCGCAAACCCATCGGGCCACTTCCCCATGAGCCAGTCGAAGAACGCATCCCAGTGCCCGGGTTGCCGATCGGCCAGGCCCCAGTCCATCTTCCGGGCCGACAAGTCATTGATGGCCGTATATCCTGCAACGATCCCGAGCGCCTCGTCCGTCCCGAGGTTCCTGCCGGTTCTACCGATGATGACCGCCAACTCCAACTCCCAGTCCACCGCAAATGAGACTGTGGGCAGGCACACTGTCGCGAACGGCGCCGCGATGCAGGTTGGCGGCTTGAGGAACAGCTTGGGCACCGCGTTCGTTGGACCGATCACCGGAGCGCCGATCTCCCGAATGTGCTCGCCGTAGTTCATGGCGGCACAGAGCAGCTTGCCCGGCCGCCCTATGGGCGCCATTAGGCGATCCCAGGCGACGAGTACCAACGGGTGCCGACCGGCCTCCTCGGTCAACGCCGGGAGCTGCTTGCCGGAGACAAGGAGATCTAGAACCGGGTCGTCGGTGACATGAGTGAACACTCCAGTAACATCGGCGACTTCAACCCCATCCGATCGTACTCCGAGAACTACCCCTGCCCGGACCCCTCCGGAGCCCCCGCTGGAGTACCTGACGAGTCTCACTTCCGGCCTCCTTGGCTGTCGAGTGCTTTCAAGCAGCCCGCAACATCCCCTACCGAGATGACATCAGCATCGAGACCAGCAGCATGTTCGAGGCCGGCACGATCGACGTCCGACCACACCCACACGGTAAGGCCTGCATCCCGCAGCTCCAGTACCTGGCTTCGGGTCAGCAGGCTGGCCGTGTGGAAAAGGCCGACCGCCCCCAGTCGCCGGGCGTCTACAAGATGGGCGGCAACATCCGCCGGCTCATCCTCGCTCATCCACGGCACGACCTGCAACTTGGGGAACCGCTCACGCACCACCGCCAGGGCTTCGAGATTGAAGCTGGACACGAAGTGACGCTCCAGCGTCCCCGTCCGGGCCAGTTCCTCAGCAAGGAGGAAGCCGGCTTGAGCCGTAGGCTCGACGCCAGCCCCTTTGAGCTCGATGCAAAGCGACGTCCCTGCGTCACGCGCGAAGTCGAGCACTTCACCGATGAGGGGGACCCTGGTGCCGCGCCACTCAGGTGAGAACCATCCTCCGGCATCTAGGGCCCGCAGATCCTCCAGTCGGGTCTCTCGGACCAGCCCGCTCCCATCGCTGGTCCGGCCCAGGATCAGATCGTGCAGCACCACCAGCTGGTCGTCGGCGGATAGCTGCACATCCAGCTCGATGCAGGCAGCGCCGAGTTCGACGGCGCGCCGGTAGGCAGGAATGGTCTGCTCCGGCCGATCGACGGTGTTACCCCGATGCCCGCAGACGCGCGTCCGCCCTGCCCGGAACCTCTCACTGGAGACCGCCGTCATTCGCCATCCTCCGTCACAAGGCCGTCGGCCGGCCACTCGTCGGCGGCCGCCCGCAGCTCCACCGCCTCCCGGACTCGCAGAACAGCGCCCGGCCAACAGACCGGCCGCCAGCCCAGGGCAGATCGTGCTATCGACTGTGCTTAGTCGACTAGATCTGCAGGCGGTCTCAGGCTACTCTAGAGTGCGATTCTGATGCAAGAGCTGCTCGCCGGCCGGGCCGTCCATCGCGACCCCCTCCTACGCATTGAGCAGCTGCACGTCTCCTTCACCGAGCGTCAGGGAACGGTCCTGGCGGTTCGGGGGGTTTCTCTAGAGATCGGCGTCGGGGACTCCCTAGGGGTCGTGGGCGAGTCCGGGTGTGGCAAGACTGTCACTGCCCTCGCCATCCTCGGCTTGCTCTCCCTGAACGCCAAGGTGTCAGGAGGAGTATGGCTCGGCGAGCTCAACCTGGCCACGGCCCCGGAGAAGGCCATGAGGAAAGTGCGCGGGCACCAGATCGGCATGGTGTTTCAAGATCCCCTCGCCTCGCTCAACCCGGTCATGACCGTTGGAGCACAAATCGATGAGGTGCTGGCTGCTCACCTCGACCTGACGCACCGGGAGCGGCTAACGCGAGCCATCGAACTACTCCGGATGGTGGAGATTCCCAACCCGGCAGCGCGACTCCGGGCCTACCCGCATGAGCTGTCCGGCGGTATGCGCCAGCGGGTCATGATCGCCATGGCCCTAGCCTGCCGTCCCCAGCTCCTGATCGCCGATGAGCCAACCACCGCCCTTGACGTCACCGTGCAGGCCCAGCTCCTGGACACCCTGGCTCGCCTGCGGCTCGAGCTGGGAATGGCCCTGATGTTGGTCAGCCACGATCTGGGTGTGGTGGCTCGCGCCTGCAGGCGAGTAGCGGTCATGTACGGTGGCCGAATCATCGAGACCGGCCCCATGCAGCAGGTGCTGACCGGCCCGCAACACCCCTACACGGCCGCCCTTCTCGCCGCTCAGCCGAAGCTGAGCGGGCCGACCCGAACCGGGCTGCGCTCCATCAGCGGCATGCCTCCGCGGCTACGGGAAGACATCACGGCCTGCTCTTTTGCTCCGCGTTGTCCCCGCGCCGCAGCACGGTGCTCTGAGCAGGACCCCGCCCTCGAGAGCACGAATCCCGAGCGCGCCGTCGCCTGCTTCTTCCCCTCTCCTTCGGAGCCGGTATGAGCACTGCGGGGGCCACCACGCCGCCACTCCTGGAGGTCAGGGATCTCAAGGTATGGTTCGGCAAGAAGGATCGCCACCACAAGCCGGTGAAGGCTGTGGATGGAATCGACCTTATGGTCGCCGCGGGAGAGACCCTCGGACTCGTCGGCGAATCCGGTTCCGGCAAGACGACCGTGGGCCGCGCCATCGTTGGCCTCCAGCGGCCGACGGCCGGTGAGGTGCTCGTGGAAGGACACAACATCCACAGGCGCCGATCCGTATCCCCCGAACTCAGGCGGGCGGTGCAGATGATCTTCCAGGATCCATACAGCAGTATGGACCCCCGCCAGAAGGTCGGACGGGCCGTAGAAGAGGTGCTGCTGATCCACGGCCTTGCCGACAAGAGAGCCCGAGCAGAACGCGTTGCCAGCCTCCTCGATCAGGTTGGCCTGCTCGACGAGCACCGTACCCGTCACCCCCACGAGCTCTCGGGAGGTCAGCGGCAGCGTGCCGCCATCGCCAGAGCTCTGGCAGCCGAGCCGAGACTCATCGTCTGCGACGAACCGGTAACCGCCTTGGATGTTTCCATACAGGCCCAGGTCATCAACCTGCTGATTGCCCTCCAGGACGAATTGAGCATCGGCTACGTTCTGGTCTCGCACGACCTGAGCGTCGTGAGATACGTCGCCCACCGCGTGGCGGTCATGCATCTCGGGCGTGCCGTCGAGACCGGCTCCAGGACAGCGCTGTACGACGATGCCCGTCACCCTTACACAATCGCCCTCATGTCGGCTGTGCCATCCGCCGAGGTCTCGGCAAGCAAGCCGCCTCGTGTGGTTGTGGCGGGCGAGCCGCCTGATCCCGCCAACCCACCTCCGGGCTGTTCCTTCCACCCGCGCTGCTGGCTGCGAAGCCAGCTCCAGCGGCCTCCGCTTTGTGAGCAGGAAGAACCCTGCCTCCGCCAGCCCCCCGACGCTGCAGACGGCCACCTCGTCTCTTGCCACTTCGTTGAACAGGTGCGCGCCCACCTACCAGCGCTGCGAGCGAACGCCAGCTGAGAAGGAGATGGCCAATGGAGTTGCGCAGGGTGAGCGTGATCGACTCCCACACCGAGGGCAACCCCACCCGCGTCGTGCTGGGCGGTGTCGACATCCCGCCCGGTGCCAGTATTCGGGAGCGCGTCGCTTGGCTGCGCGAGCACGACGATGCCCTCAGGCGGTTCCTCAACTTCGAGCCACGCGGCAACCCCATGATGTGCTCGGTATTGCTGCTCCCCCCACAACACCCGGACGCCGACCTGGCGGCCATCATCATCGAGCAAGACGAATACGTGCCCATGTGCGGGCACTGCATCATCGGAGCGGCTACCACTGCGATCCACGCCGGTCTTGTCCCGATGACCGGTGACCGGACCACGGTGCGATTCGAGACGGTGGCCGGAGTGGTGGAGTGCTCGGTCGACACCAGCCGAGGGACAGCGGGGGCCGTCACCTTCCGCAACGTGGAATCGTTCCTCCTTCTGCAGGACCAGCCCCTGCGGTTGCCCAACCATGGGGTCGTCCCGGTGGATATCGCCTTCGGGGGCGACTTCTATGCCATCGCGAGCGCGGATCGGCTCGGGCTTCGCTTGGTCCCGTCGGCGGAGAGCCAGCTGGCAGAGGCAGCGGGCGAGATCACCGATGCCGTCAACCGCCAGCTTGAGGTGAGCCATCCAGAGCGGCCTGACATCGCCCGGTGCTATGAGGTCATGCTGACCACCCAGCAAGTGGGTCCCGGTCGCTTCCGCCACGCGGTGATATCGCCTCCTGGCGTCCTCGACCGGTCTCCGTGTGGCACCGGCACCAGCGCTCGGCTGGCAACCCTCTTCTCGAAGCGCCAAGTGGGCCTCGCCTCGACGCACCTCTTCGAGGGGATCCTCGGAACGACCTTTGCTGGTTCGGTCATGTCGTCCGAGGTGCGCGGGGGCCTCGAGTACGTCCGGGTGAGCATCGGAGGGCGGGCCTACATCACGGCCCTCTCGACCCTCCTGCTGGATACCGACGACCCCTTCCCGGCAGGCTATCGCATCGGCCATCCTGAATCGCCTCCCGCAACGCTGGAGTGAAAGCCCACTGACCGTTCCGAGAAGACCACCGACAAACACGACCGGACAGCCGAGTTAGCGGACGCCCTCAGCGTCAGCCTGGATCCACCTGATCCCGGGTCTCCGCTCGAGGAGCAGCCTGCCGAACCTGATCGCCCGCGGCTTCTGCCAGCCGAGAGGAGCACCCCCATGAAGGCAGTCACCGTGACCGGAGAAGTCGAAAGCAGCGCGCTGGGCGTGACCCTGCCTCACGAGCACCTCAACTGTGACAGCCGGTTCCTGTGCACCGACAAGAGCCTCCCCGACCGTCCCATTACCGACATCCCTCTTGAGGAAGTCCGCCGACAGCCAATGCGATTCCTGCACAACCTGGACATGCGAGACGAGAGCGTCGCCCGGGACGAGTTGCTGAAGTACGCCCTGCAGGGCGGGCGCACCCTCGTTGACGTGACCCCAGAAATGGGGGCCTCGCGCGACCCCCTACTCCTGCGCCGTCTGTCGGTGGCCACCGGCGTCAACGTGATAATGGCGTGCGGCTGGTATGTAGACGCGGCGCACAGTGAATGGGTCCGAAGCGCTACACCAGAGGAACTCGCCGCAGCCCTCGTTGCCGAGATCGAAGCAGGGGTGGGCGCCACGGGCGTCAGGGCCGGCGTCATCGGTGAGATCGGCACCGGCGACCCGATGACGGCGGGTGAAGAGCGGGTGGTGTTCGCGGCAGCGCTGGCGCATCTTGAGACCGGCTGCCCCATCAACGTTCACATGGCGGCCGGATGTCGGGAGGTACACCGAGTGCTGGACACCATGAGCTCAGCGGGGCTCGCCGACTTCAGCCGAGTGGTCATCAGCCACATGGACGTCCAGATCGATCTCTCCCAGCAGCGGGAAGTCATCGCTCGCGGCGCGATGGTGGAGTACGACACATTCGGCCACGAGAGCTACCCAGATAGCCGCGGGTACATGATGCCCAGCGATCGGCAGCGTACCGAGGCTCTGGCAGAGCTGGTCTCAGAGGGCCACGGGGGTTCACTCCTCGTCAGCCACGACGTCTGCCTCCGCTCGCTGTGGTCGGCATACGGCGGGAAGGGGTATACGAACCTCCTGACCACGGGGCGCCTGCAGGCTCTCAGCGCCGGGATCAGCGAGGCCGCTTTCGATGCGCTGCTAACAGACAACCCAGCCCGCATCTTCGCCTTCCGCCCATAGGAGCAACGCCGCCTGCGAGACGCCCTTTGCCTGGAAAGCAAAAGGGAGTAGAATTCGGTCGACTGTACAATGTCGACAGAAGGGATCCGCCAGTGGTCGACGTATCAGGCATCTATGTACCCCTCGTCACCCCCTTCACCGAAGAGCACGCTGTGGATATGGGACGCTGGCGTCGTCATGTCGACCGGCTGGCTGGCGCCCACGTCGACGGAATCATCGTGGGCGCCAGCACCGGAGAAGGCCTGTCCTTGTCGGCGTCGGAACTCGAGGACCTGGTCACCGTCGCCGTAGAAACGGCCAATGGCCGCGTGCCCGTCCTCGCTGGGTGTACGTCGTATTCGACTCGCCAGGTGATCGACAAGATCAACCGAGCACAAGCCCTCGGCGCCTCCGGCGCCATGGTCACCCATCCCTTCTACGCTCTTCCCGACCCGGACGAACTGCGCGCTCACTACTACGCGGTCTCCCAGGCCATCAGCATTCCGCTGATCATCTACAACAACCCCTTCACCACCGGAGTCGACGCCTCCCCCGAGACGCTGGCCGAGATCACTGGGTACCCTCACTTGGTGGCGATCAAGGAGAGTTCGGGCGACTGCACTCGGGTCCCTCGGATCAGACAGATCACCGATGACCGCGTCCCGATCATGTGCGGCACGGATCACCAAGCACTGGAGCATCTGTGCTCGGGAGCCGCAGGATGGGTGGCCGGGGTGGCGAACATCATCCCCGAACAGTGCCTGGCCCTGTATCGGATGGTCAAGGCAGGCGATCTGTCGGGGGCACAGCGCCTCTACGGCCTCATGTACTCCCTCCTGGCCGAGTCGGAGCTGAGCGGCAAGTACGTACAAGTGAACAAGTACGGCTTCGAGCTGCTAGGTGATCCCGTTGGGCCGCCGCGACCCCCGCTGCTCCCCCTGGATGCCCCAGCCCGTGAGCGAGTCAAGAAGGCGTTCGAACTCGCCTCGAGCGCCAAGTAGGGCGCGACGGCGCAAGAAGGAGATGGCCCATGACAGCCGACAGGTTCGCTGCTTCCCGAGCCCTCCATGCTGCGGCGCGAGCGAGCATTCCCGGCGGAGTCACCTCCTCCGTACGGGGACCAGCAGTGCCCGTGCCTCTGTACTTCGAGAAGGGCAAGGGAAGTCGTCTGTGGGATGTCGACGGCAACGAGTACATCGACTTCCTGCTGGCGTACGGGCCGGCCATACTCGGCCACGCACCTGACAGGCTCTACCAGGCACTGGCAGGACAGGCGGCACGCGCCCTCACTTTCGGGGCCCAGCACCGCATGGAGGCGCAAGCGGCGGAGTTGGTGACACAGGCCGTACCGGGAGCGGAGCAGGTCATCTTCTCCAATACCGGATCTGAGGCCGTAGCCGCCGCCCTGCGGATCGCCCGGGCTGTGACCGGACGCAACAAGGTCCTGAAGTTCCAGGGCCACTACCACGGGTGGCTGGACGGCGTATTTGCCAGTGTCGGCAACGCCATCCTGCCCAACCAGCCCGATCCCCCCGCCCCGGTGCCGCAGGCGCTGGGTATCGCCCCGGGTGCTCTGGCGGACTTGCTGGTGAGTCCCTGGAACTCCCTCGAGGAGACCACGCGGCTTGTTGAGCAGAACGCAGACGACCTAGCCGCGATCCTCGTCGAGCCCGTGAACGTGAACGCCGGCGTCATCCCACCCCAGCCGGGAATGCTGGAGGGCCTCAGGGAACTGGCAGACAAGGTAGGCGCGCTCCTCGTATTCGACGAGATCATCACGGGCTTTCGCATCGCGCTCGGCGGGGCCCAGGAGCACTACGGCGTTCGTGCCGATCTCGCAGTATTCGCCAAGGCCCTGGCCGGCGGCTATCCGGTGAGCGCTGTCGCCGGAGCCCGCGAGCTCCTCGACATCATCACCTCCGGGCGCCTGGCCCACAACGGCACCTTCAACGGCAACCCCATGGGATGCGCGGCGGTGATTGCCACACTCTCGGCACTCCTCGAAGACCCGGCCTCCTTGTACGGGCGGTTGCACCGTCTAGGGAACCGCCTGGCCGCCGGCCTCGCCTCTCTGAGCGGCGAGCTCGCCGTGCGCTCGGTAGGCCCGATCGTCTTCTCGGTGTTCGGGGAACCCCACGACGTGGCCCGCATACAGGACCGCCGCGGCACAAACGCCAAGAAGCAGGCGGCCTTCGCAGGCGGTCTGGTGCAGAACGGCATCTATACGCAGGGCCTCTGGTACATCTCTACCGTCCATACCGACGCCGACATCGATGCCGCCCTCGAAACCGCAAAGCTGGTGCTCGCCAACCTCGACGACTAGGTGCACCGACCGGAGATCGATCTCCGGAGAAGGCGACCCATCGTGCCCTCCGAGGGAGCAGTGCGCGCTGAGTACCACCGGCTCACAGAGCCGGTGTCTGGCCGTCCGGCGACGGTGAGCGCCATCCGCCCTCAACGTCAGAGGGCGGATGGCTGGGGACCCAGCGGATGGGCTGCTGAGGGTACGAAGGCGCGCGGCGCCGGGCGGCGCTATCGAGCCATCGTCCTCCGGCTTTCGGGGCAGCGGACGCAGCTGGCGTGCGGACTACGGGTCCAGCGGGTCGTCACCCGGGCGCGCGACCGTTCAGCCCGGCGACGGCAGAACGGTCGGCAGCGGCGGCGATGAAGCGGCTCAGATCCACGCTCTGAGAACGCGGATCGGCCCGGTTCGGCACCCGGACCGAGTTGGGCACCAAGGCTCTTCGCCGGCCACCAACGGCGCAGTTGTCGTCGGCCCCACTGCGTCACGCTCAGGCTGGCGCCGACCGCAACCTGGCCTCCTCGCGAGAGCCCCGCCTTCACCGCGCTTGCTTCACCAAATGCCGACACGGTCCCTCCCGGACACCGGCGCCTCAGTTGGCTTCCTGGGCGGCCTCAGACGGGTGGATTGGCCAGACTGCCAACTGGGCGACCAAGGCCAGACCTACGACTGCCCCCCCTACCAGGAAGGCGCCCCGATAGCCGATGGCATCGGCCAGGTAGCCCATCGCCACCGAGCCCAGCACGACAGCCACGTCGTAGAAGAGCGAGATGGTCGACACCGCTCGTGCTCTCTCCTGGTCTCGCACCCGCCGGATGATGGCCTCCAGCAGCGCCGGATAGACGAGGCCCACGCCCGCCGCGAGAACAGCCACTCCCGCAAGCAGGAGCCGGGTGGTCGTCGCCAAGCCCGTCACCGCCAGGCCGCCGCCCAGGGCTACCAGGCCCAGGACAGCGCAGAGGTGAAGCCCCAACCACATAGGCAATCGGGCGAACAGTATGCGGGTGCCCAGGACGGCGATGGAGTACGTGGAGTAAGCCAACCCGTTCGACACACCAAGAGCCGCCGCATGCAAGGGAATCGCCAGGGAGAAGACACTGAAGCCGAAGATAGCGAGCCCATAGACCGCGCTGGAGGGGATGGCCGCGGGGACGATGGCGGTACGGAAATCGCGCCACCCGAACCGCGACTCCGCTGCCTCCTCTCTCCTTACGTAGGTTTCTGGCACCGTGAACGCGGCCACGACGCCGATCAGGCCGAGGTAGGCCGCGACGACGAAAGCTGACCTAGGCTCGGAAGCGTTCAGCAAATCGGCCAGCAAGGGGCCCAGGCCGATGCCGGCGAAGAACGAAACGGAGTAGTAGCTAAAGAACTCGGCTCTCCGCTCGGGCGGCGACACATCATTAGTGATGGTGTTCAAGCCCACGATGAGGGCAGCCTGCGAAGCGCCCAGGAGGACACGGGACGCGAGGAGCGGGGTGGCCGATACCGCCAGAACCTGGAGGAGCAGCGCCACCCAAGTGCCTACCGCTCCGATGCGAACCAGCCAGCGGCGACCCCGCCAGTCCCCCAGCCAGCCGATTGCCGGACGACACATGAGGGCGACGGCCGCGCTCGACGCAGCCAGGTAACCGACCAGAGCTGCGTCCCGACCGAGGACTCCCACAACGTACTGCGGCTGTGCAGCCTGCACGATGCCGAAGGCACAGAAATGCGCCAAGCTGGTGAGCCCCGCCTTGAGCAGAGTCGGCACCGGGCCATACCGCCACCCCTTGCCCTCGTCCGCCCCGATCCCCATCCGCTTGGCCATGTCGCCGTCAGGCAAGGGAGCGGCAGGCCAGGCTAGACCTATCGACGAAGAGCCCACCAGCAGCGTCCTGTTCCAGTCCTGCCCTCCATAGCAACGTGCGGATTGCGGAAGGCAGGTCGGGCTGCCAGTCCCCCCTGCAGGAGCGCCGCAGGCAGCGCCGGTCCGGGCGGCGCGAGGGAGGCCAGACGGCGAGGGGGCTGTCCAGCCAGGGCACCGCCAGAGAAGTGCTCTCCTGCATCGCCTCCGGGTCGCGCCACGACCGCAGGGGTGACAGGCGCGGCTCGGGGAAGTCGCTGCTCTCGAGGACCCCGGGTGCGGGTGCGGGACCAGCACACGCAAGCGCGCACACGGTGCTAAACAGTCCTCGAAGCAGGCTTGGCTCCGGCTTCGGCGCGCTGGCCTGTGCCATGGCTGCTGGGGCTCTCACGCCGCACGTTGCCCTGGTCTCAGGGAAGGGCTTTGACGCCGCCATCGACACCGATGATCTCTCCCGTGACGAAAGGGTTGAGCATGAGGAGCACCGCAGCCAGGGCGCAGTCCTCCGGCTTGCCTACCCGCCCCACTGGGAGAACCGCCGCCTTGGCTGCAGCCATCTCTTCAGGCGTGTTCCCATGGTCGATCTTCGACCACAGTGGAGTGAGCACTGCCCCGGGAGCGATAGTGTTGACGCGGAGACCGACCGGACCCAGTTCCCCCGCCAGTGACCTGGTCAGCGCGTTGATGGCCCCATTGATCGCCGCGCCGACCAGATACCCCTTTACTGGCCGGTCCGCCGCCACGCCGCTGAACAGCACGACACTACCGCCGGCGCGGAGATGGGGGCGAGCGTCCAATACAGCCCAGAAGGGTCCCCAGAACTTGCTCTCGAACGCACTCCGCGCGTTTTCTTCCGTCAGTTGGTCGATAGTCGCCGGGATTACCGTCGATCCCGGAAGCACCAGATGATCGAACGGGGCTACGCGCTCGAGGAAGCGGCACACGGCGGGGCGATCCTCGATACTCAAGGCGGCCGACGCGACGGGCTTGCCAGTGCGCTCCTTCAGCCTGGCTGCCGTGGCCGACACCGCCGCCGCGGTTCGTGCGGCAATGGCCAGACTCGCTCCCAGGTCACCAGCGAGCTCGGCGGTCGCGAGACCCATGCCGGCTGTGCCCCCGATTACCACGACAGTGCGCCCGGTCAGATCCAGAACGCCCAACATGTTTCAACTCCCATCACGCAGCACACAGGATTGCGCCCACATGCTCCCGGACTGCCGCGCCTGTCGGGGCAGCAGATCTCTTGTCACACACCATCGACTCGCTGGATCCCGTCCTCGTTGCCCTCTCCAGGGTCTCGCCGAAGAAATGGGCGGATGACTCCTGCCCCCAGATGTCGCCTCCTCCCGCGCTCACCGACGACCAAGGGCTCACTCCTGCTCCGCATCCACCCAGATCGGACTGGACCAAGCCATCTCGCCCTCGATCTGTTGGACGCGCAATCGATAGACGGCAGTCCTGCCAAGGGGCGAATCGTCCCTCCACGTGAGCGAGGCGGCAGCCGCATTGGGATACTCGGCATGGACCACGGAGCCATCTCGGAGCACCTCGATCTTCTCTATGACGTCAGTCCCGATGACCTCTGCGAGAATCTCGCGCGGGCGGTCGGGACTCCAGCCGGCCACCTCGCTCCCCATGCCATGACTCCCGATGGAGAAGCGCAGGACGATGCGCGCTCCCGTCGTCCCGTAGCAGCGGCGGCCGCGCAGGGCGTCGAATAGGCTCTCCCGAGTCAGATCGGAAGCCCAGACCGCACAAACACCGCCCCCAAAAGGCGTGTGCCATTGTCTGCTGCCGGGATAGATGCGGCCTGGCATGCCCACATGAGTGTCGCTTGAGGCCACGATCCCCAGTCGATATCCTCTCCTGAAGGCTTCCCAGGCTCCGGCACCCGGGGTCATGCCCTTTTCCCACCTCTCGAGACTCGGATCCTCGGACTGGCCCCAGCTGGAGTAGACCTCCATCACAGGCTCAAGCTCCGGACAATGAAACTGCCAGTCGGTCCAGACCTTCACGTGGTGAGGGATCATGAGGACATCCGTACGGCCGCGGTAGAAGTCGTATAGGGCGGTCGGGTGGAGGGAAAAGGAACCCGGGTCGTGCGGGGCCTCGATCTCACTACCGCGGAGGTAGACATTGCGGTGGCCGACTGCCACTCCAGCCTCGTATCCGCGGAGAGTCACGAAGGAACCGGCAGCATTGAACAGGTTGGCCGCCTCTTGTAGGGGCTCCCAGCCTCGGCTAAGGCAGGCGCCTTGATCCGTGATCACGGCGAAGTCGAGGAGGGCAACATCTCGGGCGTACTCGTACACCTCGGAGGGAGTTCCGCACGAGAGGGACTTGGTCCACTCCGCCTGGTGGTGGTCTGCCCGCTGGGAGTGGCCGGAGTGATACATGCTCTGCGCGTGTAGGTCGCCCCAGAACAGCTTGAGGCCCTCCGGGCCGGGGAGGGAGGCGGGATTGCTGCGACCCCAGCACGCCCCAGTCTCGTCCCGCACCTCGATGCCGCCGATGGCCTCCCCGACGCTGAGCGCCACGCGCTGCGGCCAGGGGGAGTCATTCAGGCGAACTTGCGTTTCCGCGCCGACCAAGTAGAGGGCAGGGACCGCGGCCCGCCCGGGAAGGCAGTGGCACTCGTCGGTCAGAGCCACCGCTGCCAACACAGGAGGCGACACCACCGAAGGCACCACTACGTTGGCTCGCACCGGTGGTCCGGGTAGCACATCGAAGTAGATGGGCGCCCCGGCAACGCCCCGATATCTCCCGTCTCCGGCCAGATCCACATAGCAGGCAATGTTGATCTGAGGTTCCGGGAAGGTCTGCACTCGGGCCCCTGCCTCACCGAAACGGGTGTCCCCGTAGAGGACGGTGAGCCGATCGCCGGGGGCCAGGTGGCCCTCGCGAACGGTGGCAGTGATCCACCATCGCCAGTAGCCGTGGGCGGGATCGAGATTGGGCGCCAGCATCCGCTCCGTGACGGCCAGTTCCACTCTTGCTGGTATCCCAGAGCCGAGATCAGCCGAGGTGTTGACCCGATGGAATGGCGTGTAGTCCTGGACGGCCCCCCCTGCCTCTTCCTCCCAATACCTGGGATGCGGCACCCGGGGCCGACTCCAGCCCGTGTTAGGCAGTCCGATCCTCAGACGGCTGCCCGGCACCAGGGTCACCGCTCCCACGGTGTAAGCGATGTGCATCGTGACCCAGTCACCCGCCCGAAAGGGGCCTCGCTCCACAAGCTCCACGCGGCCACTCAGCTCAGGCGATGCGGCAGGCGGCAGAGGCACCGGTCTCCTCACTCAAAGTCGACAGTATGATAGTCGACAGTACGACAGCGCCCCTGAGGCTGCGAACTGATGCTCCTCAGGACGCTGGGCCACCCTTGCCAGGGTTGGCGGGCTCACCACGGCAAGTCACCACGCGCATGGCCCCTGCTGCGACGACTCAGCCCTGTCCGGCATCCACGCCGACCACCGGGCCAGCTGGCGGCTCAGCGGCTGTCGCCCGTACCCGCTTTCGACCACAAGCCGGCGAGTCTCTCGGCATCACCCAGGATGTGTTGGTCGACTAGCTGCTGGATGCCGCCGAGGTCGCCCCTTTCAACGGCGTCGACGAGCTCGGCGTGATCGTCGGCCATGGCCGCGGGGTCATAGAGCAAATCAACAAAGGAAAGGAAGGTCTTGACCTGAACCCGAAGCGCTTCGAGCATGCTGCTGAGTCGGGCGCTTCCGGAACGGTCCGAAAGCAGCCGGTGCAGGTGAGCATGGGCGTCATTGAGCTGAGAGGGGTCAGTGGCCGCCCGCATCGCCTCAAGCGCTTCTCTGAGACTGCTGTTCCAGTCTGGGTCTGGCCCTCGTTGGATGGCCAGACGCAGTGCGAGTCCCTCCAAGGTCGCCCGCAGCATGGCGATGTCGCGGATATCTGCGGCGCTCATCTCCCTCACGAAGGAGCCCCTACCGGGCACGATGACTACTAGGCCCTCTGCCTCCAGCTCTCTCAGTGCTTCCCGCACCGGAGTCTTGCTGACACCCAGACCGGCAGCGATGTCGGTCTCGACGAGCCGCTCCCCCGGCCGGAGACTGCCGGCACCGATAGCATCTCGGATCTGCCTAGCGACGACCTGCGAGAGTAGCCTGCGCTGGGCAACTCGCCATTCGGTCACCTGCACCACCTCAGTACGCCGCGTCCCCGCGGCCGACAGTTCGGTCATTCTAGCCCTATGGGGGGAGGCGGCAGCCCATGCTCATTCCTCCGCACCTGATCTCGATGGCGCGAACGCGAATACGCGTGCCGGATTGTCGACCAGCAAGGTAGAGATGTCTTCGGAGGAAAAGCCCTTCTGCGACAGGATCGGAACGACCCACCGGAGAATGTGCCCGTAGCCATGGCCGCCGTATTCGGTGAGCCGATGCTTCATGGCGATGTCGTGGGAGATGAGCACCCGGTCCCGGAAGCCGTGTTCGAAGAGGGTCTCCATCATTGCGATGCGTTCCAGATCGCAGGGCATAGGCATTCCCCGGGTGACCTGGAACGCGACCCATGGTTCGAGCCCGAAGCAATCCAGGGCCAAGTAGCAGCCGGTAGCGGCGAGTTCGAGGAGCGCCTCTTCGTCGTCGATACGCCTCTCCACGTGGGAGATTACGACGCGCCCCGGATCGACGCCGAGCCGCTCCAGCTCCGCCACATGGCTCACCCCGGCGAGGCGGTCACGTCCCGTATGCACAACGATGGCCACACCAGTCTCGAGTTGTGCCATCGCCGAGGCGGCCAGCACCGCCTGCTCGCGCTCGGTCACCGGCCAAGAACAGCCGATCTCCCCAATCACCCCCGCCCGGATCGAGGTGCCGTCGATGCCCACCTCGATCTCCCGGATGAACCTCTCGGCCAACTGCTCGACGCCGAGAGAGGCCGTCTCGGCAGGATGACTCGGCTCGACGTAGAGCCCGCATCCCAGGACAATGTGAACCCCGCTCATTGCCGACACCTGCGCCAGTTCAACGGGACGCCTGCCCAACCCCTCGCACGTGAGGTCGATCATCGAGGATCCCCCATCACTGCGGAATCGGGCCAGCTCCCGTGCAGCCATCGGCACGTCGTCGAGGATGATGTTGTCCCGGCTCACCAGATGGTGCTCCCGCACCCACCATAGGCTCTCAATCTTCAGCGGTTCGAGCGCTCTCAGCCGTGTCGCCGGATCGGCGGGCAGTTGGTATCTCCCCGATGCCAGATCGCAGAACACATGCTCGTGCGGCAGATTGACGCCGAGTTCACCGGCGGGAATGTCACCCAGCACCGTGCGCGCGATTCTCTCCCCATTCAGGACCATCCTCGCCTCCTTGCGGCCACTACCGACTTCAGTTGCTGCGCCCCCTGCCAACTCGTACTCTCGGGTCGGCCAACCCGTACAGGATGTCGGTCATCAGATTCACCGCGATGAACATCGCGGCGATGACCAGCACCGCTCCCTGGACCATCGGGAAATCACGCTTGCCGATGGAGTCGACCACCAACCGACCCAGACCCGGCAGCGAGAAAATTGTCTCGGTCATTACCGCCCCTCCCAGCATGCGACCGGTTTCGACACCGAGCACGGTCAGCACCGGGATCGATGCGTTCCGGAACACGTGACGCCCAATGATCCTCCGCGGCCGCAGGCCCTTCGCCTTGGCCGTGCGGACGTAGTCGCGGCCCAGCACATCCAGCATTGCCCCTCTGGTCATCCGGGCCACGGACGCGGCGCTGATCACCCCCAAGAGAATGGCCGGGGTGATCACGGTCTCCAAATTCTGGATGGGGTCATCCCAGAGAGACACGAATCCCGTAGGCGGCACCCAACGGAACTGGGTCGAACCCACGATGAGCACGAGAGAGGCGGTGAGAAACACCGGGATAGCCGATCCGATGAGCACGGCCACCCGCGTCGCGTGGTCAGCCAGGCGGCCGTGTCTGCTCGCGCCGATTGCCCCTAAGGGCACGCCCACCACCACGGCGATCAGCGATGCCAGCACGGTGAGTTCGGCAGTTAGCGGCAGGCGCTCAAGGATGGTCTGACTCACCGGAAGCCTCGTGCGCCAGGAATCCCCGAGGTCGCCCCGTGCCGCGCCGGCCAACCAGTCGAGGTACTGCACTGCGACCGGCCGATCGAGGCCGAACTCCTTCTCCAGCCGAGCAACTGCCTCTGGGGAGCTGCTGCCTTCGGGCCCGAGGATGTTCGCCACTACCGAACCCGGGATCAGAAGCAGGAAGATGAACACGATTGCGGACAACCCGAGCAGGGTGCCGATCCCGCCCAGGACTCGTCCGACCAGGTAGCGCAGCATCACGAACTCGTCGGGTCCGCAGCGTCCCGCAGCGCATCACCAACAAGGAAAAGCGCGAGCACGGTCACGCTTATCACCACGCCCGCGCCAATGGTCATCCATGGGGCGCGGGTGAGCAGCACCCTGCCCTCCCCCAGAATCGAGCCCCACGATGCGGCTGGCGGCTGGGTCCCCAGTCCCAAGAAGCTCAATCCGGCTTCCAGTTCGATGCCGGCGGCAGTTGCCAGGGTTGCCTGGATGAGCATCGGGGTGCCGATGTTGGGCATGAGGTGCCGGAACATCATCCGCAGCGGCGACGCGCCAGAAACTCGCAGAGCATCGATGTAGTCCTTGCGCATCTCCACGAGCACCGAAGCGCGCACGATCCGGGCGAACACCGGGGTGTAGAGGACGGCGATGGCCAAGGTGGCATTACGGGCGCTGGGGCCGAGTCCGGCCGCCAGAGTGATGGCGAGGAGCAGCGCCGGGAAGGCGAGCACCATATCGGCCAGGCGCATGGAGACGGCTTCCACCCACCGCCCGTAGAACCCCGCTACCAGGCCGATCAGTCCGCCCGCGAGGGCGGCAATGGCGACAGCCGACCCTGCCACTCCAAGAGACACCCGGGCACCAAAAATCAGCCTGCTGAACAGGTCTCTCCCGTACCGGTCAGTGCCGAGCGGGTGGGTGGATGAAGGGCCCTGGAAAGTCGCGTCGGCATTCAGTTCGAGAGGATCATGCGGCGCGATCCACGGGGCAAGCACAGCGGCGAGCACGATGACTCCGAACACCACCAGCGCAACCGAGAGGACTACATGCCTTCGCACGAAAGCGAGGGGCTTGATCCTCTTTCCGGCAGCACTAGATGCTCTCTCCATCGTGCTCGCACGCCACGCCATCTAGTTCAAGGGGCGTATCCCATCGGCCGGGCTACGGAGTTGCCAAGTACGTCGCGTCGAAGCGGATTTCCTTGAGCGGAAGCGGCACAAACCCCTGAACGTTGACCGACCATCCCCATAGGCTGTTCATCGTGAACAGGTAGGCATACGGCATCATCTCGTTCACGAGCATACGCGAGGCCTCCTCGTAGAGAGCGACGCGCTCTGCCCCCACTGCCGACTTCGCCCGGTTGACCAGCTCGTCGAAGTCCGGACTGCAGATCCCTGAGTAGTTCCAGGCGCCGCCGCATCCGTGCGAATTGGTGAACGGGATATCCGAGTTCGGATAGCCGCCGCTCTGCCCGAAGATGAGGTCGTAGTTGAGACCAGAGAGGTTCTCGAACCAGACCCCACTCTCCAGCGGCACGATCGTCGCGTTGATGCCTATCCGCGCCAATTGATCCACGACTACCGGGGCAGCCGCCATCGCCGCCGCCTGAGCACTACTGACCGAGAGCTCCAAGGTCAACTCGGTCGCACCAGCCTCACCGATGAGGCGCCGTGCCTCGTCGGGGTCGTAGGTGTAGGAGGGGAACTCCGACAGCGGAAGCGACCCCGGGAGTCCTGGAGCGATAGGGCCGGTGATCTGGCCGCGGTTCTCCAGGGCCAAACCCAGGATCTCCACGCGATCGAGGCCGTAGCTGACGCCCTGGCGGAAGGCCGGGTTGCTGTAGGGCTCCTTGGTCGTATTGAAGGCGATGTACGTGTACGGCAAGGCGGACGACTCGGTATAGACCAGCGTCGGATCGCCTTGTATCTGAACCGCCGCCGACGGATCGGTGAAGTTGAACCAGTCGATCTCCCCTGCCTTGAGGGCCGCTACTGCGGAGAGTTCGTCCGGAACGAACCTGAACTCGATCCCATCCAACGGCGCACCGCCCGACCAGTGATCCTCAAACCGGACGAGGGAGATGCTCGTTCCAGCGCGCCACTCGTCGAGCACGAAGTAGCCGGACCCGCCGTCCACTCTGGTGAGGTCACCGCTCGCATCTACCACGGACGAGTCCATGATCACACTCGGGTTCACAGCCAAGATCGAAAACAGAGCCTCCGGCTCGGGGCGCGCGAGTGTGAAGACCACAGTCTCGTCGTCGGGTGCCGTGATATCCGCGATCCCGGAGTAAAGGCCGCCCTGGATGCTGTCCTCCGACCGCAGCCGGTCAAACGAGTAGAGGACGTCTGCCGAAGTCAGCTCCTTGCCACTGTGGAAGAGCGCGCCGGGCCGGAGCTTGAAGGTCACCGACATACCATCGTCGGCCACCACCCAACTCTCCGCCAGCCCGGGCTCGTAGGCGAGTTCAGGGCTGAACTGGATGAGGGTGTCATACATCTGAGCCATGACCAGCCAGCTGGTCAGGACTGACTCGAGGATTGGGTCCAATGAGGTAGGCTCGGTGGGAGAGCCCGCGACCAGTACTCCCCCCTCTTCGGGCGGGGCCGTCGTTGTTGGGGCAGCCGTCGTCGTAGAAGCCGCCGTCGTCGTGCTGCCAGCGGTCGTGGTGGTTGTGCCGGCGTCGTCGTCTCCACACGCTGCTGCGACCAGCACCAATGCCAGAAGCAATGCGAGCGGAGCGAGCTTCCCATGTCTCATGTCAGCACCTCTCCGAGAGCTAGGGTCCATGGGCTGCATCGACTATGTTTAGTCGACTAGATGCAGACTAGCCTCCGAGCGGCCCCTGCCGCAACCGGTTCGGGTCGGCTCGGGGCACCCAAGCTACGCAAGGAGGCGTCAGGATGGCAAACGAGCCAATCGGCCAGCAAGGAGGTGTCGTTCAGTGCGCCGCGCTCTTCTTCAAGGGTCCCAACTGGGATGAGTCGCTCCCGCTGGAGCGACAGCCCGGCTTCGCCGGGCACGGGGAGTTGATGCAACGTCTGGCCCAGAAAGGGCAGGTGGTCGACTCAGGGCCGTTTCACGAGTCCACGACGCTGATTGCGGGCGTGGAGGTGGGGTTGGCCATCTTCGCTTCCGGAGAGCCGACCGAGGTCGAGCACCTTCTGGCCGACGACCCAGTGGTCGCAGCCGGTTCGATGCGCTACCGGCTCCATCCGTGGTACCTGCGTCGGCCTCAGCTCTGACCACCGGCTCGACCGAGCGAGGTCATGGCCGGTCGCGACACGCTGACCCGGGAGCCGGATCACCCGAGACGGCCTCCGCCCGACGGTGACCGGCTGAGCCCCTGGCCCGTCGCGGGTGACCCGCCCCACAGCAAAGCCCGGGTCGGAACGGCCAGCTCCGCCTGCGGTGGACGGAGGCCATACCCAATGCTGGCCGCAGGCAGGGATCTTCCTTACCGAGCCAGTTCCGCCTGTCCCCCCGCGCCGGCGTCGATCACCCAGGACAGGCCGAGCCGCTCGAGGGTGGCACGAGTGGGATTGCCGGTGATGTCGTCCCACCCGGCGAGCCGGTAGTAGGTGTCCCGGGCCGCTTCCCAGTCGGCCTCGGGAACGAATGAGCCGGATGAGGCTCCACCACGCAGCGGCTCGTCGAAGAAGCGTCGCGGCAGTGTGTCGTGCTCCTTCGTGAATCCCTCTCGGCCGTTGAAGGCCCGCTGCAGATTCAGGGTGCGCTCCCCCACCTCGAGCAACTCCTCGAGGTTCATGTCCCACCCTGTCGTGGCACGGAGCGCCTCCGCCAGATCGGACATGCTCATCAGCTGCCAGGCGGGTCCGTAGACGAACTGGCAGACAGCGGCGGAGTTGATCGCCTGATAGGCCCACTGGCCGCGAAGGGTGAACTCGGCCTTGGCGTCGTTCAGGAGGGTGGCAGGCTGCGGACGGGTCAGCCCTATCTCGGCCATCCTCTTCCCGTATTGCTCTGGGCTGGATTCGATCAGCTCCGGTTCGTAACAGGGGTCATGTTCGCTTGACTGATGATCCGCCCCGTACGGGTTGACCGCATAGATGAGGGCCAGGGATGCCTTGACCTGCGGCATGTGAGCCGGGGCCTCCTGGCTTTTCGACGCGATCACGAACCGCTCCGCCCCCCTGCCGAGGCGCTCCGCTGCCCTCTGCGACCCCTCGGCTAGCAGATTCCCCAACCCCTCCCGGCGCAACGTTTGCTCCAGCATCTCGACCATTGCCGCCCCGTCGCCCCACCGCAACTCGATACCGCCTGTGTCGGCCGCGGTGATCAGCCCATGCTCGAAGCACTCCATGGCGAAGGCCATGGTCGCCCCCGCCGAGATGGTGTCCACACCGTACTCGTTGCACATCTGGCTGGCGTAGGCAACTGCCCCCAGATCGTCCACATCGCAGTAGGAACCGAATGCGGAGATCGTCTCGTACTCCGGACCCCCACTCTCGGGGCGTAGCGCACGGCCCGCCCACTCCGCCTCCACGACCCGCTTGCACCGCACCCCGCACGAGTAGCACGTGTCCCGCCCGTCCTTCAGTTGGGTGCCCGCGGCTGACCCCTTCAGGAAGCTGCTGGACAGCAGGGCTCCGGAGAGGGCGACTGCACGCTCCCCCCCCATAGTTCCACTCCGCCAATTCTGGGTTGGGAGTCCGCCGGTGGCGTCCTGGCTCTCCACAATGCCGGCGGTGCCGTAGCGGCCGAGATCCGCCACATCTGCATTGGCGGCTATGTTGGCCTGCGAAGCCTTCATAAGGCGGCGCAGCCTCTCAGGGTCTGCCATCCGCAGGCCCTTCTTTGAACCTCGGACCGCCACAGCCTTGAGAAGCTTGGCGCCCATCACGGCTCCCAGGCCACCACGGCCGTTGGCCCGATTCGCCATGTTCATGATCGCCGCAAAGCGCACTCGCTTCTCGCCGGCCGGCCCCACCTGAGCCACATGCACGCGGTCGTCTCTCAGTTCTTCCCGGAGCATCCGGTCCACGTCCGTGGTGGTTCGCCCCCACAGGTGCGAGGCATCCCGCAGCTCGAACGATCCGTCCTTGATCCACAGATACACCGGTTGAGGAGAGGCTCCGCGCACCACGATCGCGTCATACCCAGCGAACTTCAGCTCCGCCGGCCAGAAGCCCCCTGCCTCCGATGAGCCTACTCCGCCGGTCAGTGGCGACTTGGCTACCACGCAGCAGCGCGATTGGCCGGAGATCGGCGCTCCCGTCAGTCCGGAGAGGGCAAAGGTGAGCGTGTTCTCCGCCCCGAATGGGTCGGCTCCCGCCGGGGTGTTCCGCAGCAGGTAGAACAGCCCTAGAGCGCTACCTCCGAGGTAGGTGCGGTAGAAGTGCTCCGAGGGCTCCTCCACCTCCAGAGAGCCGTTGGTCAGGTCGACGTGGAGCACCTTGCCGGCGTATCCGTACAGCATCTGTCCTCTCCCTCTGCTGCCAGTGCGCCACCCAGCCGACCCCCAAGGGCCCTTCCCCCAGGTGGTCTGCAATCGCGCATACTAACGACTGCATATCAGGTGCGCCGGGGTCTCGCAGGTCGGTCTGTTGCCTACCGTAGTGGGCTATGCGGCCTCGAAGGATGGCAGTCGGCCATGACCTTGAGGGGGTTGCGCCAAGCGGCGACTTCGCATGCCGGCGGCCGGTAACGGAAGTGATCGAAGAAGCTGGCGCCGATCTTGTCGGCGATGCGATTGAGGGTGGAATCCTCAACGAACGCGACGCTGGTGCCCTCGTAGAGGTGCATCCGAAGAGGCTACCCGGCAGGTGCCGGAGGCGGGGGTGCCGGACCGTCGGGCAGACTCATCCGATCGGGCCGATCCCCCGGCGCCCGCGACCGCCTTGAGGCCGAGTACTGCTGTCGGGTCCGCTGCTTCTGGGCCCACGGCCCGACAGCGCTCTCGCCGCCGCTCCGCGAGTCCCGAGGATCCCAAGGCCTGTGTTGGACAACGAGTCTTGGTGGTGATGCATTCACGAAAGGGCCTGACCTGGGATCTCGCAGCGGGATTTCCACAGTGGTTCCAGATCTAGGCGTCGGGTGGTTCCACCCCACCATGGGCACGGGGTAGCCCAAGAGCGTCTCTCCGCGTCCGTCGCCACCCCTTGCCGGCCGCCCATCTCCGCTGGGCAGCGAGCGGGGACTAGAGCCCGAGGCGTATCGATAACCGGAGAGACCCAACATTAGATCTGCCCATCGCAGTGCTCGGCTTCTCCAACACGCTGAGTTCGACTTCGCGAGAATCAACCCGTATGCAACGCGAGGAACGGATTGCCAGAGCCCGCCAGGCTGCTCGGGAACGGGCCCCCGAGATCACGCGGGAGAAGGAAGCGCGGGAGGCACTGGTCCGTGATCGCCTCGCAGCAGCAGGACCGGACGAAGCGCAACGCCTTGTCAGCGCGGCGGAGCGAGCAGGCGATGCCAGATTCCTCGGACCTGACAAGACTCCCGCCGAGTGGCGTGAGGCCGTGGCGATCGCGCGGAAGACGGCGATCGATGCAGCGCGCCGAGGCGTCACAATCACCTACGGCGAGATCAAGTTCGCTATCTGGCAAACCCTCGGCATGCTCGTCGGCTACTCCATGTTCGCTGAGTTGGCAATGGGCGTGAACCGCAGGGACGACGGTGTCCTCCTGTCATCGATCATCGTGCACAGGGACGACAGGCGGCCTGGCGCGGGCTTCTTCCCCTACGCCCGTCGCCAGGGTTTCGATGCACCACTCGCCGCGCTGCAGCGAGGAGTCTTCGAGCACTTCGGCAACTCTGGACCCTCATCGAGGGCACCGACATCATCGCCAACCGATTCCGCCTAGCCGTGCTCGGACTACCTGAAGGGCACCGCTCTCGACAGGCGGGCCGCCTGTCCAACACCCTCGCCCGGAGACGCCCCCTAGAGTCGCTGGGGATGGAATCCGGGCAGGCTTTGGGCATCAGCCTGTGGTGCCCGCCGGAGCGGCTGGCAGCCGAAGCAGCTGCGGCCGAGGCGGCTGGCTTCGATGACATCTGGCTGGGTGAGGATTTCTACGAGGCCGGAGGGATCGCCGCGGCGGCGCTGGCCCTCGGCGCCACCTCCCGGATGACCGTCGGCCTCGGCGTGCTGTCGGCGGTGATGCGGCACCCGGCTCTGCTCGCCATGGAGCTGGCCGCGCTGGGCCGGGCCCATCCGGGGCGGCTGATCGCCGGCATCGGCCTGGGCGACCCCGGCCCGCTGGCGGCCATCGGCCGGCTGCCGGAGTCGCCGCTGGGGGCCGTCCGGGAGAGCGTGACCACGGTGCGGGCGCTGCTCAACGGCGATCCGGTGGGCGCCGGCGAGGGTCGCATCACGCTGGGCCATCCCTCTCGGGTCCCCATCCACGTGGGGGCGGCGGGGCCCCGCATGCTCCGCCTCGCCGGCGAGGTCGGTGAGGGCACCATCCTCTCCACGGGCGGCGGCCCGGCCTACGTGGAGTGGGCCCGCCGGCGCATCGCCGAAGGCTACGGAGGCGACCCGAGCGGGCACCGGGTGACCGCCCTCACCTTCATCTCGGTGGCCGAGGACGGCCGGGCCGCCCGCCGGGCCATCCGGGCACCGCTCGCCGGCGTCCTGGCCAAGCCCGTCTTCGGCCCCCTGGTGCAGCACTCGGGCCTGGGCAAACAGGCGACGGAGGCCCTCTTCGAGGGGCCCGACGCCCTCGACCGCACCTTCGGCCCCGACTGGGTGCAGGCTTTCGCCGTCGCCGGCGATCCGCCCGAATGCGCCCGGGCCATCGGTGCCCTGCGCCGCGCCGGGGCCGACTCGGTAGTCCTCTGCCCCTGGGGCGGCCTCCCCGGTTCGGAGGAACTGGTGGTGCGCGAGGTGCTGCCCGCCGTTCGGCACCACCCGGGCGATTGAGACCCGGGTCACCGCTACCGAAGCTGCACCCGTGCCCACGTCCTGTTCGGGCACTCGGATTCCTCTCCTGAGATGCCGGGCAAGGGACCTCACCCTTCCTGGGGAACCCTGAAGGGCAACGAGGCGCTTGCGTCGAAAGTGGACCTAGCCGATAATGGTCGCAACTACCCCAGACGCTTCGGCGGCTGGGTGCGAGACCCGCTTCGGCGGGTCTCTGCGTTATGGGGACTACCACTCCGCCGGCTTCCTGAAGACGCCTGCGCCGTCGCGCATCTCGGCAGGGAACTGGCACTGGGCAACGGCGCTCACCCTCAGCTGCTTGAAGAAGTCACCCCGGAGAGCCTGACTGCGCAGCCGTGCCGGGTGCGGGTTCACGATCCCCACCTTGAGGCCGAGCCGCGTGCGGGCTAGCTCAATGGGAAGGCACAGATCGGCGTCGTTCGACAAGACCACGGCTGCGTCGCAGTCCCGATCAAAGGCATCTATGAGAAGGAGGCTGGCCAGGTTGACATCCGAGCCTTTCTCCTCGGTCTTGATCACCTGCGCCGTCCGCGGTCCGGTAGCAGGAGCGTTCGCTAACCGCATGCGAACCGAGTGTGAGCGGAATAGCCCCAGGTGGATCTCGAGGTTCGGAATGGTCCGCAGGGCCCGGAGGTAGACGCTCTGCCGCCGGAGTGCCCCGGGGTCGTTCGGCAACGCGCCGACCAGGGCGGTGAAGTACCTGATCCGGCGTACCTGATCGGCGGGGAGCAGCCTCCGACACAGTTGGGAAAGGTCCAGCCACTTGTATGGCGTGCCCCGCAAAGCCCCGTAGTAGAGGTTGAACCCGTCGACGTACACGTTCGTCGCCACCGGCACTGAGCGTACATGGCGGCATTGCCGGACGGCAGGGGGTCGCCCGGCCTGAAGCCCCTCCACAAGACACTCCCCTACCACTCCTCCGCATCCACGAGGGCCATCAGGTTGCGCGTGGGGCGATGCTCGGTGCGCACCCGGGCCAGGATGCGAGTGAAGACCTCGGGGTCTCTCGAGCCCCACCAACCCGGAGAGGATGCCGCGGAGGCAGCAGCGCGGCACGTGGGCGAGGTGCGCCGCGACGCCGAGAACCACGGTGGCCTTCCGGGGCTGCCGTCCTCTGCGGGCAATCCTATTGCCCGCTCCATGTGGGGCGTTGCCGCCATAGAGGCTGTTTCGTGCCGATTGCCGTCCCTGCAGGGAATCTGGCCGGACGTCCTGTGGGGCTTCCGCCTACCCCCGGCACTCGGCCCGCCGGGTCAGCCCCTCACGGGCAGGGCGTTCCGACCAGGTACTGGTCCACCACCGCGCCGCCCACGGCATGGAAGGCGAAGGCCATCCCGGTGTCGCAGGCGT
>Ga0209164_1001094_pt1 | contig 40222 bp, 50 predicted proteins | sample MTBNYHSulfiMetaG_FD_187458 | JGI IMG/M metagenome (GOLD analysis project Ga0209164, IMG submission 187458) | Enrichment culture microbial communities from rom New York Harbor, USA that are MTBE-degrading - MTBE-NYH (New York Harbor Sulfidogenic)... | ecosystem: Environmental > Aquatic > Marine >... | reverse complement strand
CAATAAGCATCCCAACAAGGAGGATACGGTCACTATGTTTGAGGTTACTGAAAAGGCAAGTGAAATGATAAAGGATTTCCTGAAGGACAGGGAAGAGATTCCGGCCATTCGGATCATGCTCTCCCAGGGTGGTTGATCGGGGCCCTCTCTGGGCATGGCTCTGGATGAGTCACGTGAAAATGACGAGGTCTTTGATGACAAGGGCCTCACCTATGTTGTAGAGAAAATGCTGTACGAAAATATCAAACCGATAAAGGTTGATTACGTCAATTCCCCTATGGGGTCGGGTTTTAATATTTCTTCGAGTATGCCGATGGGGGGATCATGCGGAGGTTCCTGTAGCTGTTAACCATCATCAATGCAATGGCCACTTTCTCAAGATCTTTTTGAAACAACGGGTCATGAAGAAAGTGGCTTTTTTTTGCCGATTAACTTGTCCGGCGCATCAAAAGGCCCCTAATTGGCACGAACAGACCTTAATGCCCAGGGTCTCGCACGCCGATGAGACCTCCATCTTCCGAAGGCCCAGGGCCTTTGCTATGTTCCATGCGCTCACGCACGGCAGCCTTCCATTCTCCAGCCTTTCTTTGATTGCCCTTTCGAGCTGCTCTGATACATGCTCCGCAGGCTTGACGATCCGTTTTACCGGTTGGTACCCGAACAGCCCCAGCTGACACTTTGTAAGACGCAGTTCGAGAAGATCTGCGACATGTCCCACATCTACCGGCTGGACATCCAGATCAGCCGCCGTCTTGAATGCAACAGCGCACGGAAGTTCCCCATTGGAGATCTCCTGTTTCAGGATCGCTTCGATCTCCGGATTCCCTTTGTCGCCATCCCGATGCTTTTTCGCAAAATGTCCTTCGGTCTCATAGGTCGTCATATCGTCCCCCATTATGACAATAAGTTGATTCATGTTCTCACTAATAAACAGAGCGCCTTCCCGAAAACCCGGTCTTCGGGCAATAAATCCGAAATCCGAAGCACAGAATACACAACAATGACCCCAACCAAAAACGTCTCCATGACACAAACGTCATGGTTTCAAGGTGTTGCCTTTTATCATTCTAACATTTGGATTTTCGGATTTGTTTCGGATTTCGACATTCCGATTTCGACTGAACGTGGCTTTCCGTTCAGACACTACATATACCATTATCGCGAAAAACTCAATCCGCCGGACAGGAATGATGCTTTACACTCCGCACAAAATGGAGTATCCATCTTTTCAGGGCGTTGCCCATGACCAAAAGAAGAGATTTCGCTTAATGAAAGACGGCTTTCGCGTATGAATGCCGCCTGCAACAGAAAGGAAGTCCGGGTTGCCAGGAATAGACCCGGCACACTGACCGGACGAGGCAACGATGAGATGATTTCCGAGCCTTGTGACTTGTTGGGTCAGGCCTCGCCGATTCTGAATATTCCTTCACCATGGGGAGCGCTTGGGTCGGTTTTTGTACCGGAGGAGAGAAGCCATGATCAAAGAGAATGTCAGAAGAATTCTGGAATCGCTCCCTCAGGGGGTGCAGCTTGTGGCTGCTGCCAAGACACGCACCCCGGAAGAGGTCCTGGAGGCGATCCAGGCAGGGATTACGATTATCGGGCACAATTATGTTCAGGAGGCGGAGGCCGCATTCCCGGTCATCGGCCATCAGGCAAAATGGCACATGATCGGTCATCTTCAGTCCAACAAGGCCAAAAAGGCCGTCGGCATATTCGACATGATAGAGACGGTCGATTCCTTCAAGCTTGCCAATGCCATCGACAAGGCCTGTCAAACCATGGAAACATCCATGCCCATACTCATTGAGATCAATAGCGGTGAGGAACTGCAAAAGGCGGGGGTGATGCCTCAAGACGTCATGTCCGTCATCCGGGAAATAGCAAATCTTAAAAACGTGAGGATCATGGGACTCATGACCATGGGACCTTTCAGCGGCGATCCGGAGGATGCCCGGCCCTATTTTAAGAAGACGCGGACCATTTTTGAGACCATTAAAAAGGCCGGCATACCCGGGGTGGAGATGAAGCACCTGTCCATGGGGATGTCCAACTCCTACGGGGTGGCCCTTGAAGAAGGCGCCAATATGGTGAGAATCGGCACAAGCCTATTTGGAGAGCGGGATGCCAGGCGGTAAACTCGGAAAACTGGTCCGGCATAGAGGATTGGCACCGATTTCTCCCTCTCAGCAACTGCGTGTTCCGGATGGAACCGCATAACTCGTTGTTTAGGTTGGCGGCGGATGCGCCGGAAGCGGGCAGAACGTGGGCTTTGTTCCAAGAGAGATGAAGCGCCTGATGGGTAAGGCCATTTACATCCACCAGATGATCCATGAAGGCGACCATCTGCTGGTTGCAGTATCGGGCGGAAAGGACAGTCTCTCCCTTTTGTGGCTCTTGCGGGAAAGGATGAAGCGGCTTCCCATCCGATACAATATCACTGCGGTCCATGTGGATCCGGGTTTCGGGACCGATTCGGCTGCACGGATGGCCTCCTTTTTTTCAACCCACGGTTTTGAGTACAGGGTGATCAAGACACGCATCGGCCCTCAGGCCCACAACCCGGATAACCGGGAGAACCCATGCTTTCTGTGCTCCCGCATGAGAAGAAAAATACTCTTCGATCTGGCCAAGGAGATGGGCTGCAACCGGATCGCCTTCGGCCATCACAAGGATGACATCATCGAGACCTTTCTTCTGAACGTGTTTTACGGGGCATCCATCAGTACCATGCTCCCCGTCCAGGAATTTTTCAAAGGAGAGATCACGGCAATCCGACCGCTTTATCTGATCGATGAAATTCTTATAGAACGGTATGGAAAGGCAATGGGATGGGATCGGATCGAACTGGGCTGCCCGAGTGCGGGTTCATCAAAAAGGGAGGAGATCAAGCAAATGCTTCAAGGCCTTTACCGGTCAAACAGAAAAATCAAGGGAAATATCTTCCATGCACTACAGAACGTAAATCCGGACTATCTTTTACCCAGGTTAAGCGCTTAAGCGTTCATGGTTAACACAAGTTTTCTGATTATCCTGACCGCTTATCATTAAAAAAAATAGGGGATGCCGCATTATTTGCCGTTTTACTGGTGGGTGAAGATGGCTTAGCTGAGTCAGTCATCGGGAGGCACGATAAATGGTGAGATGATCATCAGGCGGTAACTTTGAACCGGGAACCGATCGGTCTTTATAAGTGCAGATTATAACAGAGGGGCGTAACCATGGATGAAGCAGAGATTCTGTCAAGAGTTGCCCTATTTTCGCTCATGAAAAGACGCGATTTGAAGCGCATCGCAAAACTGGCGAGACATCATTCGTATGAAAAGGGAGATCTCATTGTCAGGGAGGGTGAGCGTGACGGCCGCCTGTTTATTATCATTTCAGGGGAGGTCTCCGTTGTAAAGGACCTGGGGGGGCCGTCCGAAAAGACCCTGAGGGTTCTCAGGCCTGACAACTACTTTGGTGAGATGGCCTTAATCGATGATTATGTCCGAACGGCAAGCGTGGTGGCAAACGACCCCACCCACGTGCTGTCCCTCGATCAGTGGAACATCCGGGAAGAGATCAGAAAATATCCGGCTATTGCCATTGAACTGCTCCAGACATTAGGCCGACGCCTCAGGGCCGTCGAGTAACCGACGGCCCATGCGTGTCTGAACGGCGCCCATGGGAAGTCTTTGAAACATTTTTTTCAGGGCTCCCCCAACGGCCGTGTGAAGGTATATGTCGCAGGGTCAACGACAAGTTTCTGTCGTGCTTCCTCTTCGTTTCCGCCTGCAAGGGAAAAGGGAAGAGAGATGACGTAGATCACAGCCCCCACGGCGGTGGCGGCGATTCCCAATGGACGCACGACAAAGAAATCTCCCGCCATGAAACCGGCCTTCTCATCCAGGTCTTCGAAATGTTCCTTTGCCGGGGCTACTGCGGCAAAATGGAAAAAAACCAGGGCTGAAATCAAAAACCAGGCCAACCCTTTTTTCATTTTTTTTCGCATGTCTTTCCTCCCTATCTGATCCTGAACGGGTCCCACGCCAGTCCCTCGGGTAAAATCAGTTTTGGGTCTCCGGGTTCCGGATGACCGTCCATTGTCTGCCCTGAACTTTTCGTTTTGATCAGAGTCCGCCCATAGAGCAGGAAAGCGACGCACATATGGAGCGGGGTCAGGGGTTCGGATCCGCAGTTCAATCCCTTATGGCACCGGCACTCCGCCACCGCCGAAGGGCAATCGCATAGAGATATTCGGAAGCGCTTCTCTCTATCAGACGAATCTCCCTGCCGGCCAAGGGGTGCCCGGAAGTGCTCAGAATGAGGGTCATAACCCCGTGTTAGGGGTTATGACGCCATATAGACGCCTCGAGTCCCGGATTTGATCTTACCCTGTTTTTTAAGTCTGAAAATGACGTTTCTTATCGTCTTTGTATCAAAATTCGTTTTCTTTTTCAGCGCAGCCGTATCAATCCCCTTCTTCTGCCGGTTGATGATGCCCAGCACGGTTTCGGTAGCCGTTGCGGGGGCCTTTCTTCTGACCGCGGGCTTGGCAGCCTTGACGGGCCGCTTTTTGGTGGGCTGAACCTTCTCCGCCCCATCCAACTGCTTCGCCAATTTTTCGGCCTTTTCTGTCAATAACTTTAGGCTTTTGATGACGGATTGCAGATCTCTTTTCAGTGCTTTCATTTTCATGCCTCCTTATTTATGAGATTCAAGGGTAATGGTTAGATGTTCACAGGTCCCGAATCACAGATTCACTCCTACAATACCTTATTGCCAGGTTTTCTGTTACAAAAAACAAGAAATCTGTAGACGCTCACAGGTTCCGGGTTCACCGTTCCGGGTTGCTGGTTTCTGGTTGCTCGTGAAACCTCTACGAAGCCTCAGAACCCGGAACCTCTGAACCCCAAACCTGACCACGCATTGGGTTGCGGGCGTGGCCCGCGTTAGTAGTAAAGGGGTGCTCCATTAAACGCGTGAACGGTTACGAAAGTCAACCAGAGGGAACTATTACTACAGTTTTCAGAGGATTTCAACTAAAAAACAAATAGTTGCCTATATCGTCCTCGTTTTGCTCCTCCCGTCTGGCCCGTTAGGGGCGATTTTTTCCCACAAACTGGCGCAGCCTGGCGGAAATGTAGGAACAAAAGTCGAGGATAAGTACGGTTCCTACCTCGGCAGTAATTTCCGTCCGACTCCTTGCCTTGGCATTCTGTCGTTCCCTCGTGCAATTTTCATGATGCGCCTGTCGGGAATGAGTGGTTGCCGCTTCTTTCAGATCGCCATTTGAGAGTCCTTTCTGTTGGAAAAAGGCCTTTAGCGTTTCGTAGGCAACGTTGACTTCCTTGAGCTTCTGCTCGGCCTTGTGCTTCAGACGGGGATTTGCAGAAAAACGATCGGGATGCCAGACATTGGCGATATCCTTATAGGCCTGCCGCGCATCATCCAGAGTCGCCCCCTGTTTCAACTCAAGTATTTCAAAAGACCGCTGAATTGTCATGGATGCCAATGTCGATTCTCCTGCTGAATTGCATGATGTCATTGAAGCCTGTATGGGAAAATAGCACACCTGAATTTGCAGGTCAACTGGAACATATCACCTGTTATCTTTCTGATGTGCTTGACTTTTCTACTTTTGTCTGGTATTGAATCATCACTTTCCATCGCGGAAGGACTGTGTCCCGGCGCCATTCGGTATGTGATGTGACAGATGATGTCGCAGGTAGATGATTTTGTTTCGCATGGAATGAGATCCCGGGCCATGGAGCGGAAGCCTGTTTGCTCCGATATATAAAATGAATGCCCAAGCCGACGACGAGGCATGTTATGTTAATAGATTTGGAGGGTCTCGCCAGGGAAATTCAAAATGAACCCTGGGCCAGAGGGGTTCCTGTTGAAAAGGCCTTCTGGTCCATCCTGATGAAATGGATCGATGAGCACGTACTCTCGGAATTTCTCGATAGACTTGTCACCCAGATCAATAGAATTGTTGGCATCGACGCAGACCTCTCCGAGGCGCAGATCCTGGAAAGCGCAACACAGTTTATGGTGGAACTCCTGGGCGCCCATTCGGCTTCAGTGAGGATATACGATCCTGAGACAGAACAGATGCTCTCCTATTGCTCCTACCCATCAACGGAGAAAGATCGAGAAACCTTCATCCCTCTGGAAGGAAGCATCGCGGGTGAAGTGGTAAAAACCCGACGACCTTATCTGGTACCCGATCTCTCCCATGAGGACCTTTATCATAACAAGGATCTCATCTTTACCAAACAGGTTTACTCCTTGATGGCGATCCCGCTGGAAATTCCCCGGTTTTTTCCCCGGGAACGGGATACCATAGGGGTTATTCAGATTTACTTTGCAGAGAAAAATCGGGAATTCAGGCCGCTGGAGGTCCAGACGGCCAATACCATGGCCAAGCGGCTCAGCTTCGTCATCGCCCGGAAAAAGATCCTTTCCATGCACAGGATGGCTGAAAAGCGGGAAACCATCGTTCACCATATCTTCCGCAAGGTGGGTTCCCGCGGGGGCATCAAACTGGCAGAGGTGTTTAATCAGGTGGTACCCGAGCTGGTCGATATCGTCGACCTCCAGAGCTGCACCCTGTTTTCCGTTGCCAGAGGGCTTGACCATGTCATCCTTGAGGCAGGATTCCCCGGTGAGGGGGGATACCACACCGTGGGAAAGGTGATTCCGGTGAGCGATGAGCCGGTTTTCGAATTGCTTCTCCAGCTGAGAGAATATTCCGGGGATTCCCTTTATGAGGTGGTGACTCCCCTCTACACACTGGTGGTCGATCCGCAGCGAAGTGACCTGATCTCTGAAAATCTCAAGCGATTCGCGGCATTTCATCATATCCATTCTATCCTATATATCCCTTTGGGTTACAATGGGGAGATTACCCATTTCATGACCTTTGACGCATTAGACCAGCGTCAGCGGTACAGAGACGACGAGATCGATATCTTCCTTTTTCTGGGAAGAGAGCTCTTGAAGGCCCAGAAAATGGAGCGGCTGGATGACGCGCTGCACGATTTCAAGAATCCCGCCATCGCAACCGCAGGCTTTGCGCGACGTCTCAAGGAGATTGTCGAAAAGGGTGAATGGGAGCAGTCCAAAAAACAGGTGCAAAAGTATCTGGATATCCTGTTGGAGGAGACAAGCCGCTTGCAGGAACTGGCCATGAGCATCTACAGGGTCGGGGAGGAGCAGGATGTAAACCTGACGGATGTTGTCAAAAGACGATTCGAGATTAACAGAGAAGCGATTAAGGAGCAACTCAAGCCGAACGTGACCCTGACGGAAGGACCTTATGACCCGGACATCAGGGTGAAGTGCCATGCGGTTCACCTGGAAAGGATCCTGGACAATCTCCTCAACAACGCCACAAAGGCCATTCCGTTCAAGGGCGGAGAACTCGCCGTGAGGACCTATAAAGAGGGCGACTGGGCCTGTGCGGACATCAGGAATACCGGAGAAATATCAGAGCAGGATCGGCAGAAAATCGTTGAAGGGGAGGGGGAGGGCCGCGGGATGTACATCACCTACCGGATCATCCGCCTCCTAAAGGGAAAGATAGAGATCAGGGCCGACAGGGGAACGACCACCTTTGTGGTTTCTTTTCCACTCCACAGGCCCTGAAACGGCTGGCCTTAACCCCCGCTTCAATGACGAAACCGTTTTCTTTGCCATTGACCGAATAAAGCCGTTTACGTATAGTTATCCAAAATAAAAAAGCATTGAACATTCATTTCGTTACACTCCCATGCTGACTTCCATGATCGACGACCCGAAGTTGGATAAATATGTCCTCACCTTTGAGACAGGCCAGACGGTTTTTCTCGAGGGCGACGACTCTCAGGATCTCTATATCGTGGTGGAGGGGAAGGCAGGTATCCTGAAGGGAACCAAAAGGATAGCGGAAATCTCGGGTAGAGGGTCCATATTCGGGGAAATGTCTTTTCTTTTGGGGGAAAACAGGACCGCCACCGTCAAGGCGGTGACCGACCTCAAGGTCATAAAGATACCCAAGGAGGAAATCCCTAATTATCTCAGTGAATTTCCGGAGGTTGTACGGGAATTTGCCAGGTATCTGGCCAAGAGGCTCCACGAAACGAGCCAGATCGTTTACGGACTCAAGGAATTTTGCGATCAACTTCCGGATGCCGTGATTCTGACCGATAAGGACGGAAGAATTCTGTCGTGGAACCGTGCGGCTGAAAATCTGTATGGCAGGGAAGAAGATCAGATGCGGCATAAGTCCGCCGAAGAAATTTACGAAGACCCTGCCGCATATAGGGGCTTTCTCGATGAGGTGATATCCAAACAGGCGGTGAGCGAACAGACCCTCAGGGTCAGACACCCCAAAGAGGGGATACGGCATATCTCCACAAGCACCACCGTCCTTTATGATGGGCAGCATAATTTCAGGGGAGTTCTCTCCCTGGGGAGGGATGTCACCCAGGCAGAGATTGTGGCAAGACGATATCAGCGTGTGAGACGATGGTTCATCCCATTAGCCGTCCTGTTGGTCATGTTGGTGGCCGGCATCTTCTTTGGGTACCCCTATTTTTCAAAGGGGTATCACATTACCGATGTAAAGAAACAGGACCTTAGAGATGACCTGGTCGTCAATTATCGTCTCCTACGGTCCCTTCTGGCAGAACCCTTCGGGACCGGAAACCGGCAAAAGACAACCGACGTGATGAGACGTTTTTTTGATGCCCAGAAGGGGGTGGATATCCCCTTTACAGGTCTGGTGCTGCTTGGGAAAGACAAACGGGTATTCGACGCCTATTCCTCCCTCCCCGACATGGATGGAGAGGCCATGATAGGGAGCAGTTATTCCGGCATCGATCTGGGTGAGAAGGACGGGGCGTCCCACAGGGTATTAACCCTCTACAGGGAACATAAAGACCACCCCATGGGGATTCGATATACGGAAATTGCGTTCAGGCTGAGGAATGGCTTTGCAGGGTGGCTGATCTTTCAGGTGGATATGGACCTTCTTAAAACCAAATACAACGCAGATGAAAAGGATCTCAGGAACTTCCGGTTTGAAGACCTCAAAGAGGATGCAGGTTGATCCGGCACTGCCCATATGAAGCGCCCTGAAACGCCCATGATGCCTCGGCATGAGATCTCCGAAGGCCCCCAAGGGTCCGTCACCGTCTGCATTCACGGAAACATGGATGCGGCCAATGCCGGTCCCATGATGGAGGTATTGTCGGCACGTCTGAAAAAGTACGCGATCTCTTCCCTCACCGTAGACCTTGAACATGTGGATTACCTGGATGACTTCGGAACATTGGTTCTGGCTGAATTGAGAAAGAGGGTGGCCCATGGAAAGGCCGCATTCCATGTCATCCACGCAAGCGACAAGATAAAGGAACTCCTTGCCCTCCTCGACTTTGATTCCCTGGATGAACAGCCAACGATCCAGAAGAAACGATCTCCGGGGGTATTCGTCCGGCTCGGCGAGGCAAGTATTCAGAGGGTTTCGGAACTGAAATATGCCATATCATTTATCGGATCGATCATCCTTTCACTCATTCATGTCTGTTTAAGGCCCGGGTCCCTTCGGAAAAACGATACCCTCCTCTACATGCAGAGGGTGGGGGTGGACGGCCTTCCCATTGTGGCCCTCATCAGCTTTCTCATGGGATTGATTATGGCCTTCATGTCATCGGTCCAGCTTCAGCAGTTCGGCGCCAATATCTATGTCGCCTCACTGGTGAGCCTGGCCATGACCCGCGAACTGGGTCCGATCATAACGGCCATTATCGTCGCCGGAAGATCCGGATCGGCCTTTGCCGCGGAAATAGGAACCATGAAAATCTCCGAAGAGGTGGATGCACTCTTCACCATGGGGTTTAATCCGGTACTTTTTCTGGTCGTCCCCAAGCTTATTGCAGGCGTGGTCATGGTCCCCATCCTGACGCTTTTTTCAGATCTTTTTGCGATTATCGGGGGGTTGGTTGTGGGGATCTCCATGCTGGATCTGACCGTCAATTCGTATGTTGCCCAGACCATCAAGACCCTGACCCTCTTTGATGTATTTTGGGGCGTCCTCAAGAGCGGCGTCTTCGCGGTACTGATCACCTGGATAGGCTGTTTCCGGGGGTTCCAGGTCAGCGGCGGGGCCGCATCCGTGGGTCAGGCCACCACGTCGGCCGTGGTCAGCAGCATCTTCCTGATCATCCTGTCCGACTCCATTTTTTCAGTCATACTTCGTTACTGGGGTTAGGACAAAAAAATGACGAGGAAGCCGATTATCCAGGTGAGAGATCTCAGGGTGGGGTATGGCGATGTTATTATTCTTGACCAGGTGTCTTTCAATGTATACGAGGGAGAGGTCTTTGTTATATTAGGGGGAAGCGGATGCGGCAAGAGCACCCTGCTGAAGGCGATCATCGGCCTTATATCCCCCCGTTCCGGTCAGATCATTCTGGACGGTGATGAGGTTTCCACCGATGACGACGCGAGACTCCAGAGGGTGCTGAGGAAAATCGGGGTACTTTACCAGGGGGGCGCCCTGTTTGGTTCTATGACCATCGCCGAAAATGTGGCCTTGCCTATCGAGGAATACACGACCTTGTCCCGAGAGTCCGTGAATACACTGGTCCGTATGAAACTGGGCCTGGTCAATCTCCAGGGATATGAGAATCATCTTCCCTCAGAGCTGAGCGGGGGCATGAAGAAGAGGGCGGGCCTGGCGAGGGCCATGGCCCTGAATCCGAAGATCCTCTTCTTTGACGAACCTTCAGCGGGCCTTGACCCGATCACCTCCGCGGAATTGGACGATCTTATCCTCCATCTGAACAGGAGCCTCGGAACCACCATGGTGATCGTTACCCACGAACTCGAAAGCATTTTTACCGTGGCCCAGAGGATTATCATGTTGGACAAGCGTACAAAGGGGATTATCGCTGAAGGCGATCCCAGATATCTGCGGGATCACAGTCAGAATCCGTTTGTTAAGCGGTTTTTCAACCGCCGGGCCGTTGAAGAAGGCAGAGACGAGAAGGACACCCGATAATGGCTTCCGATAAAATCAAGTTTACGGTCGGGCTTTTTGTGGCCAGCGGGATCGGCATTACCCTGATGGCGATCGTCTGGCTGGGCATGTCCCGTTACCTGGAAAAGGGCCATTTTTTTGCCGCCTATTTTAATGAGTCGGTTCAGGGCCTGAGCCAGGACGCTCCGGTCAAGTACAGGGGGGTGCCGATCGGTCGCGTGGAGCAAATACGGGTCGCCCCGGATTCAAACCTCATAGAGGTTATCATGAAGATCGAAACAGGCCAGACCCTCGACCGCAGTTACGTGGCCCAGTTGAAAGACGTGGGGATTACAGGGAGCATGTTTGTGGAACTGGATCGGAAGCAGCCGGATGAACCGGACCGGTCGCCGCATATTACCTTCCCTTCAGAGTACCCGATCGTGGCCTCAAAACCCTCCGAGCTAAGTCAGCTCCTGGGCGAACTCAATAGCGTCCTCAACCACGTCAAGGCCTTGGACCTCGAAGGGATCTCGGAAAAAGTGAAACAGGTCCTTGACAACATGAACGGGATGATGGCCGATGCGGACGTCAAGGGCATCTCCAAGAAACTGAAATCGACCCTTGATGGAGCCGACCGCCTGCTTGACAGGGAGAGATGGGATCGTATCCTGGGCTCTGTCGACCAGGCGGCCCAGTCCGTCAACAGGTTGATTTCCCAGGCTACGCAAACCATGAATCAGGCGAACAAGACCCTGGCAGGAGCCGAAAGGCTTCTGGTCGAGAATGAAAGCAGGATCGAACATGCCTTGGAGGGGGTCGGCAGGGCAGTAGAAAATCTCAATATCCTCTTGGAAAAGGGGACGTCCTTCATCGACAGAGCGGATGATTCAGCTATCCAGCTCAGGCGTCGGCTTTCGGTCAGTGCGCAGAACCTGGAGAGGGCAACCGACAACCTGAATCAGTTTCTGGAACTCATTGCCGACCAGCCCTCCCAGTTGGTGTTCGGTGAACCCCCCAATGCCCGGAGCGTGGCCCCGGAAGGAAAACAATCGCAAAATTAAGGGAATGCTTTATGTATCACAAGACAAAAATAGTATTTCTCTCTCTAAGCGTCCTCTTTATTTGGGGGGGGTGCGCCAATCTCAAGCAGCCCAGAAACCAGGTCCAGCACTACACACTGGAATACACCTCCCCCGAGATAGAAGGTCTCACGCCGCTCCCGGTTTCGATCAAGGTAGACCGTTTCAGCGTCGCCCCTGCCTACAACTCGAATCGAATCATCTACCGGGATGCGTCATTTAAAAGGGATGAATATTTCTATCATAAGTGGCGGGCTAATCCGGGAGACATGGTCGCAGACTTTATGGGCCGGGACATTCGAAATTCCGGCCTTTTCAAGGCCGTTCTGACCCACGAAAGCGGATTCCCCTTCTCCTGCGTTCTGGAGGGCTCGGTGAATGAGTTTGTAGAATGGGATGCACCGGAAGGCTGGAAGGCGGTCCTGTCTGTCACTGTCACCCTGATGACAGCGAATGAGCCGGATGTCAGCAAGCGGATTCTTTTCCAGAAGACCTATCGTGAGGAGGAACCGTTCGCAGACAAAAACACCCTGGGCCTGGCCCAGGCCATGAGTGTGGCCATGAGGGATATCTCCGCGAGCGCCATCAGGGATATCTATTCTGTTTTAGCGAAGTGAATAGAAGATAACCATATCTTGTTGCACCTGCTGCAACTCAACCAAAAAAGCCTGCTGCATGAAAACATCAGGGCCTTGTCATACAGCAGACTTTGGTTTTCTTTAGGCGCCTGAGCCCTGCTTTGCGGCGGGACTCGCCTCAATTGGCCTGTGCCATCCCCATGTCAAAGGCCTTCAGATTGGATTCCAGGAAGGCCTTCTTGGTGGATGTGGAGAGGATCTTCTTCATGGCCTCCGCGTCGATCGGGATGGTCCCCGATCCGATCAAGGCCCCCAACATCACCATGTTGAGGGAGAGGGGATTTCCGACCGATTCTGCGATGGCATTCCCGTCCAGCGCAATCACCCTGCGGGCCTTGTTCCGGATCAGTTTCAGGCTTTCTTCCACAGGCGGATAGACCCCCTGGCCGATGGCCACGGTAAAGGGCGGCAGGGGGTGCGTATTGGTGATCACCACCGTATCCTTGTTGCATTTGTTAAGGGCCCTCAGGGTCTCCAGCGGCTCGAATCCGATGAGCACGTCGGCCTCGGCGTTGGACACGATGGGGCTGGTCACATCGCCCAACAGAACCGCTGATTCCACAATGCCGCCCCTCTGGGCCATGCCGTGTATTTCGCTCACTACCGTGGGTATCCCCATGGAGAGGGCGGCCTCTCCCAACAGACGGGAGGCCAACAGGTTGCCCTGTCCCCCTACGCCGATAAATACCAGTCTTTTTGTCTCCATAAGAAGCCTCCCTTTTAGCCTTTCAGCGGTAGAATTGCATTTTCCGGACAGACCTGCGCGCAGACAGAACATCCGATACAGAGGTTCCTGTCTATTTCGACCTGATCCCCATCCAGGTACATGGCCGGGCAGGCCAGGAGATTGATGCAGTCCCTATGATTTTTGCACTTGTCGTGATTGATGGTAAATGCATGGGCCTTCTTGAACTGCTTCGTGGCCTTTGCGAAGAGGGGGCACATCTCCTGTGAAATGATGACCGATAGACCGTCGTAGTCCCTGGCGGCCTTTACCGCCTCGATGGTCTTTTTCAGCTTGAACGGCTTCACCACGTGGACGTCTTCCACGCCCAGTCCCCTGACCACGTTCTCGATGGAGATGCGGGTCCGCTCAATCCCCATCGGTATGGTATCGACCCCCGGATGGATCTGGTGACCGGTCATGGCCGTGGTCCCGTTATCCAGGATCACCAGAGTGAACTTGTGTTGGTTGTGGACCGCGTTCACCAGCCCGGTAATGCCCGAGTGAAAAAAGGTGGAGTCTCCGATAAAGGACACGACCTTCTGGTCCGTGGCCTTGGAGAATCCGCAGCCCGAGCTGACGGATGAGCCCATGCAGATGACAAAGTCGGCCATGGAGATGGGCGGCAGGACACCCAGGGTATAACATCCGATATCCGTCGGGTATATGGCGTCCTTCCCGTAGACCTGTTTGACCGCATAGTATGTTGCCCGGTGCGGACATCCTGCACAGAGGTTCGGCGGCCTTCCGGGGAGGGGCGGGACGTCCGAGGTATCGAGCATCTGATGGGGTGCGTAATCGACGCCGAAGTACTGGGCCACCGCCTTGCGGACCATTCCGGGATCGTACTCGTAGAGACGGGAAAGCGCGCCCACGCCTTTGCCCTTGATCGGTATGGAGATGCCCTTTTCATGGGCCAGGGCCTTCAGCTCGGTTTCATTAAGAGGCTCCAGTTCCTCAACCACCAGGACCTTGTCCACGCTTTTCAGGAACCGAATAGAGAGGGTTTCAGGCTGAGGCCAGGAGAATCCCAGCTTGAAAATGCTGACCTTTTCCTTAATCCCCAGGTCCGAGACCGCATCTCTCACATAATTGAAACTGGCCCCGTTGGCCACGATTCCCCATTTTCCATGGCCGATAATCTGATTGTAAGGGCCGCTGTCTGATTTTTGGGCGGCCTGATCATATTTTTCCAGCAGAAGTTTGTGCAGATTGCGGGAAACGGCCGGCACGGTAACGAAATGGAACGGGTTTTTTGTGAAATGGGCCTTTTTTTGGACCGGTTTCAGTGCACCCAAACGGACCGGTCCTCGAATGTGGGCGAGCCTCGTGGTGGTTCTGATGATGACCGGAAGTTTCAGCTCCTCGGACAGATCAAAGGCCGCCACGGTCATGTCTTTCATCTCCTGGGGGTTGGTGGGCTCCAGCATGGGGAGTCCCGAGAGACGGGCGAAGTAGCGGTTGTCCTGTTCGTTCTGGCTCGAGAAAAGGGAGGGGTCATCCGCATTGATGATCACCATGCCTCCCGTGACGCCCACATAGGCAAGGGTCATGAGCGGATCGGCGGCCACGTTCATGCCCACGTGTTTCATGGTCACCATGGTCCTCAGGCCTGAAACCGCGGCCCCGGCAGCGACCTCGAGTGCCACCTTTTCATTGGTCGAGTATTCAAAGTAGAGGTCGCTTTCCCTGCTGATGTTGAAGAAGTTCTCCGGGATCTCGGAAGAGGGGGTTCCCGGATAACATGTGGCAAAGGAGACCCCTGCCTCCAGGGCGCCTCGGGCAATGGCCTCGTTGCCCAGGAGGAGCATTTCTTCTCCCGGCGTATCCGTCAATAGCTTATGCATGTCTTGCCTCCCAACGGTTGATGGTTTAAAATTCCAAAAACGCCTCGCGCAAAGACGCCCCGTGAAACAACGGCAAAAAGGGTTTCACAGGGCAAAGGCACTAAGATTTTCCACAATGCCGCATTGCCCAAATGCCTAAATCCCTCGAGTTCTCAATTCCAAACCTCCAGCATCCCACCATTTCCAATCCCTCAATTCCCCCTATATCTTGAAACTCTCCGCCATGCCTGCGTACTGTTTCCTAAGTTTGGGCTTTTCTATCTTTCCGGTGGGATTCCTGGGAACGTCGCCAAAGATGATCTTGCGCGGCCGTTTGTATCGAGGCAATCCTTCGCAGAAATCGACGACGTCCTGTTCGGTCAGGGAGGCCCCCGGCTTGACCTTGATCACCGCGGCGACGATTTCTCCCAGCCGTTCGTCAGGTATCCCGATGACGGCCGCGTCCTGAACGTGTCCGTTTTCCATGAGGAACTCCTCGATCTCCACAGGGAAGATGTTCTCGCCGCCCGTGATGATGATGTCCTTCTTACGGTCTACCAGCCAGATAAAGCCGTCTTCATCCACTCGGGCCATGTCGCCCGTGTGGAGCCAGCCGTCAACAAGGGTGCTCTTTGTGGCCTCCGGGTTTTTGTAATACTCCTTCATCACGCCGGGACCTTTCACCGCGAGCTCGCCCGGTTCGCCCGGTTTAACCTCCCTGCCGTCAAGGTCCATGATCTTATATTCCCAGTCAAACCCCGGGACGCCGATGGCGCCGACCTTGTGGAGGTTCTCCATCCCTAAATGAACGCATCCGGGACCGGTTGTCTCGCTCAGGCCGTAATTGGTGTCATACGCATGATTCGGGAAGACCTTTTTCCAGTTTTTGATGAGACTCGGGGGCACGGGCTGGGCCCCGATATGCATCAGCCGCCACTGATCCAGTTTGTAGTCGCCTAAGTTGACCTCCCCGTTTTCGATGGCGATCAGGATGTCCTGGGCCCACGGCACCAGGAGCCAGACGATGGTTGCCCCCTCCTCGCTCACCGCATCGAGAATCCATTCAGGCTTGACCCCCTTTAAAATCACGGCCTTGGCGCCCACAATGAAGTTCCCGAACCAGTGCATCTTGGCACCGGTATGATACAGAGGGGGGATGCAGAGGAAATTGTCATCATGGGTCTGGTTGTGATGGCGTTTTTCAACAATGCACGCAGCCTCGAGGTTCCGGTGGGTCAGGAGGATCGGCTTGGGGGTTCCGGTGGTGCCTGAGGTAAAATAGAGGGCTGCATTGTCTAAGAGATCCACCGGGATATGAGGGTTGTCGGGGGCGCCGTTCTGCAGAAAGGGATAAAAAGATTCGGCATATGTCGGTCTGGCCTCTTCCGGGCCTACAAAGACAAAATCGTGGATGGTCCCCATGTCTTCTTTGATGGCGTCGATCCGCTCGACAAATTCTTCCCCGAATATCAAGATCTTTGCCTCCGCGATATCTGCACAGTACCGGATATCGTCGGCTGAGAAGCGGAAATTGAGGGGCACAGCCCAGGCGCCCGTCCTCAATATGCCAAAATAGGCGGGAAGCCATTCAAGGCAGTTCATCATCAGGTGAATGACCTTGTCTCCCTTTCGGACGCCCTTTTGGATAAGGGCATTGGCGATTTGATTGGCCATCTCATCAAATTGATGCCAGGTGATGGACACCCGTCTCTCCTTGGCAGGCTCCCTTTCAATGAGGGCGATTTCATCCCTGTACATCCTGGCGTTTCTGGCCAAAATCTCCGTGATAATCATGAGGTTCCCTCCTGAAAAGCTATATTTCAGCTATAAAATGACTATAGAAAAGGGCTTCAGGACTGTCAAGAAAAAAGACCCCTCCCCTTCCGGGGATGAATCCGGATCAGCCGGTGCAATAAGGAAGAATGCAATAAAGAGAAAACCCCGGCCTGGCGCATGGATGGCCGGGGACCTGCGCAGGCCTCAAGCAAGGGAGGGGGCGTTCTGCGCCGTGTCGCAGACAAAGGATTCAGAGGCGGGCCTTGGCCATCGGCATAAAGGGAGATGTTCTATATTCCTGAACGAATTTTTCTAAAATGTCATGTGCCTTATCCGGCTGATTATCCAGCCTGTATACCCGCTCCAGGCCTAACATGGCCGTCTCCCTGAATGGATTGGCCGGGTTCTCCACAAGGGGCGTCAGGATTGAGATGGCCTCTTTAAGCTCTCCCTTGGCTTCATGGCACGAGGCCAGGGCCAGAGAGGTCAGGTCTTCATATTCCGTATGGCCCGAGATTTTTTCCATAAACCGGTCATAGTAGAGGATGGCCTCATCAAATTCCTTTTGGGTAAATTTGATATGGCCCATCTGCGGCAGGGCCAGGCGGGCGGCCTTCGCCATTCCGTATTCGTCGATCACCTGCGCGAACAGGGCCTCGGCCTCTTTAATTTTAACATTTTCCGGCAGGGCGCCCGCTTCAGATTCTGAATCGGGGGCCGAGGCGTCTATCAACGCGTTGTAGGCCAGATTGTAGGCCTCTTGGCCTTTCTTGTTGGTGTGACGCATGTATCCGTACACGGAGAGATAGCCCACAAGGATAACGGCCACAGCGATCCCGACGATCTTCAACTCACGCAGGTGGTCGCCGAAGAAGGCGACGGCCCTGCCGGACAAGGTCAGAAATTCATCCGGTCCTTTTAGCAGTTCTTTTCTGCTGATCTTTTTGTTTGCCACGGAATACGACCTCCTGTTTAGAAATGTTCAAATACCAGAAGACGCAAATCCCGTCAAGGCAAAAAGAAGGCTTGTCTTTTGGATGGGAAAACAGAATAATCACCTGGCCCTGGTGCTGGTTTTTCAAGTTTGTAGCGACGAGTTTGAAGCGCCTGAAGTCGAAAGAGGGAAGATTCCGATTTCTAACTTTTGACCCCATGCCTCACACTCCACACGTATTTCACTTGCGCCTGACGCCTACGGAGGTCCATTGGTCTGGTTAGACAGTTTTCTCGATTTTCTGGATTCGCTTCCCAATGCCCTCGTCTACATTCTGCTGGGGGTGAGCGCATTTGTGGAAAACGTCTTCCCCCCCATCCCGGGGGATACCATTACCGCCTTTGGGGCCTTTCTGGTCGGCACCCGAAGGCTCTCTTTTATGGGGGTCTATCTGGCGACCACATCGGGGAGCCTGCTCGGCTTCATGTTTCTCTTTTGGATCGGGAGCCTCCTGGGCCGGCGGTTTTTTATTGAAAGGGATTACCGGTTTTTTAAGGCGAACGATATCGTGCGGGCCGAGGGATGGTTCCAAAAGTACGGCTATCTCCTCATATTGCTGAACCGCTTCTTTCCCGGAATCCGCTCGGTCATATCCCTTGCCGGAGGGATATCGCAACTGAGGGTCCCCAGGGTTGCCCTCCTGGCCATGATCAGCGCCGCTGTATGGAACCTGATCTGGATCTTACTCGGGTATTCCATCGGGACCCACTGGGAGACCGTCAAAGAGAGAATGGCCCACATCATGTTCCGCTACAATATCGCCATCCTGGCGGTGGCAGGCGTATTGGTCGCCATCTTCCTTTTAAAAATGATGAAAAAGAGACGTTCCCTCAAGGGATAACCGGCGGGCTTGGGTCCTCGCTCCTTACCGGGTCTCCTGCGCAATCCATTCGAGGAAGTCCGGGTTTCCATCCATAATCGGCAGGCTTACGATGCAGGGGCATTCATAGCTGTGCATCGATTTAACCGTGTCAATCAACTCGGGAACCAGAGATTCAACGGTCTTGGCTATAAGGATCACCTCCCTTTCGTCCTGAACCTCCCCATTCCACCAATACAGGGAATTCATGTTGTCAATGATGTTGGCGCATGCGGCCAATCGATTCGAGACCAGCTCTTTTGCGATAGTCCTGGCCTCCTCCATACTCCCTGCGGTGATGTAAATAAGGTTGGCCTTCATCGATTTTCTCCTGTGGTATTCAAGGTAACTCCCGTTTACAATTTAGCATTTCGCCCCTTAACCGCGGAAAACCTCTGAACCCGTAACCCCTGGCACAAAATGTTTGATATAACCCGGTTAGTATGATATGGACATGCCACGCGGACTTTGTAACTTTTTTCTCAAAGTTCCTGAATTTAAGGAACAAGTACTCATTTTTCAGCAAAGGAAGATTCAAGGTGACGACAAAATTGATTATAAGGAACTGACACTCGTGAACAAATCCTCAAGGAAATCGCGGCGGAAGTCAAGCAGATCAAGGAAAAGCATGGCGTTGTTCCTGACCTGGTGACAACTGGTGGCAATAATAGCAACCCTTAAGGCGGAGGAGTGAAACATGGCATCAATGGTAGACAAATCCTGCAATGAGTTTATTGAAGTACTGGCATCCAAGGCCCCGGTCCCTGGTGGGGGCGGCGCGGCAGCAATGGGCGGTGCAATCGGCATGGCTCTTTCCAACATGGTGGGCAATCTCACTGTCGGCAAGAAAAAATATGCAGATGTGGAGTCTGAGGTCAAAGATCTGCTTGAAAAAGGTTCTAAAGTCATTTCCGAACTGGAAATGCTGGTGGACAAGGATGCGGAGGTTTTTGAGCCCTTGTCCAAGGCCTATGGTCTGCCGAAAAATACGCCGGAGGAAATCAAATTCAAGGAAGAAACCATGGAGCAGTGCTCCAAAACTGCATGCTCCGTGCCCATGGAGATTATGCGCAAGGCGTATGAAGGCATCAAAATCCATCAGCGCATGGGTCAGATCGGAACCATGCTCGCCATTTCCGATGTGGGATGCGGCGTGGTGTTCATGAAAGGCGCCCTGATTTCCGGGAGACTCAATGTCATTATCAACCTCAACACCATTAAGGATCAGGATTTTGTCAAATCCGCGACAGAAGAAATGGAACGTCTGGTCAATGACGGTTGCAAAATTGCGGATGAGACTCTAGATCTGGTTATTTCCAAACTTACAAAGAAATAAGGGGGAACAGTCGAAATGGCAGAAGTTCTGAAGGCAAAACCGGTTGCGGATGCAATGAAGGCAGATATGATCAAACGGGTTGAGGCACTGAAAGCCAAGGGCACGAACCCGAAACTCGGCATTATCCGAGTGGGCGCACGTCCTGACGATCTGTTTTATGAAGGCGGCGCAAAAAAGACCTGCGCAGGCGTGGGCATGGACTGTGAGGTGTTTGAATTCCCTGAAGACATCCATCAGGCGGGTTTTGAAAAGGCAGTGAGTGAAATCGGTGCAAAAAAGGATGTGAACGGCATTCTAATGTTCTCTCCGCTGCCGAAACATCTCGATGAGCGCAAGATCAGAACCCTGATACCGGTTGAAAAAGACGTGGACTGCCTTACCACCAACGGTGCGGCAAAGGTCTTTACCGATGATACAACCGGATTCCCCCCCTGCACACCCAGTGCGTGTATGGAAATGCTCAAATTCTACAACATCCCGATCAAAGGGAAAAAATGCGTGGTTGTGGGACGGTCTCTCGTGGTCGGCAAACCTCTGGCGATGCTCCTTTTGCGGGAACACGGCACGGTGACGATTTGCCATTCCCGGACAGAAAACCTGCCGGGCGTTTGTCAGGACGGAGAAATCGTGATTGCGGCAGTAGGTAAGGCAAAAATGCTCAAAGGCAATTTCTTCAAACCCGGGCAGACCGTCATTGACGTGGGCATCAATCCCGACCCGGACAATCCCGGGAAATACTGCGGCGATGTGGATTTTGCCCAGGCTGAACCCATTGTAAACAAAATCAGTCCGGTTCCCGGAGGCGTAGGATCCATTACAACCTCGGTGTTGTGTAAACATACCATCATGGCCTGCGAAATGCAGAACGTGTAAAATTCGGGGGACACACTCCTAAAATCCGGGATAAGGCAGGCAGAGGATATCGTAGACAACGTCGAATATCGCCCACGAGCGAACGGAGGACATCCTCATTGTCTCGGCCTGTGTTCCTGGGCTGGTAAAACCAGAGTGGATCAAGCCGGGCGGCGGTGTGATTGATGTGGGTGTCACCCGCGTAGGGGAGAAAGTCGTTGAAAAGACGGACAAAAAGGTGGCCATCCTGAGAGGGGATGTGGACTTTGACGCGGCCAAGGAAATTGCCGGTTATATCACACCGGTTCCGGGCAGCGTGGGACCCATGACCATTACCATGCTCATGAAAAATACCCTCAAATCCCTCAAATTCAGTCTCGGGATCGCCTAAGCCGAATAGAGGGGGGACCGAACCAGCGGGTTTGATCCCCCCTTGACCCACGAATGGGCAAAAAAACCGGTTTTATCCCTGTGCTCTGGAAAATTTTCCTGCGATGGCGGAACCGGAAAAGATCCCTACAAGGATCACCATCCCCAGAACAGCCAGCCAGGACCCGAACCAATCCCAGATAAGGCCGCCCAATACAAAGGCGGGGATGATGGATACAATTCCAATGCCGATTTTTCTGAAAAGGTCCATGTGAGGCCTCCTTGAAATTCAGATATGTCGGGGCGCAATCCTTCTCCTGCCTTGAAAACAGATACACCCGCGTGGCCTGTTACTATAAATGGAAGCGCCTTGGAGGTCAAGGAATTAATGCGCAAATGCGGACTTGATTTTGCACCTTCAAGTGACTACACTCTCCATCACCGTATAACCCGGATCAAGACATCGGGGCGTGGCGCAGCCTGGTAGCGCACCTGCTTTGGGAGCAGGGTGTCGGAGGTTCAAATCCTCTCGCCCCGACCAATAAAATCAATAACTTATGTCTCTTTTTTTGGCCTCTGAAAACGGTTATTTTTCACGGGGTACAAAACGGGGTACAAGATGAAGGGGCATAAGGAAGGGGCTTTTTATCTTCCTTACCGTTTTCATAAATCACCCCCAAGACACACAAAAAAGACCGGCACCCCTATTCGAGAACTGGCCTATTCTGTTAACTTTTCATAGGGGTTCAATGCGCCCAGCTCCCGCCCAAAATCTTCCAAATCAAGATGCGTCTGAAGGATGCCATTGATTTCAAGGTTGATTGTGTAATAACGCCCTAAGTCATAAAACCATCTGCTGTCTTCTCTGCATATCTTTAGATGTTGCGCTTGCTTATTGAGTTTCCGGTTAATCCGTGCAATAAGCGCCCGCTCTGTAATACCCACTTTTTCAGTTGCTTTAGCCATTATGCCCTCCCCACCTTCACCTTAATTGCCCTTGGTTCTGATTGTGGACAGTCCACCTTTACCTTGATTGTCCGTGTCTCCGGTTGCGAACTGACTACTTTTACCCTTACTTCCTGTGTCTCTGCCATTGTCCTCTCCTGTTTTTGATTTTAGGCAGAACATATCATAGATGTGAATGTGTGTAAATGGGAAAATGTGTTTTTGTGATTCTTCATAATAAAAAAAAGGCCGGTCCCCGAAAATGGAAACCGGCCTTTCTCTTTTCTATGGCGCCCTCACCCAGGGGCCTCGCTTTCGGTTCGTCAACCCATCCTGAACCAGCCCAACGCATGATTTTGGTCACGAAACGGATTTCGTTACCAAAGGGAGAAAAAACGGCCCTCTCAGAGCCGTCCTGAGCGCCGATCTCCCCCCGGCCTATATTCTGCTATGCGCCGTAGAGACCTCGTTTCCCTTCTCCAAAAGAACCGCGTGTAAAAGGTCAAAGAGGCCTTCCATCTCTGCCCGGGCCCCTTCCGACCCTTCCGGCCGCCTCTGGAACCGTGGGCAAAGGTCACAGTCCAGGGGGCCGTTCTCATGGGCCGCTTTACTCAGACATTCATCATAATGGATACACTCAAAATCCCTCATTTGACAATCCTCCTTACGGGAAATATCTTGGATCGTCAACGTGGATCCCCGAGGGCGCCGGTCCCCCCCTGGATCATTCCCGGTCATGTTGCAGCATGGCCGGAACACGGCTTAATCAGAAGCATCGGCAATATATTCCCTTTCCCCCTTGACCGATGGAAGGGTTTAGGATAACCTGTCCTCAGAAAGGCCGTTGAGATCCCGCCCCCGCATTGCACGCGGGTCAGTCTGGATCTCAGTGGCCTTTTCCGTTTTACACCCTATCCAAGAAAGTTTTCCAAGACAAAGATGTTGCGCTTCCTGAAAGGGAAAGGGCATTCCTCAAGGATGATTTCTATCAGCTTGGGATGTTTAGTCCCGGATACGAACCATCGTTCTTTGCATCCAGGGACCTTTTCAACCCATTCGGGGACCTCCAGGCCCATTTCATCACACAGATGTTCGATGGTCGATGCAAGGAGCGCGTCAAACCGTTCGTGATCCAGGTCAAAGGGCTCCTGCAGAATGGCCATGTCCTTATCCCTTCTGAACTCGTCAACGAAGTCCATGAACGGGATCAGCCACCATTCGCCTTCGGCCAGCATATCACTTTTCACTTGTTTGATGGGGGTCATGGTTTGGATCCTTGGGCCTTATCTTACCCCTTGTAACAACTACTATTTCCCCTTGTCAGCATCCCAAAGTGAATACCCCAAGGTAACTTTTGTGAGTATTTTTTTCCTGTTGACTAACTCGCCTTTCACCTTTCCGGGTGTGGTGTCGCTTCTATTTTCCGGGTTTTCTTCCCTTGCGTTCAAGATAAAATGAAAACCATTTTTCTTCATGGCTTTTACAAAGGGTTCAAGGTACGATTCCACAACCTGCATAGAGGTGTTCTTAACTGTAACAATGAAATCGCCGTGTCCATATTCTCCTGAAGCTCTCCCCCCCCCGTTGGTTCTCATAAGGTTTGCATTCAAAGATAATACGAAATCTTCCAGGTTTATTCTTAACCGTTCCGCGCTTTTTCCAATGGAAAAAGTTATCTTTATGGTTTTTTCATTCATATTTCGCCTCTCAAGATATTCTGATCATCCCCATGGTCCATGACGGTGCGGGCTTGCTCGACCTTCCGGGCGGATATGCCAAGGGTCTGGGCGGTTTGCTCGGCGGATTTTGGCAAAGCGCAAGATTGCGCTTTGCCACTTTCCCACCCGTGTGTTGATTCCCATGATCCCCGCCCCGCTCCTTTCGCTTATCCATCCACTCAATACACTTCCGCAGCTCCGCCTCGGTCATGTTGCGCCGGTCCCTGAGATCCCCCAGGATCGCCGTTCACCCTTGCCCAGACCCTTGACCACTTTCAGATGTTTACGCCGGTCCCTCACCCGTAGCTGCTCAATCCGATTCAGCGACTTTTCGAGAACGTCCATGGTAAACTGGATCGACCCCAGAGCCTCGCGCGTTTCAGTCAGGATCTTGGAGACCTCCTTGTCGTTTGCCCACACGCCCTTGAGGTCCTCCACGAATTGCAGAGACACCGCCTCAAGATCCGCGGATATTCGCCGAAACCGGCCTATGGCCTCAATCGTCATTGTTCACCTCGAATCCGACCGCATGAGAAGCCCCAGGATCGACGTTCGCGCCCCGGCCCTTGTCATGGGATGGCCTATCGCCCGTGAATTCAGCCAGCATATTGATGCGGGCTCACTGTTCGATTTGGATGGAAGGTCCCCGGCCCAATATCAACCTTTCGACCACCTGCTTATCGGTTTCCCCTGTTCGGCTTTGGATTCGCGCCAACTTCTCTGATGCATCCGCAGACAGAACCATATTGAGTTCTTTCCGGGGGGTCTTTTGCCGTTTGCGCTTTTTTCGTTCTGCCATGGTCGTTGTCATACCGGCCTCTCCATGGGAATGTGCTTCTGTTCCACTTTTTCGAAAAAGTACTTCTTTTTTGAATTGAAATTAGTGGAACAAATTTCCAAAAAAATAAATCGAAGTAAACCAACAAGTTACAAATTTGCGAAGTTTACATAATGTATGTTATCCGACACCATTCTAAAAATAGAACTACCTGAAAAGATTCATCTTTGTTTAATGCCATCCAATAAAATCAATAGGTTATCTCAAGTAGTAATTGCATTTCCGTTGTGACACTTTCGCCCTCAAAATTGGCATTTTGTTCCACCACTGATATCAAGGGGTTATCAAGCCCCCATCGCGTTTACACCAACGCGCCCGCCCATGTTATCACGCCCGGCACTCACTTCAAGGAAAAATCGGCACCGTGAGATCCACGTTAAGAGGCGTTCTCCGCATGGCCCTTGTCAGGGTATGGGGAAAAGGGTTGCCATGCCCACCCGGAACGTGCTATCCTTTCAGCCTCTCCGCTCCCATGGTACGGTGAAAACGTGTAACCGCCCCATGCGTAGGTCCGGCCGAATCGTACACTTCGCCGGATTCACCGGGGATTCAAGAGGCTCGTTGACGGCAAGACCCGCGCGTAGGTCATCCCTGACCGACACGGCTATGTGATCCGACGAGCCTCTTCTACGCAAAACCTGCCCTGGCCTGAGATTGCGCTAAGGGGCTGGCTTTTCAGTTCACGCTGATGGGACGGCGCCCCATCCCAGGGCAGGGACTCAAAGGCCCATCGACGGCCGGACTCGATTGTAAGTCTTTACGGACTGAAACGACCGCGCGTTCCGATGGGCCTTTCCATTTACCCCTCCCGACTCTCCCGGGCGCGTGCCTCAGCCAAATCCTTAGCCTCTACTTCGGAGATGACGCGAGAGTTTGACCTGATCCTGAACGCGGTATCAGGATCACCTACTTTAGCCCAAGTGGATCTGTCGCTTCCCCCCATGGAAAACGTCTCCCAAGAGTCTTTATCAAAGGCGAAGGGGGATTCTTCATCGTACAACAAAAATTCAACTGCCATGTCATTTCCTCCCTGAAGGGCCGGGGAGGGGATCCCATCCGGCCCCGCATGGTTTCATCTGATTTTTCGCCACTCGGTTCCTCCCCAGCCATTATCACTGCTTATTAACAGCTTTGCCGGGTACTGACCACCGTAAATGACACGCAATCGTCCAGGGCAATTCAAAGATTTAGCGCCCTCATACGAACGAATTTCGGTGAGTAAGGTCTTAATCTTACTCTGAAGCTCTGCCCTTCTTTTTGGCCACGTTCGGATATTGCTCCGATACTGCTTCATCGTACTCCCCTTGAGCTTAGAGTTCGGGGCCGCGACCTTCCTTTTCATGGTTGAAAGAGTTGAAACCTCACGTTTATACCAACTCAAATCGGCATGAAGTCGTTGCCTTAGGTCCTTAACGGTCGTAACCTTCCTCTGGTTCCGAACAACTGAGGCCGCATCAAGAAACACCTTCTGAATGGCCTCGGCTTGCTTTTCAAAGGTCGCTTGCTTTGGCGCTGCATTTATCTGCTCCACAATCGTCCGAATGTATGGCCACAACTGAACGGCATCAGGGCTCACAATCACTTCACCCGTATCCGGCCGCCCGCAACATCCATCATGATCGTTTTCCATGGTTTTTCCTCCCCCCTTCAATTCACCAAGAATCGCGGCTACATCAGCTTCGAAATCCTCCATAAATCCAGGTATAATATTTTCAGCCTCCAAAGCAAGCCGCATAATCTCATCAACTTTTTCACTCATCGCGCACAGACTTCCTTTCCGGCCGGTTAATCTGCCTGTTCAGGTCTTCGGCCACGGTCAGGATTCCGTCTTCGATATCCTTGATGATACCCGAGACCCCCGAAAGAAAAGTTGGATCCTTCTCTTCGAAAATCCTCTCTCCCTCCTTGAGAAGGTTCGAGACCACCGAGAGCTTGTGGAGCGATGGCAGAAACGCCGAAATCACGTCTACTTTTTCTTCTTCTGGGTCTTTTCCCATATGTCTTATCCTCCTCCTGTTGATTTTTTCCGTCACTCTCTACCTCAGACAGATCGCTGTCAAGGGTCTCCTTTCTTCATGCGGCCATGAGTGCTGGTAATTTGGGATGTCGATCTTGGAGCGTAGAGACCAGCTCGCTAATTTTCTCCGCAATGTTACTCACGAAGCGCTCCGCCATCGTAAACGGAACAGGGTCCATATGCTCAAAATTGCCCGTAGCAACGCACGCGAAAAGCTCCCCTAAGCCACAAACATCGGAAGCAGCGAGATCCAAGGTGTCACCATCATCTGATTCAAACAGTAACGCCATTTTTTCGTTTAGGGCTTCCTTCAAATGAAGAAGCTGACTCGACGCGTAGATCAAAGTCCCACCGATACCTGTTAAGGCATCCTTGTCCCATCGGTTATCGTCCGAGGCCGCGAAAATCAAGGTTTTTGCCACACCCTTCAGCATTTCCGTCAACGCGTTCAACTCATCAAGACTTGCTGCTGCCTGTATTGCCTCCGTTTGATTCATCTTCACACCTCCCGGCCTCCCGGCCATAAAAAAAGCGCGTGAGCTGTCTCAACGGCTTAGACACCGTTCCGGGCCTCGCGGTTACCGGCAACTCACGCGCAACGATTCTGTTGTCACCAATAAAAAATGCCACTGTCACGGGTTGGCCTCCGGTCTAAGGTTTTGAGAGGAGTTCAATCTATCACGGGAGGGGAAAGCGTGTCAACATGTTTTTAGATGAAATATGACTCAGTGAGCACTCAGTGAGTCCTCAGTGTGTCCGCACCCGGCTGTGGATCTCGGAATCCCTAATGAAGAAGACTCAGGATAAGCCCGTCAAAAGGTTTTTTTCTATCACTCCACCCACTCCGCCAAATTGACCAGCTTAACCCGCATGAATGGCTTTTGGGCCGAATAATAGTGGATCACGGTATGAACAAGGGCCTTCGGGGGCATGGATTCGTCAATGGGATGGGATTTGTCCGACTGATACCAATTCAGCTTCATCATGACACCGGCAACAAGCCAGCTATTTTCGGGGGCCGTGAATTCAGCAACCGGAACCAGGACCGTATTGAGATTATTGAGCGTGATTTGATGCTTCTGAGGCATGAACTGTTGGGGGGCCTGAGTGTTCTTGGTCGCCTGAATGGGGCCGTCCGTCATGCTAAAACCCGTGTAGTAGCGCACCATCATATCTTCCAGGATGGTGTTATTCTCTGCCTTCGCATAAATCAACATCTGTCCATGGTACGGACCGAAATCCACATCCTGGGGGAAATCCTCATCATAGTGGTCATAGGTGAACATGGGCTCGGCTTCGACCATTTTCTTTTTGGACCTCACACAAAGCTTGCCGCGGTCGGTATCATCCCTCGTGATGTAGATGCAGGCTGCGTGCTCGTTCGCCATCTGTTTCAGTGTCAGGCTTGTTCGTTCTCCGGGAAGAAAATGATATTCCTCGGTCACGGGGAAATAATCAGCCTGATATTGCCGAGAGTTGAACGGGTCGAGCTCCGTAACAATCGTGAAAGGATCCTTGCCCCTGAAGATCCGGGGCTTGACGATAGGCTGCTTCCACTGCCACACGTCCTCTAACATGCAGTTGAGCATCACCTCGCCCTTTGCGGTCACGGGCATGGTCAGGACGCGGTATTTCGCATACAAATCGTAGCCCTCACCCCACATCCCACCGGCCGGCAGCCGGACGTCCAGGAGCACCCCCGGCTTGACCTTTAGTTCATCCCGGATCAGGCTGTATTGGTCATTGAATTTCATCATGATCCGGGGGCCTGAAAGATCAATCGTCTCCACAAATGTAGCCTCGATCAGGAAAGACAGGTCAAGCTCCCTGTCGTTGTGGAGGACCTTGCGAATGAGGTAATTTTCATAGTCAGACATTATTTTTTCGTCCTTTCTGTGGGTTCACCCATGGCATCGTCTGAAAAACTGTCGAAGGTTTGGCATGCGCGTTTCAACTCCTCAATCTCCTTTCGTCTTTCGGGCAAAAACCTCTTTTCCTGCTCCGCGATCCTCTCCATGCGTTCGTAGTAAATCGCGTCCAATTCCTCATCCGAAGGAAAATGACCTTCCGGCTCTGGGGGCTCTGGGGGCTCCTGCTTTGCCAAAATGATCTTCAGGCTTTCCGGCAATGACACGCCCAGCATATCAAGTCGAATCGCCGCCTCGGTCACATCAAGGCCCTGATCCAGAACCTCCTGTAGGAGCGCCCTGGTAGCCACCAGGGCCTCAATTTTCGCAACCGGGGGTAAGACCTTCAACAGTCCATCAATCGCCAAATTGACACCCCTCAAAAAGTCCACGTTATCCCTTACAGAATCGACCGACTTATGGAGGCCCACCCGCTTGGGGCCGTTCGTCTCTAAGTCCCCAAGACATCGATACAAGGCCGTCAAGATTCGCCCATGCAAAGAAGCAATGGCCGCCGCGCCCGCTTGGTCTGCGAGGGCGGCCACGTTTTCAGCTTTGGATTTCGCCTCAATTTCCGCTTTTTGGTCACGCCATCCCTTCGTCATTTTTGAAAAATAACCCGATTTCCCATTTAAGCCCCGATCCCGTGCAAAATCCGCAAGGCTTTCCCAATCGCCCCCCAGAAATTCGAGGCGCAGGGCCTCCCACTTGGCAGAAGCACTTATCCGGGTGGTTTGTCCGCATGCCCCCTTCTTGGGGAGGCATGCCTTCCCTGCCTTTTCGCGCCGCTTGAAAGCCTTCTGAGTGGCTTCATAAGGCAAGGATTCCCGTTGGCAGAAATCCGACAGGCTCATTTTACCGGCCTGCCGAACCTCTTGCCAAACCTGAAACCAATGGCTCAAATCACACCTTGGTTTTACTGTCATCTTCTTTTTCCTGTTCGGATGGAAGTTCGAGCCCCAAATGACCAGCCAACTCACGAACCTGCTCTTCCAACCTACCGATTTTCCGTGTGAAAAATTCGAAAACCGCTTTCAACTCCGGATTTTTCTCCAACGCTTTTGGCATGGTGTTATTCTCCTTAACCGAAAAACTTCTTCGTTATCATTTCAATGGTTTCTACCTGTAGGCTCACCGCACATCGAATGAGGTTCCCGTTTTTGTCTCGCTCTTTATCCAGGGGGACCGACATGCTTGTAATCACACATTCCGGATACAACCGCTTCCGCCCAACGTTGATCATCACGTGTTGGGGGATCCGGCCACCCGGTGTAATCCGGTTGACATCCGGTGCCATCATCTTTTCCAGTTCTCGAATGGGCGCCTCGACCTCCTGATAGGCGTCTGCCAGCGCGTAGAATTTGAGAACCAGGTTGAAAAGATGCGGCTGGTTGCCCTCCCAAATTTGGTGAGAAGCAAGAGCGGTCAAGGATGTTCGCCCGGTTTGGATCTGAAGCAGGCCTGCCGGCTTGGAAAAAAGGCTTCCCAGGGAATCCCCTTCGAATGGACTGTTCCAGTTCGCCACGACCTCTAAGGACGTTCCCTCTCCGATAAGACCCACGACCGCCGCGTTCTGTCCTTTGATCATGGCTTTCAGGACATCACTCACATCTTTGTCGGCATTGCCGCAAATCGGCACGTCTGGCATTTTTTCACCTCACTTTCAAATTGTTGGATGAACAAGTGCAGGATCGTCAAGGTGTTCGGTCTTAAAGTCTTCAAAGTACCCCTTGACATCCCCCGTGGGAACAAAGGGCGCCGGTGCCTTGGCCGCCTTCTTTTTTTCCAACTTCAGGTCGGTCCACTTCTCGGCCACCCGCTCGTAAACCTCGGTCAAATCCAGGTCGTTCGCCATGGCATTCCGAAGAATCTCTAAAACATTGGGGAAAAGTGGGTGCCGATTCTCAATGGCCGCCATTCCGTCCTCAAGTACCCATTCGAAGAATTTCTGAACCTGGAAATTGTCGCTCAGTTTCCGAATTTCAACGGCGCCATTCTCCGCGTCAATCGCCACGACATATCCGGGGTCAGTGTTTGGGATTCTGCGACGGAGTGCCTCAGTTTGATACAGGACCGCATGTCCCCGCCGCGTAGGATTTCGGAGGTTTATCCCCACATCGGCCAAGTTTCGACCAAAAAAGCTAAAAATCTCGCCCGTGTCTACGTCTTTGAGTTTGATTTCGTACATCGTTAAATCTCCTTTTTCTTGATTGTTTCTTGGTTACCTACCGCCCTTGCGCCATCGTTGAACCCAGTCCAAAAGCGTGAACATGCTTATTCCGGCGACTGTCGCAATCAGCATGGTGCCGAAAAACAGAAACAGTTGATTTGACAAAGATCTCACCCCCTTTCCCTTATGGTGTGCTGTGACATAAGCCAGGGCCGCATGATGCCCGCCCCCACACGCCGAACGACAAAACTCGGATTTGTGCGAGTGGACTCCTTGCGCCGTGCCCCGCGCTTCCTCAGCGCAGCTCTAAATTTCGGTCCCGAGCTCATTTGTTAGCCTCATACACTTTAGCCCTGGCCCTGGCCGCCGCCCGAAGGACGCCAACGTTCGCATCAAGGTAATCGAAAACCGTAGCAGTATCCTTTCCGGGGGCCGGGCGAAGGACACGCCCAAGATATTGAAGGACTCGACCATCAAACTTGATGGGCGTCGCCAGAAATAGGGTCTGAAGGCCTTTACAGTCGAAACCCTCCCCGACCAATGCCCCGGTCGCAACCAGAACCTTGATTCGGCCGGCATTCAGCCTGTCAACGATATCCTCCCTCTCCTTCTTGGGCGTGTCGCCGGTCAGGACAGCGGCCTCGACTCCGTACCCGCTCAAGAGCTCTGAAATGGCCTCACAGTGAGCTTTCCTATCGGACAGGCAAAGACACGTCCCCCCGCCGTTACCAGCAGCACGGGCTACGTCAGACGCGATCAGTGCGTTTCTCGCGGGGTCCACGGTCAGTTCAGAGAGCATTTGAGAATAGTGTTCACTGGGATCCAGGTCGGTCCTGAAATCAGTCTCGCGCCATTTCACTTCAGCGCGAAGGATATCCCCGTTCTTCTGAAGGGCCTCGCGGTCCACCTCGTGAACTTGGTCGCCTAAGTACCAGTATATGAGGCGGGTCAGCTTGTCGCGCCGCCATGGGGTGGCTGATAGGCCCAACATGAAGCGACAATCGAATGCACTGACCGCCTCCGTGAAGGTCCTTGAGGGGGCTCTGTGGCACTCGTCAACCACGAGAAAGCCGATCCTGGGGGCCACGTCCTGGGCACATTTGAAAAGAGTCTGCGCCAAGGAAACCGTGATCCGATCGCCAACAGTCTTTTTGCCGTTGCCGATCACGCCAATTTCAGCCTTGGGAATCTGCAGGAATGTTTCAATCCTGGAAATCCATTGGTTGAGCAGTTCTTTCGTATGCACCACGACAAGGGCCGGTTGCCGTCTCGCTGCAATCGCGGCCAGGGCTATGACGGTTTTACCCGCTCCAGTCGATGCCTGTTCTATACCGAAATCACGGCCAAGGATTGCGGCCAGGGCCTTTTGTTGGAAATTTCGAAGCTGGCCATGGAATTCAATGGGGACCTCCGGCAACGTCCGCCGCCGGTCGTCAACCGAATATGCGACGCCGTGTTTCCGGGCCATAAATATCAACCGTCGAGTGAAACCCCTGGGAAGTGTCAGACCCCCGTCATGGGTTCGATGCCAGAAAAATAAATAGGGGTCGATATCGCCGGTCCATCTGCCCATGCGCTCGGCTTCAACGTATTTCGGGTTCGTGAAGGACATGCGTTCGCGGATGATGCGCTCGAAATCCTGGGGTACGTCCCGGAGGAGGAGCTTGTTATCAACAGTGATATCCATCATTGAATCACTCCCTCAAAAGTTCTTTTGGTTTCGTGAACAGTTCGCATTGTGGCCGCGTCCAGGTGTCTTGCCATAAGCTCGCCGACCTCTTTGGCTGAATAAGGAATGTCATCAACCAAAACCGTGCCGCCGTCCGGAGTCCATGCGATAGGCACAACCGCGCCCAAAACTTTCGAGTTCATATAGCGCCGTGTGATACTGTCCTGGGTTTCATCGGATCCGGGCAACCCCCCTTGCTGAGGACACCGGCTACCCGAACCACCGGGGGAAAAAAACTTCAGCGCGGAAAGGGCAGGGGGGGAGAGGTTAACAGCCATGGCAGAACCCCCGGCCAACCGCCCCCGACGGGGGGGTGGCTACTAAAGACACCCCCCCTTTAGGGGGCCGGTGTAGCCGGTTAAAACTATTTAACGATATCAACAACTTACAACTGGCTATCCTGCCAGTAGCCACTTCGTCCGGTGGTTCGGTGTAACTATTTGAAATTCTTAGTTTTTGCACTGGATACCCCCCTTAAGGTGGCTACCCGGAACAGTTGGTAAGTAGCCGGTTAGACACTTCGATATATATTTTTTTGTCCCTGTCGATCGACCCGGATCATGCCAAAATCAAAAGCCCGATCTATGGCCTCCTGCGCGGTCCTTCTGCTGACTTCGCAGGTCTCCATAATAGTCTGCGCTAACGTGTTTTTACTCTCGGCCAGACCGCCCATATCGCGTAAAACTTCCCCTACTTTGGAAGGGGGAACGAGGACGTCCAGTTCTATCGGAATGACGCATGGCCCATCCACCTCCAGTAAAAAACTTGGAGATCGGGCGAAGTTTCCGGCCTTCGTATGCTCGACCCGGATCAGATTTTTGCTCGCGTGCGGTTGCCGATTCAGCGTCAATATGCCCCGAGCCCAATCAAGGATAGCAGTGGCGCCCCTGGACTGATTCATCCCGTCATGATCCCCTTTTCCATGGTGATGGGTGATCAAAACGGATGTCTGTGGGCCAACCACCCGAGTTAAATGGTCAAGGACATTTCGCATACGGGTGTTATCGTTCTCATCATTACGATGGTACGAAATCAGTGGATCAAGAATAACCAGACCCGCATGTGTTGCTTTTACGGAATCAGCGAGATCAGAGGCATAAACGGGGTCTAAGAGGTCCCCGGCCACCCGGGGGTCACCGGATCGGGTGGCAATGAAGATTCTATCCAGGGCTTTGAGGTAGACTTCTGCGTCGACCCGCCCCTTGAAACTGGCAACGAGCGCGGAAGTCCGTATTTTTGTCGCTTTTTGAGAATTCTCAGATTGAAAGATTACGACATTCTGGGGGGCATGGATTTTTAATTTGTCAAACAAAGGTTTTCCCGAGGCAACGGCAAGCGAAATCGCGTTGACGGTGAGGCTTTTCCCTAAGCCCGTAGGGCCCGTTAGGAGGAGACTGTCGCCTTGTTCCAGGAGTCCTTCAATCAGGGGAGGGGGAAACTCAATTTCCTCCCTGTGGATCTCACCCAGGGTCTTGAGTTCGATGTCTGGCTTTGGCCCCTTTTGATCGCTGGCCGGTGCGCGCCCGGTCCCTGTATCCATGCCTCCCGTCACAAATTCCCGGAGTTTTTCCTCGCCGCTGATGACCGTCCGGGCATCCTTCCAGGTCTTTCCACGGCAACCGTCATGGAAACAGTGATAGGCGAGCTTGCCGCTCACATCCTGGATAATGGCCGCGTCTTTCACATGGGCGCTATCGAAGAGACAATGGTCAAGCTGGTAATATGTGGCGGATCCATTCGTCTTGATCTTGTGCGAAATGCCGTAGCGGTTCAGGTAGGCCGGAACGTCAAGCCGCCCTTGATTCTGCGCCGCTTGGCTCGTTCCGGTTGCCCCTATTTGCCCCCCGAACATTTGTGCCGTTTTTTCTTCAATGGTATCCCAGTTCGCCGCCATCATTCTGCATCTCCCATCTCATCAATAACAGCTTTTCGGTGTGGCCGGGCTTCGCGGTTGGGGGCTGCCGGTATCTGATCCCCCTTTCGGGCCGTGGTCCCGTACAGTTTCCAGATACGGGCTGGGTTGAAGACGCTCGTATCAACTGCGACATCAGGGGTATTGAAACGTTGGGCCAAACCGATAAGTGTGCTTTTAACAAAGTCGGTTTTGGACGTTGGGAGGTCCGGTAAAGGGAAGAGTAGGTGGGCGCCATTGCCTGACATAGCTTTGATGGGCCTCGGAAAGCCCAGTTCTCCGACAACCCATGCCGCCACCTCTTCGCGTAGGCTCATGGCCGCTTCAAGCTCTTTATCGCTGGAAGGGATCCCTGACGGCCGTACCGGGTCCAGGTCAACGGGCAACCATCGATAGGCGATTACATCCTTATCCGAGGTGGTCAGATCGGTTGGTTTCAGTCGGTTGAAGGACCGGGCCAATAGGCGGGGGTCAATCACCTGGAGGGTAAAATAGATGCCATCATGGGTGCCCTTATCTGCGAGTTCAACAGCCTTACAAAGGGCCTTATGGTTATCAAAGTAGCCCGAGACCGTACCCCGGGCCCACTCATCCCCCCATGAGGCGGATTTACCTCGGGCCTTGGGAATACGCACCTCGACAATTTCCCCGGGCTTTACAAAGGATTTAAAAACTTCTTTGGAGAACAGGGTCTTGACATTTTCCCCATCCGCCCTTATTTTTTTATCGATCATGTGCACCATCTCCTGTGGCCCTCGGACCCGCCTCGGTCCCGAGGGCCTTTAAATCTGCGAGAGACTCCAATACCCCCTCAAAATCATCCTGAACCGCGCCCAAGATCTCGTTATCGGATAGGCTCGGGAATTGTGCCTGTAGCCACTCCATGACGCCCATGGACTCCAAAACCTCACGCAGGCCGGTCATGACTCCAACTCCGCGTCTCGCTCGGCTTTTTTTTCTTGGATCCATCCTTCCACTTCTGATTCGATCCACCCAACGCTGTTCCCGCCCAAACTGATGCGTTTCGGAAATCTACCGGCTCGTTCAAGTCGCCATACGGTTGGATCCGACAAACTGACCTTGGATAACAGCTCCGGTTTTCGAATAACCCTCATCATTCGCCCCCCTTTTTATTTTGAAAAAATACCCACTGGGCTTGTATTAAGTGCCTCCGCCCACTTTTTTTCTTGCTCCGGGCTCAATTTGCGCCGCCCACGAATGACGCGAGACACCAGCGCGTCTTGTAAGCCGATAGCGGCCGCGAAATCACTCTGCGTTCCGAATCGTTCGATGATTTTCGCCTTCAATTTTCTATTCATTTTGTGCCTCCAATATTTTGATTGTTGGAACATTCAACATATAATTGGCAAAAAAAATCAGGGAAACAACTCTCCGGCCTTTTTTATAGCATTATCAACAGTTTTGGCTATATTGAGAATCACCACTTCATCCGGTGCTTCCGTTTTGGCACTTTCAGGACCAAAGGCGGCCGGCAGGAGAATTTTGCTTAAATATGTCCCCTTAGACAATTCGGCAGGATCACGTACCGCTGAAAATGTCACATCAATAAAAGCCTCCCAGCGACGGAAGATTACGAACGACACAGCTGCAATTCCGAAGTCCGGTTGTAAATGTTTTTTGTGCTGCTGAGTTTTCGCCTGAAGTGCAGATACGAGCATGCTCGCCTTTTTTCTGCTAAAGCCAGAATCCGAAACTAAGGCCCGAAAAATAGCGATACAGAAAAAATCGTCTTCAGAAAAAAGGTTTGATTCGCCCTGTTTTGTGGATTTCTGAACACTTGGAGTGATTAAGCCGCGATCCAACCAGTCTTGGAAGGTGTTCCGATTGATATCCAGAGATTTTAGGATATTGGTTGTTGTGATTTCCATCGCTGCCTCATATGTTGATTCTTGTAAGTTCCAACAATCCAATTGTAACAATAATTTTTTTGTTGTCAAGTGAAAAATGTGATGTATTTTTTAAGCATGGCGCCGCGCCATAATGTTTACGACCTTTGCGCTTCCGTTCGTCTCGATCCCCACAATCTTTTTGAGGGCACGCTCCCACATCCTTAATGCTTCCGATTTTTCGCTCGCATAATCATATTGATTGTAAATTGCCAACATCCCCCCCAGCTTATGACCTAAGACTTTTTCGGAAACAATATCAGACACACCCAACTTGGCTAACCGGGTTCGCAGGGTTCGCCGTAAATCATGCGGGGTAAACGGCTCTTCAATCCCGATCTCGGACCTATGCCGCCTGATCGCATTTGAAAGGGCTCTAACAGTCATGGGCCTGCCCTCATTATGAGAAGATGGGAACACGAAGGGATTTTCTCCAGAATAGACTTTCGCCATTTCAAGGACCTCCTGGGCCATTGGGAGTAGGGGCACGCTGTTCCCCTCGACCTTGCTCTTTTCCCTGGGAATAGTCCACACGTCCCCCTGAATATCCGCCCACGCCATGCCTGAAACTTCACCGGGTCTCTGACCTGTGAGTAAGATCATTCTGAGGGCAAGTTTTACCGGCCTGTAAATATCAATGTCTGTTCTCTCCAAATCCAGGGCATCCCATAGCAGCTTGATTTCCCCATCCTCTAACACCCGGCTCTTGGCCTGCTCTTTTTTGCGCTTCATACCAGCAAGGGGGCTATTCTCGATAATGCCCCGCTCGCTTGCAAAATTGAACATCCTGACAAGCACGCTCTGGAGTCTGTTCGCACCCACGGGAGCACGCTCCCGGACCTTATCAAGTAACAACACGGCATCCCTTCTTGTAATTGTGGAAACCTTCCTCTTTCCCCACCTTTTCATCACGTCTTTTTCCACCATACGCTTGCGTTCTTTCGCGGATTTCTGTAAACTCAATTCATGGTCCCAAAATTCATCCAATAGGTCTTTGAAATTGGGTTCAGCCTTTCGCTTGGCTTTCTCCTTCTGGGCTTTTAAACCGGGGTCAATGCCCCTCCCTATGTCTTGCATCGCCTGTGCGTGCTTCTCACGGGCCTCTGACAGTGAAAAACCCGGGTAACCCCCTAACGTCATACGCCTGGCAGTTCCTTCAAAATTATATCTAAATACCCATGATTTATTTCCTGTGGGTAAAATGCGGATATAAAGACCGTCATTATCCAAAACCTCGAAGCGTGATTTTTTTGGGGTCATTTTTCGCACCGCCAAATCAGTAAGTCCCATGTTTCACTCTCCTTTCCCGAAAAAACGGGGTACAAGATGGGGTACAAGATGGGGGGTTATAAGGGTGAAAAACAGTGAATAATCTTGAAAAGGAATTTAAGGGATTTCTATTGAAATGTCAAGGACTTTCGCAATGGTATGAAGGGGCACGAAAAGGGGTGAAAAACAATCAAAACCGCTTTGGGAGCAGGGTGTCGGAGGTTCAAATCCTCTCGCCCCGACCAATAAAATCAATATGGTTATTACGAATGCGCTAACCCTACGATTGATCGGAATATTCCTGCCTCTAAATCTGAACTCAGAACCTGTCACCGCGTAACCTTTGTCGCGTAACTAACCCGGCAGGCACTCGGCAAAGCCGATGCCACGGAAAAAAAGCGAAAAAATCGCCATGAATTGACTTAAGTCAATGCACATCTCTTTTTCATCCCTCATAATGGGGACAAGCTCGAACAGAAAATCGTAAACGTCTCAACGCCAAAACCCAAAAATCAGAGCAGGAAAGGAGAATTGCCATGTTTTGTTTTCAATGTCAGGAGACAGCCAAGAATCAGGGGTGCACCGTTAAGGGGATGTGTGGAAAGCCTGAGGAGACCGCCAACCTTCAGGACCTGTTGATTTACGTCTTAAAGGGGATTTCCATTTACGGGGAAAAAGCTGGGGAAGTGGGTGTATTTGACAAAAAATGGGGTAAATTTATTGCAGAGGCCCTCTTTTCAACCATTACGAATGTGAATTGGGATGATGAGAGATTTAACGGGCTCATCAAAGAGGCCCTGAAGATGAGGAACGCGGTCAAGGACAGATTCCTGGCCGCCTACAGGGAGAAGAACGGGACGGATTTTTCCGGAGACCTGCATGACGCGGCCGTCTGGTTTTCAGATGACGCGGCGGCGTTCAAGGAAAAGGCAAAAATGGTCGGCATCCTTACCACCGAAAATGAAGATGTCCGTTCCCTCAGGGAATTGCTCATCATCGGCCTGAAAGGGGTGGCCGCCTATGCCGATCATGCGGCCATCCTGGGATTTGAAAAGGATGACATCTACCGGTTCATGATGGAGGCGCTGGCCTCGACCACAAAGGACCTCTCCGTGGATGAGATGGTGGGTCTGGTCATGAAATGCGGGGAGACGGCCGTGAATACCATGGCCCTGCTGGACGAGGCCAATACGACCGCCTACGGACATCCCGAGATCACCGAGGTCAATATCGGGGTCCGCAACCATCCGGGGATCCTCATCAGCGGCCATGACCTTAAGGATATGGAAGAGCTTTTAAAGCAGACCGAGGGAACCGGCGTGGATGTCTATACCCACGGCGAGATGCTCCCGGCCAACTATTATCCGGCATTCAAAAAGTATGGCCATTTCGCCGGCAACTACGGGGGATCGTGGTGGCACCAGAATGACGAGTTTGAATCCTTCAACGGTCCGATCCTCATGACCACCAACTGCATTATCCCGATCAAGAAGGAAAATACTTATTTGAACCGGATCTTCACCACCGGAATGACCGGGTATCCGGGGGCCGTCCATATTCCGGACAGACCGGCCGGGGGCGCAAAGGATTTTTCCCGGATGATCGAGCTGGCCAAGACCTGCCAGCCGCCCACTGAGATTGAAACCGGAAAGATCGTGGGTGGCTTTGCCCGTAACCAGGTCCTGGCACTGGCGGACAAGGTGGTGGATGCCGTCAAATCAGGGGCCATTCGGCGCTTTATTGTCATGGCCGGGTGCGACGGCAGGCACAAGACCCGGACCTATTTCACCGAGGTGGCTCAGAGACTGCCCAAAGACACGGTCATTCTCACCGCAGGGTGCGCCAAATACCGGTACAACAAGCTGGACCTTGGTGATATCGGCGGCATTCCACGGATCCTTGACGCAGGCCAGTGCAACGACTGCTATTCCCTGGCGGTCATTGCCCTGAAACTAAAAGAGGCCTTTGGCCTCAATGACATCAACGAGCTTCCAATTTCTTTTGATATCGGGTGGTATGAACAGAAGGCGGTTGCAGTCCTCCTGGCGCTTCTTTTCTTAGGGGTCAAGGGGATCCGCCTGGGGCCCACGCTTCCCGCCTTTGTCTCGCCGACGGTCCTCAATGTGTTGGTGGAGAAGTTCAATATCAAACCCATCACCGAGCCCGAGGCGGACATCGAGGCCATGATGGCAGGAAGATAGAAAGACAGATTTGGGAATTCAGAAATTGAGGGATTGAATGACGTGGAGCTTGAAATTGGGGATATATTATCCCCAAGGCGGCCTAACAGCCGCAACCAAAAGGTTTCACCCAAGTCCCGGAAGCGTTCTGGACGCCCGTGGGGGTCTCTGCTCAAGAGCTGCAATA